>ENA-OQDE01000288-OQDE01000288.1-human-gut-metagenome-genome-assembly--contig:-NODE-288-length-32046-cov-3.208058_pt1 | contig 32046 bp, 32 predicted proteins | sample MGYA00242768_ERZ504595 | MGnify/ENA primary metagenome ERZ504595 (study PRJEB26092, sample SAMD00036307) | human gut metagenome | host: Homo sapiens | study: EMG produced TPA metagenomics assembly of... | reverse complement strand
ATCCAAAGCACCGCGGAAGATATACGGGAAACCGATTACATTATTAATCTGGTTCGGATAGTCAGAACGTCCGGTAGCCATCAGTACGTCAGGACGCGCTGCCATGGCATCTTCGTAAGAGATTTCCGGTGTCGGGTTAGCCAATGCGAACACGATCGGCATCGGAGCCATGCTGCGCACCATATCCTGACTTAACACGTTTCCTTTCGACAGGCCGAGGAATACATCTGCACCTTTGATTGCTTCTTCCAGCGTGTGAATATCCGTGCGGTCGGTTGCAAAAAATCTTTTCTGTTCGTTCAGATCCGTGCGCGCCTTGCTGATAACGCCTTTACTATCCAGCATGACGATGTTTTCGAGACGTGCACCCAGTGACACATACAATTTAGTACAAGATACGGCAGATGCACCTGCACCGTTCACAACGATTTTTACATCTTCGATTTTCTTTCCGGCCACTTGCAGGGCATTCACCAAACCGGCACTGGAGATAATAGCAGTACCGTGCTGATCGTCGTGCATGACAGGTATATCCAGTTCTTCTTTCAGGCGACGTTCGATTTCAAAACATTCGGGAGCTTTGATGTCTTCCAGGTTGATACCTCCGAAGTAGGAGCAATAGCCTTTACTGCAGCAATAAATTTCTCCGGATCTTTTTCATCCACTTCGATGTCGAAAACGTCGATGCCCGCGTAAATTTTGAAAAGCAGACCTTTACCTTCCATTACAGGTTTACCGCTCAATGCACCTATATCACCCAGTCCGAGTACGGCTGTACCGTTGGAAATAACGGCTACCAGATTACCTTTAGCCGTATATTTATACGCATCTTGCGGATTCTTCTCAATTTCGAGACAAGGTTCTGCTACACCGGGAGAATATGCGAGTGATAAGTCGGTTTGTGTACTGTAAGGTTTGGTAGCACTACCTCAATCTTACCGGGTTTGCCCTGTGAATGATAGAGCAAAGCGGCTTCTTTCGTTATTTTAGCCATGGTATTTATGAAATTTGTTAATAAGTTATCATTTGACCGCAAATGTAGGAATAAAAGTTCGAAATTGTAGCTGTTGATTAATAATTTCTATTAATTTTATAGCAAAATGGCTGAATTTATGATATGATATGTCAAGGATGTGTTTTTGTATTCTATTCCCTTTTAAATGCTATGATATTGATTTATTGAAATTTTAACAAGTGCTTTGGTTGTCGGCTTTAGTTATTTCGCTATTTTTGAATCGATATATGATTTAACCTTATTTTATAATGATTACCACCCAGCAGCTTCAATTATTGAAAGAAGGAAATAAAAATGCTTTTGAGGCATTGTATCGTGGATACAATGCTCGCATTTATAATTTTGTCCTTTCTATGGTGAGCAATGCCGGGGTGGCGAAAGATATCACACAAGATATTTTTCTCCATATCTGGGAGAAGCGGCTTAATATCGATCTGGAAGGGAATTTTGACGGCTATCTTTTTAAAATATCCCAAAACATGGTATATCATTATGTAAGACGCGAACTCCTGCTTCAAAATTATGTAGACAGGCTTGCGAATGAGTCATCTGACGAATCCGTAGAGATAGATGAAGAACTGGATTATTTGTTTTTGGAAGAATATATCCTGAAACTTTTAGAAGAACTGCCTCCAGCGCGCCGGGAAGTTTTTATGCTTTATTGGAAATCAGGGTTGAACTATCGTGAGATAGCCGACCAGTTGAATATCTCGGAAAAGACTGTTGCCACACAGGTACACCGTTCTTTGGATTTCTTGCGTGACAAACTGGGAATAATTGCCTTTTCAGTCTCTCTCTTCTTACATGATATCTAATATAGAAGTTTTAATAAAAGTTAATATCTGAACTATTTCGATTTCTCTGTAGTCCTTTTCTGTCTCTCAAGACTAGTATAAATAGAACAGGAAAATTATGGAGCAACACGATTACATAGTACTATTGGAAAAATTCTTCAAAAAGGAGGCCTCTTCTGAAGAAAGAAGGATACTTATTGAATGGATTCGTAAACCCGGAATTCGTAAAGAGTTTAATCTGCTTTGCGAGCAAATGTGGAAAGAAGCAGCCGTCGAAATCGATAAGACAGTGGAAGAAGAAATGTGGAACCATCTGCAGAGGAATCTGGATGAGCCAAGATACTATCTCCGAAGAAACGGCGCTGGCAACCTATTATATATAAGGTGGCAGCCACTATCTTATTACCGGTTTGTTTGGGACTGGCCACTTACTTTGGGGTAGAACACATGAATAAGGTGTCACAGGACCTTTCATGGTGGCTGTCGATTATGGACAGAAAGCGAATCTGACTTTGCCTGATGGAACGAAAGTCTGGTTAAATTCGGCCACTCACCTTTCTTATGATGCGGAGTACAACAAATCCGACCGGAAAATTTATTTGGACGGAGAAGCCTATTTCGAAGTGGCGAAAAACAAAGATAAACGTTTTATCGTCTGCTGCAATGATCTGGAGATAGAAGCGTTGGGAACCACCTTTGATGTGAAAGGTTATTGTGACGATCATTCTGTCACAACACTGCTGGCAGAAGGAAGCGTCAAGGTTTCTAATAAAACGGACGTTACCTTGTTGAAACCCGGGGAGAAGGTAGAATACCATAAGAACAAGCAGACATTTACTAAATCGCCCATCTCGGATATGCGTGAAATCGACTTTTGGCGGAACAATATGTTGATTTTTAATTCATCCTCTTTAGCGGAGATCGCGACTACGCTGGAGCGGATGTACGGAGTGAAAGTCGTGTTTGACTCCGAGAAACTGAAGAACGTGCCATTTTCCGGAACCATCCGGAACAGCAGCTTGCATAATGTATTTTACATTATAAGCCTTACTTATCCTTTAACCTATGAGTTAGAAGGAGATACGGTGAGAATAGGAAGTAGTATTAACTAAAAAGGACGATTTATGGAAGACACCTCATAATAAAATAAAGAGGGTAGAATTATGTAGCAGCATAATTCTACCCCGAAATCAAATACGGTTTATACATGATAGTAAAAAAGAAATTTTCCTTATGCGGATAAGGGAAAGGGAATCCTTTTTGCTTCACGATTTTACAAAGATAATAAAAAGTCTAATTTTCAGACTTATATTTTAAAGAATTTAAAGCTAATTACTAATGAGAAAACAATTACATATCATATTCAGGCTTGTTATGTTCAGTTGTATCTTGTTGTTTGTGTCTCAAGAGGCAAGTGCGCAGATCACTTTCTCTGTGAAGAATCAGACGATACGCCAGACGATACGAGTGATTGAAAAGAAGGCTGATTACAGCTTTTTTTATACGGATAAGCTTCCCGGATTAGATCAAAAAATTTCATTGACAGTGAGTAATGAAAGTATTGATGCGGTTTTAGAAAAAGTTTTCAAAGGATCATCTATTAGTTATAAAATAGAATCGGGTAAGCAAGTGGTGCTTACTCTGAAAAGTGAACAGAACGCCCCCCAGAAAGGCGATAAGAAAACAATCACCGGTGTTGTGGCCGACCGGAGGGGAGAACCCTTGATTGGTGTCACAGTGAGAGTGGAGGGAGAGAATATTGGAACCGCTACCGATATAGACGGTCGTTTCTCTTTGGAAGCTCCTGTGGGGGCAAAAATCAGTTTCTCCTATATCGGTTATGTTTCCCAATCTCATACGGTCAATAAGCAGAACATATACAATGTGTCATTGAGCGAAGATTCGCAGGTACTGGAAGAGGTAGTCGTAGTGGGATACGGGTTTATGAAACGGAAAGATATTACGACTGCGGTATCTGTCGTTTCCACGGCAGATATTGAAGAACGTCCGATTATGACAGCTGCACAGGCTATTCAGGGAAAGGCTGCCGGTATTCAGGTTGTGCAGCCGTCGGGTATGCCGGGTTCCGGAGTGACAATCCGGGTGAGAGGAGCCACTTCGGTACAGGCATCCAATGAACCGTTGTATGTGGTGGACGGTTTGCCGTCGGATGACATTTCGAATATCAGTCCGAATGATATTGAAAGCATGCAAATTCTGAAAGATGCCTCATCGGCAGCTATTTACGGAGCACGTGCGGCAAACGGAGTAGTGTTGATTACGACTAAAAGAGGAAAGATCGGTGCACCACAAGTGAAAATGAGTGCTTATGTGGGTTTCTCTAAATTAGGGAAAAAATAGATGCGTTGAATACAGAACAATATAAAGACTTGATGAAAGACTTGAAAGCAGTTTCGGATGTTGCCCCCAATATCCCCGAAAGTGAAACGCGCTATGTGGACTGGACTGATTTATTCTTCGGTACGGGTGTCAATCAGAACTATCAGTTGTCTGTGGCAAATGGGACCGAGAAACTGCAATATTTTGTTTCCGGAGGTTATTCCGACGAACAGGGTATCGTGGAGAAAGCACATTTCAATCGGTATAATTTCCGTGCAAACCTGGATAGTGAGCAGACCAAATGGCTAAAGATGGCACTCAATTTTGCATATTCGCATACAGGCGGACAATGGGTGAACGAAAGCCGTAGTTCTTTGCGTGCCGGTTCCATCTTATCCGTTGTGAATACTCCTCCGTTTATGCAGAAGCGGAATCCGTATGATCCGAACGAATATGATGAACAGGCTTACGGTGCACGTATTCTGAATCCGCTGGCTGCCAATGCCGCAGACAGTAACACGAATACAGACCATATAAATGGCTCACTCGGCTTCACGGTTGACATACTCAAAGGACTGAAGTTTAAAACCACTTTTGGCATTGAACTGACCAATGAACATTGGGACTACTATCTGGACCCGATTTCAACTTCGGACGGACGGGGTACAAAAGGGCGTGTGGAAGAGAGTTTCTCACGAAACTTCGAATGGCTTTTTGAAAATTTGCTGACCTATGATTGTTCATTCAACAAACATAACCTTTCTATTTTGGGAGGGGCTACCCAGCAGCGTGCACAATATAACGGTTCGTGGATGGCAGGTTTCGACCTGGCAGAGTCTTATCCCGATATTCATTCTATCAGTGCCGCCAATCAACTGGATAAGGACGCTTGCGGTTCTTCTGCTTCCGCATGGACGCTGGCCTCTTTTCTGGGTCGTGTAGCCTACAATTACGACAGCCGTTATTTGCTGACGGTTAACTTCCGTGCAGACGGTTCTTCTCGTTTTGCCCCGGGACATCGTTGGGGTACTTTCCCTTCTGTTTCTGCAGGTTGGAGAATTTCAGGCGAAAAGTTCATGCAACCTTTGCAAGACATTGTTACCGACTTGAAATTACGTGCCGGATGGGGTATGAATGGTAACCAAGGCGGTTTTGGAAACTACGCTTACATGGCTTCCATGAGCGTCAGTAAACTGCCCGTTTCGGAGGGAAACTTATATCCGGGACTTGCCATTAAACCCGGCTCGGCAGCCAATAAAGAACTGACCTGGGAAAAGACAAGCCAATGGAATCTGGGACTCGACCTGACTATGTTTGATTCCCGCTTATCCTTCTCGGTTGATGCTTACTACAAAAAGACCACCGATTTACTATTGACAGTCAGCCTGCCGGAGAATGTGGTGCCGAGCAGTGTGACAAGAAACGACGGTGAGATGGTGAATAAAGGTATGGAGTTCACTCTCTCTTCCCAGAATTTTAAAGGTAACTTTCAGTGGAATACCGATTTCAATATATCTTTCAACCGGAATAAGCTGACGAAGCTCGGTTTGAATAAAGTTTATTATTATGCTGAAATGTACGAATCCAAGGAGAAAGCCGTCATCCTGAAAGAAGGTCTTCCGTTAGGCACATTCTTTGGTTACATATCAGAAGGCGTTGATCCGGAAACCGGAGATATTATCTATCGTGACTTGAATGGTAACGGTTTTATCGATCCGGAAGATCGCACTACTTTGGGAAATGCCCAGCCCAAGTTCATTTACGGTATGACGAATACATTTTCGTATGCCGGTTTCGACCTGTCTGTATTCTTGCAGGGAAGTCAGGGCAATAAGATTTTTAATGCATCGCGTATTGATATGGAAGGCATGACAGACTTTAGAAACCAGTCGGTTCGTGTGTTGGATCGTTGGAAACGACCGGGTATGATTACCAATGTCCCCCGCGTTGGTAATACAGAGAATAATCATAACTCCTCCCGTTTTGTAGAAGATGGATCTTACCTGCGCCTGAAAACAGTCACTTTATCCTATAATTTTCCTAAGAAATGGTTGAATAAGATACATCTGTCCAGATTGCAGGCTTACGTCACCGGACAGAATCTCTTCACACTGACTAAATACAAAGGATACGATCCTGAAGTAAATGCTTTTGGCGGAGACTCCGTTGCTCAAGGGGTGGACTATGGTACTTATCCTCAATCGAGGGCGGTAATTTTTGGTTTGAATATTGAATTTTAATAGCTGCAAAAATGAAAAACATAATAAAGTTAGCGTATGTCGTACTCTGTACATTAGTCGTTTCATGCAGTAGTTTCCTAGATGAGAAACCGCAATCGGATTTTATGCAGGAAGGTACCGGAACGGAAGATCAGGAGTCTAAATATGGAAGTCTGGCAGATGCACAGGCCGAGTTGCAGGGTGCGTATGAGAGTTTTAAAGCAGATATATTCCAGTCGGAAAATTATACTATTGGAGATGTGCAGTCCGATAATTGTTATATCGGCGGAGATGGTGTGGCCGAACAGGAGTTTGATTTGTTGAAACTGACCTCTACCAATTATAAAGTAGAACTGGTCTGGTCACAGTATTATTCGATGGCGGGCACTGCAACCAGTGTAATTGAAAATACGAAGATGATGGATCCTACTTCTACCGTAGCAGAAGAACGTAATCGTGTTATTGCAGAAGCCAAGTTCTTGCGGGCATGGGCGTATTTTGATATTGTCCGTTTATGGGGTGATGCCCCGATGGTGCTGGATTTGATTCCGACCATTACAGCCGAAAACCTCGATAAATGGTATCCGGTGATGTATCCGGAACGTTCTGCCACAGATAAAATATATGACCAGATCCTGGACGACCTGAATGAAGAAAATACCATTCGTTACCTGGTAAGCAAGAATAAAGGAATTTTCCAGGCAACCAAGGGAGCAGCCTATGCTTTACGTGCCAAAGTGTTAGCAACGAGAGGGGAGAAATCAACACGCGACTATACCAAAGTGGTTGAGGCTTGTGACAAAGTAATAGCAGAAGGCTATACGCTGGTCAGCAATTTTGACGAGTTGTGGCAACCCGATAAGAAATTTTCTTCAGAAAGCATCTTTGAAGTCTATTACACCTCCGATGCACCCAACTGGGCTTACTGGGTATTGCTGAAAGAAGATGACGGATCAGTAACCTGGCGACGTTATTGTACACCTACTCATGATCTGGTTGCTAAATTTGACAAAGAGAAAGATACCCGTTATGCATCCAGTATTCTTTGGAGATCAGTGCCTTATGATACCTATTGGCCGGCAGACAGTTACCCGTTGTCTTATAAGATTCGCGAGAAGACTTCCAATATCATTTTGATGCGGTTGGCAGATATACTGCTGTTGAAAGCCGAAGCACTGGTAGAGTTGGACCGCACCCCGGAAGCCATCCGGATTGTAAACAGCATTAGAGAGCGTGCCGGTTTTGCTCCTTCTTCTTTAGATGAAATATGGGGCAGGCCAGAGGACGCCTGGCGGTAGAGAACGAACGCCAATTAGAGTTGTATATGGAAGGTCAGCGCTGGTTCGACCTGGTACGCAATAATCGTTTGCTGGAAGTGATGCAGAAGCATAAAGACAAAGACGGCAGATTGCTGTTTGCAGGTTTGCAGGCTTTTCGGCAGTTGTGGCCGATTCCTCAAGGAGAGAAAGATAAGAACACCAATCTGACTCAAAATGAAGGCTATTAATGAAAAGAGGAACGTAAAACTTTAAAAGAAAAAATGATGAAACACAATAATCTGTTTTTATGGCTGCTGGGGCTGACTGTTTGTTGGCTGGCTTCATGCAGCGAAGAAGATGGCCGGGTGACGTATCCATATTCGTGTCCCGAAATATCGGAACTGCAATTCTCAACTACCGATCAGACACCTGCTGCCGATTCTCTTTATTTTTCTGTGAAGATTCACGATCCGCAGACTCCTTTGTCTACGCTGGAAGTGAAATTGATGACAGGTGAAACTTTGGTCAGTTCGCAGTCGATCCGTACGAAAGGCACTGATGTCTCGATTGTTGAAAAAGGGATTTATATCCCGTTTGAAGCCGGACTTGAAGAGAATCAGGAAGCGAAGGTGATTCTGACAGCATCAATGTAGAAGGTAGTGAAGTCACTCAAACATTTGATTTCCATATCACCCGTCCGCAGATTCCCGAAGTGCTTTATCTTCACTATAACGGTGAGGTGGTAGAAATGACCCGGAGTGAGGACAATCCTTACCTGTACCTTACGGAAGTTTCTGATTCGGAAGAGGGTTATCCGATGGAGCTATCTGGAAAGATCTCAACCACAGCATCATTGGATGATGCAAAACTGATTTGGGGAGCTGCCGAAGCAAGCAATACGGCAGTCCTTATTGAAGCGTCGGGCCCTAGCTTTGCTTTTGATTACCGGGATTGGTTTGTCGAACAAATCACTTTCAATGTGATGACTTTTGAACTGGGAGTAGTCGGCTACCAAAAGAACCTGAAAATTAAAGAAACCGAGTTGATAGCCAGTGAGGGATTTTTCCGTGCACAGATTAGCTTTACGCAGGGTGAAGAGTTCGAAATGAGTGGATTTGAAGATGTGGAACACGCTTACAATCGCGACTTCTTTAGCTATAATCCGAATAATGGCAAGTTTACCTTCTTGCGCAAATCAGGAACCTGGGAGATCTATTATTCTTCTAAGTATAATTATATCTGGGTGGCACGGATGGGTGATACGGCTCCCACTTGCTTCTGGCTGGTAGGACACGGATTTACATGCGCACCCGTCTGGAATGAAGCATATAATAGTGGAGGCTGGAATTTGGAAGACATATCACAGTTAGGATATATTGTGCCAATCGGTGAACAGAAATACCAGACCACCGTGTATTTGAGTAACACTCATGAATGGGAATCCTTCGAAATTGAAATTTACAGCGATTTGCAATGGAATAAAGATAAAGGCATGCTACTGCAAGAGGGTTCATTGTCCGGCGATACGGATGGAATTGAACTATCTGGTTCCAATGGAATAACGAGTGGCGACGGTTTCGTTCCCGGCTATTATCGTCTGACTTTCGACGCCTCGCAGGGAGTAGGCAAAGAAACTTTGCACATCGAACGATTGAGTGATTAATACCTAAAAGAATGATATATAGAAAAACAGGAAAGCCTATGAGAAATATGCTATATATAATATGGGGAAGTCTGTGCCTCCTGCTGGTCATTTCCGGTTGTAAATCGACTGACGGGGCGAAAGCCCCGTGTCATTGACTTGGAAGATGGGAGCTGTGGAAGTACAGCCCGGTTACTATGAGAATTCATTTGTCCTGAAGAACATCTCAGATGTTCCTTTAGGAAAGGATTGGATCATCTATTATTCGCAGCTGCCTCGTGAGATTCTGCAGGAAGAGTCTGCTCCGGTCAAAGTGGAAGTGGTGAATGCGAACTTCTTCCGGATGTATCCGGCAGAAAATTTTCAACCACTGGCTCCGGGAGATTCGTTGACCGTCAAATTCTGTTGTACCAACGGATTGAAAAAAATGTCACATGCTCCCGAAGGCACTTACTGGGTGAGTCAGTCAGGCAGTAAGCAAGGTATTCCCTTGCCTGTCGGACTGACCATACAGCCGCTGAAAGGAATGGAGACAGAAGACTGGTATCCCGCACCTGATAAGATATATGCTTCGAATTTGGCGTTGGAGACTACAGCCCAGTTGCAGCAAACTGATATTTTTCCGTCAGTGAAAGAAGCGGTGCCGGCTACCGGCAAAGAGGGTTTTGCTATAGAAAATAAAGTAAAACTGACTTTTCATCCCGATTTTGCCAACGAAGCTGAATTACTGAAAGAAAAGCTGGCAACCATCCATGGCCTGGAAGTTGTATCCGAAGCACCGGTAACAGTTTATTTGGATTATTTGCCGGAACGGGAAACAGCAGTGAACGGCGAATATTATCGGATTGATACGGGAAACGGGCTGATAAATATTTCAGCTTCCACTTCACATGGCATATTCAATGGGACGCAAACCTTGCTCTCCCTGTTGAAAGGTCAGGAAAAGCCGTTTCGTTTGGAAGCTCTCTCCATCCGTGATTATCCCGATTTGCCGTATCGCGGGCAAATGCTCGATATTGCCAGGAACTTTACGACTGTTGAACATCTGAAAAAGCTGGTAGATGTAATATCTTCTTATAAACTGAACGTACTGCATTTCCATTTTTCGGATGATGAAGGCTGGCGTCTGGAGATTCCCGGCTTGGAAGAATTGACCTCGGTTGGCGCACGCCGGGGACATACCACGGATGAACTGGAATGTTTATATCCGGGCTACGATGGCAACTATGATCCGTCTGCAGCTACCTCCGGCAACGGATATTACACCCGTGAAGAATTTATCGATTTATTGCGTTATGCAGCTCAAAGACATGTGCGTGTGATTCCGGAGATTGAGTCTCCGGGACATGCCCGTGCGGCAATCGTGTCCATGAAAGCGCGCTATCATAAGTATGTGAATACTGCCCCTGAAAAGGCCAACGAATATTTATTAAGTGACGCACAAGACACTTCCCGTTATGTTTCCGCGCAGTCTTATACGGATAATGTCATGAATGTAGCATTGCCTTCTACATACCGGTTTATGGAAAAAGTGATTCGTGAGTTGATAGCCATGTATGAGGAAGCGGAGGTACCTTTGACTACGATTCATTTAGGTGGCGATGAAGTACCGAAGGAGCCTGGATGGGTTCTCCTGTCTGCCGGACGTTTATGGATGAAAACGGGATGACAAGTGCCCACGAACTGTCTGAATACTATATTACGAAGATGGCAGACTATCTGCAACAATATCATTTGCAATTCAGCGGCTGGCAGGAAGTAGCGTTGGGACATCCGGAAACAACCGATCGTCATTTGAACCAACTTGCAGCAGGAGTGTATTGCTGGAATACGGTTCCTGAATGGGAAGCGGATGAAATACCTTACCAGATAGCTAACAAAGGATATCCGGTGATTCTCTGCAACGTGAACAATTTCTATCTGGATTTGGCCTATGACGCTCATCCCGACGAAAGAGGTCTCTCGTGGGCGGGATATGTCGACGAGTCCAAAGGTTTCTCCATGCTTCCATATAGCATTTATCGTTCTTCGCGTACCGATATGGCAGGCAATCCGGTCGATCCGGACATCGCAGGAAAGGGAAAAACGACTTTGACCGCTTCCGGAAAGGAACATATCCAGGGAGTGCAGGCACAATTATTTGCTGAAACCATCCGTGATTTTGAATGGGTGGAATATTACACCTTCCCCAAAATCCTCGGATTGGTGGAACGCGGTTGGAACGCTTTTCCCGCCTGGAGCACTTTAACAGGAGAGAAAGAACGTCAGGCTTTCAATAAAGAACTGGGCCTGTTCTACTCCAAAGTGAGTGAGAAAGAAATGCCTCACTGGGCGTCCCGAAGTATCAATTTCCGTTTACCTCATCCCGGACTTGCATCAAAGAAGGGCAACTCCATGCCAGTACCTATCCGGGGAGGTGAAATACGCTATACGACCGATGGCACGGAACCGACCCTTCGTTCGGAACTTTGGAAAGCTCCCGTAGCCTGTGATGCTTCCGTTGTGAAAGCGAAACTGTTTTATTTAAATAAAGAGAGTGTAACAAGCACTCTCAAAGTAGATTAATCCACAAAAGTAGATAAGTTATGAACTATGATAAGATAAAAAGAACCGGAATATTATTCTTGTTGGGAATAGGTGCGATCACATCGTTGTCGTGCAATGATAATGATAACGCGAACTACCCGGAGCGAGTGCCCACCCGCCTGTCGGTGATGCCTTTGCCGGAAAGAGTCGATTATAAAGAATCGGTTGTCTCTCTTCCGCAGAATGTGACTGTCAGCCAGAACATTCCGGCTTCCACGTCGCAACTGTTGAAATCCACCCTGGAAGAGAAACTTTCTCTTTCCGTCAGTGATGCCTCCAACGATCGTGCCTTTATCCGTGTGAAACAGGAAGCGGATCTGGCTAAAGAGGCTTACCGGCTCACCGTTACCAAAGAGGGAGCCTGCGTCTATTATTCAACGGAAACCGGACTTCTCTGGGGAATCCAGACATTGAGACAAGCGCTCGAACAAGCAAATTTCTTCACTTCCGGAAGTGCTAAATATCTTCCGATGGTCGATATAAAAGATGCTCCCAAATATGATTGGCGCGGATTTCATATCGATGTAGTCCGCCACATGTTTACGGTTGATTATCTGAAAAAGGTGATAGACTGTTTGTCTTTCTACAAGATAAACAAGCTTCACTTGCATCTGACGGACGATCAGGGTTGGCGCATTGAAGTGAAAAAATATCCGTTGCTGACGCAGGAAGGCAGCTGGCGCGACTTTGACGAATATGACAAGAGATGCGTAGAACTTTCCCAACAGGATTATAACTATGAGATAGATCCCCGTTTCGTGAGAAACGGTTCTCAATATGGCGGTCATTATACGCAGGAAGAGATGAAAGGTTTGGTAAGTTATGCGTTGGAAAGAGGGATCGATATTGTACCCGAAATTGACATGCCAGGTCATTTCTCGGCGGCTATCAAAGTCTATCCCGAGTTGTCGTGCACGGGAGAAGCCGGATGGGGAGAAGAATTCTCTTATCCTATCTGTCCCTCGCGCCCGGAGAACTATCAGTTCGTGCAGTCCATCATTGATGAGATGGTCGAGATTTTCCCTTCGGAATATTTCCATATCGGAGCAGATGAAGTGGAGAAAGATAACTGGGAACAGTGTGAAGTTTGTCAGCGATTGATGCAGCAGGAAGGTTATCAGAAAGTGGATGAACTGCAAAACCGTTTTGTGAAGATTATGACGAACTATGTGAAGGGTAAAGGCAAGAAAGTGATGGGATGGGACGATGCTTTTCTTGAAAAAGAGCCACAGGATTTGATTTATACTTATTGGCGTGACTGGCTGCCCGATCAGCGGGAAAGATTACCCAGAAAGGTATCCGATTATATTCATGGAATGGTCCCGTTTCTATTTGAGTGCAACGCCTTCAGACGAAGGATTAAGCTCTTTGTATAACTTCGAGTTCGAACCCCAGTTCCCGGCATCGTGAAGCAAAATGTGTTAGGCTTCCAGGCTTGTGTATGGACGGAGATGATTCCTAATGAACGGAAGTTTGGCCAGCACGTGTTTCCCTCTCTTCAAGCATTTTCGGAGTTGGCGTGGGGAAGTAGCCGTAACTGGATTGATTTTACCAATCGCCTGAAATGGCATGTTAAATGGTTGAATGCGAATGGATTCTATTTCACCAAACCGGGATTTCTTTAATCCTGGTACACTAAGAACAATATGAAATCAGAACGTTTACTTTCATTAGATATACTCCGGGGAATCACCATTGTCGGAATGATTTTGGTGAACAACCCCGGAACATGGGAATCCATTTACGCACCCTTGCGACATGCCGAATGGAACGGACTGACTCCGACTGATTTGGTCTTCCCGTTCTTCATGTTTATAATGGGCGTTTCCATGAGTTTTGCCTTATCCCGGTTCGATCATCATTCAGTCGCGGTTTTATCATCAAACTGGTACGGCGCACGGTGATCTTGTTTTTGTTGGGACTTTTTCTTTCTTGGTTCTCGTTGGTGTGCACAGGAGTAGAACAACCTTTCTCGCACATACGTATTCTGGGAGTGTTGCAGCGGTTGGCATTGGCTTATTTCTTTGGTTCCTTGCTGATTGTGGGTGTCCGGCGTCCGGCAAATCTGGCATGGATCTCCGGGATCATTCTGGCAGGTTATTCCATCTTGCTGGCTTTGGGACACGGATTTGAACTTTCCGAACAGAATATTATTGCCGTTACAGATCGCACACTATTCGGAGAAGCCCATTTGTATCGGGAGTGGTTGCCGGATGGCGGGCGTATCTTTTTCGACCCGGAAGGCCTGTTGAGTACCTTGCCGTGCATTGCGCAAGTGATTATCGGTTATTTCTGCGGAAATATTTTGCGGGAGAAGACTGAAATCCATCACCGGCTGTTGCAGATCTCCATACTGGGTATTGCTCTTTTGTTTGCAGGATGGTTGTTGAGTTACGGCTGCCCGTTGAATAAGAAAGTATGGAGTCCGACTTTTGTGCTGGTGACTTGTGGTTTTGCTTCCTTGTTGCTTGTGTTTCTCACCTGGCTGATTGATATTCGTAAAAAGCAGAAATGGGGATATCCTTTCCATGTTTTTGGTACGAATCCATTGTTTATTTATATAGTGGCCGGTGTGTTAGCTACTTTGCTGGAGGTAATTACAGTTGGGGAGAGTAGCTTGCAGGAGAAGATTTACACTTCCATTTGGAGCGTTCTTGCCGATGCTCATCTGCCTCTCTGATTTACGGCCTTCTGTTTATCGGATTCAATTATCTGATTGTATGGGGGCTGTACAAAAAGCAACTATTTATAAAGATATAGAAGGTAAGTGACTAGTTAGAAAAAGGTAGAGTTTATGCCGGATAGCTACGGCAGTTTGTTTTCGTAGCCGGATGGCATAAACTCTATTGATTATCAGTCAATAAATATACAGGTAAACAGTCTTCCTATTTTTCTTTCTCCGACGGCGTGTGTGTTGTCCGCCAGAACGTATTTTTCACCTCCCTTGCCACCTCTTTCCAGCTTGGTATACTTTTTAGTGAGCGTCGAGCCGGGAAATCGTAAAGCAATAACAATAGGAAGAGGAAAATGCAGGCATAAGCCACCCAGCCGTAAATCTGCTTGATGCTTATCTCCATCATCTGACTGATAAACTCTTCCATATAGTGACCCAGATTGAACGGACTACTGCTGAAAGCTACATGATCGATGGCTGAACCGTAACGGGCCAGATTGTCGGGAACATAATACGCCAATCCCTGTGCATAGACTGCGGCTCCCACTACGCCGCCTACTACCATGTGCAGCATATTGAACACACTTAATCCCTGGAAGAAATGCTGGAAAGTCATGATTTCCTCCAGACACACCATAAAAGTAGCACTCAATATGGCATAAGCGAAGCCCCGACATACGGTCGGCAGGTAAAGCTGTGAAATATGGATGTCGGTGGATAAAGTCAGGTAGAAACCGATCAGGTAACCGATCAACCCGATAAAGCGACAATGACCAGGCGTACATAATTATACTGCTTGACGTGCATCCACCAATACGAAAACACACAACCGCATACGATACCGACAATGGCAAGCCAATCGAGTTGGGAACTGACCAGTTCTTCATATTTCATTACTTCCTCGTAAAAGACTTCCTCCAGCACGTGCTCCGTGGCGAGGAACGCTTCCACTAAAGTGACTAATCCCAATAAAGGCAAAAAATGGCGGTACGTCCACATCTTTGGTTCGAGAAATGGGTGTCGAATGGTCATCATGCGCCAAATACAAATTCCTAAAGTGATGAAAATCACGATGGTAAGTTGGCGGATGACCGGGCTGTTCCACCAGTCGTACCAGTCTCCGTAGTTGAAGAGGAAGGCGATTTCCGCTAATAAGGCAGCCCATAGTATCCCGCCCAGCCAGTCGATACCAAACAGAGGAAATTTACGCATGAACCGGAAATGCTTCACACAAGTGAACTGTATCAATAAGACAATCAGCATCAGACCGGCAACGAACAGGTTCATGTACGTCCAGTGATAATGATACATTAGACGGGTCGTAAGTAGGTCAGATAGCTGGATGCTTCCCAAAATTACAATATGAAGCCAGGGAAAGAAAACGGTGAAATCCCGTTTAGGGTCATCCACAGCTGAATGTTTGACATACACTCGAAGTTCCCTGTATTTTGCACATACCTTCGATGAAGCAGACCAACCACAATAGAGGGAGAAAGGTGATATGCGGTGCTATCAGGTTGCAGAGTAATACTCCCAGTGCGGCCGATGTAAGCAGGGTTTTATTGGTAAAACGGAACTTCATGCGGAACAGTAACGGAAAGTAGATTGCCATACCGGCCAGGTTGGCATACATGCACATCAAAATATCCTCCCGCATCAGTGACATGCTGCCGATCATCTGATTCAATGCACCCAAATAGACACCTCCCGAAAGTTGGAAGGTGACGGCTATGAAAAGATAAATCCACGGTTGCATTTTCCGCGGCACGAAGCTGCGGAACATCGGCAAAACAAAAGGACCGTTCAGAACAGGAGCACTCATAAGAATTAAAGATTAGAAATTAAAAATTAAAGCAATTGATAATTAAAACAATGATTAAAACGATAAAGGGTTAAAGCGGTTAATATTTCACTTCACATTCCACGTTAAAACCGGCACGCATGTGTTTCAAATCTTCTGGTTTGTTTCCTTTCAGACTGATACGTACGGGAATACGTTGCTCCACTTTCACGAAGTTCCGGTGGCGTTGTCTTGCGGAATCATTGAGAAGGCGGCTCCTGTTGCATCGGAGATGGATTCTACTACTCCTTTGAATGTGACGTTCGGCACGGCGTCTGCGGTTATTTCCACTTCTGCACCTTCTTTGATATTCGGAAGCTGGGTTTCGCGGTAATTGGCGATTACCCACAAATCACTGCTGTCTACGATATCAACCATAGTCTGTCCCGGTTGCACCAGTTGCCCTTCCAGGATTTCTTTCTTTCCTGTCGTGCCGTCACACGGAGCAATGATGACTGTATAAGAGAGATTCAGACGGGCAAGTTCCAACGCAGCTTCTGCCAGGCGGACACCTGCTTCATTCTGTCCCAGGCGATGAGTCTGCTCACTTTTCACTAAGGAAGTAGACATTTTAGCCCGTGACACCTGTTCATAACGGGCTTTGGCAGCTTCGTATGCTGTATGTACGTTGTCATATTGCTGTTTCGTCACTGCGTCTTCCTGCAACAGTTTCTCAAAACGGTTCAGTTCACGTTTGGCATTTTCCATCTGTACACGTACTTCTTCAATACTTGCGTCGCTCACACTTAAATTGTTTTGCGTAGTGGCGATACCGATGGTAGTGGCCTGGCGTCCTGCGGTGCATTCGCCAAATCTGCTTCTGCCTGTGCCACACGGAGACGGAATTCCGCATCTTCGATGATAAGAAGCGTGTCGCCTTTGCGCACTTGCTGATACTCGTCAAAGTAGATTTTCTTGATGAATCCCGGTACACGGGTATTGATCGGCGTGATATGTTGTTTCACCTGTGCATTATCCGTATATTCGATATTTCCCAAGTGGATAAACCGGGAACAAACATAAGTGACACCACCGATAAGTAAACAGATAATTACAATGTTGTATATTATCTTCTGGTTTTTCTAGCTATCATAATCTGTTCTATTTTAAGAGAGATGAGAATTTGATTCTGTTATAAGTTGGATTCTTTTTGATAAGTCATTACTTCTCTGTTAGAGAGTGTGTGTGATATATTTCATTTTATAATAACTGTATATCAAGTTAATACGTGCATTGACCAGACCGAGGTCGGCACTTAGTTTCATATTGCTGGCATCGAGCATATCGGTGAGCAGGGCAAGGTCGTTTTTATAACGGTTGCTGGTTACGTTATAGTTCTGGTCGGCAAGTTCCACGCTTTTCTCCTGTGTACGCAGGTCTGTGAAAGAGGTGAGAAAGTTGACGTAGTTCGCCTGTACACCGTTTTCTATTTGTTCCTGTGCCAGTGAATATTCCTCCTGTGCTCTGCGGACGTTCAGTTTTGCCTGGCGCACTTTCTTGTTGTTTTTAAATAAAGAAGAAAGATTGTATTTGATACCGACCCCACATACCAGTAATTGAAGTTATTGTCGAGCACCGGGACTTCGATGGTGATAGGACCATCTAAATGTTCACCAGCCACAAGTGCAATTTTCGGAAGCAGTTCCGAGCGTTCCAATTTCACTTTCTGCTCGTTCATTTTCATAGCCAGCTGGGCTTGTTGCAGTCCTACATTGCTTTGACTGGCCATCATTTGCCAGTCGTTTTCGGCTAATGCTGTCACTTCCTCGTTCAGCAAGGTAGAATCGGGAACGATTTCTGTTCCGGCAGGCAGATGTAAGGTAGTCACCAGTTGATGATTCATTATTTTGCGGGTATCCTGCACCTTTGCCAGTTGCAGTTTCAGCGTCTCTTTCTGTAGCTCATAGCGGGTGATGTCATTTTTTAAGGCCGTTCCCTGTGTGCGGCGTGATTCCATGTTGCGGATCACCTGTTCCGTCAAATCCAGATTCTTCTGTAACACTTGCAGCTGGTTATTCAACTTGTATAAATCCAGGTAATAGCCGGTCAGGAGAAAGCGGATTTCCTGACGGTTCTTCTGCCAGTCCAATGCAGCCATTTGCTGACCGAGTTCAGCCAGAGTAATACTGCTGTTGATGGCTCCTCCGGCGTAAATCACTTGTTGCGCTTCCAACGCAAAGTTATTGCCGAAGTGTGGCATAGGGATATTCTGCCCGTTTTTGAAGTCACGGTCCCATATATATCCGTCGCCCAGGTAACTAAATGAGAGTGAGGCACCTATGTCCGGCAAACGTTGTGACTTGGCAGCCTTCAAAGCTTCATCGGCTGCTTCCTTTCCGGTTTTATACGTTTGAATACTCTGACTGTTCTCGTCTGCCAGACGGAACATTTCGTCAATGCCCAACACTCTCCTGTCAAGCGTCTGGGCAAACAGTCCCTGACTGCATAGCACGGCGCATAGCGGCACTATGAGCCATCTTTTTTTGCTCATAAAGTGAAAAGAAATTTAATTAATAGTAGAATTTTGAATTTTCTTCACCACGGAATAATACAGAGTAACACAGAGTTTTTACTTTTGAAATATGTTAGTTGACACAAGTTAATGAAGATTATTTGAACGCTGTGTCCTCTGGTGTTCTCTGTAGTGAAAATAGGAGGGTTATCAAATCTGCGCTGCTACACCCCAACCGTGAAAGTCATGCATTTTGTTCTTGTAACGAATGGCGATTTGATAATATCTTAGTTTCATCTTGATACCTATTTTTCTATTTTTGGTTTGCAAAATTATGAAAAAAACAAGTAAGTTGTAACCCTATATAGGCTCAAATATAATGTTTTTTAACGAATGGCAGCTAGCATATCAAATAGGAGAAAGAATAGAAAGAAGCACAACCACTCCTGAAGTAAAGATGCGATATAATATGTACCGTAAGGTGAAGCTATACGACTAAATAAGAAAAATTGTTCTGAAAAGCTCCTTTTTTGTTCTGATTAAGCCTATAAGTAAATAAAAGAAAACCTATACCTTTGCAGTCGAATTTTAATCAATAGTTTATGACTGCAATAATAAATAAGGAGAACTCAAAGGTATTTTTGCTGATTTTGCTCGGTATGTTGTCAGCGTTCGGACCTTTTGTGACGGATATGTATTTGCCTAGTCTGCCAGCCATGGCAGACTATTTTCTACCCACTCGTCGATGGTGCAATTGGGGCTTACCACCAGTATGATAGGTCTGGCATTGGGACAAATCTTTTTCGGACCATTGAGTGATAAATACGGTAGGCGTCCGTTGTTGCTCGTCTCGATGATACTGTTCATCGTGTCTACCGTATTCTGTCTTTTTGCACCGGACATTTATTCGTTTATCACATTGAGATTGATACAGGGAATCGGAGGGGCAGGCGGTATTGTCATATCCCGTTCGGTGGCTACGGATAAGTTTTCGGGGAAGGAACTGGCCAAGATGCTGGCCGTGATCGGCGCGATTAATGGAGTGGCTCCCGTGGCAGCGTCGGTAGTCGGAGTTGGTGACCGGGACGATCGGATGGAAAGGGATTTTTGTGATATTGCTGTTTATTGGCGTACTGCTGTGGATAGGCTGCATCCGTTTTAAAGAATCACTTCCCGTAGAGAAACGCTCGAAGACGGGAATCGTTTCTACTTTCCGTAACTTCGGTGCAATCGTTCATAACCCCGTTACATGCTCTATGTTCTGCAACTGGCGTTTGCACAAGGCATCCTCTTTGCTTACATAGCTTCCTCACCTTTTATTGTGCAACAACATTACGGATTTTCCCCCTTTGCATTTAGTATCTGCTTCGCGGTGAATGCGGTAGCTATCGGGGTGGCAGCAGCTATCTCCGTGAAATTCCGCCAACCTGAAACTGGGACGCTGACCGGATGCATCGGTATGTTGTGCCTGTCCGTCTGTGTGATGATTGCCTTGTATAACGGATGCGGCTTCTGGACCTATGAACTGCTGATGTTTGCATTACTTTTCACAATGGGACTGACCTTTACTTCCTCCACTACCTTGGCGATGGATAGCGAACGCCGTTACGCCGGAGCAGCTTCCGCCCTGTTGGGAGCACTCTGTTTTGCTTCCGGAGGTATTGTTTCTCCGTTGGTCGGCTTGGGAAATATCCTTGTATCTACCGGAGTTACATTTGTGGTCTGCGCCATCTGTTCCCTGCTTTGTGCACTATGGGCGATGAGGAAAGTACCGATGAAAGTAGCAATGTGCCGGATTTTCCGTTAAAGTGAGATTGTTTCAAAAATAAAAGTCATGAGGAAGTTAAAGCTTAAACTCCCTCATGACTTTTATAATTTACTACCAGTATAATTATAATTACTACCAGTATAAACAGACTGAAATAAAACTACAGTTTTATCTCTTCCGTGAATATCTCCCCGAAACGATTCTTAACCACCACCTTGACAGATTTTGCATCTTTAGAAGGCTGTGCACGGAAAAGATGACGTGTGCGATAACCCGTTTTCTTTCCCTTTACCATATTGATATAATCCTGATCCTCATCGTCAAAAGCCTGCATAGCACCTTTCAACACTCCATCCTCGTACCAGTTTACCGTATACGTCCAGTCCCAATCCCAGATATTGGCTACCACATAGTCTTTCTGGCTTTCAAACTCTCCCGGTTGGTAAAGCCGAAACTGATAGTCCGGCGAACACCCTGTTGCCTTGTAACGCCATTTCACATCATCACCTTTCACTTGTACCACCAGATAACCGTTTGGTGCTCCGCAACGATTCACGTGTCCTGCCCACCATGCGCCGCAGGCGCTCCGATATTATGTTCGTAAATGGTAGGAGCGGGCAACTGATTTTCATAAAAGTGCGTGTGTCCGGAGAAAATATGTACTTGGTAAGGCCTCAACAGTTGGAAAAGCGCATTGGCGTTGCGCGCATTTCCCCCCGCAGCTACCGTGTTATTAGCTACTGGAGCGTGAACGTTCAGGAACACGATATTTCCTTTAGGCACATAACTTAAATCTTTTCTCAACCAGTCCAAATCTTCCGGCGTGAAGCGTTCCGTGTATTTCTTGTTGCCGTCGTAATCAATATCCTTCATTGCTATCACATGCACTTTACCGATATTGAATGAATAGTTAGCCGGGCCGAATGACTGATAATAATTCTGTTCCCCATAACCATCCGCCGGATGATCCGTCTGCGTTATAGATTTGTAGAGTAGGTTGAAGTCGTGGTTTCCCATCAGTTGGAACATCGTCATTCCCAAGTTGGACACCGCTTGCCGGTAAGGAGCGTACAGGTTCATGGCATCCCACACCAGATCCCCCAGTCCCATGCCGACGATTTCGAAGTTCTTTAGTGAGTCGGCAGTCTGTTTCAGATCGGGCACTGTTTCCGTGCGGAAGCGGTCCAGTTGCTTTTCGTTTCTCACTTGCGGGTCGGAAAGGACGATGTAGACAAATTCATCCACCGGCTTCTGCCGTTTAGTCAATACGAAGTCACATTGGTTTTCGCTTTTCCCGGCATCCAGATATTGATAGAAACCATCGGCTATCCCCTCTTTGGAAGGAAGCTCATACGCTGCCGGAGTAGAGATGTAAACCATTGGATAACGTGCCGGATCAGTGTTCAGAACATAATTTCCTTCTGCATCAGTCGTATTGAAATGTGCCCCGTCTGTCACCACTACACCGCTGATGGGTTTACCTGTATTATCTTTCACACTACCTTTCACCACCGTCTGACCAAAGGCGGCAATAGCGTTCAGCTGGAAAAGCAAAACCGCTGCAAACAGCGTTTTTCTAAAATTGATCTTTTTCATTGCTTATAACTTTCTTAAAGTAACCTGATTGAATAATGCGATAATTTCTTCCGGTTCATCTGCCGACTTGAGAGCCTCCTCAAAAGACTTGCTGTTATCATCGAAACACATCACATTGGCGCAATCCAGAATATGACCCATGTTGAATGTAGCAACTTCCCGGCTCACCTCTTCTTTCTTCAATGCCTTCTTATAATATTTATTCACCTTATTAACCGCCTTGTAAATAGAAGGCTTCAAAATTTCGAACTGAAGAATCTGTAAATCCGATTGTTACATCATACTCGTGCGTATAATTCTGGATGAAAGTATTCCATTTTCCGGTAATGTCACTCCCCAAATAATGTTCCGCTTCAAACACCGGTTTGGTAGCCGGGATTTCTCCATACACGTCGAATATAAACGCTGCTTTCGGCTTTTTGCCTACGGGAGTAGCTTCTTTTTCATTGCTTGAAACATTGTCTTTTCCGGAGATATTCTCGTTCATGGCGAGCTCTCCTTTCTGCGCCATTGCTGCCATCGTTATAACTAACACAACAGCCATACTGATTATTCTTTTCATATTCATTGAATTTTAAAGATTGATTGAAATGATAATTATTGCCGCAATCTTGGTGACCGACACATTCATTTATTGCTGCCACATCAGCCGAATATGGAAGTCATCGCCTCCCATGTTCGCTTTAGCCGCCTGATAATTCTTCAGGTTAGTACGCTGCAGAGCAGACGGATATTTAAAGCGTTTCGGCATTTTGTTATTAGCATTTGCGATGCCGGGTCCCACAGGTAACACAGGAAAACCGGTACGGTTATATTCAAACCACTGCTGATAATCGCAAAAGAACAGTGCGACAAACTTCTGGTTCATGATTCGTTCAAGCGTATCATCATAAGCAGCTTCCGGATTTTCAAAATAATGCTCAGGCATTTTCTGTCCCCACTGTTCGATAGCCGCCTGCACTCCCTTCTGATAAGCCTCTTTGGCAGCGTTGCTTCCTCCGTCGATCACTCCTTTTTTCAGTAATTCCGCTTTGATGAATTCCACTTCGGCATAAGGCATCATGGCAAGTTTCATAGGCGCTTTCGCCATTTCCTGATTCAGCCCCGAAGCTGTGGTTGAAGGCAACGTCTGATAACCGCTGGGCAAACCCACATAATCTTTAGTCTGGTCGGGGAGAGTGACCTGTGTTGCATACACCTGCAGACGAGGATCGTTCCAACCTTTCAGCAGATTGACAAAGAACTCGGAAATCTGAACATAAGAAGTGAAATCCTGCGGACGGGTGAGCGGAGCTTCCTCCGGATAAGTTCCGCTGATGGCAAGCAGGGCGGCATCATCGTTCGATTCGAATACCGGATAAGTGGCGGGATCGGTCAGCATGGTACGCAGTTCCTGTTTCGCGTTGAATTCCGGCACGTCGATCACCCGCAGCAGTGCACGCAGACGGAGTGAGTTGCAGAACTTCTTCCATTTCAGAATACCGGTTGCATCTCCTTTGGACGTCTTGTACAACATTTCGCCCGATTGGTTGTAGATCAACCCGTTAGCTTTGTCGAATAATTCGTTGGCAGTCTTCAGATTATCGATAATCTGTTGGTACACCTGCTGCTGGGTGTCGAACTTCGGTGCGAGTATTCCCTTGTCGGCGGAGCAGGCTTCGCTCATCGGAATATCACCGAAGGCATCCGTTAGAATCTGGTATAGCCAACATTGTAAAGTCAGCGATATAGCATCGTAGTTGGGTTGTTTGGAGGCTTCCGGCAATTTTCCGGTGAGGCGCATCATCTCTTTGGCGTTGTTGATCCATTTATAATAAGTAGTCCATGTGCCGTCTCCTTCGCTGTCCGTCATATACCACCATCCCACACCGTTGGTGCTGCTGTAGATACGGCACATTGCATCAGGTCGTAGGTATAGCTGTTGTAGCGTTTCCAGTTGTAGACCGATGTTTCGTATAAAATCGGGTTGAGCAGAGTGCCGGGATTCACCTCATCCATGCGGGTGGGGTCTGTATTGAGTTCGTCGAAGCTGGTGCAGGAAGTCGTGCAGAGAGCTCCGCACAAAGTCATTCCCCATACTATATTTTTGAAAAGTTTACAGGTTTTCATAAGTCAGTGTTTAAAAAGATACGTTAATATTCAGTCCGAAAGTGCGTGCCGTAGGCAGTGAGCCCGTCTCCACACCGGTCACCATCGAACTTCCGTTGAGGGCGGCAGATTCGGGGTCGAACAGAGGATAGTCGGTGATACAGAATAGGTTGCGTGCGTAGAGTGCCACCGATGCTTTGCTGAACGGTGTTTTCTTCAGTGTACTGTTCGGCAACTTGTACTCCAGTCTCATTTCGCGCAGCTTGAGGAATGAAGTGTCGAACGTGTTAGTTTCCACATTTGCCATCCGGTAGTATTCCTTATAATAACTTTCCACGGTCACCACTTTGGTGTTTGGCGAGTAAGTTCCGTCATCGTTCTTCACCGTTCCCGGGGCAATCATGTACATCCCGTCTTGTGGTGAAAGTCCGGCGCAGCGATGCGCGGGTCGTCTTTCGACATATAAAATTCCGTTCCCGGCAGACGTCCGTTCAGGGTATGTTGCAGTTTTCCCTGTTCCGTCATTTTGTGGTGCGAGTGCGAGTACATTTTACCTCCCACCTGTCCGTCGAGCAGGACGCTAAGCGTGAAGTTCTTGTAAGAAAATTCGTTGTACAGTCCGGCTTTCCATTTCGGATAGGCCGTGCCGACGTATTCGATCTCTCCCGAACGTTCGGCAATCCGTTGTCGTTGATGACCACATTTCCTTCCGGGTCGCGTACCAGTTTATATCCCCAGAGGTCGCCCGTGGTTCCACCCACACGTCCGATGATAGATACACTACCGATACTGCTGATTAACTGGTTCTCATCCGCCCCTTCCGCCAGTGAGAGAATCCGGTTCTCGTTCTTAGACCAAGTGAAAGTAGCGTTCCAGCGGAAATCCCTGCTGACTACCGGAGTAACGTCCAACTGGATTTCGTAACCGCGGTTGCGGACACATCCCGAATTGATGGTAGCTTTGCTGTAACCTGTGGTCGGTCCATCGGAGCATCCAGAATCTGGTTTTTGGTGCGGTTATAGTAGAACGTGAAATCGAGTCCGATGCGGTTGTGAAACATACGGAAGTCGAATCCCGTTTCGTAATTAGTCGAAATCTCCGGTTTGAAATCCTGATTATAGAGCGTAGAAGATACGATGGCCGATCCGGGAAAATCGCTCGTGCCATAATAGGGCGATGTCTTGTAAGGGTCTGTGTCGTTGCCGACCTGTGCCAGCGAACCTCTCACTTTCAACAGACTGATCTGTTCCGGCAACGTGAACCACTCGTTTATCACTGCACTGACGCTGACCGACGGATAGAAGAAAGAACGGTTGCTTTTCGGCAGGGTAGACGACCAGTCATTGCGCCCGGTGACATCGAGAAACAGTTTATCCTTATACGAGAAATTGGCCGTGAAATAAAGACTGTTCAACGCTTTCTTTTTGATAACCGTCTGCACGTTCGGGTTGGAAACGCCGTTTGCCAGTTTGTATACTCCCGGCGTAATCAATCCTACCACCGAGGCAGCCAACATATCGTAGCTTTGTTGCATCATGTTTCCACCTGCCGAAGCGTTGACACGCAATCCGTTGGCGAATGAATCATGGTAAGTAAATAAAGCATCGCTGTTTAATTCATAATCGAACACATTCTGCTTCTTGAAAAATCCGTTTCCGAAAACCACGTCACTGATAGGACGATGCTGTTCGCGTTGGTCTGCTGACAACTGGATACCGGACCGGATCATGAAATCGAATTTACTGTTGATGCGCAGATTGGCAGAAATGGATGATACATTACTGTGTTTCTCCGAAGGATTTTCAGATTCGTACAGAATGACATACGGGTTTCCGATAAAGGAACTGTACGGTTGGAGCTGTTTCACATTTTCCTGTCCGGTACGCCACATCGGACGCAACCAGTCGAGGTTGACATTCGGATTCTGGAAGATAAGGAAGTAGGAGATAGAATTACTGTTATATCCCAGTGCAGGCGTGTTGTTGAGCTTGCGGTACGTATAACTCGACTTGAAATTAATGCGCAGTGCCCTCGAAATCTGCTGTTGGGCGGAAACCATGGCGGTGATACGCTGGAAACCTGTATTGGGGAGAATCCATTCGTTCTTAGTGTGGGTGATGGACGCCCGTACGCTGCCCCGGTCGGATTTTCCGGTCAAGGCTACCGAGTTGGTCAGGGTGTATCCTGTCTGGAACAAATCTTTGCGGTTGTTTTTGTACGCTACCCAAGGGGTGGCAACAGAAGCGCGTCCCTGCGTTACGGGGTCATATTGGTAGAACAACCTGTTGGCGTCGAAACGTGCTCCGTAGGCGCTACTGGTTCCGCTGGTGCTTGCGTAACTGCCGTCTTCCGCTTTCCCGTAAGAGTAATAGGGCTGGCCTTCGTAGATAGAACCTGCCGGACCGATATTGCTCGGCAATCCCTGTCCGAATTCATACTGGTAATCGGGCCATCTCATCACATCGTCAATACTGAAGTTACCGCTGTAAGACACACCGATACCTTTGGGTGCACCCGCTCCCGATTTGGTAGTCACCATAATCACGCCATTGGCTGCACGCGTACCGTACAAGGCTGTCGCACTGGCCCCTTTTAATACTTGGATGCTTTCGATATCATCCGGATTGATGTCGGAGAATCCGTTACCATAGTCCACGGAAAGTTCGCTGTTTGAACCTGCACCGTAGGCAACACCCGGATTGGTCATCGGACTACTCATCGGTACACCGTCCACTACCACCAATGCGTCGTTTCCGTTCTGGTTCAGCGAGACGTCCCCCCGCAGCGAGATACGGCTCGAATTAAGCGGACCACCGGAAGAGATAACACTCAATCCGGCTACCTTGCCGTTCAGTGCCGCCGACCAGTTGGTGGGCAGGGCACTCGTAATCATATCCCCTTTCACGGTTTCCGTGGCATATCCCAATCCTTTTTCTTCACGTTTGATCCCCAGGGCAGTCACCACCACATCATTCAGTTGTTGCGACTCTTCCGCCAGTTTTACGTTCATCGTATTGCCTGCATAGTTCTTCTGTAGCGTTTTATATCCCACATAACTGAATACAAGCAAATCCTTTTGAGTCAATGTTTTCTTAGTCTTCAGGGAGTAGTTTCCGTCGATGTCGGTCACCGTGCCGTCTGTCGAGTTTTTCACAGCTACGGTAGCCCCGATTAACGGTTCCCCACCTTCACTCGTTATTTTTCCTTTCACTGTTGTCTGTGCGTATGCAGAGCCACAGCACAAGAGCCCAATCGACAGAGAAAGCAGCCATTTGTTTCTTTTCATAATCTTTTACCTTGCTTCTTTTAATTTATTAAATGCAATAAAGTTATTCACACCCGTGTTTTTGTTTCACGGTGCAAAGGAATGCAAGGCAGATTAAGATAGTATTACAGATCTGTTAACAATCTGTGTTGTGCGATAAATACAAATTAATAAAATAATGGAGCACGATTACACGGTTTTAGTTAATAAAAGAACCGCGTAATCCGTGCCTAATAATCTAATAATAAAAGATTATTTTACTTGATTAGATAGAATACTTACTCTGATACTCTTTCGGCGACATCCCCTCGTGCCGTTTGAAGTACCTTCCTAAATACGACTGATCGGGAAAACCAAGTCGGTCGGCTATTTCCTGAATCGTCAGTCCGGTGGATTGAAGCAACACTTTTATCTCCAGGATGGCAAAGTCGTCGATAATCTTTTTGGCAGCCTCGCCCGTCACGCTTTTGCAGATACCTGTCAGGTATTTGGTGGAGATACACAGTTTGCTGGCGTAGAAAGTCACTTCCCGTTGTGAGATACAGTTTTCATGTACCAGTGCGATGAAATTCTTAAAGATTTCATCCTGCCGGCTTCCTCCTTCGATTTCCTGTCGGTCGAAGTAGCGGTAACACTTATCATAAATATCCAGCATAAACGACTGGAGATGATTTTTGGCGATCTGGTTGCGGAAACGGTTTTCACGATCGTTGTATATAGCTGTTGTGGCACGCATTAACCCGTTGATTGCTCCTGTGCTTTCATCCTTGAGTGTATAGCACGGTTTTTCTTTGATGAACCGGAAGAAGATCGGCTCGAAACGGAGGCAGGCTTCGCGAAACATTTCTTTGGGAAATCCGAAGAAAGAAGCTGTGAAATCGCTGCTGTTGCCATTGATGCGGATAATCGTTCCCGGCAAGAGCACGATTTGAGTGTTTTCTACTATTTCATAGTCTTTCAGGTCGATTGTGACGTGTGCCCATCCGCTTCTGCAAAAATAGATGGCACCCCCTTCCAGTTTCCACAGGCGTTGCATAATTGGAGACAGGTTTTCGTCCATTCCGGCAACGAACGGTTCATGAAGTATGGCTAGGCTAGAGTTTTTTGATTCCATTGTTGTTCTTATTTTGGGTACAAAAATAGGACTTTTTCACTAAATATCGGTTTTAATGTTCCTAAAATGAACAAAACTGAAGATACTAAGTCTAGTTTCCTATGAAGAAAACAGTCTACCTTTGCCGCGTTCAAAAATAGTTAAATAGGTAACAGAAAATGAGTAAAAAGGTATGTAAAGTGAAGCAAGGGCTATTGTTGCTCTGCTGTATGGTAGCTGCTACGGGCTGTAAACAAGCTCCTCCGGCACAAATGGAAACAGAATACGAAGTGATGACCGTTTCTCCGGCCGACCGGATGATTTCAAGCGCCTACTCGGCGACCATCCGCGGACGTCAGGATATTGATATTTACCCCCAGGTAAGTGGTACGCTGACTAAAGTCTGTGTAACGGAAGGGCAGCGTGTAAAGAACGGACAGACATTGTTCATCATCGACCAAGTGCCGTATGAAGCTGCTTTGCAGACGGCAGTGGCAAACGTTGAATCGGCCAAGGCCTCTCTGGCTACAGCGCAACTGACGTATGACAGTAAAGAGGAACTGTATAAAGAGAACGTAATTTCCTCTTTCGATTTGAGTACGGCAAAAAACTCCCTGTTGGCTGCCAAAGCACAGTTGGCACAGGCCAAGGCGCAGGAAGTGAGTGCCCGCAATAATCTTTCTTATACGGTTGTGAAAAGTCCGGCCGACGGAGTGGTAGGCACGTTGCCTTACCGTGTAGGAGCTTTGGTTAGTTCCGCTCTTGCCCAGCCGTTGACTACCGTTTCCGACAATTCGGATATGTACGTCTACTTCTCCATGACGGAAAACCAATTACTGGGACTGATCCGCCAATACGGTTCTAAAGAGGAAGCATTGAAAAATATGCCTGCCATCGACCTGCAACTGAACGATAAGTCAGCCTACTCCGAACGGGGACAGATTGAATCTATCAGCGGAGTGATCGACCGTTCGACGGGTACGGTCAGCCTGCGTGCAGTTTTCCCGAACAAGGAAGGATTGCTGCATAGCGGTGGTGCGGGTAATGTGATTGTTCCTGTTCAAAAAACAGCTGCGCTGACCATTCCACAGGCTGCCACTTTCGAAATACAAGATAAGAGATATGTCTATAAGGTAGTGGACGGCAAGGCTCAATCCAGCCAGGTACAAGTGACCCGTGTCAATGGCGGTCGGGAATTTATTGTAGATGAAGGATTGGCACCGGGCGATGTGATCGTGGCAGAAGGAGTAGGTTTGCTTCGTGAAGGTACTCCGGTCAAGGCAAAGGCTGCTCAAACTCCAGTGGCAGGAGTGACAAATGCTAATCAATCCTCATCAACAGAGACAACAACGAAGTCTCCGGCAACTACTACTGAAAATTAAACCAAGGAGGAATCATTCATGAATTTAAGAACCTTTATAGAACGCCCCGTATTATCGGCAGTCATCTCTATCACGATTGTCGTAGTGGGTATCATCGGGCTGTTCAGCTTGCCCGTTGAGCAGTATCCCGATATTGCTCCGCCTACCATTATGGTGAGTACCACCTATTATGGCGCCAGTGCGGAAACATTGCAGAAGAGTGTTATTGCGCCTTTGGAAGAGGCGATCAACGGAGTGGAAGACATGACCTACATGACTTCCTCCGCCACCAATTCCGGTTCGGTGAGCATCACCGTCTATTTTAAGCAGGGCACAGACCCCGATATGGCGGCTGTCAACGTGCAGAACCGTGTATCACGTGCTACGGGACAACTTCCGGCGGAGGTAACCCAGGTCGGTGTGACCACTTCCAAGCGTCAGACGAGTATTCTGCAGATGTTCTCATTGTATAGTCCGGACGACAGTTACGACGAGAACTTCCTGTCCAACTATATCAGCATCAACCTGAAACCGCAGATTCTTCGTATCTCCGGTGTGGGCGACCTGATGATTATGGGCGGTGAATATAGTATGCGTGTATGGATGAAACCGGACGTGATGGCGCAGTACAAACTGATTCCGTCCGATATCACCGGTGTGCTTGCCGAGCAGAATATCGAATCGGCTACCGGTTCGTTCGGTGAAAATTCCGATGAGACTTATCAGTATACGATGAAGTACACCGGACGTCTCATTACTCCCGAAGAATTCGGGGATATCGTCATCCGTTCCACCGACAATGGCGAAGTCTTGAAACTGAAAGACGTTGCGATATCCAACTGGGACAGGACAGCTACGCTTACCACGGTGGTATGGACGGTCATCCGGGGGTATCCTGTATGGTGTTCCAGACGGCAGGTTCCAATGCGACCGAAGTAAATCAGAATATCGACAAACTCCTCGAAGAGGCAAGTAAAGACCTTCCGAAAGGCGTGGAACTGACGCAGATGATGAGTTCCAACGACTTCCTGTTCGCTTCCATTCATGAGGTGGTGAAAACGTTGATCGAGGCTATCATTCTGGTTATCCTTGTGGTGTACGTCTTCTTGCAGGACTTCCGTTCTACATTGATTCCGCTGGTCGGAATTGTGGTTTCCCTGGTGGGTACGTTTGCTTTCATGGCGATAGCCGGATTCAGTATCAACCTGCTGACCCTGTTTGCGCTAGTGCTCGTTATCGGTACGGTGGTGGATGATGCCATTATTGTCGTCGAGGCGGTGCAGGCGCGGTTCGATGTGGGCTACAGGTCGTCATATATGGCAAGTATCGACGCTATGAAAGGAATCAGTAATGCCGTTATCACCTCTTCGCTGGTGTTTATGGCGGTGTTCATTCCGGTGTCCTTCATGGGCGGCACTTCCGGTACGTTCTATACCCAGTTCGGTTTGACGATGGCGGTTGCGGTAGGTATCTCGCTATTAACGCGTTGACTTTGAGTCCGGCTTTGTGTGCATTGCTGCTGAAACCTTATATTAATGAAGACGGAACGCAGAAGAACAACTTTGCGGCACGCTTCCGTAAGGCTTTCAATTCGGCTTTCGATGTGATGGTGGATAAATATAAGACGATTGTATTGTTCTTTATCAAGCGCAGATGGTTGACATGGTCGTTGCTGGCTTGTTCCGTGGTATTGCTTGTGTTACTGATGAATAACACGAAGACCAGTCTGGTACCCGACGAAGATCAGGGTGTTATTTTCGTGAATGTAAGTACGGCGGCAGGCAGTTCGCTGACAACGACGGATAAGGTGATGGAACGTATCGAAAAACGCCTGATAGAAATACCTCAACTGAAACACGTGCAGAAAGTGGCCGGTTACGGATTGTTGGCAGGACAGGGTAGTTCGTTCGGTATGTTGATTCTCAAACTGAAACCGTGGGACGAACGTCCGGGTGATGAGGACAATGTGCAGTCGGTGATCGGTCAGGTATATGCGCGTACGGCTGATATCAAGGATGCCAGTGTGTTCGCCATCTCCCGGGTATGATTCCGGG
>ENA-OQDE01000287-OQDE01000287.1-human-gut-metagenome-genome-assembly--contig:-NODE-287-length-32085-cov-2.118374_pt1 | contig 32085 bp, 46 predicted proteins | sample MGYA00242768_ERZ504595 | MGnify/ENA primary metagenome ERZ504595 (study PRJEB26092, sample SAMD00036307) | human gut metagenome | host: Homo sapiens | study: EMG produced TPA metagenomics assembly of... | reverse complement strand
GAAAAAAGGTAAATGTAGTACGGGCTGGAGTACCAGTTTCAGCCCGGTTACACCGGCTAAAATCTAAAACAGATACGCGGGTGCGATACCCTCTTTTATTTCCGAACAGACACTCATACCGTTTCCTTCGGAAATACCCCTTTATACATTTCGCTGCGCCATATCCTTTTATATTCGAACGGCCACTCATGCAAAGGCGGCTTCTCCGCTTTGTTTCAAGGCAGACTTCGGCCATTTTTCCTTTACCTCTTCTTTCCCTCATTTCTCTTGCCGGATAGAGACAGCGATATCGATACGTCGCACACGCCTTTTGCCGGATCTTCGTCCGATAGTATTTTCCACGATGCAGCGTATATGGTTGTTAAACGGTATATCGTTCTTGCCGCTTCAACCCCAAACAGCCGATACACTTTCTCGCCTGATGTTCTTCCCGCCCACCTGCCGGAACGGGAGCGGTCTTGTGTCGGTGGACGGACAGGTCTTTCATGTTTCCGAGTCCGCTGCGGATTGTTTCGCCTCGACTTTTTCGCGACCGCTTTCTATTTGAAGTCGCCATATCGTTTTTCGTTGCAAAGTTAGTATGCAGACGGGCGCGACCCGATGGTCTTGACCAATGGCGTATCGCACAAATCTTCCTTTATCGGGCCTGCGGTTTGGGGCTTCGCCTCCAAAATAAAGAGTATTTATGCGCTATCCTTGGTGCAGCCCTTTACTGCACCTACTTTTATGCACCGTAAAACTGATTTATTAACTTCAAAAAGCAATCGCAATGAAAAAGATCGAGAACAATTTCGCAGTAACCGGATTCGTGGCAAAAGATGCCGAAGTCCGTCAGTTCACCACCACAAGTGTCGCACGTTTCCCGCTGGCAGTGGCCCGTCAGGAGAAGAACGGCGAAGATACCAAGCGTATATCCGCTTTCATGAACATTGAAGCGTGGCGCAAGAACGAGAATACCGGGTCGTTCGACCAGCTCACCAAGGGCACGCTGCTTACCGTGGAGGGCTATTTTAAACCCGAAGAATGGACCGACAAAGACGGCGTGCTGCACAACCGCATCGTGACGGTTGCAGTCAAATTTTATCCGGCTGTCGATAAAGAGGAGGAAGTTCCTGCGGAACCGGCAAAGAAACCGAAGAAGGGCAAGAAGTAATTCCTGCCTTTTTGAGACAAAGCGGCCCGAAGGCCGCTTTTGTTTTGCTCGTTACCGTTCCGGAACGTCTATACTTTTATACTCCTTCATACTCCACACGAAGAGTCCGCCGTCGTCCATTGATTTCCCGTGCAAGTTAAGGCGGTCGGGAACCGGCAAGGCGCGGCTTCATTTGAGGTTAACAACCATCAACTCGCAAGCTCGTCAATACTTGTTCAACACAAATGAAATCGTCCATAGGACTATCCGCTTCCTCCTTGCCTTGTTTCCCTTCTGTCCGCCTTGTGGTCCGCACGTAAAATCAAATCCCGCCGGACGAGGGAAACCCTCCGAAGGCAGGGATAAAAAAACAAAAAGTCAAACTTAAAATTCAAGACGTATGAAACAGATGATTTGGTCAAGCTATGACCTGTTGGACGAAACGGCAAAAGAATACTATCAAAATTCACAACGGGAAATATTGGACGATGACTGTTACGAGGTCAGCGATGAAGAATGGGCAGAAGAAGTATATCGCTGGCTGGACGACGAACGGAGCAATCTGAATAAAGAAGTGGACGGCATTATTGTCGTGTTCGGCAACTTGGATTATGGAACGGCCGGAGACAAGGCTATCAAATATTGGCAGCACCATTGCCGATATTTTGAAATCCCAGTGCGACGATGCAGAATGGTACGGCGACGGCTATAACATTCGCGGACGGATGGGCCATCATGACGGTACGAACTACACCTTGTATCGTATCGCCAAAGACCGTGATGAAGCGGAGCGTATCGCCGATAAGATTTACAACCGTGAAATCGACGAAGAAGGTTTCCGCCGGAGAACACGTTCCCTCTATCCGTATGTAGCCGCCGTGTACGGCTGGAAAACAAGGCAGCGCAAGCCGGACAAGGCCGCATAAAATGCTGTCCACAAATACCGCAACGCATCCGCCAGAGATGGTTGCGGTATCCTTTATCGAATGGGCGAAACACAGAACCGTCTCCTTTTATAATCAGCTCCATTCCTTTTTATCACTACTCACGGAGCAATATCCGCCTTTTATACCGACCCCGGTCTTTCGTATATCTCCCGTCTTTTCTTCTTTCCATCACCGGTTTGGTTTTACCAGATGCAAAGGTAGGCCGTCGCACTTGATCCGGTGGCTTGAAGTGCATTTCTTGCAAAATTCTTCCTTACCGGGGTAAGAGTAATTTTCCAAGGAAAGCCACCGTATGAAGTTTTCCCGACAGCCGTGTACCGCATCCGTAAAACCCCAAAGCGGTTCAGGAAGAAAGAACCGACAAAAGGGAAAATAAGTATTAACAATTTCAAAAAACTAAGATTATGCCTAATCATGTGACAAACCGTTTAGAAATAAACGCAGACCGGGAAACAGTACAAAAAGTAATGAATTTCTTAAAAGGTAAAACCGATGATGACAATACGCCTTGTTACATCGACTTCAACAACATCATTCCTATGCCTGAAGAACTGTTGATAGAAAAAAGCAGCAGTGGAGATTTGGGTATGAAATACCTTGAAGCAATGCAGTTGAAGCCATTCTATTTTTTATTGGACGATGATGCTTTGAGAACCATTCAATGGATAGAAGGATTGGCGGAAAAGGACAGAAAAGAAGCGCTGCAACTTGGAGCATCGTATTTGGAAAATCGGAAAAAGTACGGTTATCCCACTTGGTACGAGTGGTCTACCGCCACATGGGGTACAAAATGGAATGCCTATCACCAAGACTTTGAAGAGCCGAACATACTTTGGTTCGATACGGCATGGAATGGAGTGCCACTGCTTATCCAAAAACTTTCCGAGATATTTCCGGATTGTGGAATTCCATTACGCCTATGCGGACGAAGACTTAGGTTTCAATACGGGAAGAGGAACAGCCCGCAATGGAGAAATCAACATGACGATACCCGAAGGTAGAAGCAACGAAGCCTTTGAAATCATGTTTTTTGTGAAACCGGGAATGGACGAATATTTTGAACTGACGGACGAAGGTTACAAATGGGTTTCCTAAACATTCGGTACAGATAATGACCGGTGCAGGTTCGGGATACATTGACAATGGATGTGTCCTGAATCCTTTTGCCGGAATTCCCCCTTTATATCTTCATGGCTCTTTCCCTTTTATCGAAACGCGGTCCGTTCCCCTTTGTACCGTGACTATCCAGCCGGAAAGTAATCCTTTTATAACATTTTAGCTTCCCCCGTTTTATCCTCCTTACAGCCGTTTCCCAACACTCCATGCCGAAAGCCCGCTTATTTTTTCTGCAAAGTTCGATTGCCGCTTGTCTGTCCTGTCAAGAACCGCTTACGCTTGCTGTCGAAAAATCTTCCTCCCCGACTTTGTTGGAGAGTGTATTTTTCGCAGCCTTCTTGCCTGGACCGACCGTCAATCCTATAGGCAGAAAATAATCAACCTTTCGGTACAGGATTGTACCAAAGGGAAAAACAAAAAATAGTTCAAACTTAAAATTTAGAGCGTATGACATTTAAAGAATTTATGCAAGAGAACGGTTATGAGTTACAAACAACCTTTTGGGAAGACTTCTCAATAGCGGACAGATTTGGGTTGGCGGCTGTTTTGGACACTTTCAACCGGGCTTTCAGGGAGTGGAAAGGGGACTATAAGTCTTGACGGAACTGACATTGGTACTTAACCATAAGATATGGCAATACTATGAAAACAGACCGGATATGGCGGTACTTTACAATACTCTTTGGGAACAAGCCGACCAATACGCCAAAGAGAATCTGAAAGGGAACGAGTTAAGCTATTACTGGGAGGTGACGGATTAAATATATAATACCCTCGCATGATATAAAGAAAAGAGGCAGTTCTAAAAGCCTCTTTTCTTTATAGGTTAACTTCTAATTCTTTTCCACCAGATAAACAAAAATACGCATTCTGGAGCTGGTGTAAGTATTCTATGCGGTGTCCGCTTACCGTATATTCATTAGCATGAGTGGTAATGTAATATACAGTTTGATCATCCCAGTCTTGTGTAATCTCCATTTCATCATTGTCAAATGTATAATCGTCAAGCTGATTAAAACCGCATTGCAAAACCAATTTTTCAGTAAGTAATATTGGCTGAATGTCTCCATTTGTTTTATACGGAGGTTCTCCCCATTTATAAACAACGGATATATTCTCTTTTCTCAACTTAGGATCATAATCCAATGCACAAACCAAAGATGGTTTACCTTTATAAGCAACGTAATTGCCAACTCTCAATTCTTTAATCATAACAATTCTGTATTATCTTTTAGACTAAAAACTTAATCCCTCTTAAATCGCTAATAGATACAAATCTACAAAATAAAATGAAACTTTTACACGTCCTTTATTTTCCCTCTTTTACGGCACTCAGGAATACTTTTGCCGGTTTGAAGGCGGGGATGGAATGAGCTGGAATCACAATAGTTGTGTTCTTTGATATGTTACGGGCCACCTTCTCTGCCCTTTGCTTGATAATGAAGCTACCGAAACCCCGCAGGAACACTTCGTTCCCGGCAATCATCGCATCTTTTACATTCTCCATGAATGCCTCGACCACGGTCATTACGACCTCTTTCTCTATTCCGGTCTGCTGTGCAATCCGGCTAACAATTTCTGCTTTGTCATATATAAGAATTAAATAGCAATGTTACAAAAATGCAACTTTTTTGGATAAGTCAAATCTTTGGCCCACCTTTGCGGCGAAATAACGCAAAGGACATTTTATAATCCTCATCGGAGGGCTATGGAAGCCGGATAAGATGACTGGGTAAAACCATCGTCTTATCCGGCTTCCGTCGTTTTCTGCCGGAAGTAAACCATATAATATAAAATACAAAGACGTATGAAAGAAAAAGTGATTGATTTTGGGAATGAGAGAGTTTCCGTTCTGTTTAAGAAACTGTTTTTCCCCACTCTGTTGGGAATGTTGAGTATGTCGGCGGTAACGACTATCGACGGGATTTTCGTGGGACACGGCGTGGGCAGCGACGGGATTGCAGCTGTAAATATCTGCGTCCCTCTACTGATGTCACTCATGGGTGTTGGACTGATGATGGGGGCAGGTTGTTCCGTAATCGCTTCCATTTACTTGTCGAAAGGAAAAACCGTTTTGGCACGTGCGACCATCACCCAAGCCATGCTTTTCGTGACGCTCATATCCGTAACCGTCGGAGGATTCATTCTGGCGTTTCCCGAAGAAACCGCCCGTATGCTTGGCTCGTCGGAGCATTTGCTGCCGCTGGTTGTCGATTATCTGGTCTGGTTTTCCCCGTCTCTGCTGTTCGAGTTGTGGATTGCCGTCGCCTTGTTTGCCATTGCGCCTGGACGGCGCTCCGAAACTCGCCATGTGGTGCAGCATCATAGCCGCAGCGGTGAATGTCGTTCTCGACTGGCTGTTCATCTTCGCTGGGCTGGGGAGTGATGGGGGCGGCATTTGCTACCTCCCTGAGTTGTTTGGCCGGGGCAACGGTGACGATGGGTTACTTGTTGTTCTATGCCCGTGACACTCGTTTGCATTCTCTCCGTCCGGGTAGAAAAAGGATTTTATTCTTCTTCCATGATATAGGAATGCAGTGCAAGATAGCTCATCCGCCTTGTTAGGCGAATTGACAATGGCGATATTGCTGTTCATCGGCAACCAGGTATTCATGCGCCATTTGGGAGATGACGGAGTAGGTGCTTTCGGAGTAAGCTGTTATTATCTCCCGTTCGTCTTCATGATAGGTAACGCCATTGCCCAATCTGCCCAGCCTATTATCAGTTACAATTTCGGCACAGGAAGCACGGAAAGAGTTCGTTCCGCCTTACGCGTTTCCGTGTTTGCGGCATTAGTTTGCGGAGTCATTTCTACTGCCGCCTTTATCCTGTTTCCTGAATTGCTTGTCGGACTATTCTTGCGCATTGACAATACTGCCGCACGCATAGCGATAGAAGGATTCCCTTATTATGGCACGGGATTCATCTTCTTTATTTTGAATCTCTCCATTATTGGATATTATCAGAGCATGGAACGGATAAAGCCGGCCATAACATTTGCAGTCTTACGTGGATTTGTTTTTCTGGTTCCGTGCTTCATGGTATTACCTGCCATAATGGGAGTAAAAGGAATTTGGCTCGCCTTACCGTTGTCTGAAATTCTGACGACTTTAGTGATTGTCGTTACATTTTGGATATATTCCCGGCAACGTGCCATAATTTGCAGGCAATTTTTTCGGATTTAGGTTCCATGTAAAATGCCGCTGTTAAAAAAAGTTTAAAGATTGGTAGCGGCATTCTGAGCAGTTATCTGGAATAAAAATTCCGCCAAATGCATGATGTATTAATAAACATTAATGGAACATAAACGATAATTCGTTATCAAAACTGTACATTTGTATAACATATTATATACATATAACAATAAATATATTATAAATTTATGGATAAATACATCATTGGCGAGAACGCTGGTAAAGTTTGGCGTTTATTGAATAGTGACCATCTCCGTAAATGGGAATTTTCAGAGATAAAGAAAATTACAGGGATGGATGATGCCGAGTTGGGTAGTGCTATTGCTGGTTGGCCCGTGAAGATAAGGTACAATTCGAACTTGAACATCATAACAGTAAGGACGAAAAGGCATACTTGTATCTTATGTTGAATGTATATATTTGACTCCTTCCTATAATGCTGAAAAAGAAAGAAACCATGCTGATGAAAAACATGATTTCTTTCTTTTCGTTTGGTATAGAACACAATGACGGGACACTTCCATCAATGAGAGACCGAGTTGGAGAAGACATTGATGACGACCACTCCGGCAATAATCAGGACCAGCCCGATGATGGCAGCCAGGTCGAGGTGCTGTTTGAAAACGAAAAAGCCGATAAGCGCGATAAGAATGATACCCACTCCCGACCAAATGGCGTAAGCTATGCCTACCGGAATGCTCTTCAGTACGACACTCAAGCAATAGAAAGCCGCCGCGTACCCCAGAACGGTCAATACGGACGGAACGAGTTTGGTAAACTGTTCGCTCTGTTTCAAGAAAGAAGTGGCTACAGTTTCAAAAACGATAGCCAAAAACAAGATAAGGTAAGTTTTCATTTATCTACATTCATCTTTTGATTTATACGAATCATATTCCGACTCCTGGCACGAAAGAACCGGCGAGACAATGCCGTCGTTGTCTCATACGTGTTACTGGTCGCGCCGGTAGTCGCTCTTGCTAAAACCGCCGAACACCGCTTTCAGAAGTTTACCCACTACCCAGAACACAACGATTATCAATATTACTTCCATACTACGTTTTTATTTAATCTGTATTAATAAATTAAACATCTGCTGTTTGTTACCAAGAGTGCGAATCCGTTTCAACCTCGTTTTCCGACAGTTAAACCGTTTATAAGCGGTAGTTGCCGCCACCCTTTTCGTTTTACGGGTTATTCTTCCGCCGGACTGTCGTCCTTTTTCTTTTTCCGGGTTCCCAAGGGGCCGCTGAATTTCCCCCTGTTGAGTTTTACCCCATGCCTGTGGAGCACGCTGAACACCGAACTTCGGCTGCTGTACCCGCTTACCGCCATGATGTCCTCAAACGAATGGCCGTTGACATACATGTCAACGATAGTATTTTCCTTGTCGGCCTTGTCCATAGCCTTCATCGTTTTCTTCGGAATCTTCGCTTTCTGTTGCAGGTTCAAGACACGTGCGGACGAATATCGCAGTATCGCCACCTCTTCGGGAAGCGCCCCGAACATCTCCAGCACATCGGCAACCGTCGTTTCGGGAAACAGTTTACCCCGTGAGTCGATCCGGTCATGGATGGATATGATGCGTACCACCTTGATACGGCACAACTCAATGAAGGCCGACAGTTCGCGCGACCCTCGGAGGGCATTGCTGAATTTGGCCACCACTACCTCGTCGCCCCTTTCGAGGCCCGCCACAAGCTGTTTCCATTTAGGCCGTAGCGCCTCGCTTTCGACCGGTTCCTCTATCACTTGTACACAGCCGTACTCCTGCATCCATTCTTTGTCAGCCTCGAACCCGTCGTAACGATCCGCCTTAAATATGTAACCTACTTTTGCCATCTAATTGTACACTTCTATGATAACAAGTACAAATATAACAGTTTTATTTTAAACTAAACCATACTTTGAGTGGAAAATCGAAGAAAGCACTTGGATTTTCCCGTTTTCTTCACTTGTTTTCATTGAAAATCAAACTATTAAGTACAATGTTAAAAATAGCTTATAAAACAAATTTCAACACTTGCCATCTTGAAAATAATACTTAGATTTGCGCTGTAAAATTCAAAATTGAACAATGAATAATAGAAAATCATACTTAAAAATCATACTTTCCATTGCTGGACTTTCTGCCGCTTCAATTGCCGTTTTCACATTCCCGTCATGCGACGGTCCGAACGGCAAATCACTGGCGGAACCCCAAGACACGCCTGCCGGTCTGTACAGAGAGTACCTCTCCGAGATACGCAAGTCCCAAGAACTTTCCTTTGAAGAGCTGACCGTATGTATCGGGGAATGGCAAACCTTGAAAGATTCCGTGGCTGCAGCCATTCGGCGGGACACGGCCCGTCAGACCCATTCCGGCACACGGAAGAATGTCGTCTGTTACACGATTCCATTTGCTCGGAACTTTCCCGGTTGACCCTGTCGAAACCGCGCACCTACAAGGAAGTGTTGAGCCTGAAAGAGCGGTTCTCTCCCTATGCCGGAGACGTGGAACTGCACCGTTCCGCCGAGGAGATCCGTCCGTTTTTCGCAGCACTGGATAAACGGCCTGCCTACCGTGGCAACAAGGAGCAAACGCTGTCGGCATATCGTAAGTTGCTTGCCGGAACCCTGAACGACGGCATACACGACAGTCGTGACCTCAAGAGATTCATCGAGAAAGAAGACGCCGTTTTTCGCGCTTTTCTGTCCGGTCTGCACGATTCCGGCAGTGCAAACATGGCCGACATTACCTGCGACACGGAGAAGTGCTGTTCCGAGGTGTTTCTCGCCGCCGGACGCAAAGAGATTACCTACAAGGAGGCCCTGATATACATGGCCCTGCGTGCCGACCGCCGACTGATACAGAACGTGCGTACCTGTCTCGACGACATACATCGGGGCGAAGTCGCAACACCCGAACAGGCACACGCCTACATTTGGATGATACTCCAGCCTACGCTTCCTTGGACGGCCTCTGTATGACGCTTCTCTCTCCGGAGGATAAGAAAGCCCTCGACCGGATTGCGACCGAGACACCCGGCGCTTTCGAGACACTGCGTAAAATCCTGCCGTCGGAAAGAAACCGGTTGGACGAGCTGCCCGGTATGCTCATGGAGATATTCATCGCCTCTTTGTAAAAGCCTGTTCACAAAATAAACGATATATGATTATGTTACGACACTTTTTGGATGACTTTATGTCGTTCGTACCCCTGCAAATGCCGCAGCTTCTCAATGTGGCGACAATGGAGGAACCGCAGTTTTACGGCGACTACGTTCTGCTCACGTTCCCGTTGCGGGACCCCTATGATTTGGAGGAGGTCATGGACATATTCGAGGACGACATGGAGCTGATCACGCTCTACACCATGTGCCGGTCGGATTGGAAAAATCCGGTCATAGCACCTGTGCCTACTCCAATCCCGCTTTCGGACAAATGTTCAAGATGAACGCCCGGACAGACGCAGACGGTAAGGTAAACCGCGTCATCGCGACCGTTTACGATTCGTTGGAACTGATGTACGGCGACCTGTCTCTCGACTTGAAACTCCACACCGGAAACGGCAGCTTCAAGTACAAGAAGGAGCTGGAAGACGTGCTGTTGGATTTCATGTAAAACAGTTCCTATGCGAAACACGATATATCGCCAGATGATTTTCTGCATCGACACATACCGCACATGGATAGAGGTGGCCGATGACAACCTCTACAAGGAGCACGTCATTCCGAGGAACAACCGGACCGATTTCCTGGTTTCCCGCACGCTGGTACTGCGTGCTTGCAAACCGCATGGCACATACGACCGGGGCATGACGTGGACGATTCCGGAGCATGATCTGGACGCGGCACTGGCTACATACCGCAAGCAGAACGGCATATTCAAGTCCCGGATGAAGAAAGGCGCATCGTCCCTGACAGCTGAAGACACCGAGAACATTATCCGCTTGGCCACCCACGGGATTGTCCGCTTGGAACTCGTGGTACGGCCCGTTCACATACCTTCAAAACCCTATTACCTGTTATGACTTGGATTATATTACAGTTTGTGTTTCTTGCAATGCCTGTCGTCCTTCCGGCACTGTTGTACAGGAGCAGACGTTACTTCATGGCAAAATTCTACGATAAAATGATATGGAGCGAAAAGGCCCGCAGGTTGTACACCCATGTGCTGCTTATCGTATTGCTCCTCTTCCATTATGTCTATACGAGCGGACACCCCGGCGAGTTCGGTGTTGTGCCATCCACCATTGTGTGTGCCGCATGGGCCTCTTTCCGGCGGGCGGACCGATGGATGCGCTGTTTGCTCGACCGGCCGAAACGTTTCGTCTGGTTTGCGCTCTTGGCATTGGTCATCGGCTTCGTGCCGCATCTGTACACGATGTCCGTAACCATCGCCTTTATTCTTTTGGCTGCCCTGTTCTACCCGTCGGCAAGGGTCATGTCCGAAAGGACAGACATGCGCAAATTCCTCGAATGGCTGGAATATCCCGGAGCATTAGCCGACAGTTATCATAGTATCATCACGCAAGACTGCCATGATAATGCGGATAATGGCAGTCCATACAATCCGCACGATATGAATCATCAAAAACAGAACGAAAATGAGAAATAGAAATGAAGCACCCGCCACCATACTGGCCAACACGGAAGTGTTCGACTATCTGAAAGAAAAAGTCGGCGAGCGGAAAACAAGAACAGAAGCCTACTGCGACCTGTTGGATAAATCGCTGGCAGGTTTCGTCTCCCCGTTTTTAAGGAAACAAGACTACGACCTCGGTCCCTGCCAGTGCCATGTGACCGTTTCCGACCTTGCATCCGAGTGGCATTGGCACCGCGCCACCGTCCGCTCGTTTCTGGACACGCTCGAAGCATTCGGGCAGTTGGAACGTATCCGGCTGGCGAAAAGCGTCATCATTACCATGCACCTGCGAATCGGCACGCCTGACATGCCGGACAGTGGGCAGAAAGAAACGGACTTTGCCACAAGAATACAAGGAATATTGTACGATTGGGTGATTGGCAAAGCAACTTCTTTCGATGTCGGCAAATCATGCGGACAAATCATGCGTCAGACCTTGGCGGAGATAACCGGACAGGACAGCCGGGCCTATCCGGACAACCATTCCGGCACGACATCCGTGCATACCCTCCGATCAGAAGAACAATTGCGTGAGACCGTTTTGGAGTGTATCGCCCATGCCGCCCTATGGCGGGTTCTGCGCAAGTCGAGATTCGACGACGGCTCACCGCTCGTGCAGTTCTTCCGGTCCGATCTCGGTGGGGAATGGGCGGCGTTCATCGAAGCTCGAAAGAGCTTGCAGAGCTTGTTATCGACGGAAAGCCGGATGGAACGGATTTCGGTATGGACGAAGAGACGGAACGCCTCGAATCGCTTCGTAAACCCTTTCTATCGCTTTTAGCGAAGGCGCAGGAAGAAAGTTGAACAGGGATTCGCAGACAAAGATTGTATAACCACGGGTAATTTGCCCCGGTTCCGGTCCAAATATCCTTCCAGTTATAGCAGCATCCGGGCTTGCCCGTCTGCCACTGAACAAAGGGAAGGGGGAGCCTAATTTCCGATGTCTATAAACCATGAGAATTAAAGAGAAGATATTTTCACTTATTATCCTTATTTGCAGTTGTTTGCATATAGTTGCACAATTCCATTCAATTCCGAAAAAATCCCATTTTAGACACATTTGTTACCCGTTTTTGTTTCTTTTCCGACTAAAGAGACTATATTTGCAGTGTGATTTCAAGATGCGAACGCACTTATGACAGACAGGAGTAACAAAGATAGCAAAAAATCGCCAGTCAGGATAAGGTTTAAGACGATGAAAGACGGTCGCAGATCCATATATCTGGACTGCTACCGTAACAGCCATCGCAGCTATGAATACCTCAAACTGTATCTTGTGCCGGAGACCGACGACAAATCATTGCGCCGGAATGAAGCCACGATGCGGAAAGCCGAGACCGCCTGCAGGAAGAAATTGCGGGAATTGAAAAAGTTACCGGCCGAGAACAGACGGCTTATGGATACGCAAGGCTATATCTCTAATAAGGGCATATCCATACTGGAGTGGCTTTCCCGTTTTAAGGAGATACAGCGTAGCCGTGGTGTACATGATATTCATGCTATAGATCGGGTATGTGCTATCCTGTCCAAAATGAACTGCGGTGACACAAAGGTAAATGAAATCGGCAAGGACTTTTGCATTGCCTTTGTGGAATATTTGAAGACCGGATATAAAACAGCCAAAGGAGAAAACCTTAAGCCAAAGACTGCATTTAACCGCCAGTGCACATTCGTGACAGCTCTTAATGTTGCCGTGCGGGAAGGAATCATCCCCACCAATCCCATGAACCTACTCTCACATCACGAAAGGGCAAAAGCGAGCAAAGGGAAAAGAGACTATCTGACCATAGACGAAGTGAAGCGACTGATTGCGACACCTTGTAAAAACAATACGGTCAAGAACGCATATCTCTTTGCCTGCAACTGTGGTTTGCGGCTCGGCGATGTCCGTAAATTGAAATGGGGTGACATAACGCAGGACAACGGCAGATGGATACTTTCCGTCATCATGAACAAGAGCGAAAAGCCAATACATATACCGCTCGGCGTGCAGGCAAGAAGATGGATACTCGGATGTGAAGACAGCGGGAAACACGATGCCGGCAGCCTTGTCTTCGAGCATCTGCCCGGAGACTCCCACATCAATGACATCCTGAAAATATGGGCTGCCGATGCCGGAATAACCAAATCGGTGACCTATCACACAAGCCGACACACCTTCGCCACGATGCTGCTCACGCTCGGTGCAGACCTTTATACCGTTTCCAAACTTTTGGGCCATTCCCAGATAAAGAATACGCAGATTTATGCTGAAATCATCAACCGAAGGAAAGACGAGGCAGTCAATCTCATAGACAAAGTGTTTGATTAAGAATAAATCTTTTTATAAATGACACCACTATGGCAAAAGCAATAAAGACACCCAAACAGCCCAAGGAACCTGTCAGAGTCCGTTATAAGACACTCAGTGACGGGAGCCAGTCCGTCTATCTCGACATCTACCGTGACGGAAAAAGGCAGTATGAGTTCCTGAAACTGTATCTCATCCCGGAGACGAATGCGGCAGCCAAGGCGCAGAATAAGGCCACGCTTGCTGCGGTTAACACCATAAAGTCGCAGCGCATCATCGAGTTGACCAATGGGGTGGCAGGGCTGAAGAACACCTCCCTGCTGTCGAAGATGCTGCTTCTCGACTGGATGCAGGCATACAAAGAGAGTCAGGAGAAAAAAGGAGTGCGAGGAAGTGGCAAACTGATATCCAACACGATGAATGTGCTGCGTGCCTTCAACGCAAAGGCGGCCATGCGGGACCTAAACCGCGACTTCTGCCTTGCCTTTATAGACTTCCTGCGCAACATTTATGTAGGCCCGAACGGAAAGAAACTGTCGCAGTTCACCTGTGTTTCCTATTTCGGGTGCTTCCGGGGAGCGTTGAATGCGGCAGTCCGAGAGGAAATCATTGCCGAGAATCCGGTAAACAGGCTTAACACGGACGAGAAAATCAAGATGCCGGAGAGCAAGCGGGAGTTCCTGACCATAGACGAGGTCAAGATTCTCATAGACACTCCTTGCAGACGGAGGATGTCAAAGGAGCGTTTCCTGTTCTCCTGCTACTGCGGCTTGCGAATCAGCGATGTACTGGTCCTGAAATGGAAAAATGTGGATAGTTCCGTTGAACAGTGGCGCATCAATATCATCATGCAGAAAACCCGTCAGCCTCTTTATCTTCCCCTTTCCATGAATGCAAGGAAATGGATGCCGGAACGGAACGGAGCCGGAGATGAAGACCTTGTATTTCCCACATTGCCATGTGAGGACACCTGCAACGTGCAGCTCAAACCGTGGGTCAAGGCGGCGGCATAACCAAGCATGTAACCTATCATGTCAGCCGCCACACCTTTGCCACAATGTTGCTGACACTCGGTGCTGACCTTTATACCGTATGCAAGCTACTCGGCCACTCGGATGTGAAGACCACCCAGATATACGCCAAAATCATCAACAAGAAAAAGGAAGATGCCATCAGCCTTATCGACATGGAGTTTGCCAATACCTGAACGAATATAATAATATAGAGTATGAGAAGATTGCCAGATGATTTCAATGTGAACATCCTGCTGCCGGGGGCAGTGTGGCTGCTAATATCTATCCTTGTAGGACGGGTAGCGGTGTCACGGTTGCAGACTGATGCGATGACCGTCGTCATGTTCGTGGTAATCTCGCTCGTTATCTTCATTGTTCCGATGGCGATCTATATGGAGTATCGCAAGAAAATCGAGCAATTGTCGGAGCGCAAATCTAAAAAGGCATCTTCCGTCACGCCGGCTGTCAGTGGCTCCTCGGGCAAGTCACAATCGGTCACAGAACCGGAGACAGCATGTCGGTCTTCCTTTCCACCGGATTTCCCAGATGCCCTGAAAGGTGACAGGACTATGATTTTTATGGAAGCCTTGCGTCATGAAGCTTTCTTGATGCGGAATATCGGCCGCATGATGGATGCAATGCTACACAGATGGCTTTCATCGCGGACAGCATAGCAGCAATCTGCAACATCAGCCGCCAGTGGAAGATTTTTGGCGACTATTGGCATCTGAACAATATGCGCCAGTTGTTGGATGTGAAGAACCGCAGGGGTTCCAAAGCCGACAAAGAGGATGTTATAATCTCCATTTTTAAGAAAGTGGCGGAAGCGACAGCAACATCCGTGATACAGCCGCTTATCGCAGCTGGGCGAAAAGCAACCAAAATTAACAACCCCATTGTTTCAGACAGCCTACAGGTTCGATATAGATTCCATCGTACATCCTACGGACATATCCGAAATTTCAGTAGTTCGGCATTGTATTGTTCGATAAAATGTCGTGGCTTACTGTAGTCTGACATCCTTTTTCCTTTTTCCTTTTTCCTTTTTCCCTGTTTTCGGCTGCATGCGGTTGCTTTACAGCCGTGCTTTCAGTTGTTTTCTACTTTGCTTTCCATCTGTTTTACAACAGATTAATAGCCTTTGCTGTGTGATTTCCGATGACTTACTTTGCACCGTCTTCCTTATCGGAACGACGGCTTTCACAGCCTAAGAAATCACATCAAAAACGACAGAAATATGGAACAGACGAACCAACTGATCTCGACGGCCGAGGCCGCGAAATTTCTCGGAATCAAAGTGAGTTATCTTCACAAGCTGATGATGCGACGCGTCATCCCTTACTACAAACCCAACGGCAAATTGTGCTTCTTTGACAAAGCCGAACTGGAGGCATGGATGAAGAATGTACGCGTAGCATCGCAGGCGGAACTCGACCAACAGGCACAGAAGTACATCATCAACCGTTCGAAGCGGTAAGTCATGGCAGGCATATACGACTATATTAATCGGTTCTGGGCAGAAGCGGAGCGCAGCCTTTCAACCCTACGGAGGTAGCACTTTATCATTACCTTCTGTACGAGGCAAACCGCCTACGCTGGAACATGCCGTTTGCCTGCCATACAGCCATTCTCTGCGTGCGGCTCTCGACCACCAAACAGAATATCAGCAAAGCTCGGCAGCATCTCAAAGAGCGTGGACTGATAGACTGTCAGGTTGGCACAGGAATCCACACCCCTGCGTTATATTCCTTGACCATACAGCCGCCCCGACAGTTGACCCATGAGTTGACCGTACAGTTGCCCCATTCTAATATAAAAGATAAAGACAAAGATATTATCAACTCCCAACACGCGCAGAAAGACGGATATAAACCGCTGGATGAGATTGAGGCACTCCTGCTTGCCGATACCGCATGGCAGAGCAAGATTATCGAAGTGCTGGCGAAAGAGAAAACTGGATTATTGACAGAGACAGGCTACACGGCATATCCGCGACTTCTTTGACGAGCAAAGAATCGGCGGAAACGCGCAACGGGACGAGAGCGATTGCCGAAGCCATTTTTACCATTGGATTATCAAACATCTGAATACAACCCGATATGGAACAAAACGGAAATCCCCAACTTATAGAGACTCTGATGTCACGGCTGTGTCAGCCGAGGACTACGAAGGAGCGTTTTAGACTGCCTTTCGATGAAGAAACGGCTGCGAAACTGCTTAAATGTGCCATCGCAGGCGAAGTGAGCCGTTTCGGAGGCACATTTCTTTATCCTGATGCAGTAGACTTACAAGTCAGGAGCCTTGCTGCGAGCCTTACCTCCGGCAGACGGTACGGGGTAATGCTGTGCGGCTTGTGCGGCAACGGCAAGACCACCATGATGAGGCGTTCCAGAACCTGCTCAATGTGATCAGGATACCTGACAACTACCACAGGACTGTGTATGGTATGCCTATCGTGAATGCCGTTCATATTGCCCATCAGTGTCGGAACAGCTATACCGAGTTCCTGCGGCTGTGTGATATGGAGATGCTCGGCATTGATGACATGGGCATAGAGCCTGTGGAGGTGCAGGAGTTCGGCAACATGCACAGGCCGCTGACTGACCTGCTTGCAAGAAGATACGAGAACCGTGGCTTCTCGTTCATAACCACCAACCTCGTACCGCAGCAGATACGCAAACTGTACGGCGACAGGATTGCTGACAGGCTGAACGAGATGGTGGACAAGATTGTATTCGACAACCCTTCATTCAGGAAATAAGTGGATATACAGTGTTTAATTGATGATTATTACAGGTGTACATGTGGCGATAGTACCATGTCAGGGATATGCCAAGGGGATGTTTTTTCAGGCTGGCAAGTTAATGTTTTCGTCCACGAAAACTACGCCACCAACGGCGACCCGACCATGCGGAAAACGGCAAAGCCATGATTCAGCCCTAAAAAACAAACCCCATTTATAACGGAATAACAACAAGCGAATGACAGAGCAAGACAACAATCATAAAGGAGGCCGCCCCAAAGCCGTAAAGGGCAAGGCGCGGACTAAGACCATATCCACAAGGCTCACGCTGGCCGAGTGGAAAACGGTCATGAAAAGGATAACGGACGCAGGCAAGAAGCCGTCGCACTTCCTGCGCGAACTGCTGCTGCAGGGCAAGGTCGTGGCGGCACGGACACAGGAGGACAGGCAGCAAATCCGTATGCTGGAGGGAGGATGCAACAACCTGAACCAACTGGCGAAAATGGCACATCAACAGGGCTTCCCCAGAACCAAAGAGAGAATTACCGCCCTGCTGGAAGAGTTCAACAGAATCATCACGCAGATATGATGGGCGACTTAAAAAAACGGGCGAGCTTCGCAAGGCTGGTGAACTACGTGAACAACCCGAAAAAGGCAAGGCTTATAGACAGTAAGGATGTGCGTCTTGACGACAACGCCGCCATCGCAAGGAGTATGCAGGGGCAGGCGGACGACAAGCCGGGGCGCAAGCTGAAAAATCCGGTGTACCACATCTCGCTGGACTTCGCCCACGAGGACGCGCCCAGACTGACTGACGAGCTGATGGCCGAAATCGCCCGTGAGTACATGAAGCGCATGGGCATTGTGAACACCCAGTATATTATATGCCGTCACACCGACAAGGAACATCCGCACCTGCACATCGTGGCCAACAGGGTTGACAATGCCGGGAACACCATCAGCGACCGTAACGATGCCATACGCAATGTGGCGGTGTGTAAGCTCTCACGAGGGAATACGGGCTGCACTTCTCCAAAGGCAAAGAGAAAGTGAAGCGTGACCGTCTGCGTGGAAAGGACAAGGTGAAATACCAAATCCATGATGCCGTCAAAGCAGCCCTGCCCTCGTTGCGGCAGTTGGTCGGAATTGTGCGACAGGCTGGCCAAGCAGGGCATCGGGGTAAACTTCAATCTCGACAGGCGCAACGGCAATATCGTGGGCGTGTCATTCACCAAAGACGGCATTTCATTCAGCGGCTCACGGATTGACCGTAGCATGGGCTTTTATAGACTGGACAAGCAGTTGGAGGACGCATCGCCGAGGGTATGGAATGGCAACCACGTGTACAGGACAACAGCTTTGACGGACGGACACCGCCAACCATGCCGAACATGGCAGTGGACAGTCATACGGCAGGCACTTTTATAGGACAGCCGTCACCGGACGGAGCGACAACGGACGGCAACGGCGGCAGTTCTGTTGAATCCGGCTCCGACATCATCCAAGTGGGTATCGGCATACTCGTTGAGTTGTGCGTCCAACCTCACCAAGCCAAGGTTCATCCGGCGGAGGCGGTGGAGGAAACGAAAGCGGCTGGGGCGAGAATGACAAGGAGAAGAACAAGTACAAACCAAGAAAAATGAGAAGATGAAGGACAACTTACAGAATATATCCGACCTTATCGGGGCATTGGCAGAGGACATCGAGGAAATCAAGAAGATACTGGCCACAAAGGACGCTTCGGACAAGGACGAGGCGGTGAAAAGGCTTGCGGTGAAGCTGGAGCCTGTCATACGTTTCTTCGGCGGCAGCACGCCGGAGAACATCAACGGCATTTTCGGGAGCAAGGAAGCCATCGAGGACTATAAAAATCATTGGGTGAGGAAATGATTGTGAGCCTGCAGGTATATACCGATGCCAACGACAAGGACATGCGTAAGCGTGGAATCCCCACCACCAAGGATTTGCTTTGCAAGATACTGGAAATGCTTACCGACCATGTGGAGAAAGACAAGCGGATTTCGGAAAAGGTACAGCAAAGTCAAGGCTTTGGGGCGAAACTTTGGCAGGCAATCCGACCGGACAGAGTGACAAGGGGTATCAGGCGGCTATGGGACAGGCTACCCGATGGCTGGTACAAGAACCCTTACGCATGGACTGGCATCATCAGTACGCTCGTGTTCTTTGCCCTGTTTATCGTCAGTTGGGCGCAATGGCGTGAATACCGGGATGAAAACAGGCGGCTGAGAATGGTTGCAGACAAATACCAAGTGACTTCCGTCATGCTCAATGAACTATATCCGGAACTGGCCGTGACCGTTGAAGCTTATGAAAAACTGGCAGAAACAATCGGAGCAGATTCCACACTGGCCGTATTTCACAAACGGTTGGAACAAGTGAGAAATGAAGAAAAAGAATCTAAACAATAAAAATAAAGTGAATGGCATCCATCAAGGTAAAATATCGTCCCTCTACCACAAACGGCAAGGAGGGCAGCATCTACTATCAGGTAATTCACGGGCGAACAGTCCGCCAAATCGGAACGGACTTCCGCGTGCTTGATACGGAATGGGACAAGGAAGCATCGTCTGTCCGAATCATGCCTGAAACCGACGAGAACAGGAAGCGGTATCTCCACAGCGTTGCGGAACATATCGGTTGGGACATCCGACGGTTGCAGGCCATCATCGCGCAATGCGACAGCCAAGGCGGAAGTTACTCCGCTTACAATATCGTAGAGAAGTTCAACAGCCACGCAAACGGGCAATCGCTGTTCGGTTTCATGCAGGACATCATAAGGCAGTTGAAGCAGCTTGGCAAGGCGCGCACATCGGAAACCTACACAGCAGCCTTAGCCAGTTTTATGAAATTCCGCGAGGGGCAGGACATTCTTTTGGATGAGATAGACAGCGACACCATGATGCTTTATGAAGCATGGCTGAAATCCAACGGCAACTGCCCCAATACGACTTCGTTCTATATGCGTATACTCCGTGCCGTTTATAACCGTGCTGTGGAAAAGGAACTGACGGAACAGAAATATCCGTTCAAGCATGTTTACACGGGTATCGGCAAGACGGTGAAACGTGCCCTCCCGTTGAAGTCGATAAAGCGCATCAAGGAACTCGACCTGACCTTGAAACCGCATCTGGACTATGCGAGGGATATGTTCCTCTTTTCGTTTTACACCCGTGGTATGTCGTTCATCGACATGGCTTATTTAAAGAAATCGGACTTGAAGAACAGCGTCATCATATACCGCAGGAGAAAGACGGGGCAGCAACTGAGTATCAAATGGGAGAAGTGCATGGAGGAAATCATCGCCAAATACAACGGCTGCTCCACCGCCCAATACCTGCTGCCGATAATCACCAACCCATGCGTAAACGAGCGGACGCAGTACCGCAATGCCATCAGCCGTATTAACGTGGCACTGAAAGAAGTCGCCTGTTTAGCCGGATTGAATATGCCGCTGACCATGCACTGCGCCCGGCATTGCTGGGCAAGCATCGCCAAGAGCAAGAACATACCGCTTTCGGTCATCAGCGAGGGAATGGGGCACGATTCAGAAGAAACCACGCGCATCTACCTTGCATCGCTTGACACAAACGTGGTGGACAGAGCGAACAGCCTTATCCTGAAAGACTTGTGAACGGATATTCCGGATAATATTTGTTTAGCGAAAATCAGAATCTCTTGATAAGAGTTACAGTTGATATTGCAAAGGTACTCATAATATTGCAAAATCCGTGTCCGAATCTAATTTATAATGGGATATGAAGGACAATTTATGCGGAATTATTTAGTAAATCCACCTGTATTTTTCAATAATACATTGATTTCCAGTATTTGTTTTCTTGAAATGTATCTCTTATCAAGAGATGAATTTCAAGGACATACTGCATAAATTCCGTACCGAATCATTCACCGAAAGGGAAAAGGGTACAAAGTTCGAGCGTCTGATGCGCTCATGGTTATTGACAGACCCACGCTACAACGAACTTGAAAAGGTGTGGCTGTGGAGGATTTTCCGGGGCGCAAGGACTTCGGAGGCACGGACACGGGCATCGACCTCGTGGCCAAGACCGAGATGGGCGACTATTGGGCTATCCAGTGCAAATGCTATGCGGAGGATGCCGTGATAGACAAGCCCGCCGTGGATTCGTTCCTTGCCACCTCCAGCCGCACGTTCACTAACGAAGTCACTTTCCAGACCACCCGGTTTGCCAAACGAATATGGATTTCCACCACCAACCATTGGGGAAGCAACGCCGAGGAAGCCATCCGCCACCAAGACCCGCCTTTCTCACGGGTAGGGCTGATTGACCTGAACTCCTCCTGCGTGGACTGGCAAAAGCTGATGGACGGACTTACGGGAACTTCCGCACTTGTAGAGGGCAAGAAACCGCGCAAGCACCAGTTGGATGCCATATCCAAGGCATACACGCACTATATTATTGACGGCAACGACCGGGGCAAGCTCATCATGGCCTGCGGAACGGGCAAGACCTACACCTCGCTGCTCATCACCGAACAGTTGTTGGGTGGCAAGGGACTGGTGCTGTTCATGGTTCCGTCCATCGCCCTGTTGGGGCAGTCGCTCAACGCATGGTCGGCGGACGCGAAGAAGCCTATCAAGGCCGTCTGCATCTGTTCCGACTCCAAGGCTCGCGAAAGATTCAGAACAAATACGATGATATGGACGACAGCGTGGTTGACCTTGCCGTGCCAGCATCCACCAGTCCGCAGTCCATCGCCTCACAGTTGAAGAAATACCGCAACCATGACGGGTTGGTAGTCGTGTTTTCCACTTACCAGCCATTGATGCCGTGTCAGCGGCACAACAGGAGATACTTTCCGAAACAGACGGCGGGTATGGCGTGTTTGACTTCATCATCTGTGACGAAGCCCACCGCACCACAGGCGTGAAGCTGTCGGACAAAGACGAGAGCAATTTCACCAAGATACACTCCGACGACAATGTGCAAGGCAGGAAACGCCTCTATATGACCGCTACGCCACGACTGTACGGGGAATCGGCCAAGATAAAGGCATCGGAAAAAGACTGTATCCTCTGCTCGATGGACGACAAGGCTCTGTACGGGGAGGAGTTCTACCGCGTGAATTTCTCCTATGCTGTTCAGAACGGGCTGCTGACCGACTACAAGGTGCTTGTCCTTACCGTCAGTGAGGATGATGTACCGGAAAATATCAGGCGCGATGTCACCGACACAACCACGGAACTGAACTTTGACGACACGTCCAAGCTCATCGGCGTAATCAACGGACTGTCCAAGATGATACAGGGCGACGACCACCGTACATGGGATGCCGACCCACACATGATGCGCCGTGCCGTGGCGTTCTGTTCGTCCATTGACAGGAGCGCAAGCCGAGTGGGTATCGCATCCAAATATGTGGCTTCCGTGCTGCCGAAAATATCGGAAAAGTACGACGAGAATCTGGATGCGGAAAGCCTTTCGCATACCGTTTCGATAGCCACAAAGCATATAGACGGCTCGATGAACTCACAGGAGCGCAACGGAATCCTGCAATGGCTGGCGGATGAACCGGAAAATGACCGGGAGTGCCGGGTGGTGACCAATGTGCGGTGTCTGTCCGAGGGCGTGGATGTGCCGTCGCTCGATGCCGTGCTGTTCCTTTCCGCCCGTAACTCGCAGGTGGATGTGGTGCAGTCGGTAGGCCGTGTAATGCGCACTTTCCACAAAGGACTGCCCGACGAGAAGAAGTACGGGTACATCATCATCCTATTGTCGTCCCGTCCGATGTTTCAGCAGAAGAAGCACTCGACAACAGCAAGACCTTTGATGTGGTTTGGGAAATCCTGAACGCGCTGCGCTCCCACGACGACCGTTTCAATGCGATGGTGAACAAGATTGCGCTCAACAAGCAGAAACCCAACAAGCAGTCTTACACGCCGTCCGTCACCATCGGCAGGCCGGGGTTGGGCTTTCAAGAGGGAGAGGAAGAAGCGCGGCAGATGGAGAACGCGGAAATCGCCCGGCAGTTGGAACTTCGTTTCGGTGAGTTGCAGGACGGCATGTATGCCAAGCTCGTGGAGAAGTGCGGCGACCGCCTCTATTGGGAGAACTGGGCAAAGGAAATCGGACTTATCGCGCACAAGTTCATCGAGCGCATATCCAAGCTCATCCAGTCCGGCGTACACAAAAAGGCGTTCAATGAATACCTCAAGGGATTGCAGCGCGACCTTAATCCGTCCGTGGATGCGGCACAGGCCATCGAAATGCTGGCGCAGCACATCATCACCCGTCCGGTGTTCGATGCGCTGTTCGCCGATTACCAGTTCGTGAACAACAACGCCGTGGGCCGTTCCATGCAGCGCATGATAGACCTTTTGCAAGAACAGGCTTTCGAGAAAGATACCGAGGTGCTGGAGAAGTTCTATCAGTCGGTAAGGACGAATGTGGGCGGCATAGACAATCTGGAGGGCAAGCAGACCATCATCAAGAATCTCTACGAAAAGTTCTTCAAGGGCGCGTTCCCGCTCACCGTGGAGAAGCTGGGAATCGTCTATACGCCCGTGGAGTGTGTGGACTTCATCATCCATTCTGTAAACGACATCCTCAAAGCGGAGTTCAACACTTCGCTGACCGAGCAGAATGTACATATCCTCGACCCGTTTGTGGGTACTGGCACGTTCATCACACGCCTGTTACAGTCCGGCCTTATCCGCCGGAGGACATGGAGCGCAAGTACCTGAATGAAATCCATTGCAACGAAATCGTGCTGCTGGCCTATTATATCGCCGACGTAAACATTGAATCGGTATTCCATGACATTACTCGCCGGAAAACCTACTTGCCGTACAGCGGCATCTGCCTGACGGACACTTTCCAACTGGCGGAGAAAAAGCACAACGAACTTTTCACGGAGTTCTTCCAAGACAATTCCAAACGGGTGAAGAAGCAGATGGCCACGCACGTGAGGGTGATTGTAGGAAATCCGCCGTATTCTGTTGGGCAGAAAAGTGCAAATGACAAGCGCAAAATTTATCTTATCCGTATTTGGAGAAACGAATTTCAGAAACTTATGCTGCCGCCACATCAGATAAAGGCCGCACTATCCAAGCTCTTTATGATAGCTATATAAAGGCATTTCGTTGGGCATCAGACCGCATACCACAAGACGAAGGCGGTATCGTTGCTTTTATAAGCAATGGCGCATGGCTGGATAGCAATTCGGGAGAGGGGTTCCGTCGTTGTCTTGAAAAAGAATTTACTTCCATTTATGTGCTAAATCTGCGTGGAAACCAGCGCACATCAGGTGAATTGTCTCGCAAAGAGGGTGGTAAAATTTTTGGTAGCGGTTCTCGTACTCCCATTGCCATTACTTTCCTTGTCAAGAATCCTGCAAAGAAAGGACAGAAAGCGATTATACATTACCACGACATAGGCGATTACCTTACCCGTGAGCAGAAGCTCAAAATGGTAAAGGAGTTCCGTTCGATTTCTTCGCAGAAACTGGATTGGCAAATTATCTCTCCTAACGAAAAGGCGGACTGGATAAATCAGCGAGATGGTGTGTTTGATAATTTTATACTATTGGGCAATAAGAAGGATAGTAAGCAAACGGTATTTTCTATTTTTTCAGCAGGAGATATTACACACCGTGATGTATGGTGTTATGATTCTTCGTCAAAGTCATTATCATCAAGAATCTCCAATACGATAAATAATTATAATGATGAAATAAAAAAATGCACTGCATGTAAAACGATAGAAGATGTATCCGCTATAGTTAATCTTGACCCAACAAAAATTAAGTGGGACCAGAAATTGTTTGAACAAGCATTGAAAGGTGAACAGCAGACCTTTGATTGCAGTAAAATACGTAAAGCGATATATCGCCCATTTTTTAAGCAATGGTTATACTACGATAAGGTATTTAATTGGAGTCAGTATCAATTACCTAAATTGTTCCCTGATACTACCAGTAAGAATTTCCTGATATGCGTAAGTGGTATAGGGGTAAGCAAAGATTTTACCTGTATTATATCAGACACACTTCCAGACTTGGAATTGATAGGGAAAAGCCAATGCTTCCCATTATATAGATACGAAGAAAACAAAAATCAGGAAGGTACTCTTTTCGATGATACGGAAACAAACCGTTATATCCGTCGCGATGCATAACCGACTGGATTTTGAAGGAAGTCCGTAATCGTTTCGGAGGTTCACGAGCCATCACCAAAGAGCACATTTTCTACTATGTATATGGTTTGCTCCATTCCAAGCAATACCGCGAGCGTTTCGCCGATGACTTGAAAAAGTCATTGCCACGCATCCCCATTGTAGATAACGTGCAGGACTTCATGGATTTTTATAAAGCCGGAAAAGAGCTTGCCGACCTGCATCTGAACTATGAGCAAGGCATCAATGAGCAGATTACAGGCCAAGACGGTGATTATCCGTTTTATGCAAATATGCCGATGTTTGCGCATCGTTCTTTGGGCGTAAAAGTTATTGGTGACATTGACATCTGGCAAAACGAATGGACGGATGATACCTACCAATACTTTACCGTAGATAAGATGAAGTTCGCCAAAGTCCGTGACGAGAACGGGAAGCTCGTTGCAGACAAGACACGTATCATTTACAACGGTCATATCACCATTGAGAACATTCCGCTCAAAGCCTACGATTACATCGTCAATGGTAAGTCCGCCATCGACTGGATAATGGAACGCTATGCCGTCACCATCGACAAAGCATCCCAAATCAAAAACGACCCTAACGACTGGTCAAGAGAACACGAACAACCTCGTTACATCCTCGACCTGCTACTGGCAGTCATCATACTCTCCTGCCATACGGTGGACATAGTAGATACACTGCCGAAGCTTAATATTTGACATTTTATAAAACAAGCTGTGTAAAATGAGATACACAGCTTGTTCACTATCTAATATCTATTTCACTTCTGGGTGGGGGATATGTTTTTTATCTTTAATGTATCAGATGACTGTATGTTAATAGCATTGGGCCATGTCGTCTTGCTATTGATAATCGCTTGTTCTATTGCCTTTAATTGAGCATTGTCTATTTCTGTGGGAGGTGTACATTTATTTACTAAGAAAGGCATAACAGCGGACGTAATTAATGCTATCGCTGCAATTGCTAAAGAGCAATTTGTTTTACTAATTTGTTTCTCATGCCTGTCTGCACTTGCTTTCATCTGAGCCTGATGATGTCGTTCATTTTCTTCTATTTGTTTTTCAAAATTTCTTTGTTCTATTGATTTGTAATTATTTGCCACAAAATCCTCAAGCAAAGGAAGTGGATAAATCACTTTGTTTGCATATTTTTCCAAATAATCCACAAAATCAACATGAACTTTATGTTCGGCATTTACAAGAACTAAATAAGACATATCACCTCTCACTCCCCAAAATGTATCGCCCAAAGATTTATATTTGTATTTTCCCCTATCATATAAAACTCGTTCTTCGTCAGCTTTAACCTCAAAAGATAATGTTTGTATCTTAATAAAATGTCTTTGTTCAAGTTCTTCTATTAGATACAAGATGTCTGCTACTTGAAAATAATTTCTCCTTAAGGCATTCCAATCAATATTATTTTGAGTGGAATAAAAAAGCAATGTTTTCTTAGGTTCCAATACCCATTTTAAAGCAAAACATTCTAATTCTTTACGTAACAATCTTGCCACTTGCAGCTCTTCAAACCTTGCTGCTTGTTTAAGTTGTACAATCTTTTCTACAAATTGCCGTTCTGGTTCTGTTAATTGTCTCATGGATTTGTTTTTTGACTATTAAACCTTTGCATTAAAAATCTATCTGCATAATGTCTTTAAATTCAAAAATGCCTTCATTGCCTACTACAGGTAATAAAATTTCTTTTGTTTGTTTATACAAATAAGAAAGGCCATTAACATTAAATGCCATCGGAAAAATTTCAAGGTAAAATAAGTGTCCAATACACCAAAATGGATATAACCCAGAAAACATCATATCTTCTATTAGTTTAGTATTCATAGGGACTTCTGGATGTTCTTTATTGCTGGAGCCAATATAATGTTATTGAAAACATAGAATACCTTAGGGTTACCTATATCGTATCTTACAAAATTTCGGATACAATCAAACATATGATGATTTCCATTCTGCGTTATATAATGATATTTCTGAAGAAATACATAAAATAGACTACGCTTGAATTGCCGAGTTATTATCGATGCATTAAATTATTTTAATTTTTATAAGATGCTTCTTATGATAATAATTGAAGAAAGCAGAATGAAATTTCTTGTAAGATTCAGGGTTTAGATTTTGACTAAAAAAACGATATGCGTTAAAAATTTCTTTGAATACAAAATCTAAGGCAGGCTTACCTGATGTCGCTTTTCCAAAATAAGCATTACAATCATCGCATATATCAAAACCTATTTCATTTCCTCCAAGACTACGTGGTAGAACATGAGGCTTATTTTCAAATGAAACTTCCGGTTCTTTCTTTTCACACCAAATACATTGTCCTGTTTTTATATATTTCATAGGCTTTTGTAAAAAACTAAACTCTTCAATATACAAAGTTTACAAAAATCATCTTGAATTACAAAGCTTTTCCATGATATATTTTACCTGTTACTCATATTTCCGTTTTCTGTTCTTATCTGTTTATACATGGCGCTATCATTTAATTAAAAACAGTTACTATTTTGTTACTTAAATAAGAATATATATTGCGTATATAACTGATTATTAGTATATTATATGATATATATTAAGTATGAGCCTAATACCCCGACCGACATTCGTCGGTGGAAGGGTGTCCGTACAAGCAGCAAGCTGGGACACGGGGGATTGTCCGAAATAACACGGAAGCAGTATGGCAAATGCAAAACAGGTTCTTGACGTTCAAGTGTCGAAAGGAATCACCGCCGCCCAAGGCAACGAACATCTGCGCAATCGCAGCAAAGAGGCAGAGAAGTACGCATGAGTAAGGCAACTACGATCCCACTCGCAAACATCTGAACTTCGAGATTGCGTCCGGAGGCAAGATACGCCCTATTGACACGAGCCGTAATATCCCGGAACGGATGGCGGACATATTGGGCCGTCGCGGAATAAAGGACCCCAACGAGGGACTGATCGAACCGAAATACCGCACGGTGGTAAACATCATCTTTGGAGGTTCGCGGGAGCGGATGCACGAACTCGCATTCGGTACGCAGAAGGTGGATTTTGAAAAAGGTGCGGACAATACCAGCATCAAAAGGAAGAGCGACATCGAACGTTGGGCAAAGGATGTCTATTCATTCGTTTGTGGCAGATACGGAGAGCAGAATGTTGCCGCCTTCATTGTACACCTCGACGAGTTGAATCCGCACGTGCATTGCACGCTTCTGCCAATCAAAGACGGGAAGTTTGCGTACAAGGAGATATTCGCCGGAAAGGACAAGTTCGAATATAGTGCGAGAATGAAACAGCTCCATACGGACTTTTTCGCCGAGGTCAACACGAAATGGGGAATGGCGAGAGGCCGGAGCGTCGCCGAGACCGGCGCACGGCACAGGACGACGGAAGAATACCGCCGTATGCTCTCGGAAGAGTGTACAACTATCGAGGAGAATATTGACCGCCACCAAAAAGTGCTTTCCGATCTTCATTCGGATATACGGCTGGCAGAGCGCAGGGTAAAGGGTCTCACTTCAATGGTGGAAAACCTGCGACGAGAGAAATCCGAAAAGGAGGCCCAACTGGCAGCACTCGAAAATGACATGAACTCCCGAAAAGACGATGCCTTGGCCATATCCGCCGAGAAAGAGAAACTCGAAAAAGAACTGGTCGCTATCCAAGGGAAACTGGCAGACAAACAGGAGAAGTTACAGACTGCCGACCGACAGCTTTCCGACCTCAAAGAGAATATGGATGCCATTCAGGAACGCACGGAACAGCTTAAGGAAGAAGCCTACGAATACACCCGTGATGTACATTCCAAAGTGGACAGCCTGCTCAAGGATGCCATGCTGGAAAACATGGTCGATGAGTGGCGGGAACTGTCGGCACGTATGAAGCCCTCCGAACGCAACTGTTCGATGGCACCTCGTGCGCTCCGTGGCAGAACAAGGCACGGAAGTCATGCACTGCGCCACACTGTTGTTCCTCGGCATGGTCGATGATGCCACTACATTTGCCGAAACACGTGGCGGAGGTGGTGGCGGCAGTGACCTCAAATGGGGACGCGATGACGACGAGGACAACCGGGCATGGGCGCTCCGCTGCATGAGAATGGCGAGCCGCATGATGCGTCCGGCCATCGGCAAAAAGCCCAAACGATAAATGGCAAAGATTGCCTGAAAACTGAATAGATTACAATTAAAAAATTGGAATTATGACAAAGAATATCATCTTTATCTTTGCGGCGTTCTGTACGCTGCAAGCCCGTGCGGATGTACAACCCACGGAGAAGGATACTGTACGCTGCATGTTCCGTTACGATGACACTGAACTGCTGCAGCCGTTACAGCCCTCATATCTTGACGGAGTGGTCGTCCCGGCACGGGGAAACGGCAACTGGTTCGTCAGTATCGCCGGAGGCACGACGGCCTTTCTCGGCACCCCGCTTGGCTGCGAAGACCTGTTCGGGAGGTTGAAACCCTCGTATAGCCTTGCCATTGGCAAGTGGTTCACCCCGTGGGTAGGCGCACGCATAAATTATAGCGGCTTGCAGTTCAAGGACGGTACGCTGGCCGTGCAGGAATACCACCACCTCCATGCGGATCTGCTATGGAATGTGCTCGGCGGCAGTTATTCCCGTCAGGAACAGGTACGCTGGCATCTGGCTCCCTTTGCCGGTATCGGGCTGCTGCATCATGCGACCAACGGGCATAACCCGTTTGCAGTCTCTTATGGTATACAGGGGCAGTACCGGATTTCCAAAAGGGTAAGCGCCCTCGTGGAACTCTCCGGCGCAACCACTTTCCAAGATTTCGACGGGTATGGTAAGGAGAACCGTTTTGGTGACCACATGTTATCGCTTACCGCCGGATTTTCTTTTCATATCGGCAGGGTCGGTTGGAAACGCGCCATAGACCCAAGTCCTTATATCCGCCGCGATCAGTGGCTTGTCGAGCGCGTAAATGCTTTGTCGGAAGAGAACCGTCTTTATGCAGGGCAGCATGACAGAGACCGACGGCACTCGCTGAGCTGAAAAAGATTCTGGAAATCGAAGGATTGCTCGACAAGTACAGCCATCTTTTTGATGACGACGATGCATTCGACGGCAACCGTTATCCCAAAAACAATTACAGCGGTCTGAACTCGCTTCAAGCGAGACTTAAGAACCGGAAGTGGGACGGGAAATCTCCCTTGGATGGGAAGGGTACACAATCTGCCGACACAATTCCCCTTTGTGCGGGTCAAGACACACTCTGTATGCAATATTTGGCTCGTATGCAGAACGGAAAAGAGTGTATCGGCTCACCCGTGTATTTCTTCTTCCAACTCAATACGGCGCGTCTCACGGATACCTCCCAGACGCTTAATCTCGACGAGTTGGCAAGAGTAGCGAAGAAGTACGGGTTATCGGTAAGCGTCATTGGTGCAGCTGACAGTATGACCGGAACAGCATCCGTAAACAATGTCTTGAGTGCATCAAGAGCCGATTATATCGCTGAAGAATTAATCAAACGTGGGGTGTCGGGCGACAAGATAACCAAAACTCACCAAGGCGGCATTTCCGATTATGCGCCCAATGAGGCCAACCGCCATACAAAGGTTGTGCTGCATCTCAAATAATACTTTTGTTCATACGATATAAAACATTTTTTTTCGTTTATGGAGAGCCTGTCTGTGAAGATCGGCTCTCTTTTTAAACGGAAATCTGACTGTTTGATATTTTCTAATCGGTAACGAACATCGTAATTATTTATTATATACTATCTTTGCATTCAGTCTTTTACCGGTATAATTCATGAACATGCAAAACTCTTATTTGACCTCGAAGCCGCACTACGAGATTCTGGACGGACTGCGCGGCGTGGCGGCTGCTATGGTAGTGGCCTTTCATCTGCTGGAAGCGCACTCCGGCGGCAACCATCTGAACCAGATTATCAATCATGGCTATCTGGCAGTAGATTTCTTCTTCATGCTTTCGGGCTTCGTCATCGGCTACGCATACGATGACCGTTGGAACCGGATGAGCACGGGAACCTTCTTCAAGCGTCGTCTTATCCGGCTACAGCCTATGGTGGTCATGGGGAGTATCGTGGGAGCCGCGCTCTTTTGGTTTCAGGATGCCCCTGTTATCCGGCAATGGAGGGCGTGTCCGCCGGTGCGGTGCTGCTGGTCATGCTGCTGGGTTGTACGTTGCTGCCTCTGCCGCTGAAGTGGGACGTCCGGGGATGGATGGAAATGCACCCGCTGAACGGGCCGGCATGGTCGCTTTACTACGAATACATCGGCAACATATTGTACGCCTTGTTCATCCGCAAGTTCAGCAAGACGGCATTGACTGTCCTCGTGGCGATAGCGGCGTGCTTCACGGTACACCGCTGCCTTACCGCACCTGCCGGCGACATCGTGGCGGATGGGCTTTGAACTGGGAACAGCAGTACGTGGGACTGGTCCGGCTGATGTACCCCTTCTTCGGCGGACTGCTCCTGTCCCGGCTTGGCTGCTGATACGCACCCGCAAGAATGCTTTTGGGTGGTGCAGCCTGATGATAATCGCCGTGCTTTCCGCGCCCCGTATCGGTGGGGAGGACGGGTATTGGATGAACGGGCTTTACGAGGCTTTCTGCATCATCTGCATTTTCCCGGTTATCGTCTCGATGGGAGCGGGAGGCAGGATAACGGGCAAACGCTCCGCTGCCGTATGCAAGTTTCTGGGCGACATATCCTATCCCGTCTATATCACCCACTATCCGCTGGTCTATATTTATACGGCATGGGCGTTCAACCGTCAGGCGACACTTGCCGAAGGCCTTCCTTACATGCTGCTCACGTTCGTCGGGGCGTTCGCGCTTG
>ENA-OQDE01000286-OQDE01000286.1-human-gut-metagenome-genome-assembly--contig:-NODE-286-length-32206-cov-5.447333_pt1 | contig 32206 bp, 34 predicted proteins | sample MGYA00242768_ERZ504595 | MGnify/ENA primary metagenome ERZ504595 (study PRJEB26092, sample SAMD00036307) | human gut metagenome | host: Homo sapiens | study: EMG produced TPA metagenomics assembly of... | reverse complement strand
CGCGCGCACGAGGGGATCCCACCCGGCCGCCGGCCGAGTCGTTCGGCCTGACGCCGGTCGCGCCGCCCAAGAGGAACCGTACGCCCCATGGGATTGCGACAGGGAGGCGCACAAGGGGCGGAACATGGTCGAACGCGTCTTCAACCGCATGAAGCACCACCGCAAGGCCGCCACCCGCCAGACAGGCCCGACGAGACCTTCCTCGCCGACCTCCGGCTGATCCTCATCGCCACCTACCTGAAAAAACACAGCCAAAACCCAACTAGCGTAAACACACCCTAATGCCTGCATATGGACGTTGGCACACCTCCATAGGGGGTATCCACACAGACCATACATAAACGAGATGCTCCGGGATGGATTCCGGAGCATCTCGTTATTCATGGATTCGTCGAGAAATCTTGGCCTTCTCGACTTCTCATCCTTACTTGCCAAGTTCCTTGGCGACGTATGTCTTGAGGGTTTCCTCCCAATCCGGCGCGTGGTACCCGGCGTTCTCGATCTTGGCGAGGGACAGGGCGGAATGCGTCGGACGCGGGCTGACCGGGGCCTTCGCGTTCGCGAAGTACTCCGCGGTCGAGATCGGGCGCACCCTGTCGCCGTTGCCGTTGGCCTGGTCGAACACCTTGCGGGCGATGTCCGCCCAGCTCCTCACCGCGCCCGAACCGGTCAGGTCGTACGTGCGAACGGCGCCCCGGAGTCGAGCAGGTGGAAGATCGCCTCGGCCATGTCGCGGGTGAAGGTCAGGCGGCCGTACTGGTCGTCCACCACGGTGACCTCGTCCAGGCCGTCCCGCGCGTCCGCGACGCGGTCGGACAGGGCCATCATGGTCTTGACGAAGTTGCGTCCCTCGCCGATCACCCAGCTGGAACGCAGGATGTAATGGCGCGGCGCGTTCGCCACGGCGATGTCGCCCGCGGCCTTGGTCTGCCCGTACACGCCGAGCGGCGCGAACGCCTCCTCCTCGTCATGCTCCTCGGCGGTGCCGTCGAACACGTAGTCCGAGCTCACGTGCACCAGGGTGATGTTGTGCTCGTGGGCGACCCCGGCGAGCAGGGCCGGGCCCTGCGCGTTCGCCTTCCACGCCACGGGGCGTCCCTCCGGGGTCTCCGCCCTGTCGACCGCGGTGTACGCTCCGGCGTTGATGATCGTGCCGTACAGGCTCCAGTCGAACCGGTCGTACTGGGCCGGGTCGGAGAAGTCGAACGTGTCGATGTCGTTGAACTCGAAGCCTCCAGGCCGTGCTCCTCCACGTAGTCGCGGATGGCGTGGCCGAGCTGGCCGTTGCAGCCGGTGACCATCGTGCGGCGCGGGGCCATGGGCCTGGCGTCCTGAGCATCGGGTGGTGCAGGTCGGCCTCGCTGCGCTCGGACTCCTCCAGCGGAATCGGCCACTGGATGTCCAGCTCCGGGTCCGCGAGGTTCACGAAGGTGTAGGTCTTCTTCTGCTCGAGGCTCCAGTGCGCGTTGACGAGGTACGTGTACGCGGTGCCGTCTTCGAGCGCCTGGAAGCTGTTGCCCACGCCGCGCGCACGTAGATCGCCTTGGACGGGTCGAGGCGGGTGGTGTACACCTGGCCGAAGCTCTCGCCCGGGCGCAGGTCGACCCACGCGCCGAACACCGCGCCGGTCGCGATGCTGATGTACTTGTCCCACGGCTCGGCGTGGATACCGCGGGTCACGCCCTTCTTCGCGTTGAACGAGATGTTGTTCTGCACCGGCCCGAAATCGGGCAGGCCCAGCGCGGTCATCTTCGCGCGCTGCCAGTTCTCCTTGAACCAGCCGCGGTTGTCGCCGTGCACCGGCAGGTCGAACACGATCAGGCCGGGGATGTTCGTCCTCTCGACCTTCAGTTCCTTCTCAAAATCCATGAGTCCCATTCCTTGATGTTGTTATTCTGCTCAAATAGTAGTCAGCAGAATAGAAAACGGCTGTTTCCCAACAGTCTTATTCTGCAGAAGTCCATTTCTTATTCTGAAATCTCCTATTCTGCAGAAAAGCCTTGCTTCAGTTCCCACTCTGGGTACCTTCGCGATCCCGCGTTGAAAATACGCCCCTCTCTCCTCAAAGAAGTCAGAAGATTCCCGACTTTTTTGTTTTTTTCGTCATCTGTGAGCATATCGCCCAGCTTCGTAAACAACAACTTATTAATATCCTGCCGAGAGGCCGAACCAAATTCCTCAAGATAGCTAATAATTAGCCTCTGGTAAAACATATCGTCCTGATTATGTGCTTTCACATATTCGGCCTTAGTGTCCGAAGCTGCAGCAATTACCGGCGCAACTTGAAGATGCGGTTTTCTTCCAGTAATCAGCTTCTTCTTTCGTAAACGCGCGACAACATCTTCTGGAATGGCCATTCCTTTCTGGACTCTATCCAATGCAAGCACATCAGGCAACGGAAGACCAGTGTTGCTCAGAAGCAAGCGAGTGTACTCCTGGTCAACCACTCCGCCATACATGGTCAAACGAACCTTGCTCACTTCACTCAGGTCATAATCGGGGAGCGGAAGATACCTGCCGGCTTGGACTTCGTTCATCCTCTTAATCCCGTATCCCATACGATCAATCATGTATAGCTCACCCATGGCCCTGACCAAAAATGGGTTACGGTAACGATCAGGAGACTTATCTCCCAAGATATAGTCATCTGGATGTCCTTCAAAGAAGGAACCACTGTTATCGAAAACCAGACGGTCCGGATATTCTGTTACCAGAATCCGCGCGCCTCTGCAATAATCTTGATGCGCAATACAATTATGCAGAGCTTCCATAACGGATTGCTCGTCATATTTCGACACTTCCTGCGGCATTAACTGTCCCGGAGGAAGCAACCGTAACTGAATATTCCTGATTCGTCGATACAGCCGCGTTGTGCTCAGCAGAAATGGCAAACCAAAATGTTCATAAGCGTTCTCCTGTCCCACCAGCTTCCATGTCATTTCAAACATGCCGGCTGGCAGTTTATCAACTGCTTCAGGTTTACCCAGCAAGAGTAATGCGGCACGAGTCAATTGACCGTTCTTGGTTACACGAGCACGGTTAAGAAACTCCTGATCGGTCCAACAAGCGATTTCTTCTTCGCTAATACGGTTCGCATGAGCCTTTGCAAAAGCCGAGCGGGCGTGACGCATAGCTTCCTCGTCCAAATCGCTTAGCGAAGCATCTTGAACTATTTCTGCAGTCCAATCATTAATGTCAGTTTCGCTTCGGATACGATCCATCTTGTCTGCGGTCAGGGCAACAAGACTCTCGCCACTTCTCCCGTGCCAATATCCCTGCCATGATACAGGAAGTCCGGTTGGAGCAGGTGGAATCTCAAACATGAGCACTCTTCCTTCGGGAAGATTCAACTCATGAATGTCTTTAAAAGATGAGCGCGGCTCGGTATCACGAGTAATCTGCATCTTCAGTTGCGACAAACGTTCCGGCTCTTTGCCGTACTTCGTCCCAACTATTGTGTGCGTCTTGTTGTCTACACCGAACACCAGCCAAGCCGAAGCATTGCCTCTAAGATTAGCTTCGTTGGATAAAGCAGAAAAATATTTCCCAATTGTGCCAGTCGAATAATCTTCTCCAGCCGCTTTGAATTCAACGACTTCGTTCTCCCAGTCCACAATCAACTGGCGAAGCAATGCTTCCAGCTCAGCCTCATCACTCATCTACAGCTCACTGGCCCTGCTGCTTGTACCTGGCCTCGGTGGCGGCCTTCGCGGGCTCCCACCAGGCGCGGTTCTCGGTGTACCACTCGATGGTGGCCCTCAGTCCGGACTCGAAGTCGGTGTGCGTGGGCTCCAGCCGAGCTCGGTCTGCAGCTTGGTGGAGTCGATGGCGTAGCGGCGGTCGTGGCCGGGGCGGTCCTTGACCCAGTCGAACGCGTCCTCGTCCTGTCCCATCATCTTCAGGATCATGCGTAGCACGGTGATGTTGTTCTTCTCGCCGTTAGCGCCGATCAGGTACGTCTCGCCGATGCGGCCCTTCGTGAGAATCGTCCACACGCCCGAGCTGTGGTCCTCGGTGTGGATCCAGTCGCGCACGTTCTCGCCCTTGCCGTACAGCTTCGGACGCTGCCCGTCCAGGATGTTCGTGATCTGGCGCGGGATGAACTTCTCCACATGCTGGTACGGACCGTAGTTGTTCGAACAGTTGGAGATCGTGGTCCTCAAACCGTAGGTGCGCGTCCACGCGCGCACCAGCATGTCCGATGCCGCCTTCGTGCTCGAGTACGGGCTGGACGGATGGTACGGGGTGGACTCGGTGAACTTCGCCGGATCGTCCAGCGCCAGGTCGCCGTACACCTCGTCCGTGCTCACGTGATGGTAGCGGACGCCGTACTTGCGCACGGCCTCCAGCAGGCGGAACGTGCCTTCCACGTTCGTCTTGAGGAACGGCTCGGGGTTCGCGATGCTGTTGTCGTTGTGCGACTCGGCCGCATAATGCACGATCGCGTCGTGGCCCGGCACGATCCTGTCGAGCAGCTCCGCGTCGCAGATGTTGCCGTGCACGAACTCGACGCGGTCCTCCGGCAGGCCCGCGATGTTCGCGATGTTGCCCGCGTAGGTCAAAGCGTCCAACACGGTCACGTGCACGTCCGGATGGTTGTCGACCACGTAATGCACGAAATTCGATCCGATGAAACCGCAGCCACCGGTCACGATGATGTTCTTGGGAGTGAAAAGTTCTTCAGACATAGAACTTTATCTTAGCCTTGCCGTTGTATGTACGCCAAGTCCCGGCGGGGCGAACGGAGCCGTTCTCCCCGCTCCCTGCCTGCAACAATCGAGAACTCGACTTGGGATTAGTTAATCCGCTGCACTTCGTACGGCGTCTCCCCGCTGACCGTCTCGCCGATCTTCACGAAACGATACCCGTCGAACCTGCGCTTGTTCAGATCGTTCGTTGAAAGTACGTAGGTCACTCCCAACCGTTCCAGCTGTTCAGGAGTCACGGTAATCGTATACGCATCGTTGGCGGAGAGCTTGAATGGTTTCTCCACCGGCTTATCGACGATGTTGATGCTGATGAACGCGTATCTGTTGTAGATGCGCTGCCATGTGCCGTCCGGATCGAGGCGTTTCATGCCTTGCAGGTCCGGGGTAACCGCCAAGGCGTTGAACGTCTTCACGCCGTTCGCCACCAGCAGATTCGCCAGACGTGCGCAGTTACCGCCTTCCGCGACCCATACTCCAGGCTTATGCTCCTGCAGTATGCGCACCTGCTGGACCACCGGTTGATCGGTGATTGGCGCGGAGGAGTACTGCACCGGATTGATTGCAAGACCGGAGAAGGCCATAACCAATGTTGCAAGGGTTGCGACGATCTTACCGACCTTCAAATCGCACGACACCACAGCCGCCGCAAGGACGAACCCGGCTGCCGCGCACGATATGGTCATCGTGACATCCAGATACGGACTGAAGACCATGTATGCGATCACCGCGGCGCATACCGTGTACACCACGGCGACCACAGCCTTGGCCTTCACGGAATGGTTGGCGCACCATTCCCGAGCACACCTGATTAGCAGGATGATGTTGCATACGCCAATGGCGACCGTGGTCCTGCTGCTGGTCACCGATGACATGAACGTCAGCTTTGACAACCAAGCAGGGAATCCGACAACGGCAAATACGGACATAAACACAAGGAACGCGATGAGATAGCAATCGAGGAAATTGGCTTTCTTGCGCTTAATCATGTTCATGACCGCGAACAGCATGCCCAGAGGGCACAGATCGATGAATGCGGCAACTTCCACATTGTTGCCAGTGAGCATTGCGCTCTCGTAGAAATCCTTGAATGGCAGGCAAAGCGTGGCCAAGGAAGAGAACATCAGCAGCGGGGATTGCCGCCGCCCTTCGACATACGCGACCCAGGGTAGGCGGTGCTCATCATCGCGCGGATCGTGTCAGCGGATTTCAGCAGGGCCAAGCCCAGCAATGCCGTGAAAACGAGTCCTATCACAACCAGTCCGACGATTTGGACGGGCTTGAAGCGAATCTTCCCCCAGTGCCTGATCACCATGGCGATGATGAGGCCCAGAAGAATGTAACCCATCGGAATCTGCCATGCCGGGTACAGCGTGAGGATGAACATGCCAGCGCACTGCATGATTACCGCACCGCATAGCAGCCGCACCCACGTCTCCTGCCGTTGGAGCATGTAGTCGAAGCAGCAGATGGATACGAATACCGCGATCAGCATTTCCGGCAAACCGTTGACCGCGAACCACCATTGCGTGAGCGGCGCGAAGGTGATGAGCGAAGCGCCGAAAACCGCCATGGGACGGGAGACGGGCTTCTTGTCGCTGCCGACGCACAGGAAGAACTGATAAGTGGAGAGGAACAGGACGATCAGTCGTGCCGACCAGTAGAAGGCCAATCCCGCGGAGCTACCCAACAGCAGGTACCCCCAGTGGAATGGGCGGAACACTTCGGTGGGGAACCATGCCGGAGCGTCCTTGATGATGAACATGTCAGCCGGCTTATCACCGAATAGTCCGTTGAAGTAGCCGTAGTTGTTGTATGCCTGCGAGAAGGCCAGCGGGGTGCCAACCACATATTCGTCGGTGCGGATGGGGCGTGGTGTGCCGAACACGAGATCCTGGGTACCATTTCGGCCAAGCCAGATGTTCCACACGGCCATCGAGGAGCCGCTAACGTTCAACACCACCGCGGCCAGAATGATGGCCGCACCCAGACGGAACCGGTTGCGGTGCAGCCAGTCGCCTACCATGGGAAGGCCAAACGAGAACCATGAGCACACCAATGTCCAGATAGGGAACAGTATGGCGAGCCGCAACAGTTTGATATGCAGATCAGCACCGGCAAGCGTAAGGTTGAACACCTTCGCGGAGAACCAAGGATATGCTTTGACACAACCACAGCTGATGATGGCGGCGACCAGCAATGTCAATGCCAAACGCACCCATTGGGCGGGCACCGCTTTCACATTTGGGTTTTTCGCGCTTGCGGCCTGCGCGCCCAAGGCCTTCTCATTTTGAACTTCCAAACGTCTTCCAATTCTCTGCTACCGGCTTTCCAAACACGCTCCTCGCGTGCACCGACCGAAAATCACATTCGCTCATTCCGGCTTCGTGTGCTCAATGATACGAAGCGTCCACTACTATGCGCGTTCCGGCGACCCATCATTCATACTTTCCACAAGTAATACGACGAAATACTTGTCAGTGACCAAATACACAATGGTTCAATCGGAGTCGAGAATACGGCCTCACACGCAAGTCGAACGGTGACGACACAAACCGATTCACATCATTCGCCTCTCAACCGAATCATCAGAGACGCCTGCCAGCCTAAAAACCACAGTAATCCACTGTAATAGGGTATAGTGATGCTTGTGCCAGAAAACCAATCTCCCACCGTCGCCGTGCTGCTTCCTTGCTATAACGAGGAAGTGACTATCGGCAAGGTTGTTCGCGATTTCAAAGCGTCTTTGCCACAAGCAGACATCTACGTTTACGACAATAATTCCACTGATCGCACCGCCGATATCGCTGCGTCAGAGGGAGCAATCGTCCGCAAGGAGCCGCGACAGGGCAAGGGCAACGTGATTCGCGCCATGTTCGAAGACATCGACGCCGACGTGTACGTCATGGCAGATGGCGATGACACCTATCCGGCAGACGCGGCGCCTGCCATGGTGGATAAGGTGCTCGAAGGCTACGATATGGTGATTGGCGACCGACTGAGCTCCACCTACTTCCAAGAGAACAAACGACCATTCCACAACTTCGGTAACCGTTTGGTACGTGGTTCCATCAATGGCCTGTTCCATGCGAACGTCACCGACATCATGACCGGCTACCGTGCCTTCTCGTTCACGTTCGTCAAAACCTATCCGGTGCTTTCGCGAGGCTTCGAGGTTGAGACCGAGATGACCATCCACTCGTTGAACAACAATCTGCGCCTGTTTGAGATGCCGATTCAGTACCGCGACCGCCCCGAGGGTTCCGTCATCACCTTGACACCGTGGGCGACGGCATCAAGGTGATGAGCACCATCTTCCGCATGATTCGCGAATACAAGCCACTGCCGTTCTTCGGCGGACTTGGCGCCATCCTCGGCATCATCGGCATCGTGCTGTGCGGCAGCGTGACCGTGGATTTCTGGCACACTGGCATGGTGGCGCGATTCCCCACGCTTATCGGCGCTGTCATGCTCGTCATTGCCGGACTGCTATTGTTCATCACCGGCATCATCCTCGATGTCATGGCCAAAAACGACCGCAAAGCATTCATCATTGACGCCAATCAATTCGCCATGATGCGGCGCCAGAAATAGCACAGATTCCAAATATGGCTGAGAGCAAAAAGATACTTGTCCTCAGCCATATTCTATTGGTTAATCTGTCTGCTATTTCACCCACTTTTGAGCATTCGTGCCATTTGCGGTATACAGTTGCACATTGGCACCATTCGAGGTAGAAGCACCCGAAACATCAAGGACTATGTTTTCCGCGAGCGCCGACTGGAACGTGTATGAGCCATCGGAATTCTTGACTGCTATCCACTTCTGAGCGTATGTTCCATTGGAATCGTACTGTTGCACGTTGGTTCCGCTGGCAGATACGCCGCCATTCACATCCAACACTTTGCCAGAGTTCACACTGGTCAAGGTCGCGTATCCGTTGGAATCATGCGTCACTTTCCACTTCTGAGCATTGGTTCCATTACCCGCCCAGATCTGCACGTTTCCATAATTTGAACGGGAAGCGCCGCTTACATCCATCTTCATGGACGTATTAAGCCTCGATCCGAACGTGTAGGTGCCATCCGGCAGATCTTGCCTATGCTTGGCTGCGGTTTCGTTCAAACGTTCGCGCAACGTCAACGGCGCCTTTGCGACCGTCCACTGCTGAGCAACAGTGCCATTCGGCGAATAAAGCTGCAGCTGAGCCTGCTGCACGGCATTGCCACCTGGAACATCGACAGCTTTGTTGGCGTTCACCGACACCAGCGCAATCTTGCCGCTGCCGTAATTCCGCACCGTCCACTGCTGAGCAACAGTATTGTTACTCGTATATTGCTGCAATGCCGCTCCATCAGCAGTGGATCCGCCAGCCACATCCAGCACCTTGCCCGAATTAGCATTGATAATCTTATAAGTTCCATTGCCGATTGATTCAAATCGATATTTCTGGGCGTTCGTATTATTACTTGAATAAAGCTGAACTCGCGCCCCGTTCGCCGGCGACGCACCCGTCACATCCGTGACAAGTTTTTTATTCGCAACCGAAGTGATAATCATCGACACTCCAGTAGCTATACTGGCATCGCTTGACGAAACAACAAACAGCTGTGGAGCAGTGCCATTTGGCGCATACAGCCGAATCGCAGCACCATTCGCAGTATTTCCGCCACTCAAATCCAGAACCCAATTACCGAGAGCGGACTGCAAATAATATCCCGCTCCGGAATCACGAATAAACCATCGCTGAGCCTGGGAATTATTTCGAGAATACTGTTGCACTACAGCGTTATTCTCAGCAACACCATTACGCACGTCCAAAGCCTTGCCGGAATTCACATTGACGATCTCATAGCTCCCATCAGACTGCCTAGTAAAAGCGAACTGCTGAGCCTTGGAACTGTTGCCGGAATACAACTGAATGGCGGTGGAATCTGCGGCACTTCCACCAGGAATATCAACGCTGGACGCGACTTTGGAACGAACATTGATGTAATAATTGCCATTCGGAATGGTAACTGCAGTCATTCTGCGTACATCAATGGCCGCTTGTAAATCATTGCTACTCCCGCCATTCACATACTCCTTATTCCCAAACGCATTCATATCCACATTGCCCCTGATGCCGCCCACTTTGCCGGAGCTGGTGTATTGCCATCCGCGACTGTTGGTCGGGAACGAGTCGAATCCCATGCGAGCGCCGTACTGCGCCACCCACGTGGTTTTGGCGTAAATGTCGGCATGTTTCAGCGGGCCTTGCAGGTAGCTGGTGTACGAGTAGACTCCCAGGTGCTTGTATCCGGCGGACTGCAGCGCGCCGTACCAATTGTTGACGATATCGTTGTACACGTTCGGATCGGTGGGCGGCTGATGCCCCTTCCACGTCCACTTTTCCAGGTCGTAGTACACGGGGTACGCCAAGTCGCTCGCGCGCACACCGAATCGCTTGAGTTTGGCGACCACGCCGGCACCTTCTTCTTTGGCAATCGACGGAGTGTCCGCGTAGGAATACCAGTAGATGCGAACGGGATGCCAAGTCGCTTGCATTCGGAAATGTTGCGTTGTGCTTTCTTGTCGGCATTGTTGCCCCAACCGTAGCCGAGGCGGATGATCACGCCTTCCACGCCGTCGGCTTTCGCTTTGGCCCAGTCGATGTCGCCCTGCCATTCAGAAACGTCGATCACGCCTTTGGCTTGCTGCACGAACAGGTTGTTCTGATAGTCGAAGAAGGCTTTCGTATTGTTGTAAGTGCCCCAGTGCGCGCCGTATTCATTGCCTTCGAATTTGGAGAGCTGTACGTTCGCGTCGGCTACAGCATTTTTGACATCTTCCGCACTTACCGGAATGAAGGATTCGCCATTGGTTTTGGCGAGCGGATCCGGCTGCTGATCCTGCGTGCCGACCAGTGTCGCATCGGTCACGGTCTCGCCGGTTTCAATATTCTTGACCTCACCTTCAGGGGTGACGGCCAGGTCTTCCGAAACCACGGTGCATCGTCGGAAATCTCGTCACTGACGGTATCCGGAAGTTTCGCATTCGGATTGTCAGGCATGCCGTCTTGCGACTGCTGGTCGCCCGTCTGATCATCCGACTGATCGTCAGACTGCACAACAACGCCATTATCTGCAGTAACGGGACCGCTCTGCGCGACAGCATCCTCAATCGCAATATCCTGCAATGCGTAAGCCGGCGTAACCGCGACGGAAGCCGTCAACGCAACCGCAGACAGCGCAGTCGCAATCTTCAAAAGATGATGTGGCGAAACCATTCGTCAGCCTCTCTCGAATAAAGTCATCAAACCCAATAATTCGGCGCGAACGCCCTAATCGCCAACTCTAACCACACCCTGCTACCCACCTGGCTGGCGGGATACTCCTACACGATGTATCTGGTGCTTTCGCCGCTGTCCAAGGTGCTGATCGGTCCGCGGATTCCCGCGCCCACGGACGGATGGTCGTACGCGGGCATCAGCGTGCTGATGTTCGCCGCCACGCTGCTCGCGGCGTTGGCGTTCGCGGTGGTCGCCGACACCGTGGTGCTCAAGCCCGTGCAACGGCTGCTGCGCAACGTTGACCTGCCGCGGAAAGGCCGCCTGTATAGGCGGTCGCTTCACTGCCCCTGCGCGCGGTAGCGGGCCTCGGTGGCTTCCTTGGCCGGCGCCCACCAGTCGCGGTGTTCCGCATACCAGTCGATGACGTTGCGCAATCCGCTAGCGAAGTCGGTGTGCATCGGCGACCAGCCCAGTTCGGCGCGCAGTTTGGATGCGTCGATCGCGTATCGCCTGTCGTGCCCGGGCCTGTCGCGCACCCAGTCGAACGCATCTTCCGGCTGGCCCATCAGCTGCAGGATCATGCGCAGCACGGTGATGTTGCTCATCTCGCCGTCCGCTCCGATCAGATACGTTTCGCCGATGCGCCCGCGGGTGAGGATCGCCCACACTGCGCGGGAGTGGTCTTCCGTATGTATCCAGTCGCGCACGTTCTCGCCGGTGCCGTACAGTTTCGGCCGCGCGCCCTCCATGATGGAGGTGATCTGCCGTGGAATGAACTTTTCCACATGCTGGTACGGGCCGTAGTTGTTGGAGCAGTTGGAGATGGTGGCGCGCAGACCGTATGTGCGCACCCATGCGCGCACCAGATGGTCGGACGACGCCTTCGAGGCGCTGTACGGGCTTGAGGACGGTACGGCGTGTCTTCCGTGAAACGCGCCGGATCGTCCAACGCCAGATCGCCGTATACCTCGTCAGTGCTGATGTGGTGGAAGCGCACGTCGTGTTGCCGGGCGGCCTCCAACAGCCGCATCGTGCCTTCCACGTTCGTGCGGATGAACGGTTCGGGATTGGCGATGGAATTGTCGTTGTGCGATTCCGCAGCGAAGTGGACAATGGCGTCGTGACCGGGCACGATACGCTCCAATAGCGCGACGTCGCAGATGTCCCCTACGACAAGATCGACCTGCGACGGCGGCAGGCCGGCGATGTTCTCCGGATTGCGGCGTACGTCAGCTTGTCGAGCACGGTGATGTGCGCGTGTGGATGGTTCCGCGCCACGTATCGCACGAAGTTCGCGCCAATGAAGCCGCATCCGCCGGTCACTAGAATATTACGCGGCTCGAATACGCCGCTGCACGCCATGCTGTTCACCATTCCAGCATACCGTCGCATGCCAACGGCTGCGGCGTTCGGGTCCGGGCGCGGACGCTATCTTGCACGGATTCACCGGTAATGAGTCCAAGGAGAGGGCTTTGGCCCCAGCTTCCTCCCTCGCCGGCGGGCAGCACGCGCATCGACAATCCGCTCTCATGAGCCCGCACCGCCGTCATCAGGACTGCGGCAGCAGAATCTCCGTGGTGGAGGCGCCGTCCTCGAAGTTGCGACTCAGGTAGCCGCCCGCAGCCTCGATGATCTGGTCGATGTGGACCAACCCGAAACCGTGCCCCTCGTCGGATTTGGTGGTGCGGAAGCGCCCACCGACCTTGCGCTGCTTGCCGCCCGAGGAAGCGTTGGTGAACGAGATGTACAGCTGCGTGCCCTTCATGTCCATATACACGCGAATCATGCAATCGGCTTCAGGCAACCCGTCGTTGGCCTCGATCGCGTTGTCGAACAGGTTGCCGAGGACGCAGCACAAATCGAGTTCCGAAATGCGCAGCTTGATCGGAATATGGGTATGGGCGTCCACGCGCACGTCGATGCCATGCGCCTGTGCAAGCGACATCTTGCTGCTCAGAATCGCGTCGGCCATCGCATTGCCGGACTTGATCGGGGTATCCAACGCCTTCATCGTCTGAAGGTGATTACGGTAGTCATGCCTCACATGCGCATCTGACGGTACATGTTCTCGACCTCGCGGTAATGCGTGTCGACCAGCTCGCGCTGATATGCCGCGATGGCCCTGTCGGCCTTGCCTCGCCCACGAAACCACATCGTGCCCCTCCTTTGCGTTCTGCCCCGTCCAGCCGGGACGGCTTTCCGGCACCCTGCCGGCCGTGAGCCGGCCATGCGTAATCATGTCTGGTCTATGATTGTCCGATTCAACGGCTCGTACGCCCCACGAGGCAGTGGCGGCGTCGTCCCGTCGGTCAATTGCACGGACGACCTGCCCACGCAGCGGATTCGCCGCAGGTTCACGATCATCGCGCGTCCCACCCGGCAGAATCCGTCGCCGAGCTCGGCCTCGAACTCTCCCAGCGCGTTTCACCGTATAATCCCGGTCGGCGTGCACCGTCACATAATTACGGCGCACGTCAAGATAGCGGATGTCGGCCAGCGGAATACGCATCAGCCCTCCCGCGCATTGCAGATCAAGGCACCTGGAATCGCGGCGCATGCGCGCGACCGCCTTGTCGAGCACGTCGAACAGCTTGGCCGCATCCACCGGTTTCATCAGATAATTGAGCGCTTCGACGTCGTATCCTTCGGCGATGTAATCCGAATACCCAGTGACGAACACGATCTGCATCGCGCCGCCCGCCTTGCGCACGGCCTTCGCCAACGCCACGCCGTCCATCGCGCCCATTTCGACGTCCAGCAGCAGAATATCGACGTCACGCCGCCGCCCATAGCGCGTCAGAAACCGCTCTGTCGACGGGAATACGTCTATCTGGCTCCAGCTGCCGAGCGGCCGCCCATGATGCGGTCAGCGAGCGCACGTACTGGGCGTCAGCATCGCTGTCATCGCATATCGCAACGGAATCGTCATCATGACATACGAGATCGCATCAAGCGGCCCTACCACCGGGCCAGCAGCGACGAAATCCGAAAATCATGCCTTCTTGGGCTTGAGCGCGGCCGGCATGGGCATGGGAATCGGCTTGCGCGGCATCGGCTTGGGCTTCGGAGCCTGAGATTCAGGCGCCTTCACGGCCGGCATTTCGCCACTGGTCGCCTTCGCCGCAGCTCGGCAGCCCACTTGGCGTACTCGTCAAGGTCATCCTCAGCGACGGATCCCTGCGTATTGTCCACGGCGGCGTTCGCATCATGAGAATACGAAGCCTCGATATCGGCAAACGGATCGGGCGACCCCTCGCCCGGCTCCTGCGTGCTCAGCTCCTTGGCGAGCTCATCGTAATCGGTATCGGTGGTCAGGTACTTGAGCTTCCGGGCTATTTTCTGCTGTTTTGCTTTCTGACGTCCGCGGCCCATGTGACCCCCTGGCATGTAAATGTAACTATCAATCATCACATAAGAGAGTACCACTTGTTATGAGAGAAATGGTTGTCTGCTTGGACTTTTACGATAAAAGCGATATTTTCGGCGTTTTGAAGCAAGCAAAGGGCGACTTATGACGGACCAAGAACAGCAGCAACTGACCGCAGCGGGCAACGAAATGAGCGCCAGCTTCCTGGCCGCGAAGAAGCGTTCGGACGCCACGCTCGCCAAACTTGAGGCCGAGCCGGGCAAGTTCACGATGCTCACCGGCGACCGCCCGACCGGCCGCCTGCACCTCGCCACTACTTCGGCTCCATCAAGGAGCGCGTGGCCATGCAGAACCGCGGCGTGAACACCAACATCATCATCGCCGACTACCAGGTCATCACCGACCGCGACACCACTGAGCACATCCAGGACAACGTGCTGAACCTCGTGCTCGACTACATGGCCGCCGGCATCGACCCGACCAAGACCATGATGTTCACCCACTCCGCCGTGCCGGCCGAGAACCAGCTGCTGCTGCCGTTCCTCTCCCTCGTCACCGAGGCCGAGCTGCACCGCAACCCCACCGTGAAGTCCGAGATGGAGGCCTCCGGCCACGCGCTGACCGGCCTGCTGCTCACCTACCCCGTGCATCAGGCGTGCGACATCCTCTTCTGCAAGGCCAATGTCGTGCCGATCGGCAAGGACAACCTGCCGCACGTGGAGATCACCCGCACCATCGCCCGCCGCTTCAACGAGCGCTACGCCAAGAAGAACCCGGTGTTCCCCGAGCCCGCCGCGATCCTTTCCGACGCACCGGAGATACCGGGCCTCGACGGTCGCAAGATGAGCAAGTCGTACGGCAACTCCATCATGCTGGGCGCCACCGCCGAGGAGACCGCCAAGCTCATCAAGAAGAGCCCGACCGATTCCGAGCGCAAGATCACCTTCGACCCCATCGCCCGCCCGCAGGTGTCCGCGCTGCTGACCACCGCCGGACTGGTGACCGGCCGCGACCCGAAGGACATTGCCGCCGAAATCGGCGATGCGGCGCCGGCGCACTCAAGGCGTACGTGATTGAGTCCGTGAACGAGTTCCTCGCCCCGCATCGCGAGCGCCGCGCAGAGCTCGCCAAGGACATGGACTCCATCCGTGACATCCTGCACGACAGCAACGCCCGCGCCAACGCCATCGCCGAGGAGACCCTTGACCAGGTGCGCGAGGCCATGGGCATGAAGTACTGATTTTCCGGCAGTCGAACGCAACGATTGCATCAGGTCCCTTCGTCACTCCGCCCCGAGGCACGCGACGAAGGGGCCTTCCCATAACGGTGTCGCCCTTCGGGACAGAAAGCCGTCTGCACGCCCCTGCCCCGACCCATCGAACTCGCCGAGATAAGGCTATCTGCGTTTCGAGGGGTTGATTTGGACCGCGCCGAATATCTATCTACGTTTCGAGGGGTTGGTGCCAAAGTATAAACGCACCTCAAACCGCATGACCCCAATGGCATTTCACCGGCAATACTCCGGGTATCGCGTTTCGGCAACCCCCTGAAACGCAGATAGATGCCCAGAGGACACCCAATCAACCCTTGAGACGCAGATAGCGTCACAGAAGACGCCATCCGGTCAAGGCGCAGCCAGCTACAGCCCTCCGCTTCTCTTTCCAACGCAATCACATCAGCGCAATCGTGCGATTCCGCACCCCTGCCTTCGATCACGCGATACCGTCAAGGCATCCGCGTCAGGAAAATCGGCATTGGCGTTCGGGACTCGCGGCAGCAGTGGTTCAAACCCTATCCGCTCGTACAGTGGCTTGCGTCTCATCGCTCTGGCATCGCACACCTGTTGGATGGTCTTCCGCGCAGTGACGGGCACGGGAATTCCAGTGACCTCCTGGATCTTATCCGCGATCCGTCTGGCTAAAGCTTCCTCACTCCATTCATCACCGAGGTCAAGCTTGGTGACTTGGATATACCGCCACTTCTCGTCTTCGATTGCCTGCCGCCGGCGTGCATCTTCCAGCCATTGACCAGCGTGATGCCCTCCGTCGAACTCAATGCAGATCTTGTATTCCAGGTAAGCGAGGTCAAGATATACGGCCCGGTTCAGACGCTTCACTCCAATCTTGTAATTGGCGCAGGGCGCGTCTATCCCGTATTTGAGGGGAACGAGTCGGGTGCGCGTTTCCATCGACGAATCCGTCCCCTCCTGAATCACACGCAACGCACGCCGGCAATTGGCATATCCGCGAAACATATTCGGCCGGCGGCCCGTCTCTTCAAAGACCGCTTCCGTGAATTCCCGCGCCGAATCCAGATACGCCGTCAGCTCCTCAATGGTCGTCCTGCGCAGACGCCCATCCCGGCGCATCATTGACTCCGCCAGCACGATCAGCTCTTCGAGATTCAGCCATCCGGCGAACATCGCCCATGTGCAGGCCGGAGACACGCACAAGCATTGCTCGACCATGACGACATCAACAGGGAAGGACCATGTCACTTCGTTTATACCGACGAGATTGCGCCTTTCATTGGCACTCGGGACGACAACTGTAATACCGTTCAACATGGCGCGTCCTTTTGGCAGGCGCGGTATTTCAATCGCCTGAAGCTCCAGGGCCGTGGTCAAGGCGTATGGCGGCTGCCACCTGCTGCGCTGCCGGAATTCAGCGCACTGCTTCATACGCTGGTGCTTCAACTCCGTCAATTGCATCAGTGCGATTGATCCGTCCATGGTCGGCCGCTCCTTTGTGACTCGAATATTGCCGTGGAGCCGAGTGTAGGGAACCGGACAGTTCCCCGTCTACCGCGCCTCAAAAAATGTGGACAAATGTGGATGAATGTGCGCAACGCGGTGGATAACTCACCTCGGCTCGGCGGAGACCGCGCATGAGGAAATCGCCGGCCGCCTTCTTTCGCACGACTGTACACACCGGCGGGTTCTGTTCACAGAAGACTTGCATGTACACTGGGAAGACGATTTAAACGTGACGCCGAAGGTGACGCCACACAATTAGGGGGTACGGTGAAGGGGATTGGTGTAACCGGCCAAGCAACCGAGGCGCGAACGGATATGTACGATGTTTCTGCACATGCGCCCATGACCTTCTGATCTGATGCAGGATGGCAGGTACAGGCAATTATGACGATAATCACCAACGCGCGGTTCCCGGGCAGCGCCCGCCGCGTAGACATCGCGATCAAGGGCGGCGCGATTGCGGCAATCACGCCCGCCGGCTCCCGGATCTCGGTGACGGCAACCGGCGGCGCGGCGACTGGGCCTGACCGTGAGGGAGTCCGGTCTTGTGGGCGAGCTCGAATGGTTCGACGCCTACTGCAAGCTCGACAATGCGCCCGGAGCGGAGGAGGAGACGCTCGAACTGATTCGCAAGGCCGAGGCGGATGCCGCCCGCAAAGGCGTGGTCGGCATCCGCGACTATGAGATGGCGGAAAACGTCGACACGTGGACCCGCCGGTTCTCCGCGGCGTCTCCCCGCCCGCGCGACGCTAACGATTCCGCTTGGACAGGCATCGATTGGGATGGCTCATTCACCCACGGCATCCGAGGATTGCGCGTGGAGGCGGGCGTGTATCCCGAACGGCTGGAGGATGCGATTGAAGCCGGCTGGAAGACGGGCGTCGAGCTGCCCGGCAGCGATGGACTGGGCCACGTCGGCGCGATGAAGATGATCTCGGACGGCTCGCTGAACACCCGTTCGGCGTTCTGCTCGATGCCGTATTCCGATATATTCCCCGACTTTACGGCACGCTCAGTTACGCGCCCGACCAGATCGAGGCGTATTTCCACGGGGCGACATGCCATAGGTTCGCCATCGCGTGCCATGCCATCGGCGATGAGGCGAACACCATCGTGCTCAACGCGGCGGCGAGCACACACGCCCACGGTTCCATCGAGCACGCCCAGATGCTGAAGCCGGCGGATATTCCCCGATTCGCGAAGCTCGGGCTGACCGCCAGCATCCAGCCACAGCACGCCATGGACGATCGCGATGTCATCACGCGGTTCTGGGCGAATCCGGGTGGAATCCCTTACGCATTCAAGGCACTGCACGATGCCGGAGTCAGGCTGCGCATGGGGTCGGATGCGCCGGTTGCGCCGCTCGACCCGTGGATGGCGATATCGGCCGCTGTGTTCGGCACGGAAAGCTCAGACCGCGAACCGTTCCAGCCGGAGCAATGCTTGGATGCGCGCACCGCGCTGGCGGCTTCCACAGCAGTCGGCCGCGACCGCCCTGAGCCCGGAGATCCAGCCGACCTGGTGCTCTTGGACCGCGACCCGTATGCTGTCTCCACGCCGGAGGAGATGCGGCGATGCCGGTGGCGGCGACCATGCTCGCAGGCCGTTGGACGTACTCCTCTTTGCACGGCGAATGATTCCCGACAAGGAACGCATGAGGATTCCTCACACGAATCCCATCGGGAACCGTCCGCTGCGCAGGCAAGGCGTCAGACGTCATACCGCCATGACTTATCGGTGATCACGCGGGCCATCGCCAAACCTATCGGCAGGCAGATAATCACCATGAACGCTCGGAACGCCCAGTCCAGCGCGTGCAGCGTATCGAACTGTCGAGGTAGAACATCGCCCGGTACATATACAGACGGCGACCATGATGACGATGGACGGCACGGTCAGCGAGATGCGCGGATAGCCGAGATGCGGCGGCGAGCAGGCCGTTGTGCACGGCGGTGCGCCATCCGGCAGCGAGCAGACCGGCCAGCAGCGCGCCGATGAACGCCCCGGCCTCGGCCGGCACCCCGAAATCGACCAGCGTCAGTCGCAGCGTGTCGGTGATCATGCCGATGGTGGCGGCGACCAGGCACATGCGCTGCGGCGAATTGAACATGATCGAGAAGCCCCACACGCCGAGGAAGGCGGTGACGGCCCGCAGCCCCGTGTTCACCCACGGATTGAGACCCAGCGGCTCGAACCCGGTCGGGTTCAGATGCACGATCATGGCCACTCCCCAGCCTGCCAGCGTGGCCATCAGGATGATGCACAGCACGTATGCCACTCGTTGGATGCCGGACGGGAAGTCGATCTTCGCCATATCGAGCCGCCCGTTATCAGCGGGAAGCCAGGGATGACGAACAGCATCGCGCCGATGTACGCGGTGTCATGCGTCAGCGCGATCGGGTCGAGCAGGCCGATCAGGCGCAGAGTGCCCGTGCAGGCGAGCGCAGCCAGGGCCACGCACACGAACGTCACGAAGAACTGGTTGAGATGGCGGGCGAACAGTTTGCGGCGCAGCCAGTGGCCCAGTCCGGCGCCGACGAACGCGCCGATCATGTCGTAGGGGCCGCCGCCGAGCAGGAACACGAAGGATGCGCAGGCGACTGCGGAGGCGAAGCCGGCGAACGCCGGGGAATAGAGCGGCTTACGGCTCTCGATCAGGTCGAGCCGCTCATGCGCCTGCCGCACGGTGATGGTCTTGCGCCCTTCGCCCGCGGAACGGCCCACGTGGTCGAAATGCTCGGCGTACTCGCCGGTCAGCGGCTTGTGGGCGCGGGCTTTCCGGCGTTTCGCGCCCAGCAGCGCCTCCGCCGACATCGATGTCCCGAATTCGTTCAGGTTCTGGTCTTCCGCACTGCTGGCGCTTGCGCCCGCGCCTGTGCCGCCCGCCGCCGCGGCGGCCGCGTCGAGATCCGGCGTCTCCACGAAATCATGCTTTCCGGAGCGCTGCTGCATCAACCGGTCATGCAGCAGCTTGGCCTCGCGATCCTCTTTCAGGGCGGCCTCGGATTCGGAGCGCAGCTCGTCGTCCGTCGAACCTTCCGCGGTGATGTCGGCCGCGGCCGCGCGGACCATGGAGACGGGCACGGTGACCTCGGCCGCCTCCAGGGCGTCGAGCACCGGGTCGTCGGAGGCCTCGCCGCTGAGCTCCTTCTGTGCCTTCTTCTCGGCGCGCAGTTTCTTGGCCAGCTGCGCGGAGACCTCGGACATGTCGCTTTGCTCAAGGTTCTGCACCACACCTTCGGACACGTCGCCCGCGCGATGATACATGGAATCGAGCCCGAGGTTCACGCTGAACCAGTCGGTGTAATGCTCCAGCAGCCAGATGCGCTCGGTGTTGACGCCGGTGGTGGGCAGGTCGATGACCTCGGTGATGCGGTTGGCGTCATCGGTGCAGGTGGCCTCGATGTCCGTCAGGTTCACGTCGGCGCGCACGTGCACGCCCAGGGGGTACGCGATGCGGTGCATCATCTCGCGCACGCGGAAGCTTCCGGTTCCAGCACCCAGGTCCAGTGCGCCGACGCGCACGACGACGCTGGTCTTGGCGGCGAGGCCGGCCTCGGAGATCGGCTTGTCCCAGTCGCGTCGAATGTCTTCCATGTCAAGGGGAACGGAGTGGGTGTGGAAATGACTCACCGCCGTCGCCGCGTCCTGATGGGGCGCGTCGCCGTTCTTGTGCTGCTGCATGTTCTTCTCTATCCGTATCATGCCGTTGTTTTTGCCGCCCTATGGGTGTGCTCGGGCGTGTTTTCGAGATGGTTACAGTAGTCATTCTTACTCCGCGCCGTGAACTCATGGGGTATGACCGAAACCGGCGTTCGCATGATGGACTACCTTCGACAAGATTATGGACGATACGTCGACGAGGATATTCAGGACGACATTCTCGGGCCACCCAACAGCGTGAAGATATGGTGAAGATTACATATTTACCAGTAATCCTTCAGAGAAAAATTGGACTTCGTAATACAACTTGCGATTTCAGGGCAATAGAATGGGCACACAGCTTTTGGCGCAACCGGCTGTGGCTCGCAACTGACGGCCAACACAACCGCGGAGGAGCCGCGGAGGACCGACTGACCGAGCAACCGGATCCAAAAGACAAAGGAGGTTATGAATGACCGATACCGATCAACAGATCACGCCCGCCGACGCGACCATCGTGTCGACCGGCACCGGGACCAAGGGCCCCGAAGAGCGGGAGCTGCCTGAGTCGCTCAGCAACGACATGAGCCTGTGCCTGCGCATTCTGCGCGACGTACTGGGCGAATATGACCCGCAGCTGCTGGCGACGTTCGACACCGTGCGCAACTACGCGGTGAAGGCAAGCGCCGAGCATTTCGCCGGAGCGACGGCGGATCCGCACCCCGATGAGGATGGTCTGGCAAAGGCCGTCGCCACCATCGATGCGATGAATCTGCACGACGCCCAGCTGCTCGCCCGTGCATTCGCCACATATTTCCACCTCGCCAACCTGAGTGAGGAGAACTACCGCGTTTCCGTGCTGCACCAGCGCGAGAACCAGGTGGAAGACGACGAAGCCGTTGACCCGGTGAACGAACTGACCACCGCCTACCATCAGCTGCTGACCGAAATGGGGCCGGCCAAAGCCAAGGCGTTGCTGGAGAAGCTCGAATTCCACCCGGTGTTCACGGCGCATCCGACCGAAGCGCGCCGCAAGGCAGTCGAAGGCAAGATCCGCCGCATCGCGGAGCTGCTGGAAGAGAACAAGCGCCTCGGCGGCTCCGACAAGAAGGAGAACGTCCGCCGCCTCTACAACGAGATCGACGCGCTGTTCCGCACGTCCCCGATCGCGCTGAAGAAGCCGACGCCGGTCGAGGAGGCCGATACCATCCTCGACATCTTCGACAACACGCTGTTCACCACGATTCCCAAGGTCTACCACCGTTTCAACGACTGGCTGCTGGGCGACAAGGCCGGTCTCGAACAGCCGCAGTGCCCGGCGTTCTTCCATCCGGGAAGCTGGATCGGCTCCGACCGCGACGGCAACCCGAACGTCACCGCCAAGGTCAGCCGTCAGGTCGCCCGCAAGTTCAGCGACCATGTGATCGGCGCCCTTGAGGAGGCCACCCGCACGGTCGGCCGCAACCTGACCATGGAGTCCGAGACGACCCCGGCCAGCGCCGAGCTGAAGAGCCTGTGGAGCCACCAGAAGGAGATGAGCGAGCGCCTGACCGACAAGGCCGCACTGATCTCCACCAAGGAGCTGCACCGCGCCGTCATGCTGGTGATGGCCGATCGCCTGCGCTACACCATCGAGCGCGACGCCGACCTCATGTACCACAGCTGCGACGATTTCATCGCCGACCTGCAGGTCGTGCAGCGTTCCCTGGCCGAAGCCGGCGCCAAGCGTTCGGCGTATGGCCCGCTGCAGGATCTGATCTGGCAGGCGCAGACCTTCGGCTTCCACATGGTCGAGATGGAGTTCCGTCAGCACTCCGTGGTGCACGCCCGCGCGCTGGAGGACATCCGCGAGCACGGCCTGCACGGCGAGCGTGGCGAACTGCAGCCGATGACGCACGAGGTGCTCGACACCTTCCGCGCCCTCGGTGCCATCCAGAAGCGCAACGGCATCAAGGCCGCCCGCCGCTACATCATCTCGTTCACGAAGAGCGCCCAGAACGTGCGCGACGTGTACGAGCTGAACCGTCTGGCGTTTTCGCACCCGGAGGATGTGCCGGTTATCGACGTCATCCCGCTGTTCGAGCAGCTTGAGGACTTGCAGAACTGCGTGAACGTGCTGGAAGAGATCGTCAAGATTCCCGAGGTGCAGGCTCGTCTGAAGGCCACCGGCAACAAGATGGAGGTCATGCTCGGCTACTCGGATTCGTCCAAGGACGCCGGCCCGACCACCGCTACGCTGGCGCTGCATTCCGCCGAATCGCGCATCGTCGCTTGGGCCGCGAAGCATGACATCGACCTGACGCTGTTCCACGGCCGTGGTGGCGCCGTCGGTCGAGGCGGTGGCCCCGCCAACCGCGCGGTGCTCGCCCAGCCGAAGGGCTCCGTCAACTGCCGCTTCAAACTCACCGAGCAGGGCGAGGTCATTTTCGCCCGCTACGGCAACCCGGTGCTGGCCATCCGCCATCTGGAATCCGTCGCCGCCGCGACGCTGCTGCAGTCCGCTCCGAGCGTCGAGAAGACGAACACGGAGATGACCGAGAAGTACGCCCATATGACCGAGGTTCTGGACAACGCCTCGCATGAGCGCTTCCTCGACCTGCTGAACACGCCGGACTTCGCCCCGTGGTTCTCGATCGTCACGCCGCTTACCGAGGTCGGCCTGCTGCCAATCGGCTCCCGCCCGGCCAAGCGTGGTTTGGGCGCGAAGTCGCTCGACGACCTGCGCACGATTCCGTGGGTGTTCTCCTGGGCTCAGGCGCGCATCAACCTCGCCGCATGGTATGGCCTTGGTTCGGCCTGCGAGAAGTTCGGCGACCTTGACACGCTGCGCGAGGCGTACGAGGAGTGGCCGCTGTTCTCCACGTTCATCGACAACATCGAGATGTCGCTGGCCAAGACCGATGAGCGCATCGCCAAGATGTACTTGGCGCTCGGCGATGACGAGAACCTGTCGAAGAAGGTGCTCGACGAGATGAAGCTCACCACCAAGTGGGTGCTCAAGATCGTCAACGACGAATGGCCGCTGCAGCACCGTCACGTGCTCGGTCAGGCCATCCGCATCCGCTCCCCTTACGTGGACGCGCTGTCCGTCACTCAGGTGCTTGCGTTGCGTTCGCTGCGCAAGAAGGTGGACAAGGAAGAGCTCAGCAAGAGCCAGCAGGCGGGATTCATCTATCTGATCCTGTGCACCGTCTCCGGTGTCGCCGCCGGCCTGCAGAACACGGGCTGACGTTTTGGCCGGTGTTGGGCCGCATGCGCGGCCAACACGCTTGGAAAGCCACCGGCTTTCCAAGACCAAAACGTAGCGGTGGGCTTTGCGCAATAGCTTTGCGCGCGCAAAGTTCACCGCAGCACGGAGCCTCCGCGACGAGCGGAGGCTCCGTTTTATATCAGCACATATCGTGAAAGCCCTGCCCTACACGGGTGGGGCTTTCGCGTTTCCCCCCCTATCAATCACATTGATACGATTTCATAATCATTCCGATGTGAATAAGTTCACGGATCAAGACCGCAATCATCGGCAATCCCACCAGCGAAGTGGCGTTATAGTAGCGCTGTCGGCGTCGACAAGAGCTGGAACGCTGATAGAATGCACACCAATGATGTTCAGTGATTGTTCGCATGTTCACGAACAGTCCTGCATGATGTGCCTTGAGTGAGCGATGCGGTTCTTGTTCAGGCCGGCAGGTCATCGTACAGCCAGTTACGAAAGGATCCTACCGAATGGCAAGGTTTACCGAGAATCGTTGGACCAGCGCAATCATCCCCGCATTGCTGATTCATATCCCAATCGGTACCGTCTACTGTTGGAGCGTGTTCAAGCAGCTCATCGCCGACAGCTCAACGCCAGCCCGGCCTCTGTGGAATGGGGCTTCTCGCTCGCCATCTTCTTCCTCGGCATGTCAGCCGCATTCGCCGGCCCCATGGTGGAGAAAAACATCAAGAAATCCGCACTCGTCTCCATGGTCTGCTTCGTGGTCGGCTTCGCCGGCACGGGCGTGAGCATCGCTCTGAACTTCCTGCCGGGTGTGTTCATCTGCTACGGCGCGATCATGGGCATCGGCCTGGGCGTCGGCTACCTGACCCCGGTCAAGAACCTGATGCTCTGGTTCTCCGATAACAAGGGCCTCGCCACCGGCATCGCCGTCGCCGGCTTCGGCCTGGCCAAGGCCATCGCCAGCCCGTTGATGGAGTACCTGATCGGCACGGTGGGGCTGGTCAACATGTTCTTCATCCTCGCCGTGATTTATGCGGTGATGATGTTCTTCGGTTTCCTGCTCATCAAGCGTCCGGCCGGCTGGGTGTATGATCCCGTGACCTCGCATGTAAGCCGCGCGGAGATTCTCAGGAAGCCCGTGTTCTGGGGCATCTGGATCGCCTTCTACATCAATATCACCTGTGGCCTGGCGCTTATCAGCAGGAGAAGGACATCCTGCACGATGTGCTCAAGGCCTTCCCGCAGTATGCTGGCCTGAGCCCCGCCAAGTTCGCCGCCGCCATCGCCGGCATCATCGGCCTGGTGCTCGCCGTGGACTCCGTGTTCAACACGGCCGGCCGCGTGGGCTTCTCCACGCTCTCCGACCACCTGAAGCGCCGCGAGACCGTTTATCAGGTGATCTTCATCATGTCGATCGCGGTATGCCTGCTGCAGATCTTCACCAACAGCATCAACAATGCGCTGTTGTGGGCCGTGCTGGCCATGCTGTTCCTCATCAACGCTGGCTACGGCGGCGGCTTCTCGACGCTGCCGGTGCTGCTCGACCAGCACTTCGGCACCAAGACCGTCTCCACCACGCACGGTCTCGCGCTGAGCGCCTGGGCGTTCGCCGGCCTGTCCGCAACCAGCTGGCCTCGTTCGTGGTCACGCACACGCCCGATCAGGCCCATCGCTACGCCGCGCTGATTCCGGTGCTCACCGGCCTGTTCGCCCTGGCTCTGATCAGCATCAGCCTGGTCAAGTATCTCGGTGGCAGGAACGGCGAGGGCAAGAGATCCATCGGGGCCTGAACCGTAACGCAAGGCGGAGGCTTCAGATACTGAAAGTAAATCACTTTCCTGAATCGCCCCGGACAGTATTCGGCCAAGAACGAGACAACTGCCCACATCCGCGACAATAGACTCTCATAGTTGACTGATCCGGGGGCCTCCGCCTAGCGTGCCCCCCTTATTGATGCCGTGTGGCGCGTCGAAAGCACCATGTCCACCGGCCACGGTCAACGGAGTTCTAACATGTTAACGGAGTATTCTAACATGTAAGAATTATTGAAAGGGGATGAAAGGACAGCGCCAGTCACCTTACACCAACGCGTAGCGGGATGAGGGACCACTCCCCTCATGCCGGAATACGCCCTCCCCCTCAAGTCTCTTCATGAGCCTGTACGCGCTGATATAAGACAAATCCAGCAGCTTCATCACGTCAGACGTGGTCGCCGCGCCCCCATTGTTCAGCGCGAATTCCGTCACCAGGTTCTCCCGCCGACCGTCGAGGCCCTTTTGCCTCGCATAAGCCGGCAACTTATCATCCCTCTTATATACACGCGCGCTCAGCATATAATCTCGTGCGACACCGCTGCCGCAGGCTTCCACCAGCCCGCTCTCCACTAGGCTTTCGACCGCGCCGACCAATCGCCGAGACTCCACTCGCGAGAATTCGCGCATTTGCGCCACGCTGAGTCTGCGATGCTCCCGCAGCAACGACAGCACGATTAGAGACCACACCGACAACGGAGCGCCACGGCGAGCCTCTTCATTGGCAATCATCACAACGAATGCCTCATCCGGCACCACGCGACGCAGGAACAGCACCACCTCCGACGCCGTGGACTGCGAATAATCGGGAAATGCCCCGCCGGAAGCCAAGGAGCCGGCATATATCTTATCGACACCACGACCGGTGCGTTCCGCATATCCCGCCGTCTTGAGGATGGAGGCGAGCTGAGGGTTGCGGGAACGCGGCTGCGCGGTCAACAGGTTGTTTTCGCTCAATCCCTCGATGAAACCTCCCGGGTTGGATATGGTCAGGCCATCGTCGTCCACGAGGAACCGCACCGATCCCATCCTCGCATAATCCCTGTGGCAGAACGCGTTGACTGCGTCTCGCGGAACGCTGATGATCGAAGTCCGGCAGATTGACATGGACCAGACCGCTCATAACCTCATGATCTGGATTCCATGGTTCCATCAGTGCGCCGATACGAGGGAGCATATCGACCAGCGGCAGGAAGAACGGATCCGTGTTTACCTTGGGAGACGTGCCTTTCATGACCTGGAATACGGCGGAGGCCGACGGTACGGAACGCTTCAGCGCCCGCTCCGTACCGATGACCAGCAGACCGGCCACGGAAGGCTGCGGGCCGCCAGGGCCGTCGACTACCAGTTCTAGGGCCCGATCGAAGTCCTCATCATCAAACGCCAACAATGAGCTGCCGGCATTGGCCGTGCGTATGCTCTCCCTGAGACGGTCGCGCGCAGACGGATCAAGATCGGACAGCGTCGACCCCGGAGCAGGCTGCGCGCTGTAGTCGTAACTACGCTGCTGTGACAAACGACTGATGAATTGCGCAGGGAACATCGGAACGACTTCTGGCGCGCCATCGGCTTTCAGCCGGCGCTGCAGCGTCTTCCCCTGACTGGTGGACACGATCTGCTGACTGCTGTCAACCTCAATGCCGACGACCGGCTTGCCGCTCTCGCTCAGCAACGTCACCCGCACGGAAAGCTGAGGAACCGTTTTGTTGAAAATGAATGCCGCCAGACCATTGACATTGCGATGCCGGTCACAGACCCCAGTCACCATGCCATCGTCTTCGACACCAAGGTACAGCGTACCGCCTTCGGTATTGGCCATCGCCACCACATTGTCGACGATTTCGTCATCGGTTTGCGGGCGTTGCGTCCGCTTTTGAACTCCACCGTCAGGCTTTCCTTGGTCGGCAGCATCGGCTCTTCCTTTCACGGCTTTCAATAATTCTAACATGTTAACGGAGAATTCTAACATGTAAGAATTATTGAAAGGGGATGAAAGGACAGCGCCGGGCACAGCGCCCACTATGCGCCGAGCAATGTCAACATCTGCGGGACACTCTTCTTGCCGAATTCGACCTTCTGCTCGCCGCCGGGATGGTTGATGACGATGCAGGGAACGCTCATCGCGCCATACTGGTCCTTGAGCTCGGGGAAGTGCGCGACGTCGTAGGCTTCGGCACGCACGTTCGGGTTCAGCGACGCGATGCGCTGCGCGGCCAGTACGGTTTCCGGACACATCGTGCAGGTGAGCGAGACGAGGATCATCACGTCGATCGGCGTGTCAATGGCCTCGGCGCGAGCCTTGAGGTCATCGTCCAGAGGCTGGCCCGGACCCGCGGCGTTGTACAGGCCGAGCACGAACGAATTGAACTCGTGACCGGACGGTACACCGTGGAAGGCCAAGCCGGTGAACAGCAACGTACCGGCGTCGGAATTCTCGGCCGGCACGCACATGCGCACGACCGGCCGCGCAGACGGCAGCACCCCTGCTACGTCGAACTGCGCGCGACCGGAATCATCCAGCGAACCATATACCGGCAGTTCGGCGCCATCCGGCAAGGTGACGGCCAACGGCTCGCCGACCGTCAACGACGTTGGCGCGCTGGAACCGTCCTCAGCGGTGATCACGCCCGCCGCATCGACCGCGACTGAATTCAGTTTGCCGTTCGACAGCGCACCATCTCGCCGATGAATCCCTGCAACTCCGTCGACAATGGCGTATCGTCCAGTTCGAGGACGAGCGTGACCGGGCGGGTCATACGGCCAAAGACCACGCCGAGCTGCTGCTTGATGGCGGCGGAGAAGAGCTCGCCGGGCTTTTTGGCGGCGGCCGTCGCGGCGGCGGTATCGGCGCTGCGCTTGACAGGAGCCGGGGCGGGCGTGGTGCCGGCAGCGGCAGCACTGTTGACGGCAGCCGCGGTCTGCGCTTCGGCCTGCTCATATGCGGATGCGGTCGGGCGAGGCGGCACAAGACCGGTTTTCTCGCTCATCTGCTTGGCGTACCGCTCCAGTTCCACTGCGGCGATGGCACCGTCGGCGGTGGCGGTGACGACCTGACGCAGGTTCTTGACGCGCAGGTCACCGGCCGCGTACACGCCCGGCACCGAGGTCTCGAGGTATCCGCGCGTGACCACGTAGCCGTGGTCGTCCAGTTCGACGACACCGCGCACGAGCTCGGTGGCCGGCACGTATCCGGCGAACACGAAGACACCAAACGTGCCGTCGTCGGATGGCTTCCACGATTCCGTCTCACCGGTTCCGCGGTCGAGGATCGTCGCCTCGCGTAGCCCACCCTTGCCGGCGGTGACGCCTTTGAGCTCGACGTTGTAGCGCACGTCGATTTTCGGGTTGTTCTTGGCTTCGGCAGCCACCGCCGCGTCGCAGGTGAAGTCCGGTTCGCGGACGAGCACCGTGACTTTGGAGGCGTATTTGGTCAGGAACACGGATTCCTCTGCCGCGGCGAAACCGCCGCCGACGACCAGCACCTCCCTGCCGGTGAAGAATTCGCCGTCGCATGTGGCGCAGTAGGCCACGCCGCGGCCAGCGTACTCGGCCTCGCCGGCGAAACCAAGCTTGCGCGGGCTTGCACCGGTGGCAATCAGGATGCCGAACGTCTTCAGGTCACCGCGCGACGTGTGCACGGTCTTGATGTCACCGTTCACGTCAAGGCCGGTAGCCTCGCTGAGAGGAATTCCGCGCCGAAATCCTTTGCCTGGTTGCGCATGGTCTGTGTGAGCGCACGACCGGACGTACGGCCGACGCCCGGGTAGTTGACGACTTCGTCGGTGATGGTGATCTGCCCGCCGAAATCATCCTTTCGAGAATCAGCACGCGATAGCGGGCGCGAGCGAGATACAGGCCGGCGGTGAGTCCCGCAGGGCCGCCACCGATGACAACAACGTCATACAGATCGCTTCGGTTGATCTGGGTCATGATATGGAACTCCTTACATATGCATATGCCCCTGCCGGCGGGGCTCCCGCGAAGCGGGTGGGGTAGTTCGCCTATCACCGCGACCACCCCCAGTCGCTGTCGCCGCCAGCCCCCCGCCAGCGGGGGCGGAGAGGCCACTCGCCTTACATCGCTACCCGCCAGCGGGGGCGAGAGAGTTGGCGACCCCCAGCCAACTCTGACCGCTACCGACAGCCCTCCAGCCCCTGCAATCAGGGACGGCCTCCAGCCGCAGCCTGTTGTGCTTGCCTGTCGGCTCGCCTTCGCCTACAAACAGCTCTGCTGTTTGCTTGACAACTCAGCCCGTCAGTGAGGCGGGAAATCAGAGGAGACCGACGAGGTCGAGACTCGGCTCGATGGTCTCCTCGCCGGGGGTCCACTTGGCCGGGCACACCTGGTCGCCGTGCTCGTAGACGAACTGCGAGGCCTGCACGCGGCGCAGCAGCTCGTCGGCGTTACGGCCGACGTTGGAGGAGATGACCTCGTAGGCCACGACCTTGCTCCGGGTTCACGATGAAGTCACCGCGCTCGGCCACGCCGTCGGCCTCGTTGTAGGTGTCGAGGTCCTTCGCGAGCAGTGCGGTGGGGTCGGCAAGCATCGGGTACTGGATCTTCGCGATCTTTTCGTTGGCGTCGTGCCAAGCCTTGTGCACGAAGTGGGTGTCGCAGGAGACCGAGTAGATCTCGCAGCCGATCTTCTTGAAGTCCTCGTACTTGGCAGCGAGATCCTCCAGCTCGGTCGGGCACACGAACGTGAAATCCGCCGGGTAGAAGAAGAACACCGACCAGTGACCGAGCACGTCCGCCTTGGTCACCTCATGGAATTCGTTGTTCTGAAAAGCCTGCACCGTAAAATCAGTGAGTTCATGCTGAAGCAGTGTCATCATCGTTCCTTTCCACGCAATCCGGTCATTGCGTCTCCCCATCGTAACGTCAAGCGGCTTTCGCCGATACGGACGCACGAGGGTTTCTTCATGACAATCATCACAGTTTGCGCTCACAAACCGGTAAAAACAGCCGCGCCCGATCCGCGGTTTCGCTATGAGCAGAGGTGATGAACGTTCCTTGGATATTTCATACTTATCAAACAGGTTTCCGCTATGCTCACACATACAGGCACATACACGCCGACCCGACGCGAACCTGAGACTCGGAACGGAGATGTCATGGCAGAGGAAGACCCGGATCAGGAATCCACCGCGAACTCGACGCTTAGCCGCATGCTGGCGGGAAACCGGCGATTCGCCGAAGGGCACAGCGAGCACCCGTGGCAGGACATGCAGACCCGCGAATCACTGATCGACCGGCAGAACCCCGACGCGGCGGTATTGTCATGCTCCGATTCGCGCGTTCCGCCGGAAATCATCTTCGACGCGGGGCTCGGGGACCTGTTCACGATCCGCACGGCCGGCAGATCATCGACGACGCGGTATTGGCATCGCTGGAATATGCCGTGGATCATCTGCACGTCAGCCTGCTCATGGTCATGGGTCATGAAGGCTGCGGGGCGGTGGCGCTGGGCGCCGAACAACTTGACGCGCTGATCGCCGACAGCACGAGCGACCCGGAGAGCTCGTTGGAGTCCGCTGATGCGATGGCCGAATTGGATGAGCTCATCGCCAGCTCGGATTCGATTGTGCTGCGCTCGGTCGGCATGTCGGTATGGCAGGCGCGGGAGGCCGAGTTGGATACGAGCGAGGACTTCGAACGCGTACATGTGGCGCGTACTATCGAAGAGCTGGTCACGCGCAGCGAAATCATTCAGGACGCGCTGGCGCATGATCGACTGATGATCGTAGGCGCCCGCTACCAGCTGTCCACCGGCAAGGTCGAGGTACTGAGCTTCTGACGGGAGCGTGACTTATCGCCGCATTTCGCGTCACTGTGTGCGGGTAGCGTCACGCTGTGCGGCCCCGCACACAGTGACGCGTCAGTAAAACCCTTATTTTCCAATGGTTATACAATATGCGTCACGCTGCAAGGGCGCACACAGTGACGCACCCCGCACAGCGTGACGCATTCGAGACGCCGCATCCGCAACGGCAACGCGCCACCCGTTTCGACGTGGCGCGTCCCGCAGGCGTCTCCACCGCCGTCGTCAGCTACGTGCTCAACGGCAGTCCCAAGAAAATCTCACCGGACACCGCGCAGCGGGTGTTCGACGCGGCGCAGCGGCTCGACTACCACCCAACTCCGTCGCCCGAGCCTCAAGACCGGCACCACGCACACGCTCGGCGTCATCGTGCCCGACTTCTCGAACCCATACTTCGCCGAATTCACCGACCAGCTCGAAGCCGCTGCATCCAAACGCGAACGGGCGCTGATCATCAACCTGTCGCGAGGCGACCCGCAAGGCGAGCGCCGCCGCATCAACGAACTCGTCGAGCGCAACGTCGACGCGATGTTCGTCTCCTCCGCGCAGACCGATGCCGAGCTCGGCGCGCTGCGCGGTCAACGCGGCGCTCGACCCCGCGCACACGCCCGACGTG
>ENA-OQDE01000284-OQDE01000284.1-human-gut-metagenome-genome-assembly--contig:-NODE-284-length-32608-cov-3.062375_pt1 | contig 32608 bp, 38 predicted proteins | sample MGYA00242768_ERZ504595 | MGnify/ENA primary metagenome ERZ504595 (study PRJEB26092, sample SAMD00036307) | human gut metagenome | host: Homo sapiens | study: EMG produced TPA metagenomics assembly of... | reverse complement strand
ATCATAATGCCAAGTTTCTCTTGATGATTAGTTTCTAAAGCTTTAAAATCTTGTTTTTGATATTCTCGTAATTCTATTTGCATTGTTCTTCTCCTTGTTTTCATCATTTATATCATGTATGATAAAGTATACAGTAACTGTAATGTCAATAAGGAGATATCCGAAAATGAGAAAAGAAATTAAAAGGCTAACAACCGCACAATTCGCAAAACTACACGAAGTAAATAAACGTACATTACATTATTATGATGAAATCGGTCTTTTCCATCCGCTTACCAAGGCTGAAAATGGCTATCGCTATTATGATATTTCACAAAGCATAGATTTTGAATATATCGTATGCTGAAAGAATTAAATATGAGTATTGAAGAAATTGAAGCATATCGAAAAAATCCTACACCTGCCAACTTCTTAAAAATTGTGAATGAGAAAGAAAAAGAAATTGATAAGCAAATTCAAAAACTGAAAGATATTAAAACTGTAATGCAAAGAAAGAAAGCGAAAATCGCTTTTTGTGAAACTTTGCAAGAGCAGGAAATCAGAATTGAAGAATGCAAATCAGAAAGGCTTTTCGTCTATCCTTATGATTTCTCAAAAGATGATATATCAGAAATTTTTTCCCACTTGAAAGATATATGGGGAATCGAACAAATACGCATGGGAATGGGAAGTTTTATTTCGCTTGATAATGTATATAAGATGAACTTTGATAAATATGAGGGGATATATACGATTGCCTTGAACAAGAAGTCCATTCCAAATAGTCTTATAAAACCAAAAGGAAAATATCTTTGCGGTTATCAAAAGGGTACATGGGATAAATTGCCAGCACTGTATCAACAGATGTTGGATTATGCCAATAAAAATAATTTACAACTTACTGGCTACGCTTACGAAGTTGGTTTGAACGATTTTGTAATTTCTGATGAAGCCGATTATATTACAAAAATTGTGATTAAGATTCAAGAAATCTCTTGATTTTGCAGGTGGTAAAATATAACAAAAACTCCCCGATCGGGGAGTTTTACATGATAAATCCTATTCTGCAGTCTGTCTCGGAATAATAATCTTTCTCGGACATTTTTCTGCACACACACCACAGTTTGTACATTTGTCTGCATCAATATGAGCCAGACCGTTCAACACAGTGATCGCACCGGCTTCACAGCTTCTCTCACAAAGCTTACATCCGATACAGCCCACTTTGCAGACGCTCATCAATGCCTTTCCCTTATCATGGGAGCTGCACTGCACGAATGTCTTCTGCTTATATGGAATCAGCTCGATCAGCTTTTTCGGACAGGCTTCGATGCATTTTCCACATGCTTTACATGCTTCTTTGTCTACAACCGCAATCCCGTTCTCCACGTGAATGGCATCAAACGCACAGGCCTTCACACAGCTTCCGAATCCAAGACATCCATAAGAACATCCTTTTTGTCCTCCGTCCTGCATCAGATTCGCCATCATACAGTCTTTAATTCCGTAATATTCATATACATTTGATGCATTCTCGCAGGTTCCGGCACATTTCACAAATGCAACCTTTCGTTCCTGACTTCCTGCGCTCTGTCCCATGATTGCTCCGATCTTCTCAGCGACAGGTGCGCCTCCGACCGGACATCCGCCGACTTCGGCTTCTCCCTTTACGATCGCAGCTGCAAGACCGGAACAGCCTGCATATCCACAGCCACCACAGTTATTTCCCGGAAGCTCTGCCAGAATGGCTTCTTCTCTTTCATCTACTTCTACTGCAAACTTTTTGCCGGATACTCCAAGAAAGACGCCGATAAACAGTCCGGTTCCTCCGACAATCGCCGCAGCGATCAAAATTCCTGATATCATCTCTTATGTCCTCCTTAAATCAATCCCGAGAATCCGAAAAACGCAATCGCCATCAATCCGGCTGTTACCAGCACGATCGGAGTTCCCTGAAAGGATTCCGGAACATCATTGTACTCGATTTTTCACGGATTCCAGCCATCAGTACGATTGCAATCAGGAATCCGACTGCTGTTGCAACTCCGTTGACAACGCCCGCACCAATGCTATAAGATTTCTGCACATTTGTCAGTGCAACTCCGAGTACCGCACAGTTGGTTGTAATCAGAGGCAGGTAAACTCCCAGCGCCTGATACAGCGGCGGCATTGCTTTTTTCAGAAACATTTCTACAAACTGCACCAGTGCCGCAATAACAAGGATAAACACAATCGTCTGCAGATATTCGAAATGCAGCGGCACTAAAATAAACTGGTAGATCAGCCCCGTTACAAACGAAGAAATCGTGATAACAAAGACAACGGCTCCTCCCATACCGGCTGCTGTTTTTACATTTTTTGATACTCCAAGGAATGGACAGATTCCAAGGAACTGGCTCAGTACAACGTTGTTTACAAGCGCTGAACCAACTGCGATCAATAATAATTCTTTCATCGTCCGCTCCTCCTACTCGTTTGTTCCGGTGCTGCCACACCCTGCACAGGACGCGCATCCTCCGGCACATCCGTCATTATTGTTTACCGGTTTTCCTTTTTTCTGTGCACGGTTCTTAATCTTGTTCTGCAATGCTGTCAGACCCGCAAGAACAAAAAATGCACCCGGTGCCAGAATAAAGATCGTAATCGGCTCATATGTATCCGGAAGTACCTGGAAATTAAAGATTTTTCCGGAACCGATCAGCTCTCTGACAATTCCGATGGAAGTCAGGCCGACTGTAAATCCAAGTCCCATTCCGATTCCGTCAAAAACAGACGGCAGTACCGGATTTTTGGATGCATAACTCTCGGCTCTTCCCAGAATGATACAGTTTACTACGATCAGAGGAATATAAAGTCCCAGTGAATCATACAGACTTGGAACAAACCCTTCCAGCAAAAACTGTACGATCGTTACAAAAGATGCCACAACAACGATAAATGCAGGCATACGTACGGAATCCGGAATGATCTTACGCAGCATGGAGATCAGCATATTGGACAGCACCAGTACTACGGTTGTAGAAAGTCCCATACCGATTCCGTTGATTGCAGAAGTCGTCACCGCAAGCGTCGGACACATTCCGAGCATCAGACAAAGGTTGGATTTTCTTTGATCAGACCATTGTAAAGTCTCTCTGTACATCTATTCATTGATCATGCCTCCTAACTCATTCTGGAAAGTATTCTGAAAATATACCAGCGCGGAATCGACTGCATTGGTCACAGCGTTGGTCGTGATCGTTGCACACTGATGGCGTCAATCTTGTCATCACCCTTCTCGCCGTTTTTCGTATAGGTAAATTTCTCTACATTTTTATCTTTGAACTGATCTTTAAACTCGCTCTCATCTGCTTTCATTCCAAGACCTGCGGTCTCACTGATCGAGAGCATCTCCACACCTTTTACAGTTCCGTCATTTAAAATTCCGACAGATAAACTCAAATCTCCGGCATATGCCTCATGAGAAGTTACAGAGATCACATATCCGATCACACTGCCGTTGTTATCCATTGCCTGCGCTACTTCTGTGATATCTGCGTCATATCCTGCATCCTGAAGGATAGAAGCAGCTGATTGTTCGTCAAAATCTGCATATGCTTCGAAGGAATCCGCCTCCGGAAGCACTTTCTGGTATGCTGCCTGTTTATCCGCTTCTTTCGCTTTTGCGATCGGCGCTTTTGTCACCTCATAGACCAGTCCCAGAAGACATCCTGCCACAAGGGTGATCACTGTCAGGATACATGTATTTTTTATCATCTTATTCATTAGCGTTCCCCTCCTTTTCCAAATGGTCTTGGAAGAGTGATCTTTTCGATCAGCGGTACCAAAAGGTTACTGATGATAATTGCATAGGAAACACCCTCTGCAGAACCTCCGAACAAACGGAAGATTCCGGTCAGAAGTCCAAGACAGACTCCGTATACAATCTGTCCGGTCTTTGTGATCGGAGAAGTCACATAATCGGTTGCCATAAACCATGCTCCCAGCATCAGTCCGCCTCCGCAGAGATGAGCGGTAATGTACTGCGGATCAAAGCCATGACCGCCGAACAGAGTGATAAAGATTACAAATGTTACGATATAAGTTCCCGGAATCCGAAGATCGATCACGCCCATCAGGATCAAGAACATGGCACCGATCATAATCGCGATCACAGAAGTCTCTCCGATTGTTCCGCGGATATTTCCCATCATCATATCAAACGTATTCACAGCCTCACCGGCTCTTAAATTTGCCAGCGGTGTCGGTCCTGTCACTCCATCATATACAAAGTACGTCATTTTCCCTGTAAACGAGATTAAAAGAAAACAACGCGCTCCCAGTGCCGGGTTCATAAAATTCTGTCCAAGACCGCCGAACAGCTGCTTTACAACGATGATCGCAAACACAGAGCCAAGTGCTCCCATCCAGAGCGGCAATGTAGGCGGAAGGTTCAAGGCCAGTAACAGACCTGTCACAACCGCACTGAAATCCTGAATTGTCACAGGTTTGTGCATCAGTTTCTCATAAATATATTCTGCGAGTACTGCGGAAGCTGTAGTCACCAGAACCAGAAGCCACGCATTCTCATGTCTGAAATTATAAATGCCAAAAAAGTCGCAGGAAGCAGCGCGATCACTACAAAAAGCATGATATTGCTGCTCTTCACTCGATCCCTTATATGCGGGGAAGGAGATACATTGAAGTTTGCACTCACGATTTTGTCCTCACTTTCTTACTTTCTTTTGTTTGCCAGTGCAATCTTTCTCATAGAACCGATCGCCTGTTTTAGATTTCTTTTTGCCGGACAGACAAAACTGCAGGAACCACATTCCACACATTCCAGTCCGTTCATCTTCACAAATCCTTCTTCGTTGTGATGCTCTGAAAGATCTGCCAGTCTGGAAGGAATAATCCTGCTCGGACAGACTTCCACACAACGTCCGCAGTTGATGCAGGCAGTCTCTTTTGCTTCTGCTGCCTCATCCTTTTGAAACGCCAGAATCGAAGAAGATGTCTTTGTCACCGGCGCATCCAGTGTGACCATGGCAAATCCCATCATCGGACCTCCTGAGATCAGTTTCTGAGGTTCTGTTATAAATCCTCCGGCGGCATCCACCAGTTCTCTGTGGTTCATTCCGATCGGAACTCTAAAGTTTCCCGGATTCTGAATATCATCACCACTGACTGTGACTACACGCTCCATCAGAGGCTTTCCAAAACGTACCGCCTGATTGATCGCGATCAGAGTCTCCACATTATCTACTATACATCCTGCATCTGCCGGCAACATTGCTGCATGAATGGCACGCTTTGTCGTGGCATAGATCAACTGACGCTCTGCGCCCTGCGGATATTTCGTCTCCAGTACTTTCACGCTCATACGGGATTTTCCGGCAATCGCCTCTTTTAATTTCTCTACGCAGTCTTTTTTATTGTCCTCCACTGCAAAATTCCTTCTGCATTCGGGAATAAAGACAGCACCACTTCCATTCCGCTGACAATCTCCTTTGTACATTCCAGCATACGACGGTAATCTGCCGTAATATACGGCTCACATTCCGCACCGTTCGCAATGATGTACTCAATCTTATCGGCTTCCTTTGGAGAAAGCTTTACCTTTGTCGGGAATCCTGCACCACCCATTCCCACAACACCGGCTTCACTGATTCTCTCGATAATTTCTTCTTTTGTGAGTTCTTTCAGAGAAGTAATCGGGGTGTATTCCACTTCCTCATATGTACCATCGTTTTCCAGTACGATACAATTTACCTTACTTCCCGCCGGATTGTATCTCATTTCGATTGCTTTTACAGTTCCTGCCACGGATGCGTAAACCGGCGCAGATACAAATCCGCCTGCTTCCGCAATCTTCTGTCCTTTTAAGACATGGTCGCCTTTTTTCACCAATGGAACTGCAGGCGCACCGATATGCTGAGACAGCGGATACACCAGTTCACCCAGAGGCAAGAGCTCTTTGATCGGCTGATCTTTAGCAAGCGCTTTTCCGTCTTTTGGGTGGATTCCACCTTTAAATGTTAAAAGTCCCATCTAATTTTCCTTCCTTTCTTTTGCTGCACTAGATTTTATTATAGCAAAAAGTTCTTCGCAAAAAAAGAGGCGAAGCCATTAAACTCCACCTCTCTATGTGTTTCATTCTACTCTTCTGTTTCTTCAACAGTGTCTGGCTCAAGTGCTTTCATGCTCAGGCTGATCTTCTTCTCTGCTTCGTTCAGATCTACCACTTTTGCAGTGATTTCCTGTCCAATAGAAAGAACATCAGATGGTTTTTCTACATGTGCTCTTGAAATCTGAGAAACATGCAGTAATGCATCTACTCCAGGTGCCAGTTCAACGAATGCACCAAAATCTGTCATACGTGCAACTTTTCCTGTAACCTCAGAACCAACTGCGAAGTCTTCAGCAGCGTGTGCCCATGGATTTGTCTCAGGGAATTTTAAGCTCAGTGCGATCTTTGTATCGTTGATGTCTTTCACAAGAACTTTTACCTGATCTCCAACCTGGAATACCTTCTTCGGATTCTCAACTCTTCCCCATGACATTTCAGAAATGTGAAGAAGTCCGTCTACTCCGCCAAGGTCGATAAATGCACCGAAATCTGTTACGTTCTTAACAGTTCCTTCTACTGTATCTCCAACCTGCAGTTTTGCAAACAGTTCTTTCTGTTTTTCTGCTCTCTCTGCTACAAGAAGCTGTCTTCTGTCACCGATCACGCGGTTTCTTCTTGGGTTGAATTCGCTGATCACAAACTCAATCTCCTGTCCTTCGTATTTGCTCAGATCTTTTTCATAAGAATCTGATACGAGGCTTGCCGGAATAAATACACGTGCACCTTCTACAGTTGCGCACAGTCCTCCGCCAAGGATCTGAGTTACTGTTGCTTTTAAAACTTCTTTGTTCTCGAATGCTTCGCGCAGTCTTTCGTTTCCTTTTTCTGCTGCGAGTCTCTTATATGTCAGTAACACCTGACCTTCTCCATCATTGACTTTCAATACTTTTACAGTCATAGAATCACCAACAGAAACAACTGTTGTCAGGTCCAGAGACTGATCGTTGGAGTATTCACTCTTTGTGATGATACCGTCTGCTTTGTATCCGATATTCAGGATGATCTCATCTGGTTTCACATCAATTACAGTTCCCTCTACTACCTCTCCGTTGTGAATTGTTTTAAATGATTCTTCTAACATTTGTTCAAAAGATAATTCTGACATTATTTTGAACCTCCTCAATTATATTATTGGGCGTGGATGCCCCTGCTGTAATACCTACTGTTTCCACTGACCCTAATTGATTCAAATCCAAATCGTCAAGTGTCTGTATATAGTACGTATCCTTACATGCTCCCTTGCATATTTCAAATAACTTCTGGGTATTGGAACTATGTTTGTCACCAATCACTATCATAGCATCCACCTCTTCCGCAATGCTCCTGGCTTCCGTCTGGCGTTCCCTGGTCGCACCGCAGATTGTATTTAAAACACTTACATCATAACTCTTTTTCGAAATAATTTCAACTAAATCTTGAAATTTATTGTAATTAAATGTCGTTTGGGCGACAACACATACGGCTCTTGCCGGATCCAGTACAAGGGAAGCGGCATCTTCTTTTGTTTCCACCACAAAAACCTGTTCTCCTGCCCAGCCGCGGATTCCTTCCACCTCCGGATGCTTCGGATTCCCGATAATGACGATCTGTTTTCCGGCTGCACTTTCCCGGCTTACAATGCGATGGATCTTCTTCACAAATGGACAGGTTGCATCCACGATCTGAATCTTCTTTTTCTCCAGCTTCTCGTAGATGTATTTTGCTACTCCATGAGAACGGATAATGACCGTTCCCTCTGTAAGCTGTTCCAGCTCCTGCTCCGTACGAAGGACGATCACGCCCTGATTTTCCAGATCTTTTACGACTTCTTCATTGTGAATGATCGGTCCGTAAGTGTAGATTGGTGCTGCATCCGAATTTTTTGCCTGCTCATAAACTGTTTCTACCGCCCGTTTTACGCCGAAGCAAAAACCGGCAGTCTTTGCACGTTTTACATTCATCCTCTGCCTCCGCCATTTATTTGCACTGTCTGCAGATGGCATGAACTACTTCCTCGATGCTCATGTCAGAACTGTCTATCAAAATCGCATCCTCTGCCTGCTTTAAAGGCGCAGTTTCACGGCTCATGTCACGCTCATCCCGCTTCTTTATATCTTCAGCAATCTCCTCATAGCTGCAGGAAATCCCTTTTTCTGTCAGTTCTTTGTACCGTCGGTCTGCCCTTGTTTTTACACTGGCCGTCAGATAGATCTTGACATCTGCATTTGGGAGGATATTGGTTCCGATATCTCTTCCGTCCATGATCACATCCGCTTCTTTGGCCAGGTTTCTCTGCAGATCCAGAAGCCTTGCACGTACCTCCCGAACTGCAGAACTGACAGAAGCCATATTTCCGACTGCTTCCTCGCGGAGTCTGTCTGTGACATTGGATCCGTTTAAATAAACCTGCTGGATCCCGTCTCATAACAGATGCTCACATCCGCATTTTGTGCCGCAAGACGGATTTTTTCTGTATCCTGCGGGGAAATCCCCTCCTGCAGAAAATAAACCGCCATTGCCCGGTACATCGCTCCGGTATCTACGTAAATATATCCTTTTTCTTTTGCGACCAGCTTCGCAATGGTACTTTTCCCTGCTCCTGCCGGTCCGTCAATCGCCACATTATATCCCATATTGCTTCTCCTTTTCTTTCCTGCTCTATTCGTTAAGGAATGGAAATTCCCGCAAGATATGCCGTAGACCAGGCAATCTGCAGATTAAATCCGCCTGTCAGTGCATCCAGGTCCAGAACTTCTCCCACAAAATACAGTCCGGAAATCTTTTTAGACTCCATCGTTCCCGGATCGATCTCTTTGACATTTACTCCGCCTTTTGTGATGATCGCCTCTTTGTAGCTGCGAAGTCCGCTTAAAGTCATCTCAAAATGTTTGATCAGATGTACGAATCGCTGTCTCTCTTCTCTTGAAATCTCATTGACTTTCTTCTCTTCCGAAATGCCGGAAAGCTCCAGCATCACTGGTTTTAATTTGGATGGGAACAAATGATCCACCGCATTTTTAAACTGTTTGTTTTTATGTTCCTCAAATTCGCGAAGCACACGGGCATCCAGCTGTTCTGCCGTCAAAGCAGGCTTCAGATCGATCACCAGACGCAGTTCTTTTTCAGAAAGCCTCTTTCCGATCACGCTGCTGGCACTTAGCATCAGTGGTCCGCTGACTCCGTAATGGGTAAAGAGCATCTCACCGAAATCTTCATACAGCTTCTTCTTTCCATCATAGACCGCTGCACTTACATTGCGAAGAGAGAGCCCCTGCAGTTCCTTTGCATACCATTCCCTGACTTCCATCGGAACCAGAGCCGGATAAAGTTTTGTAATCTGATGTCCGTTTTCTTTTGCGAACCGGTATCCGTCGCCGGTAGATCCGGTCGCCGGGTAAGAGATTCCTCCGGTTGCAACAATACAGGCATCTCCTGTCTTTCGCTGTCCGCCTTTTAAGACGATTGCCTGGAACTTCCCGTCTTTTTCCTCTATCTTTTCCACCTCTGTTTCCAGACAGATGTGGACACCCAGAGTCTCCAGTTTTCGCTTCAGTCCCGCGATCACATCGGAAGAATGGTCAGATAACGGAAACACACGATTGCCCCGTTCTATTTTTGTTCTGACACCAAGCTCTTCAAAAAAATCAATCACCTGATCATTTGTAAAGGTGTAAAAACTGCTGTATAAAAACTTTGGATTGCTCATCACGGAAGCAAACAGGGTTTCCATGTCCCCTGCATTCGTAATATTGCAGCGTCCCTTCCCGGTGATGAATAATTTTCTTCCCAGACGGTCATTTTTCTCATACAGCCACACTTCATGACCGTTTTCTCCGGCAGCGACTGCAGCCATCATTCCAGCCGCGCCGCCCCCGATTATCAGCACTTTACTCATCTTTATTCTCCTCGCTTTTTCCAGAAGAAGACTCTGTCAGCGTATCATCCACCTGATTCAATTCATCTTTACTGTATACCTGATATTCGCCCCAGATCTGCTCCAGTGTTTCCAGTGTATTGACTACTTCTTTCTGCTTTTTCATACAGAGAGCCACCACCAGCGCATTGATCACACTCAAAGGGGCCACCAGCGAATCCACGATCGAAGCCATGTCACTTCTGGCGATCAGATTACAGGAAGAATACAGATTCATAGGTGAGTGCACACTGTCTGTCAGTGTGATCACCTTTGCTTTCCGGTTGCTCGCAAACTCCAGCGCTTTGAGTGTGCGCATAGAATATCTCGGGAAACTGATTCCAATGATCACATCCTCTTCGTTGATCCGGATCAGCTGTTCAAAAATCTCACTGGAACTGTTGGTGTTGACAGCAGTAACATTTTCACATACCAGATTCAGATAAAAGCATAAAAAGGAGGCCAGCGGTGCGCAGCTGCGGATTCCTACCACATAGATTCGTTTTGCACTTAAAATCGTATCAATCGCCAGCTCAAATGCCTTCTGATCAATCCCTGTCAGTGTCAGCTTTATTTTTTCAATATCGGACTGCAGCACGGTTTCCAGAATTTCCGACTGACTGATCCGCCCATAGGTAACCTCCATCCTCTGAATGGAATTCAATTTGTTGCGCACCAGTTCTTCCAGTGCTTTCTGGAAACCGGGATATCCTTTGTATCCAAGCTGTGTGGCAAAACGTACAACTGTGGATTCACTGACTCCTACCACTTCTCCGAGACGGGCTGCTGTCAGAAATACAGCCTTATCATAGTTTTCCGTCACATAATCCGCAAGCCGTTTCTGGCCTTTGCTCATTTTTTGTATTTTCTTCCATGCGGATCAATAATTCGTTTGTACTATTTTCACTCACACTTCATTTCCTCTTCTTCCTCTTTGTTTTTCATTCTGCTATTTTACAGGACGGGTGTATTCCTTCAGCCATTCTTTCTCTTCTGCTTCCAGATATGGACTGATCTTCTCATATACGCTCTGATGATATGCATTGAGCAGCTGCTTTTCTTCCTCTGTCATCAATTCCGGACGCAGCGCATCCAGATCGATCGGAACAAAGGTAAGCGGCTCAAAATACAAAAACTGTCCATATTCGTTCTTTTCTCCTGCACGCACAAGCAGCTCATTTTCAATGCGGATTCCATGGGAACCTTCTATATAAATTCCCGGCTCGTCTGTGATCACCATTCCCGGCTCAATCTCGCACATGGCATCCCTTGTTGCCTTCCAGCGGAATCCGATCGGCGCCTCGTGAATATTCCCAAGATATCCCACGCCATGTCCGGTTCCATGATTATAGTTTAAGTTTCTGCGCCAGAATGGTTCTCTGGCTGCATAATCCAGAACCATGCCGCTGCATCCGGCAAGAAACTTTGCATCAGCAAGACGCAGCATACTGCAGGCTACCATTGTAAAGTCTTCTTTCTGTTTTTCGTCAACCTCACCGATCGCACCGTACGTGTGATATCTGTGGATCCGTCATAATAATTTCCGCCGGTATCTGTCAAAAACAGTCCGCCTTCTTTTAATTCCACATTCGTCTCCGGTGTAGAAGAATAATGCACGATCGCCGCATGCTCTCCATAGGCACAGATCGGATCAAAGCTCGGCCAGAGATATCCTTCCTGCTCTTTTCTGAAGTTCTCCAGCTTCTCAGATGCGCTCAGCTCTGTAATCGTCTCTTTGCCAGCATGCTTCTTCAGCCAGTACATAAATTTTGTATGCGCCACGCCGTCTTTGATGTGACCTCTTCTGATATTCTCGATCTCAGCTGCATTTTTCACGCACTTCATCAGCACTTCCGGATTTTCTTCCTTTACAATACGGACAGCTTTCGGAATGTTGCGATACAATGCATAATTCACTCTCTGTGGATCCAGAAGAATTGAAGCCCCCTCCGGAAGAGATTTTACATCTTCATAGATTGCATTGTATGGATGCAGATGTACCTGGCACTCCTCAAAATGCTTTAAGATATTCTCATCAAACTTTCTTTCATCTGCATATAATTCCACAGAATCCATGGTGATCAGCGCATAAGAAAGCAGAAGCGGAAAATACTCCACATCCTGTCCGCGCACATTCAGCAGCCAGTCAATATCATCCAGGCTGGTCAGAAGATGATAGCCTGTATTTTCTTTCTCCATTCTCTCTCTGACTCGTTTCAGTTTCGATGCCGTAGATTCTCCTGTATAGGTCTCTTCCAGATAAAATGCCGGTTTTTCAGACAGCGCCGGTCTCTCTTCCCAGATCTCATCAATCAGATCACAGCCATAGTACACCTGTCCGTGCTTCTCTTTCGCGATCTTTTCGTACTGTTCTCCTTCTGTAATCCCGATGGTTCTTCCGTCAAATCCGATATTTTCAGATTCTCCCAGTACAGATTCGATATATTCTGCGATCGTAGGCACTCCCGGTTCTCCCATCTTCTGCAGACGGATCCCGCTTCCCTGAAGCTGGCTTTCTGCCTGAAGGAAATATCTTCCGTCCGTCCAGAGACAGCTTTCTTCTTTTGTGATGACAGCAGTCCCTGCTGATCCTGTAAATCCTGTGATAAATGCTCTGGATTTAAAGTGTTCTCCTACATATTCACTCTGGTGATAATCTGCTGTCGGAATCATATAAACAGAAATATGGTGTTCTTCCATTTTCTGACGTAATCGTTCTATTCTATCTTTGATACACATAAAATCGTCCTCCTTTGCCACGGGTAATTATATCACTAAAACAGATTCTGCACAAGGAATTGAATTTTTATTTCTTTTCCGGACAACAAAAAAGGACCGGAAAACTTTCATCTTCCAGTCCTTTTCTTTCATTTTATTATACCGGATATGCTCCGTCTTCTGTATCTGCTACTTTGCATCTACTTTGTCTGCTGAGCATCTCTGTATTTGAAGAAGTCTGTTGCAACCTGTGGGAACAGTGCATATGTCAGCACGTCCTCATCCTGCTGGCTGTACTGTGCACACTCGTTGCGCAGTGTATCCAGCTCGTTTGGAATCAGATCTGCAGGACGGCATGTGATCACTTCTGCATCTTCTCCGATTACTTTTTTCTGTACTTCCGGATTGAATGGTTTTGCTGTCGCACCATATTTTCCGGACAGTACGTCTTTTGTCTCTTTTGTCGCCATCTTATAGCGTTCTCCCATCAGTACGTTGAACACTGCCTGAGTACCAACGATCTGAGAAGAAGGTGTAACAAGCGGCGGCTCTCCAAGGTCTTTACGCACACGCGGTACTTCTTCCAGAACCTCGTAGAATTTGTCTTCTGCTCCTGTTCTTTTAACTGGGATGTCAGGTTGGAAAGCATTCCTCCGGTACCTGGTACAGAAGTGTTTTGATGTTAACACCAAGGTTCTTCGGATTGAGCAGTCCGGATTCGAGTGCTTCGTCCCTGATCGGTCTGAAGTAATCAGCAATCTCTGCAAGCAGGTTCTGATCCAGTCCTGTATCGTATGGAGTTCCTTTGAATGTCTCTACCATAACTTCTGTTGCCGGCTGAGAAGTTCCGAGTGCAAATGGTGACATTGCTGTATCGATAATGTCAGCTCCTGCCTCTACAGATTTCAGGTATGTCATAGAAGCAACACCTGATGTGTAGTGTGTATGCATCTCGATCGGAATCTCAACGGCTTCTTTTAATGCTGTCACAAGCTCTGTAGCCTGATATGGGCAAAGAAGACCTGCCATATCCTTCACACAGATTGAGTTTGCTCCCATGTCTTCAATTCTCTTTGCCAGCTCTACCCAGTATTCCAGAGTATAAGCGTCTCCAAGTGTGTAAGACATCGCAACCTGTGCATGTGCTTTTTCTTTATTTGCTGCTGTAACTGCTGTCTGCAGGTTTCTCATATCATTCATACAGTCAAAGATACGAATGATGTCGATTCCGTTTGCAACAGATTTCTGTACGAAATACTCTACCACGTCATCTGCGTATGGACGGTATCCCAGAATGTTCTGTCCGCGGAATAACATCTGCAGTTTTGTGTTCTTGAATCCGTCACGGAATTTACGAAGTCTCTCCCATGGATCTTCGTGCAGGAAACGGAGTGATGCATCAAATGTAGCTCCTCCCCAGCACTCTACTGCATGATATCCGACTTTATCCATTTTATCCACGATCGGCATCATCTGCTCTGTTGTCATTCTTGTCGCAATCAGAGACTGATGCGCATCACGCAGAATTGTTTCTGTAATTTTAATTGGTTTTTTTGCAATTTCTGCCATTTTTACTGTCCTCCATTATTATTTCACACCAAAGATCGCCATAAATGTTCCGGCTGCTACCGCAGTACCGATAACTCCGGCAACGTTCGGTCCCATCGCATGCATCAGCAGGAAGTTTGTAGGATCTGCTTCTGCTCCGACTTTCTGAGAAACACGAGCTGCCATAGGAACCGCAGACACACCCGCAGAACCGATCAGAGGATTTACCTTGCCCTTTGTTGCCCAGCACATCAGTTTACCGAACAATACTCCGGCTGCTGTACCGAATGCAAACGCAATCAGTCCCAGTGCAACGATTTTCAGTGTATCCATGTTCAGGAATGCTTCTGCACTTGTTGTAGCACCTACAGATGTACCAAGCAGGATTACTACGATATACATCAAAGCATTGGATGCTGTCTCTGTCAGCTGTCTTACAACTCCTGATTCTTTGAACAGGTTACCAAGCATCAGCATACCTACCAGAGGAGCTGTTGTAGGAAGAATCGTACATACTACGATCGTAACGATGATCGGGAAGAGGATTCTCTCCAGTTTGGAAACCGGTCTTAACTGCTCCATCTTGATCTTACGCTCTTCTTCTGTTGTAAGAAGCTTCATAATCGGCGGCTGAATGATCGGAACCAGTGACATATAAGAATATGCCGCTACCGCGATCGGTCCTAAGATTGCTGTCTGCTGTAATTTTCCTGCAAGGAAAATAGAAGTCGGACCGTCAGCACCACCGATGATAGAAATCGCTGCAGCCGCTTTGTCAGAGAATCCCATTGCCATTGCTCCAAGGTATGCGGCGAAAATACCAAACTGTGCTGCCGCACCCAGAAGGAAACTCTTCGGGTTCGCGATCAATGGTCCAAAGTCTGTCATCGCACCGACACCAAGGAATATCAGAGACGGCAGGATTGACCACTCATCCAGAACATAGAAATAATACAGAAGTCCGCCTGTTCCGTTCGCCGAATCTTCTGCATGAAGCATGATATCCGGATAAATATTAACCAGAAGCATACCAAATGCAATCGGAACTAACAGCAGCGGTTCAAAGCCGTGTCTAATCGCCAGATAAAGGAAAAAGCAGGCAACTGCGATCATAATCAGGTTTCCGAACGTCAGGTTCATAAACGCAGTCTGCTCTACCAGGTTCCCCAGCGTATTTGAAATATATTCCATTTGTCAAAACCTCCTAGTTTAATGTGGCTAATACTGCTCCTGACTCTACTGCGTCGCCTACTGCCACATCAATGCTAGCAACTGTACCATCTTCCGGAGCTACTACAGGGATTTCCATTTTCATAGCTTCTACTGTCACGATGGTATCTCCTGTTTTTACAACCTGTCCTACACTTGCGTCAATACTGAATACTTTTCCTGCTGCTCCTGCTTTTACCTGGATGCTTCCTGCTCCCGCTGATGCTGCTTTCGGAGCCGGTGCCGGAGCTGCCTTTGGAGCCGCTTTTGGAGCTGCAGGTGCAACCGGTGCCGCACCTGCACCTTTTTCTTCTACTGTTACATCATATACATTTCCATTTACAGTAATTGTATAATTTTTCATTTTAAAATCCTCCTGATTAATTCCATTTGTTCCATTTATTTGATTGTCTTCTCTTAATTGAGCGAACTACAAATCCGTCTGTGGAAGTTCCCTCTGCCGCTGCGATTGCAGCTGCGATGACTGCTACAAGTTCTGTATCATCTGAAACATCTTCCACCACTGGTGCCGCAGCTGGTGTCGGCGCCGGTGCTTTTGCCGGTTCTGCTGTTTTATTTTTCTTAAATTTCTTCTCAAGTTCCGGAATAAATCTGAACAGAGAAATAATGAATGAAATAAAGATCAAAACAACGAATACAGTTCCCATTCCAAGGATGGTATTCAGTCCCGCCTTTTTCAGAATTTCTGAAGTAGAATAATGTGCATTGATCGTCATACTGTCCATTTTCTGTTCTTCATCAAATGTAAACTCGATATCTGCCGTCTTATTCTCATACTCTGCTTCTGTAGAAACAACGATACCAGAGCTTGTCATCTCTGCCTCGAAGTCCCCATAACTTATGAACTCTCCGCATTCCTTTTCTCCCGCTTTCCAGGATTCAACCATAGAAAGGAAGTTTTCAGAATCTACAGGAAGACCGGTGTTGAGAAGCATCAGATTCAACTGCAAGTCTGACATTTCCTCATACTGATCAAAAACTTCATCCGGTGTCTGACTGAAGCTGCTGACAATTGCCTCTGAATAAGCCATCATAGACTCTCTATCATTACTTGTTGTCGTATCTGCCTCACTGCCGCATCCTGAAACACCTAAGGTAAGAGCACAGGCAAGTACGATTAAACTTAATTTTTTCTTCACTTCGCCTCACCTCACTAAACCGTACCGTGTTTCTTTGCCGGACGATCCTCTCTCTTTGTGAACAGCATCTCAAATGCTCCGATCACATATTTTCTTGTGTCGGCTGCATCAATGATTGCATCCACATATCCTCTTCTTGCCGCAGAAACCGGACTGGACTGCAGCTCTTTGTATTCTGCTGCCTTTTCTTTCAATGTCTCTGCGTCTGCATCTGCTACATGATCTTTGCTGCCATAGAAGCATCCATCATTCCGATCTCAGCTGTCGGCCATGCGTATACCAGATCTGCTCCGATAGATTTACTGTTCATCGCAATATATGCGCTTCCGTAAGCTTTTCCTACGATCACATTAACCTTTGGTACAGATGCATTCGCGAATGCGTAAGTCAGTTTTGCAACTGCACGTGCCATATCCTTCTCAGCTTCCAGAGTTGCTTCAAATCCTGTCACGTTTGTCAGGGATAATACCGGAATCGAGAAAGCATCACAGAAATTGATAAAATCTGCTGCTTTTTTACATCCGTCAACTGTCAGAACCTGTCCATAGGACTCTGCATTTCCTTCTGCATCATATACTTTGGAACGGTTTGCAACAGCTCCCACTGTCATTCCGTTCAGACGGATAAATCCTGTTACCATTCTTTTGCATATTCTCTCTTGGTTTCAAAGAAAATATTGTTGTCAGAAATTGTGGCAAGTGCAATTCCTGTATCTTCCGCAGCATTGGCAAGATCTGCGCAGACACGGTTGAGGTCATCTGTACACTCATCATAAGATGCATCATCTTCAAATTTGCAGGCAGCATGCAGATCAGAGAACGGATCTGTCCCAAAATCTCTTCTTCTGTACCCGCTGCATCTACAAGACCAGCTGTCTTGCTCTGATACTCGGCACTTGCTGTATTGCACTTGGAATCAATGTTTCCGTCCAGTGCATTTGGTGAATTCACAAACAGCTTTCCTTCTTTATTTTCCATAAATGTGAAATCTGTCAGTCCAGGCACTACTGCAAGACCGCCGCCGCACATTCCGAAAACAGCTGTAATCTGCGGAATCACACCGGATGCCATTGCCTGTTTGAAGTACAGGCTTCCAAATGCTTCCAGAGCATCTGTTGCTTCCTGAAGACGAAGTCCCGCACAGTCGATCAGTCCGATCACCGGCGCTCCCATCTTCATCGCCATGTCATAGATGTTGGCAATTTTTTTCGCATGCATCTCACCGATCGCACCTTTTAAGACAGATGCATCCTGGCTGTACACATACACGAGATTGCCGTCGATCACTCCATAGCCGGTGATTACTCCATCAGCCGGAGTTTCTTTTTCCTGCAGGTTGAAATCTGTATTTCTTGCTGTTACAGCAGAACCGATTTCAACAAAGCTACCCCCATCAAGCAGTGTGGCAATTCTTCTGCTTGCTGAGTTTTCTGTTGCATTGTTGCTCATATTCTAGCCCTCCATTATTATAAAATGTGTTTAAATATAAACCAAAATTTTTGCCTATTCTAGTATATATTACTTAGCGAAAAAATTCAATTAAATTTCTGTTTTTTGTTATTTCTTTGCCATTTTCTTTTATTTTTTCCGAATTTTTATAAAAAAAAAGACATATTTCCTGACTTTGGAAATATGTCTTTGTTTTTTACTTCTGATTACGGAATTGCACCGGAGTGACCTGATACATCTTTTTAAAGATCCGGTTGAAATGTTCTACGTTCTGATATCCCACAGTCTCTGCGATACTCTCCACAGTTGCATTGCCTTCCCTAAGCATCGTGCAGGCTTTTTTCATCCGGACATTTTTCAGGATGTCTCCGAATGTCATTCCTGATTTTTCCTTGATATATTTGGAAAGGTATGGTTTCGACAGGAAAAACTTTTCGGACAGCTCATCCAGTGTCACATGCTTATAATTTGCATAGATATAATTCGTGATCTCCAAGAGTCTTGCATCCTTACATTCCTGCTGATTTCGGAGTTCTTCGATCTTATTGACTGCCACGACCAGGGCTTCTACAGAAGCTTTGATGATATCGGCATCAATGCCAACACCCCAGTAGCGCTTTTTATTGCAGATCACGCCCACATAAGCGACCGCTTTGGATGAAGACCCTTTTGTCATGGAATGTTCTTCATAAAATGCCAGCTCATAATCGATGTCAAAATAGTGCTTAATAGCATTGCTCACCGCATCCAGACGTCCATTTCCCATTCCGTTGATCACACGGTCGCTTCCCGCATGGTGGATCGTCGCCTCCGCAAGGATTCCGTCTTCCTGTTTAAGTGACATTCATCTACTGTAAAGATTGTTTTTACGTGAATATAATGATCTTCAAATATATGGTATACCCAGTCCGGCGTCAGCTCTTTATGCGCTTTATCTGACACATCCTTTACAAGATAGCCGACCTCTTCCCTCATTTTCTGCGGAAGGCTGATTCCAAAGCTCTGTTTTAAAATATAGTTGACTCCGCCTTTTCCCGACTGACTGTTGATACGGATCACATCGGTCTCGTAGCGGCGTCCCACATCTTTTGGATCCAGAGGAAGATAAGGAACCGTCCACGTCTGGCACTGCTTCTCTTCTCTCCATGCCATTCCTTTTGCGATCGCATCCTGGTGAGAACCAGAAAATGCGGTAAATACCAGTTCTCCGGCATATGGCTGTCTCGGAGAAACCTGCATTCTGGTAAGTCTCTCATAGGTCTCACTGATCTCACTCATGTTGGAAAAATCCAAGCCCGGATCCACTCCCTGTGAATACATATTCATAGCAACCGTGATAATATCCACATTTCCGGTCCGTTCGCCGTTTCCGAACAGCGTTCCCTCGATCCGGTCCGCTCCTGCCAGAATTCCAAGCTCTGCGTCACTGACGCCGGATCCTCTGTCGTTATGCGGATGAAGCGATAACAATACATGTTCTCTGTTATATAAGTGCTTGCTCATATATTCCACCTGACTTGCGAACACATGCGGCATCGCGTTTTCCACGGTTGTCGGAAGATTGATGATCACTTTTCGCTCCCTGGACGGCTCCCACACTCTGAGAACTGCATTGCACACTTCCAGCGCATAATCCACCTCGGTTCCCTGGAAACTTTCCGGGCTGTACTCAAACGTGAAATTCCCTTCTGTCTCCTTTGCCAGCTCATTCAGAAGAATGGCTCCGTCTACCGCAATTTTTTTGATTTCTTCTTTATTCTTTTTAAACACTTGTTCTCTCTGTGCGACAGAAGTTGAATTATACAGATGAATGACCGCATGCGGCGCTCCTTTGACCGCTTCAAAGGTCCGTTTGATAATATGCTCTCTCGCCTGTGTCAGAACCTGGATCGTTACATCCTCAGGGATCATATTCTGCTCGATCAATGTACGCAGAAATTGATATTCTGTCTCAGACGCTGCCGGAAATCCCACTTCGATCTGCTTGAAGCCGACATCCAGAAGCATCTGGAAGAATTCTATTTTTTCCTCCAGACTCATAGGCTCGATCAATGCCTGATTCCCATCCCGCAGATCCACGCTGCACCAGACGGGCGGTTTTTCAATATGGTCTTTCTTCACCCAGTCATAGCACGGCACCGGCGGCATAAAATAGCTTCTTTCATATTTTTCAAAATTCTTCATCGCAAGCACTCCTTATATTACATCAATTTACTTGTCTTTTTTTATTTCGTTTATACTATCATACTCTTCCATTCGATACCAGTGACATTTTTAATCACTTACCTTGATTTATTTTAATATATTTTCTCTTTTAAGAAATATTTTGCTGCTATTTTCTTCCAGCACCATGAAAAATCAATTTTTCCCACAGACCTTTGGATTACTACCGGAAGTCTGGCAAGAGTTTCTCCGTTGACCCGATATTCTATCGTTCCCACTTCTGTCCCTTCCCGGACAGGAGCCGGCAATACTGTCGGAATGTTCCTTCTTACCTGAACAGATTCCCAGTCTGCCAGCAGAAACGAAAGATTTGACTGCTCTGACAGTGCTTCTGCATATGTATACGCCTCTTTCTGATTGGAATCCGGAATCCCATCCGTCACCCGGATTTTAAATTTTTGCCCGGCGCCTTTCATACTCTGATATTCAAAATGTTCCAGACCGTACTCCATCAGTTTTTTTGTATCCTCCCATTTATAGCTCCGATTGTTCGGCCAGCCGCACGCCAGAAGTGCTACGATAAAGGTTCGTTTTTCTCTTTTTAATGCCCCCACATAGCAATATCCTGCCTCCCCGGTAAATCCGGTTTTTCCGGATATAGCGCCTTCCATCATCGTAAGAAACGCGTTGTGATTGATGCAGGAATACGTCTGCGTCTGCTCCAGATCCGAAAACTGATAGGAAGACACGCCTGTAATTTCCAGAAATTCCTTCCGCTTTGGAGACTCCATCACACAATAGCGCATAATCCTTGCCAGTTCTTCTGCCGTGGTCCGATGGCTCCCGCCGTCATCTGCCCCGTCCAGACCATTGGGGGTGACAAAATGGGTATGGCTAAGTCCCAGTTCTCTTGCTTTCTGGTTCATTTCATCCACAAACTGCTCCACGCTTCCCGCCAGATGTTCTGCCAGCATCACCGCTGTATCGTTATGTGATTCCAGCATCAGAGAATATAAAAGATCCTTAAGCTTAAATTTCTGTCCTTCCACTGTCCCCAGTCGGACTCTGGCTGGGCTGCCGCATTGGCACTGACTGACACACTCTCATCCGGGTCTGCACGTTCCAATGCAAGAATGCAGGTCATGATCTTGGTTGTACTCGCCATAGGACGCTCTGTTTCGGCATTTTTTGCAAACAAAATACGCCCGCTGTCTGCATCCATCAAAACTGCCGACCGGGCGTATAACTGTCCTGGAGTATTCTCCCCGTATGCGATTTTTGTCTGTTCTTCCTCCGCATATACACACGAAACCGGAAACAGACCATTTACTGCAATCAGAAGACAAAAGCCCAGGATCATCCCGACCCGATATGTTCGTCCTCTTTCCCTTCTTTTCTCATGCATTGCTTTTTTATTCTCCAGACATTCTTTGCTATATCCTATGTCCGAAGATTTTTAATCAGACTACAGGTTTAACTTTAACTGTACCTCATCCTCTGCTTCTTCTTTAAAATGTGCTACCTGCTCCGGATTCGGCGCAGGAAGTTCATCCAGAGAATGCACACTGAATCTGCGCAGAAACTCTTCTGTGGTTCCAAATAAAAGCGGTTTTCCCGGCACATCCATACGCCCCACTTCCTCGACCAGATCATATTCTACCAGCTTGCTGACTGCATGATCCGATTTGACGCCACGGATTTTTTCGATTTCCAGTTTTGTAACCGGCTGCTTGTAGGCGATGATCGAAAGCGTTTCCAAAAGTACATCCGTAAGAACCTGTTTTTTCGGCTGCTTTGCTACCCGGATCAAATATTCATACATCTCTTTTTTCGTGCACATCTGAAACGAAGCTTCCAGTTCGATGATCCGGATTCCCCGATCTTCTTTCTCATACCGGTCCATCATCTGGCGGATTATTTTTTTTGTCGTTTCTTCGTCATGTCCGATCGCCTGTGCAAGTTTTTTCAGCTCCACAGAGCCTCCCATTGCAAACAAAATTGCTTCTATGGCTGCCTGCAGTTTTTTTGCTCCATTCTTTCTCTTTCCTTCCTGTTTCTCCTGACATGCTCTTATGCTCTGTTATATCTGGGAATCGATCAGGATCTCCCCGCAGATTTCTTCCTGATAAACGCGGATCATGCCCGTCTTCATCAGCTCCAGCACTGCCAGAAATGTCACCACAATATGCATCTTGCTCCTCTGTTTTTCAAGAAGCATACGAAAACTGAATTTTTTATGTGTCCTTGCATAAGTCTCCACATACAAAAGCTTGTCCGGAAGCGGTACTTCCTCTTTCTCGATCTTACCGAACTTACTCCGCACCGGTCGATCTTCTCCTCCTGCCTGCGCATCACTTCCCGGAAAATCTTCCTCAGCTGTACCAGCGTCACATCCCCTAAAAGCTGATCCAGATCTACCGCAGGAACATAACCTTTCACTTCTTTGGGAATATCTGCCTCCCGGTAAAAATACTGGTCTGCATCTACCTGACGATCCCGCAGCTCGTAGGACATATATTTGTACATTTTATACTGTAAAAGCTGTTCTACCAGCTCTGCTCTCGGATCTTCCTCTTCGCCCTCTTCATTGATCTCTTTCGGGAGCAGCATCCGGCATTTGATATCCAGAAGTGTTGCCGCCATCACGAGAAATTCACTCATGACGTTTAAATCTTCCCGCTCCATCTGCCGGATATATTCCATATACTGGCTGGTGATCTCTACGATCGGAATGTCATAGATATCAATCTTATTTTTCTCGATCAAATGTAACAGCAGATCCAACGGACCTTCAAAAACCTGCAATTTTACCGGTATCCCCATCTGTTTTATTTCTCCCATCTACCGTCTGTTTTTTCGCACTGTGTTTCATTATACGGGAAATCCTTCAAATTCTCAACTGTCTTTTTCGCCCCGTAGCTGAATCACGATCATCTCTGCCTCATTCAAAAAACGAAGATTGATCGTATGAGTGCCAAGCCCACGGCTTACAATGATCGTCTGCTCTCCTTCTGTTGTCATCTCCCCGGAATATTTCGGAAACGGAATCGCCTGAGGCGTGATCAGACCTCCGATTCCCGGCAGACGGATAATCCCGCCGTGAAGATGCCCGGAAAGCACCAGATCTGCTCCCCATTTTTTATATGCGTCAAAATAAACCGGATTGTGCGCCAGAAGAATCTCATAATCCGCAGCTTCTTTTTCAATACATGCTGTTACATCCTGCTCTGTGACCCGGTATTTTTTGAATTTTGTATAAGTTGCAAGGGGCAGTTCCAGAGCCGAGATCCGGATCCGGCAGTCATCCTCCTTAAGCAGGACGCTGCTATTTTCCAGAAAATGCACGCCACATTCTTCTAATTGCTTTTGATACCCCTGATAAACCTCCCCATAGACTTCCGGTTTTCTTTTCATCCGCTGCTCGTGATTTCCGCAGGCATAATAAACCGGAGCGATCGCAGGCAGTTTTGAAACAAATTCCAGAGCCGGAGCAAAGGAACACCCTTTCTTCCCGACCAGCATGTCCCCGCCGATCAGAATCAGATCCGGCCTCGCTTTGCAGATCGCATCCAGCAAACGTTCATTTCCGGCTCCATATTCTTTATTGTGCAGATCGCTCAAAAACACAATCTTCTTTTCCTTTTTCAGCCCGTTCAGCCTGCGGGATACAACAACGTCCTCTGTCACCTTGAAATACTGCTGCTCCCGGTACGCTTCCAGCAGACAAAGAACTGCCGCCACTGTCAGAACAAAGACCACTAAGATCACTGCTTTCATGGCATTCTCCTTTTTGTCATTTTTTCTTCTTATCCTATCATTTTTTTAAATGCAGTTCAACATAAGGAAAGGTGCAGCATTTCGCTACACCCTGATTTTTTGCATCACTTTTTTCAGATAATCCAAAAATTCTGCTTTTTTACAGCTTTCTTTTGCCAGAATCTCCACTCTTCCGATTTCTTTTTCTCCCAGCTCATAGACAAGTTCGCCTACTTTCTGTCCCTTTTTCACCGGAGCTTTTACAGACTGCTTCATCTGTGCCTTCTTTGTCACCCCTGCCAGATTTGCTCCGCTTGTGTCCAGATAGCGGAACGTATCCGCATACTCGCAGAGAATCTGCTCTTTGACACCACCTTGCACTTCGACCGGTTTTAACTTCGGCGGATCATTGTCTTCGTATACCTGGCATTTCCGAATCCATAATTCAGAAGCTTCGTCGCATCCTGAAACCGCTGTTTCGAATTTTCTCCGCCCAGGATCACTGCGATCAGTTCCATCCCGTCTTTTTCGGCTGTCGCAGACACGCAGAATTTGGCCTCATCGGTGGAGCCGTCTTTAAACCTGTGGCATATGGATACTGCCGTACCAGTTTGTTCGTGTTGGACAATCCAAATTCAGAAGTCCCCTTTTTTGTGGTATGGGTGATCGTATCCATCCAGATCATGCAGTAATCATGAATTTTCGGATATTTTTCGATCAATTCTCTGGACATCAGAGCAATATCTCTTGCCGTCGTCAAATGTCCCTCGGTATCCAGTCCGTTACAGTTTTGAAACGTTGTATTTTTCATGCCGAGCCCTGCCGCCCGTTCATTCATCATCTTTACAAAAGCCTCTTCACTGCCCGCTATGTACTCTGCCATGGCGGTACAGGCATCATTGGCACTGGCTACGGAAATACATTTTAACATCGTATCCACACTCTGCGTTTCTCCGGGCTCCAAAAACACCTGAGAACCTCCCATGGACGCTGCATATTCCGAGGTTGACACCTCATCTTCCAGCGCAATTTTTCCATCCTCCAGTGCATCAAAGATCAAAGCATAGTCATGATCTTCGTGACACTGGCCGGCGCGCGTCTTGTATCTGCATCTTTTTCATACAACACAGCACCTGTAGACGCTTCCATCAAAACGGCACTTGGTGCCTGTACTTCCACCTCTGCCTCCTGCTGCCCTTCTGTTTTCTGAGCTGCATCCGGCTCTTCTGCCAGAGTCTGAATCCCGGGCACAACAGCCACAGAGAGACTCAGTACCGCGCTTAGTAACACTGCGAGAACACGTTTCATTTCGATTCTCCATTCCCTGATCTGGTCTGTTACTATTTATTATATCCACTTCGCTTTCTTATAATACCAGAAAAATGCCAGAGAACTTAAACTCCATGTCAGCGGATATACCCAGTACACCACCTGAATGCTGTGAGTGAGCGGAATCATCACGGAAAGGAAAGACACCCGGATCACGCACCAGCACATCATCATAATGATCATGGACACCATCGTCTTCCCCGCACCGCGCAGAATTGCTGCAATGGAATGTGAAAATGCAAGCAGACAGTAAAATAACGCTGCTGTTCTGGCTTTTTCCACACCAAACCGAATGATCTCAGGAGAAGAGTCAAATGCCGCAATCAGCTGTGGTGCCAGAAGAAATACCACGACACCAATCAGTTCTGCCAATATAACTGCTGCAAGAATTCCAAATCGCGCCCCTTTTCTCGTGCGCTCCTCCTGCTTTGCACCCAGATTCTGTCCTACAAATGTCGTCAGTGCCATAGTAAAGCTGTTGATGGGCAGAAAACCGAACCCTTCCACCTTTGTGTAGGCCCCATAGCCCGCCATTGCCATCTCTCCGAATGCATTGATATTGGACTGCACGATTACGTTGCAAACGCAATGATAGAGTTCTGCACTCCGGAAGGCAGTCCGATCTTGATGATCTGGACAAGGATTCCTTTGTCAAAACGGATTTTTCGAATTTTCAATCCATAGCTTTCCTTTGTCCGCAGCAGCTGCCAGAAACAAAGGAGTGCACTCACAATTTGGGAGATCACGGTTGCAACGCCGCACCTCCCACTCCTGTATGAAATCCTGTGATAAACAACAAATCCAGAACCAGATTGATCACAGACGATACGATCAGATAATACAAAGGATGTCTGCTGTCTCCCACAGCCTGCAGAATTCCCACCAGGACATTGTACATCACAAATCCTAAAGATCCCGCAAAATAAATCTGTAGATATGTCACCGATTCCCTCATTACACTTCGGGCGTATCCATCCACCGCAGGATCTGCGGAGAAAGTGCCACTCCCACACCGGTCATCAAAACTCCTGCCACCAGACCAAATGCAACTGTGGTGTGTACCGCGCGCTGCAGATTTTTCTCATCTCCTGCACCAAAAACCGGGCAACGATCACCCCGCTCCCGCTGAGATTCCACTCAAAAATCCAATCAGCATAAAGATCAGACTTCCGGAGGAGCTGACTGCGGCCAGTGCACTGCTCCCCAGGAAATTTCCAACGATCAGAGAATCCACAGTGTTATATAATTGCTGAAATAAATTGCCCAGAAAAATCGGCATCGCAAAAAAAGTCATCTGTTTCCAGATCGAGCCGCTTGTCATAGGCGCTGCTGTCTTTGTCATAAAATCCCCCCTGTTGTTTCTTTCTTATCCTATCGCCTTTTATAAAATTACAAATAATTTTTCCAGTCCAAATTTGCCTTCATCCTGCAGCATCTGCTCCATCTTGCACTTGTTGAAATCTGAATGCTCCACTTCTCTTGCATACCGGCGTGCTGCCTCTGCAACATCCGAAAACTCCAGCGTTCCATTTTTCAAAAATACACCTTTGCCAGCGCCCGGATCAAAATACAACCTGCCACTGCAAATTTTAGTTTCCCATATGCCTGTTCATCGTAGACTGCCCCGCAAAAGTAAGTAAATACAAAATAAACCATCAGCTGTTCCATGATCTTCTCCGTAAACACAGATTCGAACTCTTTTCTTTGCTCTGCTGACAGCTCTGATTCCAACAACATATTTTTGCTTCTTTGACATATCCCTTCCAGTCGTCTCTGAGCACTTCCAGATGATTCAGGATCACAAACAGATTGCCGCAAACCTCCTGCTGCGTTTTTGCCTCTGTATCCAGATTGTCCAGTTTTTCCTGAAACCAGGTCCATACACGTTCCTTCTCGTAACGCTTTAGAAGCCCATCAATCTCAAACAGGGCATTTTTGTCGATCCTCTCCTGCAGATCATGCGCCAGTGCCAGCACGATCGCCATTCTCAACCGGATTGGATACTCCCGATTCTGAAGAATCTGAAAGATCAGAGTTCTCGCGTCTTCCAGTTTGGTAAACAAGAAGAAATCAAACTCCTCATAAGTCTCTTCCCGATTCGGATTTTCCGCCTCCAGAAAATGGACCGGCTCTTCGCAGCCCAGGATCAGGTTTGCTGCTTCCGGACAGGATAAAGACAGGGAAATCTCCCGCAGTCCTTCAAATTCTTCCACATGTCTCGGATACAGCCTGCAGGTCTTGCAGAACATCCCGGATCCGTTGCCTTCTATGTACAGATCACACAGATTTTCTTCATTGAGAAAGGCACAGCGCTTCTCATATTGGCGAAACGCGCCTTCCTCCCAGTCAATTTCATTGTGCAGGCGACTGCCAAGCCGCCCTTTTGTCTGTCTGTATTTTTTCAGTGAAGCGGGATCGATCATAATCTGCCAACCTGCGCAGCAAGTATCCGGACAGTCCCCGCCGATACATGCAAACTTCTTATAGTAGTGCGGAATGATATACTGCATGTTGTACTCCTTTTTTATGTCACTATTTTTCAGTCGAGAAACACATACTGTTTCAATCGTTCAAACGCTTCTTTCACACGACTGTGCGGCAGCGCCAGATTCATCCGGATATGGCATGCTCCGTGGAACGGGCGACCATCCTGCCAGATTACGCCCACTTCCATGCCTGCCCTCTGCAGCTCTTCAATGGTCTGGTGATGCGCCTCGCACCAGTCTGTGCAGTCTAAAAAGAGCATGTACGTCCCCTGCGGTCTGGACACGGAAACACCCGGAAAGTCTCGCCTGATAAACTCCATGGCATAGGAAATGTTCGTATCCAGCACGGTGCGAAGCTCGTCCACCCACTCCATTCCTTCTTTCGAATATGCCGCGATCAGCGCATGCATGGACAACACATTCATAGAATTGTAATGGGTCATTTTCCCTTCCATACATACCCGGTCTCTCAAATACGAATTATAAATGATATGATACGAACCGATCAATCCTGCCAGATTAAATGTCTTGGACGGAGCGTAAAGCGCAATGGTTCTGTTTTTTGCATCCTCGGACACAGACTGTGTCGGAATATGCTGATATCCCGGAAGTGTCAGATCTGACCAGATTTCATCTGAGATCACATACACATCATGCTTCTGATAGATTTCCATCGCCTTTTCAATCTCCCAGCACTCCCAGACACGTCCGGTCGGATTGTGCGGCGAACAAAAAACTGCCGCATGAATCTTGTTTTGCACAATTTTTTCTTCCATATCTTCGTAATCAATCCGCCAGATTCCTTCTTCATCCAACACCAGCGGATTCTGAACGATATTCCATCCATTGTCCTCAATACAATGTGTAAATCCGATATACGTCGGAGACTGCAGCAAAACAGAATCCCCATTAGAACACAGTACTTTCAAAGCAGAAACCACACCGCCGAGCACACCGTTCTCATAGCCGATGCACTCTTTTGTCAGATCGTTCACGCCATTACGTGTCTTCTGCCAGTTGATGATCCCGTCATAATATGCCGCCGACGGATCAAAATAACCGTATGCCGGATGCTTTGTCCTCTGGATGATCGCCTCCGGAATTGCCGGAAGCGCCGGAAAATTCATATCCGCTACCCACATCGGGATCAGATCAAACCCTTCCCGAATTCGCACCTGCGAAAAAATCATTGCCTGTATTGTTTCCGGCAGGCGCATCTACTGCGATGGCATCCTTTCCCCGCCGGTCCATAATCGTTGTAAAATCATACTGCATGATATCAAACCTCTTTTCCTGAAATCCGGCTCCCCACAAAGGGAAGGATGTTCCAAACTGGAGGCATCCTTCCATCCGGGTGCAACGAATCTTATTGTTTCTTCTATTCTAGCAAGTCAACGTGAGAAAATCAACACCCCTCTTTCGGTCCGGCAATCACCGCTGTCTATCGACCTCTTCCAGTTCATACGGCTGAAACAGTTTGATCGTTCCGTATTCTCCGTCAAATCCCGGAATCCGCTCTACCTCGCCGTTTCGCAGACGCTCAATTCCCTCTGCGATCAGAAATCCGGACTTTTGCCTGATTTCCTCCAACGGCACAGTTCTCAGAATCTCAAATTCCGGTCCGATCATCCGCAGCATCTGCTCATATTCTTTTTGTACCTTCTTACTTCGGGAAGAAACACCCACGCATGCCGAGATGACTTCCGGAAGTGGAACCAGACTTTCAAATCCATTGGCGCCTTCTTTTACAAAACCTTCCGCCCTGTCCGCCAGCTGTTCAATCCGATGAGAGACACCAATAGTGATTTTTCTTCCACACACCGGACATTTCCCCTGATATGTTTCTGTCTCCATCGGTGTCAGACAAAGATTGCACTTCCGATGCCCATCCATATGGTATTTTCCTTCCTCCGGGAAAAATTCAATGGTGCCTGCCAGACCGCTGCCGTTTTGAATGGCACCTCTCAGACCTTCATAGGACCAGTCGATATCCAGAAGAGTGGCCTCTCTTCCAGTTTTGCCGGAGAATGCGCATCGGAATTGGAAATCAGCTGAAACCGGTCCAGCATGGACACCCGCCAGTTCATCGGCGGATCCGAGGATAATCCCGTCTCCACTGCATGAATGTGAGAACTCAGATCCCCGAAGCACTCATCTATCGTATCAAATCCGGAAAATGCTCCGAACATGGAAAAATGCGGTGTCCAGATGTGTGCCGGAACGTACATGCCATCTAGTGTTGTCTCCAGCATGATTTCCAGTAAATCCCGGCAATCCAACCCAAGAATCGGCCGCCCGTCCGAATGCAGATTTCCGATCACTTCCAGTTTCTCCGAAAGATTCTCTGCGGCTTTTAGCCCGGGAAGAATCAAAAGACTGTGAACCTTCCGAACCTTATCGCATTTCTTATAGATAGAACTGATCTCTCCGGTGATCACGAATCGGGGAATCATGTGATCCGGCGTATTCCCATCCTGAATCCTGTATTCTTTTTTCAGCACATAAAATCCGTCTTCCGCGGGCTTTAATTTTTCTTTTAACTCTTCTCTCCATGCCGGATGCGTAAAATCCCCGCTCCCGATCAGATGGATGCCTTTTCTGCGCGCCCACAGATCCAGATACTCCGGCGTACACTCTTTGCTGGTGGCTCTGGAATATCTGGAATGGGTGTGTAAGTCTGCAATATACATGTCTGATAACCTCTTTTCTATGTCTGTTATTCCTGACTTTTTTCTCTATAAAAAAATATAACACAATCGGGCAATTCCGTCAGCAAAATTGCTTGCATTTTCCATATCCAGGTAATATAATAATTTGGTGCAGATATTCTTATCGGCAATCGTCAGATTTCCGTCTGGGCAGACTGATTTTTTCTTGCCATCTGCTTTTTTTATGTATATTTTTACTCTCTTTCATTCTCTGAAAGAGAGATTCTATAAATCGAAGGAGGTTCTTATGAATTCCCGTACTTACTATGATATTCTCGGTGTTTCCCGGGAAGCTACATTACAGGAAATCACAAGTGCAAAAAATGCGCTTGCTAAAGTATATCACCCGGATGCCAATATGAATCAGGGCATCGACACCACTGCGTGTATGCAGGAAATACTGGAGGCGTACCGGGTACTTTCCAATCCCGAATCCCGGCACGAATATGACAAAGAATTAGGCGGCGGACAAATCCGTGTCTTCCGCACCTTTACCGTTGGTCCCGAGGATGATGAACAGGCTGCTCCGTTTGTCGTATATTGGAACGCTGCCTGTCGTCTGCAGGAAACCGTAGATCTTGCGATGGAATTTTTGGAGAACAACTCCCAGAAGAAAAAACGTACGTTTCTGTTCTTCCGCCGGAAAGATGCTGCTTCTGAGGCAGAAAAACAAAAACATCTGAACAAACTGTCTGTGCGCGCCATGCAGTATATCACTGTCTTGAAAGAAGCCGGCATCCCCTCTCAGTACTGGACCGAAGATGCAATGAACTGGGTACTGATCCGTTGGAGCCACCGTCAGAATATGGACTATCGCGTACTCTTCAATCGTTACGAAAAACATCTGAATCAGGATCTCTCCAATTCCGAACGTCATAAACTTCATGTCCACGGAAAACAATTCCACAACAATCTAAAAAACTGCTCAGCTGCGCTCTATAGGCGCAGCAGGCAGTCCTGCAGTAAGGCTTCACAGCCTTCTTTCACATCTTCGTATGTCCTGTCAAAATTCCCGGTATACCACGGATCCGCAATATCCTGCCCTGTCCGCTCTGTAAAATCAAGCAGTTTCGACACTTTTCCTTCCGGATCGCCGCCCAGAATCCGCATCATATTGCGGATATTCATGGAATCCATCCCGATCAGATAATCAAATTCGTCATATTCCCGCTTTTCTAACTGACGTGCGCGGTGATCTCCGCATGGGATACCGACTTCTTTTAACTTCCGCCTGGTGCCGTGATGGACCGGATTACCGATCTCCTCGCGGCTGGTAGCTGCGGAATCAATGTAGAACTGATCGATGAGGCCGTGTCTGTTGATCAGGTTCTGGAAAACGTATTGCGCCATGGTGCTGCGGCAGATATTGCATGGCAAATAAATAGAACTTTTATCATCTTCTTATATCTCCATTTAAGTCTTGTATTTCTTCTCAAGCGCTTGATTTTTCAGGGTTTTCCGACTTTTGAGTTTTCCTTTCTCTTCAAGTTATCTTCTCAAATTTTCTCATGTTTTCTCATGTTTTTCCCTGCAATCTTGGTAAATCCGTTGGTAAAGCAAGCGTCCTTACCAACGGGCTTCTTTAACTATTTGCTATCCGATATACTTCTTCCTTTGCATCATCAAAATTCACGTGGGTGTAAGTGTTCAAGGTTACACTGATATCTGCGTGACCCATGATATACTGCAAGGTTTTCGGATTCATCCGGATTTTGCCATATTAGAACAAAAAGTGTGCCTGCATACATGAGGTGTAATATTAGGAATCTCATCCTTATATGTTCGATTAAACTTAGCAACAGCCCATCTCATGTGGTTTTGCCAATGCTGTGCCACTTCCAGATTATTATTCTTATCGAACCACAAAAACTTTGTAGCACTTACTGTATGTTCCTGTCCCATACAATTGGTTCTGTAGTTAATTGAGGTCTGTTATCTATCACTTCCCTCAATACTTTTCTACATCACCTAATAAGTGGCATTTTGCGTCATAACTACGTAGTAACTGCCTACGCACCGGTTAACTCTGCCAGTGTGGCAGGCATATTATTCACAAATGTAAAGCTATTGCCAAGCATTAATATACGCATATTTTCCATTTCC
>ENA-OQDE01000283-OQDE01000283.1-human-gut-metagenome-genome-assembly--contig:-NODE-283-length-32680-cov-4.346880_pt1 | contig 32680 bp, 38 predicted proteins | sample MGYA00242768_ERZ504595 | MGnify/ENA primary metagenome ERZ504595 (study PRJEB26092, sample SAMD00036307) | human gut metagenome | host: Homo sapiens | study: EMG produced TPA metagenomics assembly of... | reverse complement strand
TATAATTCATTTGTGGGTGTCTCCTTTGAACAATGATTCTTATTAACCGCCAAGTTAACAATCATTATTCTATGGGTGGCACTCATTTTTTGCAAACCGGTTATTTGTTACTTAACAGGAATGCTCCTTCCTGTGATGTGAGTTCAAGGAATACATCCTCTAAGGACTTCGATGCTGCCTTCATCTCTAAGATCGGCATATGGTGTTCCACGCAGGTGTGATAAATCGCCTCGCGTACATCCGCATCTTTTTTTGCCGTCACAAGAAGCTGTACCGCGCCATCCTCTTTCGACTCTGTTTTTTCACACCGCTCCACCTGTGCGATCTCACGGATCGCTGTTTCCGCAGTATCTTCCTCTGCTTTCACTAGCAGCTCGATCTCCTGTGCACCGGTCATCCGCTCTAACAGATTCTCCGTGGAATCACTGGCAACGAGTTTTCCGTGCGAAATAATAAATACATGATCACAGACAGCAGAGATTTCAGACAAAATATGGGAACTTAGTATGATCGTATGTTTCTTTCCAAGTTCCTTGATGAGATCCCTGATCTCTATGATCTGTTTCGGATCCAATCCTACGGTCGGCTCATCTAAGATCAGTATTTCCGGATATCCAAGTACTGCCTGCGCAAAACCGACTCTCTGGCGGTAACCTTTTGACAGGTTACGGATCAGTCTTCCCGATACTTCCTCTGTTTTTGTAATTTCCATGACTTCCTTCACATATCCTGCCCGCAGGCTTTTCTCTATCTTCTTTAATTCAGCCACAAAATCCAGATATTCTTTTACCGTCATATCCATATAAAGAGGCGGCAGTTCCGGCAGATACCCCACACACTTTTTTGCTTCCTCCGGCTGTTTTAACACATCAAATCCGTTGATCTTTACCTCACCAGATGTCGCTGCAAGGTAGCCGGTAATAATGTTCATCGTTGTTGATTTTCCGGCTCCGTTCGGGCCCAGAAAACCATAGATTTTACCCGGCTCTACCGTGAGCGACAGATCATCAACAGCAACATGACTGCCATATTTTTTTACCAGATGATTGATCTCAATCACGTTTCTCTCCTCCTTATTTCATTCTCAATATATGCCACTATCCGCACTTATCGTGTGACCAGTAACCAAATTATTACTTTATAAGATTAACGTGTAATTGTGTTTAAAGGAGGATGAATCTGTGATAAAAGTGTGAACATATACAATAGAATGCACACCCTGCGAGCATTCTATTGTCATGAATAATAGAATGTACACTCTGCGAGCATTCTATTATCATAAATAAAAGCAGCCTCCACATCCGTGAAAGCTGCTCTTATTCTGTATCTCTTCCTGTGATACGATTTTATGCAGTCATGTACCATTTCCTACATAACACCATATGTTTTTAATTTTTCCAAAGCATCCTGATACGTCGTAAACAACACGGTATGAATACCCTGTGTTTCCGCTGCTTCGATATTTTCCCTGCGGTCATCTAAAAATACACATTCATCTGCCACAAGGTTAAATTTGTCTAACAGTGTCCGATAGATCTCCGGTTCCGGCTTGATCTGATGAACTTCAAAGGAAAATACCTGTCCGTCCACATCCGAAAGAAATGAAAGAGCTTCCGCTGTATGTTCATAAGTCCATTTTCCGTAATTGGAAAGGATATACACATGGTAACCTTTCTGTTTCAGCTCCCGGATCCATGCGCGCGAATAATCGTACTGATAAATTGCCCGTGCAACATTTTCCCAGAACAGGCGGATCTCTTTTTCATATTCCGGTGCATTTTGGACAAATACAGCAAGCTGCTCCTCTGCATCCAGAACACTGCGGTCTGATTCATTCCAGGCATCAGAGTAAACGGTCGCATTTCCAACCGCCTCCTCTGTCTTTTCATCAAAACCTAACTCCTGAAACGCCGCATGCGGATCCCAGTTGACTAACACCATTCCTACGTCAAAAATAATATTTTTTATCATATCGGATAGTCCTTTTTCCTATTTGGTACGGTAAATGATATCGTCTCTTCCCGGTCCGTTTGAAACCATTGTGATCGGGTAGCCGATCTGTTCCTCGATGAACTCTACATATTTTCTGCAGTTTTCCGGAAGATCCTCATATTTCTTGATTCCACGGATATCACATTTCCATCCCGGAAGGTTCTTTAATACCGGTTTTGCTTTCTCTAATTTTGCTGTGGTCGGGAAATCTGTTGTCACTTCACCGTCGATCTCATATCCAACACATACCGGGATCTCATCTAAGTAGCCAAGTACATCGAGTACGGTAAATGCAACATCTGTGGTTCCCTGCAGACGGCAGCCATATTTACTTGCTACACAGTCGAACCATCCCATACGTCTCGGACGTCCTGTGGTTGCACCGAACTCACCGCCGTCACCACCGCGTCTTCTGAGTTCATCTGCCTCATCACCGAAGATCTCGCTGACAAATGCACCTGCTCCGACTGCGGAAGAGTATGCTTTACATACAGTCACGATCTGTTTGATCTCATATGGCGGGATACCTGCACCGATTGCACCATACGCTGCCAGTGTAGAGGAAGATGTAACCATCGGATAGATTCCGTGATCCGGATCTTTTAAAGTTCCAAGCTGTCCCTCTAATAAAATAGTCTTTCCTTCTTTGATTGCCTGATCCAGATAAGAAGAAACATCACATACATAAGGTGCGATGGTATCGCGGTACTCATGTAATGTCTCTAATAATTCATCCGGGTTGATCAGTGGTTTATGATATAAATGCTCTAAGAGTACATTCTTTGTCTCTGCAATACGGACAACTTTTTCTTTTAACAGCTCCTCGTCAAATAACTCGCTGACCTGGAAACCGATCTTTGCGTATTTATCAGAGTAAAATGGTGCGATACCTGACTTTGTGGAACCGAAAGATTTTCCGCCTAAACGCTCCTCCTCATACTGGTCAAACAGAATGTGGTAAGGCATAACCATCTGTGCACGGTCTGAAACTAAAATCTTTGGCTTCGGAACGCCTCGCTCCACGATAGACTGGATCTCTTTGATAAGTACCGGAATATTTAAAGCGACACCATTGCCGATCACGCTTGTGGTGTGTCCGTAAAATACACCTGACGGTAATGTGTGAAGTGCAAACTTTCCGTAATCATTTACGATCGTATGACCTGCATTTGCACCACCCTGGAAACGTACGATAATATCTGCTTCCTTCGCAAGCATATCTGTGATCTTTCCTTTTCCTTCATCGCCCCAGTTGGCTCCAACGACTGCTTTTACCATTTGAATATCCTCCTAGTTTCTCTATGCTATTCCTGTTTACTTACTGATTATACATGATGTTTCTCTATAAGTAAAATTAATATTCTTTATATCTGATATAATCATTCATTATGTGAATTTATAAAAGTCCTTTTAAAAGCTTTGCCGCAGCCGCAGACATCGGGATCCTCTCATTTAATACGATACAGAATTTTCGTGCCGGAATTTCTTTTTCAAACTGCAGCTTAAAAAGCCTGCCATCCTCCTCATACTCTTTTGCAAACTCTTCCATCACACTTGCGATCCCAAGATTGCGGAGCGCAAACTGAATCAGCATATCACTGGTGGCAAGTTCAAATTCCGGGGACACCGTCACACCTTCTTCTTCTAAAAATGCCTCCACATAATGTCTCGTCGAGGTGCTTCCCTCTAAACACATCAGCGGATATTCCGAAAGTTCTTTGTATTGCATCTTTCTCCCACAGAGCTCTTTGTATTTTTTCCCTGCCACAAAAACGTCGCGGATCTCTTTGACCGGGATGATCTTAAGCCATCCCTGCGGCTCCACCGGAGAGCTCACGATTCCAAAATCGATCCTGCCATCCGCAAGATGCTGTAAAGTTTCCGGTGTTGGCGCATTGGTCACGGTCACGCGGATATTGGGATATTTTTCATGAAACCGCTCTAAATATGGAAGCAGATAATATTTTAATGTCATATCACTTGCACCGATGCAGATTTCTCCCTTTTCAAGGTTTAGCATCTCAAGAAGTCTTTTTTCTCCGGAAAGAATCGCCTCATAGCCGCGTTCCACATAGGAAAACAGCATCTCACCCTCCTTGGTCAGACGTACTCCCTTTGCCATTCTTACAAACAATGCACAGCCAAGATCCTTCTCTAAATGCTTGATCGCCTGGCTGACTGCCGGCTGTGAGATTGACAGTTTTTCTGCCGCTAACGTAACACTTTTCTGCTTTGCCGTATAATAAAATATCTTATAGTATTCCAAATTAATGTCCATCTGATTCTCCCTTAAAAAATCAGGAAAAAAGTCTTATTTTCCGCTTGTATTTCTGATTTTTGTGACGTATACTAAGCCTTACATGTTTATTACATTATACTGCATATATGTGCACTGAATAATTACATCATACCAAAGTTTGAAAGGAGTTTCCAGTAGCATGACAAAAGATATGACCACCGGCAGTTCATTAAAAATCATACTGCTTTTTTCCATTCCGGTTTTATTAGGAAATCTGTTCCAGCAATTTTATAATATGGTAGACACGATCATCGTGGGAAGATACCTCGGCGAAGATGCACTTGCTGCCGTCGGTTCCACCGGATGTATCATGTTTTTAGTGCTCGGCTTTGCCACCGGAATCGCACAGGGATTCGGTGTCATGATTTCGCATGCCTTCGGTGCAAAAGATTTTCGCTTGTTAAAACACTACGTTGCACTCTCCCTGATCTTAACCGTGATCGTATCTGCAATTCTTACGATTCCGACCGTTGCCGCTTCCCGCCTGTTTTTAGTCTGGATGCATACACCGGATAATATCTTATCCATGGCAGATGCTTACATCAAGGTCATTTTTGCAGGTATCATCTTAACAATGCTCTACAATGTATCTGCCGGTATCTTAAGAGGTATTGGAGACAGCAAAACACCGCTCTACTTTTTGATCTTTTCTTCTATATTAAATGTGGTACTGGATCTTTTATTTATTATCGTGCTGAAAGCAGGAACCGCCGGTGCCGCCTATGCCACCATCATTGCGCAGGGAATCTCCGCAATTTTATGTTTTATCCATATGTTCCGGCAGTTTGAGATCCTTCGCACAACAAAAGCGGACTATTATCTGGATCGCCCGGGTGTCATTAACATGCTCTCGATCGGTATCACAATGGCATTAAATTACTCCATCACCGCCATTGGAACCATGATCTTACAGAGTGCTGTCAACGTGTTTGGTTCCAGTGTGGTTGCTTCCTTTACAGCCGCTTCTAAAGTCAACAATATCGCAACTCAGACCATGCCGACGCTCGGCACCGCCATGGCAACCTACTGTGGTCAGAATCTCGGTGCAGGAAAATACGACCGTATTTTCGACGGTATGCGCAAAGGATTTTTCATCTGTATCGCTGCTGCAGCCATCGGTGCTGCCATCTGTATTTTCGGTGGAGAATTTATCGTAAGCTGGTTTGTAAGCAATCCTTCCGATGAGATTTTCTCCTATGCCATGATGTATTTAAAAACAGTAAGCTGGTTTTTCCTCCCGCTTGCCATGATCTTTTTATACCGCAATGCCTTACAGGGATTAGGCGAAGGACTTGTTCCAATGTTGAGTGGCGTGATCGAGCTGGTATGCCGCTTTGTTGCGATCGCACTCCTGCAGAAACCACTCGGTTATCAGGGGATCTGCCTTGCTGATCCTGCTGCCTGGGTGGCGCCGGTATTCCTCTGATGATCACTTATATCATTTGGAAAAGCAAAAAGATACGGCAGCACAGCAATTCTCCAGCCTAAACAGCGTGAAATTTTTCTGTCTGCAAAGGACTTTTAATTTCTATAGGTAAAAATCGCCTGAGATCCGAATTATCTCTTGTAATTCAGATTTCAGGCGATTGCTTTATCTGGCTTTTCTCTCTGTTCTCTTTTATTTTTCTATTACGCTTCCAGCTCTGGAATCTTTCTTGAACATGCCACTGCTAACGCTCCCGGTCCGATATGGCAGGAAATGCTAAGTGAAAGCGGATCCATACGGATCTCCATCCCCGGAAATGCCTCCTGCACTTCTTTCTTGAAGTTTTCTGCCGCTTCTAAATCATGCGTATATGCCATCTCAAGATACATATGCTCTCCGTTCGGATCGTTAAACCGGTTGGCAAAATCATTCTTCATTGCCTCAATCATGATACTCTTTGCCTGTTTTACCGTTCTTGCCTTGGCAAATGCATCTAATTTTTCACCCTGAATCTGAAGCACCGGTTTTAATTTTAACAGTGTTCCAAGCGCGGCAGCAGCTGGTGTGATCCTGCCGCCTTTTTTCAGATAATACAGCGTGTCCACCATAATGTAAATCGATGATTCAAATTTATCACGCTCTAAAATTGTCTTGATCTCAGATGCAGTTCTTCCCTGTTTTGCAAGCGCAAGTGCATCTAAAACAGACTGGCGCTGTGTAACAGAAATTCTCTGATTGTTCACCACCTGCACCTTTCCATCATAATCCGGGAAAGCATCATGCTGTCTCACAGGAACACTAAGTCCGGACGACATTGGGATATGTACGATCTCATCGTACTCTTTTAACAATTCATCCCAGGTATCTGTCACATTTCCTACAAGCGGCATGGATGTATGGATGTCTGTCTTCTCGGAAAGCATCTGGTAAAACTCTTCCTGTGACAGATCGATATCTTCATACAGTGTCTTATCTCCCACAAAAAAGGCATCGGCATTACAGTAACTCCAAGTTCCTTTGCCATACTCTGCGTGATTCCGCTGTTGCTGTCTGATACGATTGCTACTTTGCTCATGAAAAATGTTCCCCCTTATAATGTCTCTGAGCGTTTTTTGATGTTTTCTTTGAAGTTGATCACCTCATGCTCATACTCTTCATTCATATATTCAGATCTGATCATAAAGTCTGCCGATGCCTTATTGTTTGCGATCGGGATATCATATACCTGTGCAATACGAAGCAGTGCCTTTACATCAGGATCATGAGGCTGTGCAGTCAATGGATCAGAAAAGAAAATGACAAAGTCTACTTTTCCCTCAACGATCTTTGCACCGATCTGCTGGTCTCCACCAAGAGGGCCGCTGTTATATCCACGAACCGGAAGTCCGGTCTGGTCTGTAATCATACGTGCCGTGGTCCCTGTTCCACAAAGGAAATGATTTTTCAGGATCTCTTTATTTGTTTCGCACCATGCGATCAGCTCTGCTTTTTTATTATCATGCGCGATCAGTGCAATATTTTTCTGTTTTCCAATGGTAAGTGTTACATAATTTTCATTCATATGCGCCATCCTCCGTCATTTATCTGTGCCTTTATCTATTGCATATCAGATCAGTTTTTCTGCAATACATATTGTTAAGTATAACATATTTTTTGTCGTTCTTCCACAAAAAAATAATAGAATGCGCGCTCCGCGGACATTCTATTATTTTATGTACCGGATTTCTTCTTTGCCCTTTTTATTCCGGCAATTTTACTTTTCCATCCAGAATCATCTTCACAAATGCAGTGTCACGAATGATCCACGGATCCTTTTCTATGCGTATATTGGTATTGTATACAGTCTCCGGCTGCTCCCACTTAAGATAATACCCCTTTGCCACTTCACTGGGTGTCAGATGAAGTTTCTCCTGTTTTTCCCCTACCTTACAGTAATAAAAGTAAGAATGACAGATATATTTACAGGACGGATCAAATATATCGCGGCGCATCTCAAGGATCTCCCCTAGTTCACACACAGACTCTTTTAAAACGGTAAGCCCTGTCTCTTCACGGATCTCACGCACAAGGGTTTCTAAAAAACTCTCTCCCTTTTCCATCCCGCCGCCGGGCATCTTATATTCGCCATCCGTACTACACTGCATGGCAATCTTTCCATCCCGGAAAATTACACCACGCACATTATATTTTTCATATACTTTTGTTGTGTCGTCATAATTCTTCTCGTCAAAAACAGCAAGCACTTCCATCTGTTTTGTCTCCATATTCTGCAGCTTAAGGCCATATTTTTATCATATATCAAAATGTCTGATATTGTGTGCAAGCATATCCGCCATATTACGCAGATTTTCGGTAGAATCCTTGATATTCTGAAAACTGTCCGTAATCTCTGTGATGGATGAACTTGTCTGCGTGGTTCCTTCCACATTCTGCTGTGCAATCTCTGACAAAGAATCAATGACATCTATGATCTCTGTTCTTGCACTCTCTAATTTCTTTGTACGTGTTTCAATCTGGCGAATTCGTTCAATAGATGCGTCGATCTCACCCATAACACCATTTACCATCTGCTCCGTACTCTCGATATGCATATTCTGTTTTTCAATGATCTCCTGTGTCTTGCCCATTGTCTCAACCACACGCTGGGAGTTTCCGATCAGTGTATTTACGATTTCGCCGATATTGCCACTCGCCGTATCAGACTGTTCTGCAAGCTTCTGTATCTCAGATGCCACAACCGCAAACCCTTTTCCAGCCTCGCCTGCACGCGCAGCTTCAATGCTGGCATTTAAAGAGAGGAGATTCGTCTGGGATGCAATTTCAGAAATAAACTGCGATGCCTTCTGAATACTCTGTGCTGAAATATTTGTCTGTTTCGTCTGTTCCGCGATCGTTGCAACAGCTGCCTTTACTTCTTCGCTGATTCGTTTTAGTTCATCGATCGTAACAACAGCCGCATCACTGGACTGTTTCATCTGATCTGCACTTTCATTCAGCTCATCTGCTGCTCTGCCGGTCTCAATGATCAGATTTCCCATATATTTTACATTGTCAGAAGCTTTTTTTGCATCCTCTGCCTGTAAATTTGCCCCGGTTGTAATAGAATCTACCGTTGCCTCCACCTCACGCATTCCATCGTAAGTCTGATGGGATGTATCCTCTAAAGTATTGGATGCTTCCATCAGCATATCGGTACTTTCCTTGATTCCCTTAATGATCTTTTGCAGTTCTTTCTGTAAATGCTGTATCGCTTTGGTCAGATCTCCGACTTCATCTTTCCGCCCTAAGATCTTCTTGTCAAACTCTACGTCAAGATGACCGGCAGACACTTCCTGCACATTTGCAATTCCTTTCTTTAATGCACGTGTGATCGAGGTTGCACTGATCTCCACGATAATGATACAGATAACAAGTACCACAAGCACGATGGCTACGATCGTATTAATGATCTGTATCACACTATGGGAGATTTCCTGCTTTTCTGCTCCGGCAAACACCATTCCAATCGGAGTTGTATTATCACCTTTCTGGTATACCGGAACATAATAGCCATAATATATGATGCCATCCATGGATACATTATCACTGAAATATCCCTCACCACCATTTAATACCTTTTCAACAACCTTGTCACCCGCCGGACTTCCCAGAATCCTGTCACCATTTTTGTCGACTGCAGAAGTCATGATTCTCTGTGATCCATAGAAAAATGTCACATCCATCCCAGACTCCTGTTTGATGGTATCCACCAGATTCTCTGACTGTGAAATGTTATAACTTCCTTTCCAGATATCACCATTTTCCGTCTGCAAATAGGTACCTGCATTCTGGTCATAAGCTGCCTGCGTCGCGATTGCAGTTCCTTTTAATGAATTTTCCACCTGATCGATAATTGCACCCTTTACGATCGTGGACGCGATCAGAAGGATAATTCCTCCTAACAGAAGCAGCGGTATCAAAGAACAGAATAAAACTTTTTTTCGAATCGTCAATTTCATCATCTCATTCTCCCCCTAGTCCACAATCACAACGTTTTTATAATACCAGTCAATGCCGCCGGTAATCGTTGCATCATCTAAGGTTCCATTCTCTGTTCCAACCGTCTCCCCTGTATTTGTCTCCATCACTCCGTCAAAAACATTATTGCTGCCACTTAAAATTTCTACAGTCGCTTCATCCACCTTCTCCTGCGTACCCTCTGCCGCAAAAGATGCCAGATTCGTCAGCTGTACCAGCCCTCTGCCATACCTCCATAATAGTTTGATCCATCCAGGTTCCATTGATAATACTCTTAACTGCCGAAGTATAGTATGCACTCCAGTTCCAGATAACACTCGTCAGACAGGCATCCGGTGTTTCCTTGCTCATATCTGAGTTATAGCCGATACCATATACACCACGTTCCTGTGCGAGTGTCTGCGGATACGGCGTATCACAATGCTGTGCCATCACATCACAGCCCATATCCAACAGCTGTTCCGATGCTGCTTTTTCCTTATCCGGATCATCCCAGCTGTTTGTGACTGCCACATAGATCTTTGCCTCCGGGTTAACAGCTGCAACACCGATCGCAAATGCATCAATTCCACCTGTCACCTCCGAATTGGAAGAATCCTGCGCTGCAACATAGCCGACCTTATCCGACTTTGTATTCATGCCAGCCACGATACCGCTTAAATACCTTACCTGGTAAATACGACCAAAATAATTGTTGAAGTTCTTTCCATTTGACATATAACCGGTTCCATGGGAAAAGTAAATATCCGGATATTTTCAGCCATCTCTGCTGTTGTTTCCATATACCCCCAGCTGGTTGTAAAAATAATATTGCACCCATCCGAAATACATGCTTCGATTGCTTCCTCCGTCGCCTTTGCGTCAGAGTCATCCACGATCTTTCTCTCAATCTGATCATCGCTTAAACCCAGATTTTCCTGCATTCCCACAATTCCCAGATCATGCGTGTAAGAATATCCGCTTCCCTCATCCGGATCTGAAATATAAAGCACGCCGACTTTTATATTTTCTTTCGAAATCCCTGCCGTGCCCGATGTGGTATCCGACTGTGCACCGCCTGTACTGTTCCCGGCGGTTTCCGTTGTAATATAGCCATCGTTTGTCGCATAATCATCCGGCGTAGTACCTGTTTTTCCACCACACCCGGCGAGCATTCCCGCCACGGCAAACAGTGCAATTATCTTTCCAGCTGTTTTTCCTTTCATCTTTTGTTCTCCTCATCATAAATTTTCACAACATCTTTGTTTCATTATACAAAACCGGAGAACATTTGTAAATAAATATTATTTTTATGACAATAATCTGATACTTATGACCTATTTTTCTGAAAATATTCTTTTTGCACGCAGATAAGACAGATTAAATGTCCGGAGCGTCACAGGCTGGTTCATCCTGTCATTTTCCTGCATATATTCCCACTTCCAGTTATATATTCCATCCCCGTAATAACTCTTGTCCGGATGTTCTTTTAAGTACTCAGCGATCACTGGTGCCGCATCCGTTGATAAACAGGAGAGATAACTGTAATCTCCCGCAGTATTTCCATTTTCGATCTGCGCCAGATCATAGGCGGCAATCCCCGCATCTACATGTGCAAAGGCAAACAGGACATAACTGACGCACACAACCGCCATTCCATACTGAAATAACGGGAACCTGCGGTTCCAGATATAACAGATCGTCCCTGCCATCAGAAGCGTGATCACTGCCAGTGCCACAAGTACCACAACACGCAAAAATGTGAGCTGGTATGCCCGGATATACAGGATCATTCTCCATCCGCTCGATGCTGTCATAATGATCGTACATACAGAGATCACCGTCAGAACGGCATCGACCGCCCTGTTCCTCTGAAAGAAATGCTCCATTGTAAGAACCGCCCCCAGATTTAAAATACACACCACAAGGAGCTGGAAAAATCCCTGCCTTGCATATTCGGCATAGGTCACTCCTGCCGGCAGCTCCCCGCCACCGCCAAACAGATATATGATCTGTATACCACAGAATATCACATATAATACCGCCACTAAGACCGAAACCGTAAACATTGCTGTCGTCTCTGTAAGAATTTTTACTTCCCTGTCCTGCCGGTCTTTTCTGTATGCCGTATATCTGACTCCACAGTAAGATGAAATAAAACCAAAACATAACATGAAACAAATCCCTGCCAGGTTTGCCGGTATCCTGATTCCTTCGAAAACTTTTGCAATCATATTTGAAAATACCAGATCCGCCGACATTAACAATCCACCGATCAGAAGAACCACCGGTATCGCTACTGCAATTCCGATCAGGATCTCACGCGCTTTGCCATTTTCTTTTTTCTCCCGCAAACGTGCAAAATCGTTTCCATCGCCAAATGGTCTTGCAATGCTGCCAATTGCTCCAAATACAGCATTTACTCCACCGCACAGGTAATCCCAGAAATTCCATTCGTTTTCATCTGCCATATTTCGTATCAGGAAACACACCGTGAATGCAAATATCCAGCAATAATTCATCCAGATGATCCACTCATTTCCGGTTGTAAATGTACTGACCGCAAGGATCAGCATATACACAGCAAAAATTATTGTTGTTTTAAAAACTTTTCTTTCCTTTACCGTTTTAACGATGTAACAGATATATCCGATCGTTGCCACCACCCACAGAAGTACTGCGGCACCTGTCATATTTTTGTAAATACAGACTGTATAGATCAGTGCGTAAATGAGGCTTGCCGGCGCAAGTTTTTTAAAAATCCCCGCATTTTCTTTCTGCTGCTGTTTTTTTCTTTCCTGCCACTGCGCTTTCTGCTCCTCGTAACTGACTGTAAGATTCTGATCCATTTTCATGCTCCCTTCCTTTTCCAATAAGCTGTCCTGTTCCTGCTTCAGTTTTTCATAAACTGTCATATTCCTGCTTCATTCCGTACAATATATTAAATTTCATCATCCGATGGAACATATTCTAAAATATCTCCCGGCTGGCAGTCCAACGCCCGGCAGATCTTGTTTAATGTGTCTACTTTGATTGCTTTTGCCTTTCCATTTTTTAGTATGGAAATATTTGCCATTGTAATACCTACTTTTTCCGAGAGTTCAGTTACACTCATTTTTCGCTTTGCAAGCATTACATCTATATTTATGATAATCGCCATTTGTCTCTCCTTATATCGTAAGTTCATTTTCCTGTTTTAATTCGTAGGCTTTCAGGACCAGATGTGATAATGCCGCTGCCAAAACAGATATCATGACCGAAAGCAAAACTGCGGTGATCATAAAAATACTGATTCCGGGCTGCCTGACCGCTAAGATTGCCAGAAAAACAATTCCCGCAAACCACACAACTGAGAGCAGCAATGCGAAGTGACTGATATTTCGAAAACATTTTGCATTTTCTTTTGAGAATGAATTGTCTTTTCCGATCTGCACACATACTTTCCAGAACTGGTACAGGATCGCATAACAGATCACCGCAATGCACCAGCCGTACAACAGCCCCGGCATAAAAAGATACGCCAGTGATTCATCCGCGTCCCTCCATGACATTGCAAGTACCGGCATAATATATAGAAAGAACACCGCCCCCATCAGCGCCAGTACAATCGTGATTGCTTTTAGCCACCGTGAAATTTCTTTTTGCTGCATAAATGATTCTCCTCCTGATCTGATTCACTTTTCTTTGAGTTTGTTTTTGATTCCAGATTTTTCTTTCTGGTTTTATTGTTTTCCTTTATTATACACATATATCTTGCTTTTGCAATATATTTTTATTGTTTTACAATAAATTTTTATTGGTAAATAGTAATAATAAAATCTCTGCAAACAGTCAGGTGCTATTTGCCACCTGTTTTTCTGTTTACAGAGGATTTTATTATTTACTGTTCATTTCATTATTTTTTTATATAGTTTTATCAACAGTTTCCGTAATCTTTTTAAAATATTTATTGTCTGTTCGATTGTAAATATTGTTCTATTTCCAATGGCGATTTTCCAGTTACTTCTGCAATTTTTTCTATTGGGAAATCCAGCTTAATCATATTATGGATCATTCTCTCTTCTGCGATCTCGATTCCGTCACTTTTGCCAGCCTCATACTCTGCCTTTCGGAGTTTTTTCTCTTCCCACTCTTTATCATATTCCAAAATACTCACCATCTTTACCTCCGAACGATTCTTCCGAAGAAATTCCACCAAAATTCCTTCTTTGATACATTCATCGATTGCCCGTGCAACTGCATCGTTTAAGTTCATTTCTGATGTATATTTGCGGACTCTCGCTACATAAATGGCATATTCCTTCAATGTCTGACACTGCTCCATCAGCTCTTTGTTATGTCCTTCATTGACGTTTAACATCAGGACTTTTAACTCCAGGTCCGGCTCACCAGCCAGATGCTCATAAGCGTTTGACAGTCGAAGTTCCACCCGGTCATCCACTGCATCCGTTCCATTATAAAATACCATAAATTTCGGTGCCGGTATCTTCTGCAGGCGGGACGAATACAAGGACTTATCATCAACATACTGCTGATATTCAATTCCTATGTAAATCAGATCCCGCAGCGGTATGTTAGGATTTAACGTGGACTGGTGCTCGTAGAGATAAATATTCGTCTCTAACATAAATGCCAGGTCGTTTTTCATCCCATGTAGATCGCATTTTCCAGCGTGACGATTTTCAGATCATCTGCGTTCTGATAAGCATTCCCGGTTACTGCATTGTACAAAGATAAGAGATTCTCTTTCTCTGAAAACAGCATGCGGAATACCGTGTCTTTGTACTGACGATTGGCTGCTGGTATCTTTTCTGATACCTGTGTACCCTTCTTCATATTCAGTTCCTCCTATGTGCAGGAGGCTCATCCAGATCTCCTGCTTTTCATTTTTGTGAATAAAAAGCATAGATTTCTGAAATGTTTTTTGAAATGTAGACGGATGTGTCATCCTTATGGTCATGTGAAGCAAATGCAACTGTCTGAATAACGCTGTTCACATGGTAGAAATATGCTTTGATTTATCTTAGCATACGTCATTCTTCGTATGCAACTGATTTGAAATTTCTTGTGCAGTCTGCACAAAAAAGAAGTCCGATTTTTAAAGAAAGACAGTGTCCGACTTGAACACCGCCTCTTTTTTACACTGCTGTACACACCTGTTGTGTGACCGGCAACATTACACCATGCACGCCCGTGCATTATAATTTCCCGATATTTCCGGCAACTCCGACATCACAGACAGTTCTAAAATATCTCCCGACGCCCACACAAGGATCGTTTCTCCAGAAATCGAAGCCATCCCGGTTTTTGAAACATTCATGGAATATTCTTTGAAGACTTCCATGGAAGATCTCATAGAATGCTCCATAGAATATTGGTTTCCACCCTGACTATTGCCCACGTTCCGACTTTCAGGCGGCATTTCAATATTTATCCCAAGTCCCGAACGCCCCTTCTGTAGCCGCTCCGCCGGTTCATTGGACAGTCTTATTTCCGGCATGACCGGCATATCCTGCACATTCTGTACGGACTGCACAGACCGCCCCCCGGATGCAGTCGGTTCCTTGGACCTATGCTCATCACAGGTTTTTGCGACAGGCTCATTTTGCTTTTCCATCACGTTGCAATTTTTCGGATCCAGCTCTTTTTTTCTCCGCTTCACCCGTACAACCCGCGGCGCCCTGACTGACTCAATGTAGAGGACATCCTCTTTCCGCTGCATTTTTTCTAACAGGATTTCAAGAAAAATTGTACCATAATAATTTCTACGGTATTTTTCCTGTTTCCTGAATTCGGACTGTACCCAGCCTGTCTTTGCCGTCTGCTTTATTTTGATCGATTCTTCACCGTAAAACTGATCTGTCATTATGCCTTACTGTTATAATAGCCATTGTTATAATAACTGCTGTTATAGCTCTGTGAATTATTTGCGTAGCGTGCATAGCGGTTATAGTGCTGCTCGACTGCGCACTTGATTTTTCGAGTTCCGTCACCTTTTCTTTTGCATATTTGCCGATCTGCCTGACAGATTCGACACCTTTTTGGCAAATCCATCTTCACCGGTAAACAGTTTCTTTACCTGACTGATATCGGCTGCCTTTAATTTGTTTTCGTCCAGTTCTAATGTCCCGTCACCTTTTATCGTAATTCCGATCTCACGGAGTTCCTTGTTTTCCGCATTTGCATAATTTTTCAGTTTTTTGGCATAATTTGAATCAACAATATCGCCGGACTGTGCGAGACGCTTCATCAGATAATTACAGTCATTCACAAACGACTCTATATGATCCGCCACATTTTCCTTCAGCTTTGTCTCATCTTCCTCGTCAAATACGGAAGTACCATCCGTTTTTAAAAACTTTCCCAACCGTTTTTCCACACGTTCCGCAGCCGTCTCCATACCACTGTACAAAAGCGTCTGCGTCCGGTTTGCAAGTAACTGCTCCGCAGATGACGTCTTTCCACTGTTTGCATTTAATTTTGAAAGAAGCTGACTGATCGACTGTCCGGAACTCCCGGAAGTGCTCTTTTGTGTTCTCTGCTGTTTTGTCGTAAATGTCTTCGTCTTTGCAATACGTTTCATCCGCGCACGCACAATGGTGCTGTTTAGTCTGTTCCCAACTCTCATACTCATTTTCCCCATTTCACAACTCATTTTATGACAACAGTTAAGTTCTTCCCGTTATACAGCTGATTTTTCATCCATATAACAAAATGGTGCCTGTTTTTCCGGGTATTTCATTCCTTGAAAATCAGACGCCATCCTTAGCTTTCTCCTGTTATGTAATTTATATCGTCATAAAATCAGAATACTTTACAAAAAATCTCTTGACACTTTTCTTGTATTATTGTATTATTTCGCTAGTACAAAGAAACGAGGTGATACAATGGCATGGAACCTTAATTCCGACCGTCCTATTTTTATACAGATCGTCGAACGGATCGAAATGGATATCATTTCGGGCAAATATAAACCCGGAGACAAACTGCCTTCTGTCCGTGACCTTGCCGCCGAGGCAGCGGTAAATCCAAACACGATGCAGAAAGCTTTCACAGAACTTGAACGAACCGGTCTTGTTTTCTCACAGCGGACAACCGGACGATTTATTACGGAGGACACTTCCATGATCGATGAATTAAAATCAACACTTGCAAAAGATAAAATTACAGAACTGCTCTCATTTATGCAGCAGCTCGGCTTTCAGGAAAATGAGATTCTGGCTATGATCGGTCAGACCATGAAAGGAGAAAAATGATGGGCACATTACTTGAATGCAAAGATCTCACCAAAAGTTTCAGTGGAAAAACAGCGATCGACCACATTGATCTTTCGATTGAGAGCGGACATATCATTGGTCTGCTCGGTCCAAACGGCAGCGGAAAGACAACACTGATCAAAATGATCAACGGACTTTTAACCCCGACCTCCGGCACCCTTTATTACAAAGAAAATCCGATCGGTGTCGAGAGCAAACGCCACATTTCCTATCTGCCGGATCATAGTTATCTGAATATGAACCAGCGTGTGAAAGAGATCATCGCCTTCTTTCAGGACTTTTATGAAGATTTCGACAGCGAACGCGCCTATGATATGCTGCAAAAACTAAATATCAATCCAAATGATTCTCTAAAAAGCATGTCAAAGGGAACGAAAGAAAAAGTGCAGCTTATCCTCGTCATGAGCCGCAAAGCAGAATTATATATTTTAGATGAGCCGATCGCAGGTGTCGATCCCGCTGCGAGAGATTACATTTTAGACGTGATCTTAACCAATTACGATCCGTCCGCTTCCATCCTGATTTCAACGCACCTGATTGCAGATATCGAAAACATTTTAGACCAGGTTATTTTTATTCAGAACGGACAGATCCGTCTCTCATCCTCTGTGGACGATATCCGCGCCGAGGAGGGGAAATCCGTCGATGCACTGTTCCGGGAGGTATTCAGATGTTAGGAAAATTATTTAAATACGAATTTAAAAACACATACAAGTTAATGTTCATCATCTATGGCGTTATGGCGTTTGTTACCATCCTTGGCTGTATTGCCATGTACGGTGACAGTGATCCTGCCGGCACAGAAAACCAGTTACAGGAGATCTTCTTTACAGCAGCTATGGTATTTTATGTACTCGGCGTATTCGCACTCTTTGTAGTAAGTTATGTGTATATGTGTGTACATTTTTATAAAACCATGTATTCCGATCAGGGTTATCTGACACATACACTGCCGGTGAATCAGATGTCTGTCTTTCATGTAAAACTGTTAGTCTCCTTATGCTGGCTGCTGCTCTCCCTGATCATTTTATTTCTATCAATTTTTGCATTAGGCTGTGCCGCAAACAGAGGTTTTTCCTTTGATGCAGACTTTGACATGTTTCTGGCAGATTTTCAAAATATGTTTGGTATGTCCTTTGGCACTTTCAGTGTTTATCTTGTTTTTGCCATGATCCTTTCCTGCCTGCAGTATCTTTTGATGGTATTTGCCAGCGGTTCTATCGGCCAGCTCTTTACACAACACAAAATCGGGGCTTCCATTGGTGCCGGAATCATCTTTTATATGTCAGGTCAGATATATCTTCCATTATCATGGTGCTTACCGGATATTTCGGTATCATGAACAACGATAATGTTGTAACCTGTACCACCTCTGAAAACATTACATTCCATACAACATTTTCATCTATGCTGTGGTCAGGACTGCTGCTTTCAGTTATCGAGTGTGTTGTTTTCTATATCGTGTGCATGGTTATCATCAAAAAACACCTTAATCTGGAATAACTGCAACATTTCATTTTCACAAAATTTGATTGCTAAACAGCCGCTCTGCTTTAAAAACGGAGCGGCTGTTTTTTATCCTTACCGAATACCTGTCCTCTTTCATGCTGTTGCCTGATGTATTTTCTTTTTTAACACTAAAAGACTTTCCCGCATCCACTCCACAAATTTCGACAGATACCGCAGAATGGACTCCGCTGCAACCGTAAATACCGCAGTCAGCATCATACACTGCCCTGAGATATCCCTGATTGCAAATAAGTGGCTGACAAACATCATGCAGAACAGCCAGCCGGCGACCATTCCAACCATCAGTACCGGTGTCCGGCCGTCATCGGTTTTGCGATCTGATATAAGATCATAAATCCAACAATAGCAACAAGTATCGTACAGGATGTCGAAATGTCCTCTTCATTCACACCAAATACCTGACAAAACAATACCAGACTGCTGACAGCAAAAAAATCGGTAAGTCCGGCAGGCAATGCCTTCAACAACACATTTGTCATAAAATGTCCCTGTATGCGGTCTTTGTTTGGCTCTAATGCAAGCACAAAAGACGGAATTCCAATCGTAAACATACTGATCAGCGAAATCTGTGACGGTTCCAGTGGATAATTGATCATAGAGATCATGGAAAATACTGCAAGCAGCATGGAAAAAATATTTTTAACCAGATATAGCTTGCCGAGCGCTGGATATTATTTACCACTCTACGCCCTTCCATCACTACAGAGGGCATCCTTGAAAAATCATTGTCCAAAAGAACAAGCTGTGCCACCTGCGATGCAGCCTCGCTTCCCGATGCCATTGCGATACTGCAGTCCGCATCTTTTAATGCCAGCACATCATTGACACCGTCACCCGTCATGGCAACCGTTCTTCCCTGTGCTTTCAGCGCTTCCACAAACTTTAACTTCTGATCAGGTGTCACCCTGCCAAAAATCTGATATTTTGCTACAGCCTGTGCGATACTCTCATCTGTTGTCAACGTGGATGCATCCACATAGTTATCTGCGCCACAGATTCCCGCTTTTTCCGCAATTTCAGCAACAGTCTTAGGGTTATCCCCGGAGATAACCTTGATCTCCACACCACGCTCTGTAAAATAAGAAAAGGTTTCCTTTGCTCCTTCCCGTATCGCATTTGTCAGCATGATAAATGCGATCGGCAATACTTTTTCCGTAAGCTGCTGTCCGTCTAAAATCCCCTCATATCTGCCATACACAAGGACACGATACCCTTTCTCACTATACGCTTCTATTCGGTCTTTGTACTCTGCATAATCCTCCCGAAGCACAAATTCAGGTGCCCCGATCACATAACTTTTTCCCTCTGAAATGATTCCACTGTACTTTGTCTTTGATGAAAATGCAAATACCTTTTCTGCTTTCTTTATCTTTGTTAAAGTATCCGGCTTAAAATATGTCTTTAATGCCTCCATTGTTGCATTATCGCATCCATGTCTGCCGCAAACTCACCGATCATGCCCTTTATCTGCGCATGTTTTTGTTCCTGTTCCTCACCGCACTTTACATCAACATATACTTTCGTATCACCGTCTTTCTCATAAACTCTTTTCGTCAGGTCTTCTGCAAGAATAAACTGATCCACTTCCATCTCCGGCACTGTAATTGTTCCTGTCTTGTCCACACAAAGTACATCTACGCGGGCTAACGTTTCAATACATTTCATATCATGGATCAAAACCTGCTGCTTTGCCAGACGCATGGCACTTACTGCCATGGCAACGCTCGCTAACAGATAAAGTCCCTCCGGTATCATTCCAATGATCGCTGCGACCATACTTGTCACACTGTCCCGCAAAGGGTTCCCGCATATACAAACTGCTGTACAAAAAGAACCACACCAATGGGAATGATCACAATACCTACTGCCTGCACCAGCCGGTTCAGGGATCGGATCATCTCTGACTGTTCTCCCTCTTTCGTCTGTGTTGCACGGTGGGTAAGTCTTGATATGTAAGACTCTTCCCAACCTTTGTCAGTCGTGCCAGACAGCTTCCGGACACCACAAAGCTGCCGGATAACAGCTCATCGCCGCTTTTCTTTACGATTTCATCCGCTTCTCCGGTAAGAAGCGATTCATTCACATTTAACTGCCCTTCTAACACAACTGCATCCGCCGGTATCTGTCCGCCCGCAGAAAGCTCCACGATATCATCCATCACCAGTTCTTCTGCCGGTATTTCTTTTTTACTGCCCTCCCGGATTACCCGTGTTTTCGGACTGTTTAAGATAGACAGATCATCCAGAACCTTTTTCGAGCGGATCTCCTGCACGATTCCAATCAATGTATTTGCAACAATAATAGGAAGAAACGTCAGATCCCGAAAGGCCCCCACACCAATCAGCAATAATGCGATTACCAAAAATATCAGGTTGAAATATGTAAACACATTTGATTTTATAATTTCTTTTGTCGTCTTCGTCGCCGACTCTGCCTTTTTGTTCCAGAGTCCCTTTTCTTTCCGCTCCTCCACCTGCTGTGCGGTCAGTCCCCGGATCGTTTCTGTCTGTTCCAAGTTTGCATTTTCTGCCACTTCTTTTCCCGTCTGATTCTGTTTTTCGTTTTCTGCCACTTCTTTTCCCGTCTGATTCTGTTTTTCGTTTTCTGCCATTTCTTTCTCTGTCTGGTTCACATTTTCCTCCATATAGCTATACCTCTTAGTATTCATCACTGTCACTCTGACTCATTTACAATTCATCATAACTTTGCTTACAAGTATAACCATTATTTTGAAAAAAAAGTGGGTTTTAGGTAAGATTTAAGGAATATTTTAGATGTGTTAAGAAACATTTATAAAAAAATTAGATATCTGATACAATTTCTAACAAAAAATACCAGATACCAGCTTTTTATCACTGATTCCGGCATTTTTCTTAAATATATCTTTCTTCGCAGTTATTTTTATTTATTACTTAAATATTCATCGATTCCCTTTGCGGCAGCTTTTCCTGCACCCATAGCAAGAATTACAGTTGCAGCTCCGGTTACGGCATCACCACCGGCAAATACACCGGCTTTTGAGGTAGCACCGTTTTCTTCCTCTGCGATGATACATTTTCTGCGGTTGATCTCAAGTCCCTTTGTAGTGGAAGAGATCAGCGGGTTCGGGGAAGTTCCAAGTGACATGATCACGGTATCTGCCTCGATCTCATACTCAGATCCCGGAATCTCTACCGGGCTTCTTCTTCCGGATGCATCCGGTTCACCGAGTTCCATCTTAATGACTTTCGCGCCTTTTACCCAGCCATTCTCATCTACAAGAATTTCTGTCGGGTTCTGGAGCAGATCAAAGATCACGCCCTCTTCTTTTGCATGATGTACTTCCTCCACACGCGCCGGAAGCTCTTCCTCGCCACGGCGGTATACGATATGTACCTCCGCGCCAAGTCTCTTTGCAGTTCTCGCAGCATCCATAGCAACGTTACCGCCGCCGACAACGATAACTTTCTTGCCTGCTTTGATCGGTGTATCATACTCATCTTTAAATGCCTTCATCAGGTTGTTTCTGGTCAGGAACTCATTTGCAGAAAATACACCCATTGCCTGCTCGCCAGGAATACCCATAAATCTTGGAAGTCCGGCACCGGAACCGATAAATACGGCCTCAAATCCCTCGTTTTCCATTAATTCATCGATTGTAACAGATTTTCCGATAACAACGTTTGTCTCGATCTTAACACCGAGTGCTTTTACATTTTCCACCTCAGCAGCAACAACCTTCTGTTTCGGAAGACGGAACTCCGGGATACCGTAAATCAATACACCGCCTGCCTCATGAAGTGCCTCAAAGATTGTCACATCATAGCCAAGTTTTGCCAGATCTCCGGCACAGGTTAAACCTGCAGGGCCGGAACCGATGACTGCAACCTTATGTCCGTTTAATTTCTCTGCTTTTTTCGGTTTAATACCATTTTCTCTTGCCCAGTCGGCAACAAAACGCTCTAATTTACCGATTGCAACCGGTTCACCCTTGATTCCGCGGATACATTTTCCTTCACACTGGCTCTCCTGTGGGCAGACACGTCCGCAGACTGCCGGAAGTGCGGAAGACTGACTGATAATGTGATATGCCTCCTCAAAGTTTCCTTCCTTTACCTGTGCGATAAATGCCGGGATATTGATAGATACCGGACAGCCCTTCATACACTGCGCATTTTTACAGTTTAAGCAGCGTGCTGCCTCAGCTTTTGCCTCTTCCTCGTTATATCCTAAACATACCTCTTCAAAGTTAGCCGCACGAACCTGTGGTTCCTGCTCGCGAACCGGTACTCTATTTAATACGTCCATTCTCTCTATCTCCTTTTCAAACGCTCAACCCTACTGACAGTTGCCACAGCCGCCGTGATGTGTATCACCTTCCTGCAGCTTTAACATCGCTCTTCCCTCTTCTGTCTTGTACTGTGCCTGACGTTTCATCGCCTGGTCAAAATCAACCTGATGCCCGTCAAACTCCGGTCCGTCCACGCAGGCAAATTTTACTTCCCCGCCTACTATCAGACGACATGCACCGCACATTCCGGTTCCGTCTACCATGATCGGGTTCATGGAAACAACGGTCGGGATTCCAAGCTCTTTTGTCAGCTTACATACGAATTTCATCATGATCATCGGTCCGATCGCTACACAGTGATCATAGCGTTTTCCTGCATCCCAGAGTTCCTGTAACTGATTAGTTCCCATACCGTGGAATCCATAAGAACCATCATCGGTCGTCACATAGAGATTTGTCGCAACTTCTTTCATCTGGTCTACTAAGATCAACAGATCTTTTGTCTTAGATCCCATGATCACATCACAGTCCACACCGTGCTCATGCAGCCATTTTACCTGCGGATATACCGGTGCTGTACCAACACCTCCGGCAACGAAAAGGATCTTCTTTTTCTTTAATTCTTCAATATCTTCGTCAATCAGGTCAGACGCACATCCAAGCGGGCCTACAAAATCCTGGAATGCATCTCCTTCCTGTAAATATGCCATACGCTCTGTAGATGCTCCGACAGTCTGGAATACGATCGTGATCGTACCTGCTTCCCTGTCATAATCACAAATGGTAAGCGGAATACGCTCGCCCTCCTCATCAATCTTTACAATTACAAACTGCCCCGGCTCACAGTACTGTGCCACACGAGGTGCTTTGACATCCATAAGATAAATCTTATCTGCCAGTTTTTCTCTTCTTACGATTGGATACATGGTCTCCTCCTAACATTTTTATATACATCAACATGCCCGTCAAAGTATTTATTTTCATACTTTAACATAATAAAGGAAAACACGTTAAATTTCAACGGCTTTCCTCTATTTTTTCTCAATTAGTTCTGTTTTTTCTCAAATTATTACTGCCAGATCCTGCAAAAAATCCTATTTTTCCCTTATTCTGCCTGTGAAAACAGGATCCTGTCGTTGACTAACCATCATTCCGCCTGCGAAAACAGGATCCTGTCATTGTCCAAACGCTTTCCGGCACAGACCGCAAACTGCTCTAACAGATCCTCCACCGTCATGCCCGCACGTTTTTCTCCGCTCACATCTAAGATGATATTTCCGGAATCCATCATCAGGGTACGGTTTCCAAGTTCTAATGCCTGGTGCATATTGTGGGTTACCATAAGGCAGGTGATCTTTCTCTCTGCAACGATCTGTCTGGTCAGGTCGAGCACTTTTTTTGCGGTTGCCGGATCCAATGCCGCCGTATGCTCATCTAACAGCAGGATCTTTGGTGTGACCATCGTCGCCATAAGAAGCGTCAGTGCCTGGCGCTGTCCTCCGGAAAGGAGTCCTACCGGCTGCTTCATGCGATCCTCTAACCCCATATCAAGCAGTGCAAGGTGCTCCCTGAATTTTGCTTTATCCGCCGCATTGATACGGCTGAAATATGCATTTTTTGAGGTTTTGGCGCGAAGATAGGCAAGTGCCATATTTTCCTCGATCGTCATATGCGGCGCGGTTCCCTTTAAAGGATCCTGAAACAAATGACCAATCACCTTGCTCCGCACATGTTCTTTCTGGTAAGTGATATCCTCCCCATCTAACACAATAAGTCCCCGGTCGATAAAAAATGCTCCGGTGATTGCATTAAATAATGTAGATTTACCTGCTCCATTGCTTCCGATAATTGTTGCAAAGTCGCCATCCTTCAATTCCAGATTCAGATTTTTTAATGCGCATTTTTCATTGACAGTTCCCGGATTGAAGGTCTTGCTGACATTTTTCATAATTAACATCACGGTTCCTCCTTCTTCTGGTTCTGTTTCTGGATCTGTTCCATATATAACTGGTTTTCTGCCTTTGCAAGGCGGCGCTGTTTCATAAACGCTGCCTGCTTTTTCAGATAAGGCAGTGCGATCGCAAATGCAACGATAAGTGATGATACCAATTTTAAACATTCTGCCGGAACATTTACTCTTAAAGCAATCGCTACGATAAAGCGGTACAGGCAGCTTCCTAATACCACGCCGATCACACGCTTTAACACACCGCCTTTTCCGATGATCGACTCCCCGATGATCAGACTCGCAAGTGCGATCGTTACCATTCCCGTTCCAAGATTGATATCACAGGATTTCTGATACTGTGCGAGCAGTCCGCCGGAAAGTCCGGTCATGGCATTCGCAACACAAAGTCCGATCGTGATCATAAGTCCGGTATTGATACTTGATGCCCTTACCATATCCGGGTTATCGCCGGTCGCACGGATGGAAAGTCCCAGTCTCGTATTTAAAAACCATGCCAGTATCACACCGACAATCACAACAAATACAGCTGCAACGATCAGTTTATACCAGGTTCCCCCGATATGATCTTTCGCCCATGAAAAAACCGTGTCACAGGAAAAAAGATTGATATTGGATGCAAAACCCATCACCGCAATGTTGATCGTGTATAATCCTGTATTTACGATGATTCCAGCTAAGATGGACTGAATACCCATTCTGGTCTGTAAAAATGCAGTAACGAATCCCGATACAACTCCTGCTGCCGCCGCCGCAAACAGTCCTAACACCGGATGTCCGGCAAGCGTCACCGTCGCACAGACTGCACAGCCTAATGTAAAGCAGCCGTCTGTTGACAGATCCGCGATATCTAATATGGAAAATGATACAAATAATGCAAGCGCAACCAGTGCATAGATAAATCCAAGTTCTAATGCGCTCTGTACAATGGAAAGTGTAATGATCGAACCCATAATCCCCTCCGGTTCCGTTTTTCTTCTATTCCGCTTTTATTCAAATTCTTCTGCGGTTGTAACTTCTTTTAATTCCTCACACATATCTTTAAATACACTGTCATCAATGCCAACAGCTGCAGCTGTCTCCGTGTTGACAGTCACGATACCACTGTCTAATGTGCGGACTGCTGTTGCTGCAGGATCAGCACCATTTACAAGGATGTCTGCTGCCATATCTGCCGTTGCAGTTCCAAGCTCTGTATAATTGACGCCATATCCTAAGAATGCTCCGTTTAACGCGAAAGAATCAGCTCCTGTATAGTGCGGGATCTTTGCATCTGCAAACTTTTCAAAGATTGCAAGCTCGGCTGTCATGATTGTGTTATCGGTCGGTGTGAATACTGCATCTACCCCTTCTGCCACAAGCGCATCTGCTGCTGCAGATACCTCTGCATTGGTGGTTCCTGTCTTTTCAATATATTCAATACCGTTTTCCTCACAGTAAGCGATTGCATCTGCAACCGGCACTTTTGAGGAATCCTGGCTCTTATCATATAACAGTCCGATTTTCTTTACATCCGGGTTGGCTGCCGTGATCAGTTTCATAACAGCCGTGGTGTCAAGTGCATCGGATGTGCCTGTGATATTTGCACCAGGTGCATTTAAATCTGCGACAAGTCCTGCGCTGACCGGATCTGATACTGCGGAGAATACAACCGGATCTGATTGTCCTCTGTCGCATTCTGCATGATCATGGCTGCCGGTGTTGCGATCGGATGATCACATCCACTTTTTCTGCAACCAGATCCGTTGCGATCTGATTTAAGGTAGAGGAATCTGCCTGACCATTATAGGTATAATCTGCATAATCGAATGTCACACCAAGTTCTGCACCTTTTGCATCAAGCTCTGCCTCGATCGCCTTCTCGATCTGGTTTAAGGAAGCATCATCTACATACTGGACGATACCAACTTTATATACCGTGCCATCTGCATTGGCTATCTCTGTCACATCCGCATTGGCATTCTCTTTTATTTCTGCGGTATTTGCATTATTCTGTGCATTTGTGTCTGTTTTCGCATTATTTCCCGTGCTGTTTCCACATCCACCAAGCACACCTGCTGTCATTGCCATCATTAATACTGCTGCCATCATTTTTCTTTTCATTTCTTTCCCCTTTCTGCGCCGTTCTCTGCGCATTACAGGTTTGTGCATAAGCACAAATCCTGTGTGCGAAAAATTCTATTTTTCGCACTTGTTCCCTCCAGATTTTAAATTTGGAAAAAGCCGTTTCGAGAGGTGGAATTCGTCATCATGCAAACTTTCGTTTACAATGTAAATGAATTTTACATTAAAAAACCGCCTCAGGTTCTTGCCTGAGACGGTAATAGTATCTATTATCGCGGTACCACTCATATTGACTGAAAAGTCCACTCACTTCATGTACAACCATACATGCCGGATGGGTAACGGGTCCGGTTCCCGGCGGCGCCTACTAAATCCTGTTCAGGCCGCCCTCAAAAGTCCATTCAGCAAATCCATCCATACTGCAATCCCACCACCTGCAGCTCTCTGTAATATCAAAAAATGCTTACTATTCTTTCTCAACGGTTTTTCTTTATGGGTATACTTTAATATATTAAAGTGATTTTGTCAACACATTTTTTATTTTCTTTTTTATTTACTTTTTTCTCACACGGATTCATGTTATAATGTCGATGTATTATCCCATATAACTCCATAAATATAATTATGGGCTGGGAAATCCATATTTTTATTCAAAAGAAAAGTGGTATTTACCACGGAATGGAGGATTTTATAATGTATAAATTTACAGACGACTATTTAATTGGAATTGACGAGATTGATAATGAGCATCGTCGGTTATTTCAGATGATAAATGAAGCGATTGACCTTTCAAAAGAAAGTTCAGATATCTCTGTTATCTCCAAGAATCTGTTTCCGGATTGAAAAATTACGCTGCAACACATTTCGCCCATGAGGAAGCTACATGGAGCATATTCATGATCCTGAGCTTCCGATCCAAAAAAAAGAACATGAAGCATTTACAAAAAAAATCAACACTTTTGCTCTGGATACTTCTTCCCCGGAAGCAGCAAGGCAATCCCTAAACGACCTGCTGGCTTATCTGGCTCGCTGGTTATACCGGCATATCTTAAGCAGTGATACGATGATCGGAAAAATGTCTTCTATTTCTTCTGATGAAGAAGATCCATTTGCATTTTGCGAAAAATACAAAACCGGCGTTGAGTTAATTGATACTGAGCACCGACGGCTGTTTGAGATCATTCACGATACCAACGATCTGATTCACGCAGAACTTCTGCATGACAAATATGATGAGATCATGCACCTGCTTGCAGAATTAAAAGACTATACAGAATTTCATTTCCGTGATGAAGAAAATCTCATGGAACGCATCCATTATCCGGAAATCAGTGCTCAGAAACGTGCACATGCTGCCTTCGTGGAACGTCTTGTTGAGGTTGATTTAACAGATTTGGACGAAATGGATGACAATCAGCAGGAATATCTGATTGACCTGATCAATTTTTTGTCCGGATGGCTGATCAACCACATTTTAGGTTCCGATAAAAAGATTGGTGAGTATATGCGTGAACATGGAATCAAGGAAGAATAGGTTCAAAGAAAAACAAGAACACAAAAAATAATATCTGATTACTAAAAATTTTAAAAGGACAGAAACTGGATTCTTCGGATTCCAACTTCTGTCCTTTTCCTATGCATCTATTTGTTACTGTTCACATCTCCAAGTGTGACCAGCAGCGATTATTCTTCCAAGCTTACACATGTAGAACATATCCGGTTTACGAGAAATATACCAGCTCATCTTCCGGTTTTTCTGCCGGTTCGATGGATACCGGATAAAGTACCGGTCCTTTTCCCTTATACTCTCTCGCAAATTCCACATGCACTTCCGCAGTGATATTGATCCAGGATTTGTGCGGGATCTTGTCCTCATCCGCATATTTACACTTAAATCCGATAAATGTCACATCCTCGATGCAGCATGTCATCGCAAAACGTCCCGGCACAAACACTCCTTTTTTAAGTTTTTCCGGATTGTATACCAATGCCAGGAAAGATACTTTTTTGCCCTCATATTTTTTCGGATTATCCATACAGTCCATGTACCAGATTGCATAGTCTGCATCGGTGATCTCGATCACATCCGCAGAAAGATCAAACGGAAGTTCCTCCGGACGTTCATCCAAGCTGCCGTCCTCACGCTCGAAGACGAGCTGTGCCTTGCGGTTCTGTGCCTTGACATTACGGCGGCATTTGCCTTTGTCCGTGCTGTCATCACAGCGGTTAAAGATCACGACATCTGCCTGGAATAACTGTTCCATTACCATGGTACGCATATTTGCAAGATACATGTCAAACGTTGTCGCATCCACAGTCGCTAACTGCTGTACGATCACCCAGTGTTTCGGGAGTTCCATATCCATCAGTGTTCCCATTCCCCAGGTACCATTGTATTCGATAAACACCTGCTCCGGCAGATATTCCGCCTGCACTTTGTTTAAAAACTCTTCGGTAAAATCCTCTTCATTTTCTACCATGACAAGTCTGGCGTTGATTTTTTTTAACTTCTCCTCGTCATATTCGACATCTCCGTCCTCACAGCAGATCACAACACTTCTTCCACCCTCAGTGAAACCATCATCAAATAACGTCTCCTTCACCAGAGTCGTCTTGCCGCTGTCCATAAAACCGGTAAATAAATATACTGGTATTTCGTTCATATAAATCTCCATTCCTGAGTAACTTTTTCCCGCTTTTATGCGATTCCAAACAGTTCCTCTAATCTGTGTTCGTCAATATGTGTACCAATCACACAGAGTCTTCCGGTATAATCTGGCTCTCCCTCACGGATCTCGTACTCACCCGGAACCATGTCAAAGTAGATCCAGGAACCATTCACATCGGCTACCATACCTTTTGCACGAAGGATCTCGCCGTAGTCGTCTGTCTCGCAGAGTGTCTTTAACACTTCCTCAATCTGCTCTTTTGTAAACTTATGAGGAGTCTCCTTGCCCCAGCTTGTAAATACCTCATCTGCATGATGATGGTGATGATGATCATGGCAGCCGCAGGTGCAGTTCTCGTCATGCTCCTCATGATCGTGGTCGTGATCATGGTCATGGTGATGTTCATGTTCTTCGTGATCATGGTCGTGATCATGGTCATGGTGATGTTCATGTTCTTCGTGATCATGGTCATGATCATGGCAGCCACAGGTGCAGTTCTCGTCATGCTCCTCGTGGTCGTGGTCATGATGATGCTCATGCTCATGTTCTAAAGCTTCCTCTTTTGCATGCTGCTCTGCGAGAAGTTTTACTTCCAGAGAGTCCTGTCCCTCCACTACTTTTAAGATCTGCTCGCCTTTGATCTCATCCCATGGAGTTGTGATAACAGCAGCTTTCGGATTTAATGCCTGGATCTGTTTTACACACAGCTCTAACTGCTCTGGTGTTGCCTTCTGGCTTCTGCTTAAGACAACCGTTGTCGCATATTCGATCTGGTTGTTGAAAAATTCACCAAATGCTTTCATCTGTTTGCTTGCCTTTAATGCATTTACAACCGTGATCAGTCCGTTTAATTTGACATCCTCGTCTTTTTCCACGTCGATGACAGATTTCATAACATCGGATAATTTACCAACACCGGACGGCTCGATCAAAATACGGTCCGGATGGAACTTCTCGATGACTTCATGTAAGTTTTTACCAAAATCGCCTACTAAGGAACAGCAGATGCATCCGGAATTCATCTCTGTGATCTCAATTCCTGCATCCTTTAAAAATCCTCCGTCAATGCCGACTTCACCAAATTCGTTCTCAATCAGAACGATCTTCTCGCCCTTAAAAACTTCCTCGATCATTTTTTTAATAAATGTTGTTTTTCCGGCTCCAAGGAAACCAGATATAATATCAATTTTTGTCATTGTCTTATCTCTCCCTTCACAAACACTACTATTTTACTCTAGTTTTTCCTCTTTTGCAAATTTTTGCATGGATTTCATGAAACTTTTATATTTTACGCTATACACTTCTCTTCTACACAGCACTCTTATTTATGAAACTGCATCTGATACAGTTTTTCATACACACCGCCTTTTTCTAACAGTTCCTCATGCGTTCCTTCCTCCGCAATACCCTCCTCCGTCAAAACCAGGATTCGCTGTGCATTTTTGATTGTGGAAAGCCGGTGTGCGATCACAAATGTTGTACGATTCTTTGCCAGTTTTTCCAGAGAATCCTGCACGACTTTCTCACTTTCATTGTCAAGTGCACTCGTCGCCTCATCAAAGATCAGGATCGGTGGATTCTTTAAAAATACCCTTGCAATGGACAAACGCTGTTTCTGCCCACCGGAAAGCTTGATTCCCCGCTGTCCGATATCTGTTTCATACCCATTTGGCAGCGACATGATAAAATCGTGTGCATTGGCATTTTTCGCCGCTTCAATCACTTCCTCACGTGTTGCATCCGGTTTTCCATAACGGATATTATCAAAAACGGTTCCGACAAACAGATACACATCCTGCTGTACGATACCGATATGGTCGCGCAGGCTCTTTAACCTGATATCCCGGACATCGCAGCCATCAATCTTAACTGCTCCTGCCGTCACATCATAAAACCTCGGAATCAGTGAACACAGTGTACTCTTTCCGGCTCCTGACGACCCCACAAGTGCCATATAAGCCCCCGCCGGAACGTTCAGATTAATATGATTTAACACACATTCCGTATTTTCCTCATACTGGAAAGATACATCCTCAAAGCTGATATCGCCTTTGACATTGACCAGCTCTTTTGCATCCTCTTTATCTGCAATATCCGGTTCGATCGCCATGATCTCCTGAAAACGTTCAAACCCGGTATATCCGTTCTGAAACTGTTCCGTAAAATCAATTAGTGTCCGCACCGGCTCTGTAAACACGCTGATATAAAGCAAAAATGTGACCAGATCACTGATATCCACACTTCCCTTTGCGATCAGAATGACACCCGCAAGTATGACATTTACCTGGATCAGGGTCGTAAAAGTACCAAGTCCTGCCGAGAAACTTCCCATATAATAATAACTGTTCTTTTTTGCGCGCAGAAAGCCTTCGTTTCCCTGACGGAATTTTTCTCTTTCGATATCCTCATTCGCAAATGACTTTACCACACGGATCCCGGACAAATTATCCTCGATCTGTGCATTGATATCGGCGATCCGCTCGCGGTTGCTGCGAAACGCACGGCGCATTTTTCCGTTCATGTAATAGGCAAACAGAAACATGAACGGCAGCACTGCAAATGCGGCAAGTGCAAGTGCCGGTTTAATACTCATTAAGATCACGAACGCACCAATAATTTTGATCAGGGAAAGGATAATGTTTTCCGGTCCATGGTGCATCAGTTCTGTGATATCAAATAAATCCGTCGTAATACGGGACATCAGCTGCCCAACCTTCTGATCATCATAAAAGGAAAATGACAGCTTCTGAAAATGTGCAAAAATCTCCGCACGCATGTCATACTCGATCTTAGCGCCCATCACATGCCCCTGATTTGCAATAAAAAACGGCTGTAACAGTCTACCGCCACCAGTGCGAATAACATAAGCGCAATCCAACGGATCTGTCCTAAAATCGCCTGCGGTTCCATATAGATTAATGTAGATGTCACATAACGGATCACAAGCGGGATCACAAGCGCGACCGCCGCAGATACCGTTGCAAAAAACATATCTGCCCAGAACACTCCCAGATACGGCTTATAATATGAAATCATCTTTTTCAGGTTTTTACTCATAGTATTCCTTGTATGATAATTAGGAAGTTAATTATCACATATTTCCTTTCTTTTAATATCGTGGTTCAATACAATTCAGATACTATGGACTTTTGATTTGTTTTCTGTAGCTTGACTACTCAACTGGAGTGTAT
>ENA-OQDE01000282-OQDE01000282.1-human-gut-metagenome-genome-assembly--contig:-NODE-282-length-32713-cov-11.469956_pt1 | contig 32713 bp, 34 predicted proteins | sample MGYA00242768_ERZ504595 | MGnify/ENA primary metagenome ERZ504595 (study PRJEB26092, sample SAMD00036307) | human gut metagenome | host: Homo sapiens | study: EMG produced TPA metagenomics assembly of... | reverse complement strand
CTTCTCCACCATTGTGGCCGCCGTACGCGAGGGTCGCGTGATCTTCGACAACATCCGCAAGTTCCTGCGCTACCTGCTGAGTTCCAATGTGGGTGAGGTGTTCACCGTGTTCCTCGGTGTGGTGTTTGCTGGCTTCCTCGGCATCCGCCAGCCGGAAACCGTGGGCGTCACCGTGCCGCTGCTCGCCACACAGTTGCTGTGGATCAACCTGCTGACCGATGCCGCGCCGGCGTTGGCTATGGGCGTGGACCCGCAGACCGACGATGTGATGGGTCGTAAACCGCGTAAGGTGACGGACCGCGTGATTGACGCCTCCATGTGGGGCGACATCATCTACATCGGCGTCATCATGGCCATCGTCACGCTGATTGGTATGGACATGCACCTGTCCGGCGGCTTGTTCACCGACCGCTCGGTGGATGCCATCGGCCATGAAGCGCAGATGACCGAGGCCCGTACGATGGGCTTCACGATTCTGGTGTTTGCCCAGCTGTTCAACGCGCTGTCCTCCCGTTCGCATCTGCAGTCCGCATTCGTGGGTCTGTTCTCCAACAAGTGGCTATGGGGTGCGATTGGTTTGTCCGTGGCGCTGCAGCTCGTGGTGATTTACGTGCCGTTCCTCAACGGTCCGTTCGGCACCGTGGCATTGAGCCCGATGGCTTGGGTGGAATGCATCTGCCTGGCCGCAATCGTGCTGATTGCCTCCGAACTGCGCAAGATTGTGCTACGCGCGATGGCCAAGCGTTAAGCCATCGCAATAGCCCTGATTGTGGGCATATAGCAGTGGCGCTCTGGTATTCAGAGCCCGGCCCACTGCTATATCCAAACGGCTCCTCATGGGGCGGTAACTATCCCATGGGGCGGTCGCTGAAAACGGCATTATTCCGCGAAAAAGGAAAATATGCTAACCGCCCCATGGGGAGTTACCGCCCCATGGGAAACAGGAGAACGCTGCAGACCTCAGTTGTTGCTGCCGTCAGTGCCGTCAGTAGAGGTGGAGTTGTCGCCGCCGTTATTGTTGTCGCTATTGTTGGACTCGTCTTGAGACTTCTGCTGTGCCTCTTGGTCAGCCTTCTGCTGAGCCTCTTCCTGAGCTTGCTTGGCGGCATCTGCCTGCTGCTTGGCCTGCATCGAGGCGGTGACGTCGGACTCGGCCTTCTGCAGTTTAGAAATCGCATTATTGACGTCGGATTCGGACGGACTGGTCCCGTTCATCACCGTATTGGCCTCGGTGATGGCGTTTTGCAGCGCGGTGCGGGTGTTTTCATCGGCCACACTGCCCGCGGAATTATCCAGCGTGCCCTGCGCCTGCGAAATAGCCGAGCTCAGGTTCGATTTCAGTGTGTTGGTATCGGCCGTCGCCTTTGAAGTATTAACGGCCTTGATCGCATTGTTGATGGCATCCGTCTTGTCAGCCATGTCGCTGGCATCATTCTGCAGCTCTTTAGTGTGAGACTTCAGCTCAGTGGCGTTGAGGCTGGAATCGCACTTGGCGGTGTCGGTCGGATTGTCGGCGTCTTGCAACGCCTGATTCAGCGTGGTGAGCGTATTGGCATCGGCCACATCGCTGGTGGATGTTTGCGCGCTGGTTTGGCCATTGGATATGGCGGTGGTGAGCTTCTTCTGAGCATTCGTGTACTGCTTGGCCGCTACCTTGCACTCGGCCAATGCCACGGCTTGGCTCGCCTTGCTGCTGTTGGAATGCCACCAGAGCAGGCCGGCGACAACCAGCGCTATCACGGCGACTACCGCTACGGCAATGCCGACGATCTTGCGGGTGTTCTTTTTGCCGCTACCGCCGTGACGAGCTCGGCGCCATCGGAATCGTCCTCATCGGAGACCTGATTCAACGGAATGGAGGGAGGCATCACAGCAGGCTGAGCCTGTGCCGAAGCAGCCAGGGCGGCCGGTTGGAACACCTGTGTGGCTGCAGCATCATCGGCAGACGCTACTTGCGTTGCCGGCATGGCAACGGTCTCACCGGATACGGTGGATGATGCGCCGTATGCCTGTGTGGCCGCGGTTTCGGCATTCGGCATGGCCTGAGCTTCGAAAGGCTGTGTTGCCATGACCTGATCAGGCTGGAACGCTTGTGTTGCCTCGGCATCTACCGCAGGCTGCTCGGCCTGATTGGGGTGGAACGCCTGTGTCGCGGCGTTTGAAGCTACCGAAACAGGCGATGTCGCCGGTGCCGCTGGTGCGGCTGGTGCTGCTGGCGTCACCGGCGCTGTCGGTTCCACCGGGCGGAAGCTTTGCGTCGTCTGATCCCAAACGTATTGCTGCTGGCCGGGCGCAGCGGCGATTGGTGTTTCGGATACTACTGGCTGCGTGGCTGCCGCCGGCTGTGGTGCTTGTGCGGCAACCGCAGCCAGGAATTGCGGCGAGAACGGTTGCGTCATGGCCGGATCGATGGGCTGCGTCGGCTGAGCGGCTTGTACGGTCGGCACAGCTTGCGTGGGTTGTGAGGCATACGCTACTTGCGCGGGCTGCACAAACTGTGTGGGCTGTGTGGGCTGCGCAGACTGCGCAGACTGCACAGACTGCGGGAACTGCAGAGCCGGTGTGGCTTGTGCCGTGGGTTCTGTGCTATATGCTGCCGTCTCTTGCCCGGGAATCGGAGGAACCGTTGGCCTGACCGGCTTTTCGGGCTGCTGGAAGTCGAACTGGAACCCGCCATCGCTGTTGGTCATGACATCTCCTTGGGATTAAGCAAATGGCCGGCATCCGCCGGCCGAATGGTACGTCGCAACGCTCAGTCGTCGATGTGCGCGCGGTAGAAATTCTCGTAGGAACGGCTCGGCGTCGGACCCCGCTGGCCTGATAATGCGAGCCGGTGCCCTTGGAGCCATAAGGGTGCTCAGCGGGCGAGCTCAGCTGGAAGAAGCACATCTGGCCGATTTTCATGCCAGGCCATAGTTTGACCGGCAACGTCGACACATTAGACAGCTCAAGCGTAATATGCCCCTCGAAACCGGGGTCAATGAAGCCCGCAGTCGAATGGGTGAGAATCCCCAATCGGCCCAGTGAGCTCTTGCCTTCCAGACGGGCAGCAATGGACGGGTCCAACTTGACGTATTCCCACGTGGAACCCAGTGCGAACTCGCCGGGGTGCAAAATCCACGGTTCGTCGGGAGCCACCTCGAACTGTTCGGTGAGCGCGCCTTGGTTTTCCGCCGGATCGACATAGGTGTAGGCGTGGTTATTGAACAAACGGAAGTACCGATCCAATCGCACGTCGATGGAAGCGGGCTGCACCATTTCGGGGGTCCACGGATCAAGTGAGATATGACCTGCGGACTGTGCGGCGAGAATGTCGCGGTCGGACAGCAGCATGTGAAAAACTCCTTGGGCAAATAAATACTGCCTTCAAGTCTAGCGCCTTGGGCGGAAACGTGAGAGGCTCCTCACGCTTCCGCGGTCCATCAATCGCAAGTATTCTCAGGTTTTTCTCAGAGAAACTTAGAGGTAGACCCAGAAAGCAGTGGTTATATAAAAGATGTCAGCGGAAAGCTGATCAGGAGCCGCAGCAGTTCCCGACAATTGAACCCCCTTTCTTCTTCTCTCTCCTTTCTCTCCCCGGCGGCAACCGCGGGGTTCTTTTTGTGCCCTGAATCATTCCCCCGAATGACCGCCATTCCCAAGCCATAGCGGTACACTAGCTGTGTAATCGGCAGGAAGGGGGCACCGATGGCCCGCAACGATGAGGACTACGATTTCTTCGGCGATGGTCAGTATGACGATTCGCGCAGCTCACGTCGTGCACAGAATCGACGCCCATCCAGACGGGATGCCGGCCGGCGATTCGCCGCTACAAAAGCCAGCAGCCCAACGTCGATATTGTGCCGCAGACTTGCCGTTGTCAGCGGACTGCTAGCCGTCGTGGTATCGGCCATCTCGGCGGTTCATGAGATCGCGCCTTACGCCATTTCCTTTATGACGGCAGTGCCAGGACGATACATTGCGTTGATGGCGGCGGTGCTTATCGGCATCACCCTGATTCTGGTCATCGCTGCGCGAGTCACCATGCTCGGTACGCCACTCACGGGGGAGTGGGCGCGGGCGGCATCATCGCACTGGTGTGCGCCATAGTTTGCTTGGTTATCGGCGTGGCCGTGGGCGTATTGTTCCCGGAAGGACTGATTCAGCAGTCGAACGACAAGGCACCCGTCGAAGATACCGCACAGATGGAGCAAGGCATCGAACAAGCTGCCGGCGCGTGCAAAGAAGGATGGCAGGGGCTTGATACGGGCGGTTTGCCGGGCATCACCACCGTACAGATGTGCACTGATCCGAGAGTGGCCTTCGTATCCTTTGAATCGGAATCGTCCGCAGCCATCAGCCGGGCACCTATCGAAAGCAAGATTTCCGAACTGCTGAGCCAATACGCTGATAATGAGCAAACGAAAGGTGATTGGCGATTGCTGAACGGCAAACGCTGGATGGTGTTCGGCGAGGCCAGCAAGATGACCGCACTGCAGCAGCAGTGGGGCGGCGAACTTGAGACAATCACCGCAGCCGCAGATACCGCAGACAGCGGTAACGCCTGACAGATTGCCGGTATCCCTTGAAAAGTCCCAAGGCGATTCGGCGCGGATTACCCAATATGATTGAAATCATGGTCCATCGTTTTCCGCACAGCGCGCAAGACCTCTATATTGGAATGGTATGAGCAAAGAAGCGAATGCCAGCCAGCCTCTGATCGGCCGCGAATCCACCACTGTGCCCGGACGTTTTGGCGAGCCACTCACCGTGGAACACAGCGTCACCTCGCGCGGCGGCTTCGACCAGCATGCCACGCATCCGCTGTTCCTGTGCCTGCATGGATGGGGATCCAGCGAAGAAGACATGGCGGACATCATGCGCCTCATCGCTCCATATAACGACTTCGTGGCACTGCGCGGGCCGCTGACACTCGCGCCGGCCCGTGAAGGCAGTCCCGACCCCGGCAACTACGCGTGGTTTCACGATGCCCTGCCTATCGGCGATGATCGTGACTACGACGCGTATGCCGCCGCCACAGCAGTCGACCGATGGGTGGCCGACAACATTCCCGCCGACCGTGACGTGGTGCCGCTTGGGTTTTCGCAAGGTGGGCTGGTCGCCGTGCATTTGTTGCGTATCAATCCCGAGCGGTACCGGGCCGTCGTCTCCCTGTCCGGCTTCAACGCACCCGGTCAGGTGCCCGGCACGGCCCCCGCCGACTCTCGCCTGGCCGATTACGATATCCCCGTGTTCTATACGTACGGCAAGAACGATGGCGTAATCCCAAAATACGAACTGTTCGCCACCGCCGCTTGGCTGGAAGAGCATACGTGGCTGAAAACCAAGAGCTACCACGGTCTGGATCACAATGTGAGTCTTGAGGAGTTCGCCGATTTACGCCAGTGGCTACTTGACAACGACATTACCTCTGGCGTGCTGTAGTCAGCCGCCATCACTGGAATTGGCGCGGCCGTCGCAGCAATCGGACATCGAGGGCGCTTGTAGCCGGCGCGGTCATAGACTGTTCTCCCATGAGCGAAGTGAGCACTGCAAGCACTACTGCACATACTGAAGAGAATCATACGGAAATAGCAATCCCCAACTTGCTCCCCTCAGAGAAGGGAGCCAAGGAAACTAGATGCCGGAATCGGCATCGACCTGCATAACGTAGATGTTGCGCCTCAGGGAGCGGGCTTGGGCTCGGTTGATGTCGCCGGCTTCGTACATGTCCTGAATCATACCGAGTTCGATACCGTAGCTCTCGCGCTTTACGTCCTCGACCTGCGTGATGGTTTCCGTAGTGCCGCTCATGGTCGGACGTGCCTGCAATGAAGCCTCGGCACGACGATAATCCAGCAACAGTGCCGAACAATGCTCGGTGTTGTACGTATCCTGGCCCATCTCGTCAATAAGCCGGCCGATAACATGATGAATCGCCTCGACCTGCAGTTCGCGGGTGCGCGCGAAAATCTGGTCCTCGCTCACCAATGGTGTGGTGTGGCGAATCTTGGACACCGTGCGTTTGGCGTAATTGCTCATCTGCCGCTGGAACATGCGTACACGACCGCGAATCTGCGATACCGCGTGCCCCGAAGTCGGATCAGTGGAAGTGTGACGCAACGTATTCATAATCTGGTCAAGCATGCGCTCGCAGGTTTCGACGTTCAGCTCTTGCGTGGCCGTATCCGCCGCCGGATGTGCTTTGGTGTCGGCAAGCCGGTCGCGCACGAATTCCTTTTCCCAATGCAGCGCTTCGATCTGCAATTGCTCGAATCCCTGGGGATCGGTATCGCCGATGCGCTGCTGCAATCGCCCGATGCGCTTGGTGTACTGGTCGATTACCATCAGAATCGCACGACGATTCTCTGGCGTGATGCGTCCGGTCAATTCCTCCACCGTGGCGCGTAACACATCGATGGTCACCGGAATTATTTCCGCGCTGGGATCCTTGCCACGGTTCGGGGCCAATAGCGGTAACAGGAAGTTGGCCAGCAGCAAGGTCGCGATAATCACGCCTGACGCAATGAAAATCAGCTCGTCACGCATCGGGAACGGCGCGCCGCCGGCAATGTAATACGGGATGGTGAACATCAATGACAGCGTGATGGTTCCCTTGGGGCCGCCAAAGGTCATCACTGCGGCCGAGCGCCAGCGTTCGGGTGTCATTTTGCGGCGCTGGCCGGAGATTGTATCTCGCGCAACGCGCAGCATGGCCGCAATCCAGAAGAATCGAAGCGCGATTACCACCAGAGTGACCAGCAGAATAATGCCGATCAGCGCGATATTGCTGATATACGGGTCAGACCAGCTGGCCATCATGGCGCGCGGCAGCTGCATGCCAGAAGAATGAACACCGCACCGTTGAGCGAGAAACTCAGCACACCCCATACTGAAGTGGAAACGATATTCGTGCGTGCCACATTCGGCCCCACGCCGGTGCGGTCGAATCGGATGAACAGGCCAGCGGCCACCACCGACAGAATGCCGGACACATTGAATTCCTCCGCGCCCAAATACAGCAGGAAGGGCAGGAACAGTTCCATCAGAATACGTGTGGTAGTGGTTTCCCAGCCGAGGGATCGCACGGTCTCGAATAGCCAGTTGGCCGCTGCTGCTATCACCAGGCCAAATAAGGTGCCGCCAAAGAAGGAGATCACGAATTCGCCGGCGGCCTGCCCCACGGCGAATTCTCCAGTGAAGGCGGCGGCCAGAGCGAACTGGAAGCCGACGATGCCGGAAGCGTCATTGAAGAGTGATTCGCCTTTCAGCACGTTGCGCTGACGCTGCGTCAGCGAGGCTTCTTTACCGAGGGAGCTGACGGCCACCGCATCGGTCGGGCCGAGTGCCGCGCCGAGTGCTAAGGCTGAGGCTAAGGTGATGGACGGCCAGACGGCATGCAAAGTGAATCCGACCGCCGCCATCGTGACGATAGCCAGTCCGATAGCCAGCGATAGGCTCAGATCCAGCGTTTTCAGCAACGCCGACTTATCGATTTCGTGGGCTTCCAAATACAGCAATGGCGCGATAAACAGCACCATGAACAGTTCCGGGTCGAGCGTTGCATCCGGGAAAAACGGCAGATACGTAACCAGCACGCCCAGCACAATCTGGACCAGCGGCGTGGAGACTTTGGGCACGAAGCGACTGACAAACGAGCTCACCACCACCGCCGCAATGATGCATAGGATGAGCTCAAATACCGCCATGTTGCCGCCTTCTCCCTTAAATTTTTCTCCACCAAAAGTATATGGGAACCATGAAGAAAACGTTAAGCTTGCGGCCGATTATGCACATCATGAGACGATATGAGAAAAGGCATACACTCGTTGGTATGGAATATGACGAGGCGATGCGCCGCGCACTGGAACTGGCCGGTCAGGCTGCAGCCGCTGGTGACGTACCGGTTGGTGCGGTGGTGCTGGATGCGGCCGGCCAGATTGTCGGGCGCGGATACAACACGCGTGAGGCTGATGGTGACCCGCTTGCCCACGCCGAAATCATCGCCATGCGTCAGGCGGCCCAAGCCTTGGGCGCCTGGAATCTCGCCGATTGCACGCTGGCCGTCACACTTGAGCCGTGCCCGATGTGCGCGGGTGCCTGCATCCAGACCCATATCGGCACCATCGCGTTCGGTGCCTGGGATCCCAAGCTCGGTGCATGCGGTTCGATTTGGGATATTCCGCGCGATCCGCATATCGGCCATAGTCCTGAAGTGCACGGCGGCGTGTTGGAAGGCGAGTGTCAGTCCATCCTGACTGATTTCTTCGCCCAGCGGCGATAGACACGGACGCATTACTTACCTCACGCAACCAACACGCGGCACCAAGGCAACATATTCCATTTCTTCTACCATCGAAACCAGTAGTGCAATGCCAATCCACACACGTCGAAGGAGACAATATGGCCGAGAACACCTCGACTTTCACCGGTGCCGCCGCTGACGGTACCGCACTCACCGCCGTCTACCTGACCCAGCCCGCCGCCAATGTGGCGATCGGTCTGGTGTTTGCCGGCAGCGACCTGCCGCGCATCGTCCACTGGGGTCGCCCGCTGGCCAAGCCCGACACCCTGCTGGCCGCCTATGACGCCCTGAAGCCGCAGCGCGTGTCCGGCGCGCTCGACGACACCGTCTGGCCGTCCATCCTGCCCACCCAGGCCGAAAGCTGGATCGGCGAGCAACGCGTGGTGCTGCGCCGCGCCGGCGTCGAGCTCTTCCCCAAGTTCACCGTGACCAACATCGAGACCGGCGGCGTGCTGGAAGCCACCCTCGATGCCGTGTCCGGCGAAAGCTACACCGATGTGGCCGGCCATGCCCGCGCCACCGGCCCGGCCCGCGTGCCCGGCGTCATAGTCACCGCGCGCGATGAGGAGCAGGGCGTGGAAGTCGAATGGCACCTTGAACTGCTCCCCGGCGGCCTGGTCCGTCAGAAGGCCACCGTAACCAACCTGTTTGGTGCAGACGCCGGAGCCCCGCTCGAGATCGGCAAGATCGAGCTCGGCTTCCCGCTGCCCGAATCCGCCGGCGAAATCCTCACCACCACCGGTCACCATCTACGTGAACGCAGTCCGCAGCGCCAGCCGCTGACCGTCGGCCGTTTCGAAAAGCCGCAGCTCGCCGGCCGCCCTGACTTCGACGCATCCCTGCTCCTGACCGCCGGCGTGCCCGGTTTCGGCTTCGAGCATGGCGACGCCTATTCGGTGCACGTGGCTGGAGCGGCAACTCCGTACTGTCCGCCGAACGTCTGCCCTACACGACCGGCGTAATCGGCGGTGGCGAACTCCTGTTCGGCGGCGAAGTGACGCTCGCCGGCCCCGGCGAAGGCCAGAACTCCTACGACACCCCGTGGCTGTTCGGCTCCTATGGCGATGGCCTCAATGAGATCGCCGCCCGCTTCCACTCCTACGTGCGCTCCCTGCATCCGCGCCTGTTCTCGCACGGCCGTCCGGTGATCCTCAACACGTGGGAAGCCGTGTACTTCGACCACAACTTCGATACGCTGAAGGCACTCGCCGACAGGGCCGCCGACTCCGGCGTGGAACGATTCGTGGTGGATGACGGTTGGTTCGGTTCCCGCCGCGACGACACCTCCGGCCTCGGTGACTGGCAGATTGCGCAGGACGTCTGGCCCGATGGTCCGAAGTCACTGAAGCGCTCGCCGACTACGTGCACGCCAAGGGTATGGAATTCGGCTTGTGGTTCGAGCCGGAAATGGTCAACCCCGATTCCGATGTGGCCCGTAACCACCCTGATTGGATTCTCTCGCCCACCGCTGGCCGACTGCCGCTGCAGGGCCGCACTCAGCAGGTGCTCGATCTGACCAATCCGGATGCGTTCGACTACATCTACGGCTGCATGGACCAGCTTGTCGGCGAGCTTGGTATCGACTACATCAAGTGGGACCACAACAAGCTCGTCACCGAGCCCGGTTCCCGCCGCTCCGGCCGCCCGGCCGTGCACGCGCAGACCCTTGCCGTCTACAACATCTTCAAGGGCCTCAAGACCGCGCATCCGGGCCTTGAGATCGAAAGCTGCTCCTCTGGTGGCGGCCGCGTGGATCTTGGCATCCTGGAGCACGCCGATCGTATCTGGGTCTCCGACTGCGTGGACCCGGTTGAGCGCGCGGACATCCAGCGCTACACCTCGCTGCTGGTGCCGCCGGCGATGATGGGCGAGCACGTGGGTGCCAGTCCCGCGCACTCCACCCAGCGTGCCACCAGCCAGGAACTGCGCATGGCCATGGCGTTCTTCGGCCACATGGGCATCGAATGGAACCTGTTGAAGGAGCCGGACGAGGCGCTCGCCAAGCTGGCCGTGTGGGTGGCCGAATTCAAGAAGCACCGCGACTGGTTCGCCATCGACACCTGCGTGCACGCCGACTCCAACGATCCGGCCGTGCGCTTGGATGGCATGGTGATGCCGAACCGTGACGCCGCCATCTACCGCTTCACCCAGCTGACCACCAGCCAGACCTATCCGGCCGCGCCCGTGCATCTGCCCGGACTTGACCCCGAGCGCACCTACCGTGTCAGCCCGCTTGACCCGAGCTTGGATTTGACCGGTCTGACCAACGGCCAGAGCACTCTCGCTGGTGGAACGAGGAAGGCGTAGTCCTGACCGGCGAAGCCTGCAGCGCTACGGCATTCGTCCCCCGTCCCTCCACCCCCAGCAGGCAGTATTGCTCAAGGCTGTGGCGTTAAGCTGACAGCCTAGTAGGCTGTCAGTAGCCACGGCCTGAGCGAAGCGACAGCTGAGCGAAGGTGGGATTGAGCCTTGCCGATAGGCAAGTCCGTAATTGCTGGTCGTGGCGGAGTAACTGTGGCGAAGCAACGTTCTTGCTCCCCTCTCTGAGGGGAGCCAAGAACGGCCTACCCAATATGCTTCACAATCACGCGACTGGCGGCGGCTTTGGCCCAGAGCTGCCAGTCGTGGTTCATAATCGTGAACTTGACCGGCTGGGTCTGGCTGTGACGGTAGAAACGAATGCCGTCACGTAGCGAATCGGTGCCGAGCTTGGCCAAAAACGCGGACTCCCCGGCAATCATCACATGCCCGGGCATCGCGATGTTCGCACCGTAGCCACCAGCGATCCCAACCGGAAACACGTCCGGTTCACCAACTGCGTGGCCTGCGGCACGCGTCCCTTGGCATCGCGCGCAAAGTCCTCAAAACTGACCGCGCGACCCACAATCGCAGAGTACTGTTCGGCGATCGAATCGTCAGTCAAGCATTGTGAACAGCCGATATGTCCGCTGGTGCAGCGCGGCCCCTCCGGATCGATAAGCACGTGGCCCACCAGACCATAGCTCTTATCCGGGTACTGTACTGGCTTGCCGTTCACGGCCAGCGAATAACCAACACCCACACCGATGGTCACCACGGCGAACATATCCACGCCGACACCCGGCCCGAACCAGGAGGCATCCACCAGCAGAGAATCGATATCATTGAACACCCCGCACGGCAGGCCGGTCGCCTCTGTGGCCATCGTCCCCAAGTCCGTGGCCCCGTCCCAATGCAGGAACGGCGCGAACGTCACAATCGAATCGTCGACCACATGCCCACCTACGCAACGCCCACCGCAGTGGGGGAGGGTAGTCCGGAAGAGGCGATATCGGCGGAACATTCGCGCACCAGCCGCGTGATGGCCGACACCACATACTCAGCCGATTGATCCGCCCCGATCGGCACCTCGTGCCGGCCGGACACCACCTCGCCATGCGCGTTCACCGCAGCGGCCACAATCGACATCCCATGAACCTTGACACCAATGAAGGTGCGTGCGTTCGAACACAACACCAGCGAAGTCTGCGGGCGTCCGCGACGATCCGAACTTTCCCTTGGCGTGAATCGCTCGGGCAGCTTGCCTGACGGGCCGGCCTCGGCCGGAAGCTCCTCGATCACCCCGGCGTAGATCAGATCGCTGGTGATGCGGGACAAGGCCCCTTGGCTCAGTCCCAGCATCTGTGCCAACGTAGTGCGGGCTATCGGCCCGTATTGGGCAATTGCCGCCGCCACGCGATGCGTATGCTCGGATCCGGAAAACCACTGTGGAATCGCGTTGGCATCAGACATGCAAGCCCCCCTCGCTGTATTTATTGCGTTAATCACAAAATACCGCGCTTTTTGTTGCTTGCGCAAGTGGGCTCGCTGGCGCTGGGAATGAAATGGCCGAACCGTTACCTTGGAAAGTGGAAGAACCGCCGGCACCGAAGCCGGAGGAAAAGAAAGATAAAGGAGTCAACAATTATGCTGTCCGATTCCCCACATGCAACGCCTAGACTGAAGCGTCTGGCCGTGCGCACCGCCGCCGTGATGTGCGCGATCGCCGTCGGGTTCGGCCTGGCAGGCTGCGGCTCCAGCACCGCAGGCACCGTCACGCTGGATTTCTTCCAGTTCAAGTCCGAGGCCGCCGACCAGTTCAAGTCCATGGTTGCCGACTTTGAGAAGCAGAACCCGACCATCAAGGTCAACATCAACAACTCCGCCAACGCCCAGACCGATCTGCGCACCCGTTTCGTCAAGAATCGTGTGCCGGACGTGATCACCTTCAACGGCGACATCAGCTTCGGCAACTTCGCCGCCTCCGGTGTGTTCTACGACTTCACCGATGAACCCATTGTGGACACCCTCAACCCCGGCATGGTGCAGATCGCCAAGAATCTGGTGCAGACCACCGATTCCTCCAAGAAGCGCCTGTATGGCCTGCCCTTCGCGGGTAACGCCTCCGGCTACATCTACAACAAGGCTCTGTTCCGCAAGGTTGGCCTTGACCCGGAGAATCCGCCGACCACCTGGAGCGAGTTCACCGATATGCTCAACACCTTCAAGGACGCCGGCATCAACCCGCTGCAGGTTCCGTGGCCGACGCCTGGACCACCCAGGCACCGCTCGCCTCCCTGACCGGCACGCTGGTTCCCGAATCGAAGTACACCGAGCTCAAGCAAGGCAAGACCACGTTCCAGGAACTGTGGAAGACCGCAGTCGAGAAGGAATCCGAGCTCTTCACCTACTCCACTGCGGACACCGGCGTCACCTACCAGCAGGGCACGCAGAACTTCGCCCAAGGCAAGGCCGCGATCATCCCGCTCGGCACCTACGCCATCCCGCAGATCCTGCTGATCAACCCCGATATCGAACTTGGTTTCGCCCAGATGCCGGCCACCGATGACGCCAGCGAGCAGATCCTCACCGCCGGCGACGACGTGATGCTCACCATCGGTGCGAACACCAAGCACCCCAAGGAAGCGATGAAGCTCGTCGAGTTCCTCATGCAGAAGGATCAGCTTGACGCCTACGCCGACGCCCAGTCCGCCATCACGCCGCTGAAGGACACCTACTTCGGCAACGATGCGCTGGAAACCGTGCGCCCGTTCTTCGAGGAAAACCGACTGGCCGACTTCTGCGACCACTACATTCCTTCGTCCATCAACATCGGCGGCTACCTGCAGACCATGGTGACCTCCGGCAACACCGACCGCTTCCTGAACCAGATGCAGACCGAATGGGACAAGGTCCAAGCCAGGACCTTCGAGTGATCGGTAGGAGAGGAGAACATCATGTCACACGCAACCGCAACCAAGACCGCTGCCAAGAAACCGGCCAAGAAGAAGGTCTCCGCCTTCTCCACCCGCAAAGTGGACCCCGCCTACTACTGGATGGTGGTTCCGGCGGCCATCATCTTCGCCTTCTTCCTGTACCTGCCATTTCTTGATGGCGTAAAGTATTCCTTCACCAACTCGCAGGGCTACGGCGATTACAAGTTCATCGGACTGAAGAACTACATCGCCCTCTTCCAGGACAACCGAGTGGGCCATGCCTACCTGTTCACGTTCCTCATCGCCATTCTCATCACGGTGCTGATTAATGTGATCGCCCTGTTCCTGTCGGTGCTGCTGAACTCGAAGATCGCCTTCAAGAATGCTTCCGAGCCATCTTCTTCATCCCCTACACCCTCTCCGTGCTGGTCATCGGCTACGTGTTCAAGTACATCTTCATGAACCCGCTGCCCGAGCTCGGCAAGGCGCTGGGCATCAAGTGGCTGTCCACCTCGCTGTTGACCAATGAGCAACTCAGCTGGATCCCAATCGTCTTCCTCGCCGTCTGGCAGGGCATCGCCTACTCGGTACTCATCTACCTCGCCGGCCTGCAGACCATCGACGACGAAATCTACGAGGCCGCCGCCATCGACGGCGTCAACGCCTGGCAGAAGTTCTGGAAGATCACATTCCCGCTGATCGGACCGTTCTTCACCATCAACCTCGTGCTGTCCATGAAGAACGCGCTCGGCACCTTCGATCAGGTCGTCGCCTTGACCGAGGGCGGTCCGAACTCCTCCACCGAAACCGTCACCTACCTCATCTGGAAGGGTGGCCTGACCGGTGGCGAGTACGCCTACCAGACCGCAAACGCCGTGCTCTTCTTCATCGTGCTGGCGATCATCGCTTCGTACAGCTGCGCATCTCCCGCAGCCAGGAACAGATCTGATTTAGGGGAGGATAAGAAATGACTACTGCAACAGTTACCCCGTCCAAGTCCGGCAAGCCCGCCAAGTTCCGCAGGGACCACAAGATCAACTGGTGGCTGACCGCCGCCGTGGCCGTGCTGAGCCTGACCATTCTGATCCCGCTCTACTTCACCATCGTCACCGCGCTGAAGACTCCGGCCGAAGCCGGCACCTTCGCCCTGCCCACCTCGTGGCAGTGGCACAACTTCGCCGACGCCTCCGCCAAGGTCAACTACCCGAGGCCGCGCTCAACTCCGCGATCATCACGGTGGCCGCGTGGTGCTCACCCTGCTGACCAACACCTTCGTGGCCTACGCCGTGGCCCGCAACATGGACAAGCGCTTCTTCCGCTTCCTGTACTACTTCTTCATCGCCGCCATGTTCGTGCCGTTCCCGGTCGTCATGCTGCCGATTGCGAAGCAGATGGGCTTCCTGCACCTGGACAACCAGGTCGGCCTGATCATTCTGTACACGGTGCTCGGCCTGGGCACGAACCTGTTCATCGCCACTGGCTTCATCCGTTCGATTCCGGTTTCGCTGGAAGAGGCGGCCCGAATCGATGGCGCATCCACGTGGCGCATTTTCTGGACCATCATCTTCCCGCTGATGAGCCCGATTAACGCCACCATCGCCATCCTGACCGCACTGTGGGCCTGGAACGACTTCCTCCTGCCGTTGATCATCCTGACCGACCAGTCGAACCAGACCATCCCGCTCGCCCAGTACGTCTTCAGCTCGCAGTTCGCCACCAACTACCCGATGGCCTTCTCCAGCTACCTGATGGCCATGGCCCCGATCCTCATCGTCTACATCTTCGCCCAAAAGTGGGTCGTCGGTGGAGTCATGCGAGGCGCTGTGAAGTAGTGCAGCTCCACCCAAGCCTCCTTCGGTTTTCCGCCGAGGGGGGCTTTTCCCATATCGCCTATTCCCGCACTGGCCCACTGGTCGCGCCGGGCTCGACCGCCACAGGTACAGTCGTATGAGGGTCGTCCAAGGTCTTCCCCTCAACCAAATTCAGTGCCTTGCGCGCGGCAATCTGTCCGATTTCGCGCGGGGGAGTTGGCACCATGGTGCTTAATCCAATGGATTCCGCCACGTCGGACCCATCAAAGCCAAAGACCGAAACGTCTTCGGGGATTCGTACTCCGATTGCCTGCAACTCATGTACCACGCGCAATGCGTAGTAGTCAGACCACACGCAGATAGCGGTCGGCCGCTCAGGCTGCGCGAGCATGGTGGCGATGACTTGTTTGGCCGAGCGTGGTGATTCCGAGTCGATGAAGTGGATGCCGCAGTCGGTGAGGCCAAGCGAGACTATCTCATCTTTGTATCCGCGTGCGCGTGCATCGAATCCCCATTCCTTGCCGGTCAGCGGATCGGTGCGCCCCACATAGCAGAAACGACGATGCCCGAGGGCCGCAAGATAACGCACTGCCATGGCTTCGGCCGCCTCGTCATCAATGGCCACGGAGGCTTGGCAGCAGCTGATATACGGCGAATTCACCGAGACGATGGGCATACCCATGCTGGCCAACGTGTCGGCTTCCTCATCGGTGGCGGAAAATCCGGATACGATGAGGCGTCGGCGTTACGATTGGCTGGCAGCCGAGTAAAGAATTCCGCACGCTCCTCGACGCTGCCGGCTCGGTATACGGTCAAGTCATAGCGTGCGCGGCTCAGTTCGTCATACAGCCCGTCGAATAATTCGCCCATGAACCAGCCGGCCAGCCGTTCGCGAGCCAGCATGGCAATGCGATTGGTGCGTCCGCTTGCCAGCGCCGCCGCCGAGCGAGACGCGGTGTAATTCAGCTCTTTGGCCGCTTTCAGCACCTTATCCCGCGTAGCTGCTGCCACGTGATCCTTACCTCGCAAAGCGCGGGATGCGGTAAAAGTTGAGACTCCGGCCGTGAGAGCTACGTCGTTGATGGTCGCGCGTTTCATGGTGAATGGGTGGCCGCCTTGTGGCTGTTACCCGGTCGTCCTTCCTCTGGCTGGTACCTGTTGTTTCGCTGTTGCAATAATGATATGCACATCATCAAATGCGGACGTTGTCGATGTTTAATCTCGAGGTGCTGGGCCTGTGGTGCCGCGCAACATGAGCGTCGTGGGAACAACGATGCAACTTTCTGTCAGAATTTCGCCTCGTGATAATCGGATTGCGGCATCTGCCGCTAATGCTCCGTAGGACTGAGGGTCGTGCCGAACGGTTGATATATTGAGCGCTTGTGCCATTGGCCAGTCATCGAATCCGATGACGGATATGTCCTCAGGTACGCGGAATCCGTATGAGCGAAGCGCATGGACTAGAGGAATGGCATTCTCGTCGCTGATGCAGCATACGGCGGTTGGGCGAGGGGAGAGTGCGAGCAGGCTACTGAGTGCCTCTGCTCCGGCAAATTCGTTGTCCTGTACTGCGATGATGTATCCGTCGGGCAAGTTGAGTCCCTCAGCCGCCATGCCAAGACGGAACCCTTCTATACGTTGGTCAGCTTCCCATATGAATCCGTTACTGTCTTGCTGCTTGCAGATAAAGGCGATATTGCGATGTCCCAGTCCTGCGAGCTGATGAACGGTTTGTCGCATTGCTATAATTTCGTCTACGCCGATGGAAATCATATCTCGCTGTTCCGTAAGCCCGATGGTGTTGACACCGATGACTGGCATACCGAGTTGTTCTAAGGTTCGCCTCTCTGTCTCGCTGATGTCGAAGGAGGAGATGATGACCGCGTCTGCGTTGCGCTTCACTGGCATTGAGGAAAAGAAATCGCGTCTTTGATCGGCGTTTGCAAGTCGGTATGATAGCAAGTCATATCCTTGGGATGCGAGCACGGAATATACGCCTTCGGCTAGTTGTGAACTGAACCAGCCAGCCAGTGAGTTACCTACGGTAAGTGCTATACGATTTGTCTTTCCCGTTCGCAGCATGGAGGCTGTTTTCGATGCTGAAAACCCCAACTTTGCACATGCATCAAATACCTTTTGCCTAGTAGTTTCCGATATGCGGTCACGTCCGTTGATTGCACGAGATACGGTCGCCGCAGAGACTCCAGCCTCCTTGGCTACTTCATAGATTGTTGGTTCGCTCATGGGATCTCCTGCATTGCGTAATCGATTGTATTGTATCTGGATTTTGAAGTTAAGGCCACCATTGGTGTGATGCAAGGTTGACGGGTTCCGCAAAAAGATGTACGATGTGCGTAATCGATATCGCAAATATATTTTATTGCCGCCGAAAAATGGTGACAGTAAAGAGAAATATCGATTGCATATGATGAGGATGCAAGGAGGTAACCGATGAATAGGATTATGCGTAACAGCGGCGCGGCGCTTGCTGCGATATTTATCGCTGGAAGTCTGACTGCATGTGGTCCCGGCTCGGCAAGTAGCTCACGAAGTGATACAAATCCTACTGAGGTCAGCACTGATTTAGGTAATAAAAAATATGAGCTGACTTTGTGGGATGGAGCGGGTCTGAAGGCTGTAGATGAGGCGCTGATTGCCGGGTTCGAAGCGAAATACCCAAACATCACCATCACGGGACAATATGATCCGGATAATGTCTCTGGACAAAATGGCCCGCGTGTGATTTCAGCAAAAGATGCGCCGGATATCGCCCGCGTCACCGACATGAATTCAGCGGTTCGTGGCAACCATTTGGTGTCTTTAGAGGCATATGTGGATGCGTACGGCTGGGATGTTCCCGATTCGCAGACTGAATTGTATCGAGTGGATTCAAATGGCAAGCTCGGCAGCGGTGATTTGTACGCATTGCCGAACTCCTATTCGGTGACTGGCATTTATTTCAATACCAAGCTTGCCGAGCAGCTAGGTATTGATGCAGCTCCTACCTCTGTCGAGGAGTTTGAGGCGGATATGCAGACAGCCAAGGATGCCGGCATACTGCCGATGATGACATATGCCAAGGATGGCGGTACCTCTTTTGTCTTTCAGGCGTTAATGGCTAATAACAGTTCTGCGGAAGATGTGCAGAATTGGATTTTGCAGAAATCTGGTACCTTCGACAATCAGGCGGCGCAGGACGCTGCGTCCACCTTGCAGGATTGGAATAACAAGGGATATATGCCTGAAGGTGTTAACGCAGTGGATGCCTCTACTGCTCTGAGCAGGTTCTGCAATGGTGAAGGACTATTTTTCCCGAGCGGTAATTGGAATCTGGATACTGTGGCCAAAGCGCTGGGTGATGATGTTCAGTTCTTTGCTTTCCCGGGTGCCACCAGTGAAGATGAGCCGAACGTTGCTGCTAATGCAGGTGCATTTTATGGTATTCCGGTGAATGCTAAGAACCGTGATGCTGCTGCGGCGTTCCTCGATTATACGCAAAGTGCCGAAGCGCAACAGATTATTGTTGACAATTCTGGCTATTTGCCAAAATCATCTACTTTGGATCTCAAGGCGAATAGCGCATTGCAGCAGAGTATGTTTGATGCCTATGCCGACGTGCTGACGAGCGGTCATACTAGCGATTTCATTAATAATGCTACTGCGGGAATGCAGTCAAGTGGGCTAATCCCTAACTTCCAGTTACTGCTGGATAACAGCATCACGCCTCAGGAATTCACAAAGAATGTGCAGGCGCAATATGACAAAGAAGCGAAGCAGTAGAAACAGCTTCAACTATATGCCGGTTTCGCTAGCGACGCTTGAATTGAGGAGAGTTAACCTATGATGATGGCAGGCCCGTACGCGGGAACTTTATCGGATTTGCCGACTGTCCGCGACGAAGTAACATGTTCGATTAATGCGGAGAACCCAACGGGAGCCAAGGGTTTTGGTTGCCGTGAAACTGGTCCGTTGGGGCCGTCGCGCAAGGGAAAACCGTGTTTGAATGACATTGCTCCCGGGCAGTCTGTGACATTGGCAGATATTGAAGGCCCCGGTTGTATTCGGCACATGTGGTTTACCGTTACGGATCGCACCAGTGACGCTGATCGATACGTTCTGCGCGATGCGGTGCTTGCCATCTATTGGGATGATGAAAAGCGACCTTCTGTGGAATGTCCCCTAGGAGACTTCTTCTGTTGCGGCTTTGGACAAAGTTGCGATGTGTTCTCAGAGCCTATTGTGGTGGCACCTACACGAGGTATGAATTGTTATTTCACGATGCCGTTTCGTAAACGGGCACGTATCGTAGTGCGCAATGACCACGCTCATGCTATTCCGGCTTTGTTTTATCAGATTGATTATGCATTGGGTAATGCGTATTCCTCCCGTGAAATGGCTTATTTCCATGCGCAATGGCGCAGACAGCCAATCACTACTTTAGGCGAGGACTATGTAATCCTCGATGGAGTCAGCGGACGGGGCCATTACGTCGGCACATATCTTGCTATTTCTACGTTGCAACGATATTGGTGGGGTGAGGGAGAGATTAAGTTTTTCCTAGATGGCGATAACGATTATCCCACAGTGTGTAGTACCGGCACCGAAGATTATTTTGGCGGTGCATGGAGCTTCGCTGAGCAGCGAGATGGTCATACGCGCGAGCGTACTTTTTGTGCCCCATATGTAGGATATCCATTTTATTCTGTGCGCGATGGGGCTATAGCAAACCAATATCATGACGATTATTGTCCACCTATGCGTGGCTTGTACCGATGGCATATTCCTGATCCCATCAGGTTTGATAGTGAGCTTAGAGTCACGCTTCAACAAATTGGTTCAGGATATGAAGGTGCATTTGAGCGTCAGGATGATGTGTCTAGCGTGGCGTACTGGTATCAAATTGAGCCACATTCAATTTTTCCCGAGCTGCCCGAGCCTTCGAAACGTCATCCTAGGTGAATGAATAAGCGCTTAGGTATTTAAGGGACCGATGTCGCAATTTCGCGAGAAGGAAGTGCTTGCCTATGGGGAACGTCAAGCCTTCCTCATTTCTTCGGGAATCGGCCATTTGTTTGCGTGTTGCGGATTTGACGAACCGGTTCGACATCTGTTATCCTCATGCATAAGCGCTTAGCAAATACGCTAAGCGAGATAGCCAAGGAAGACATAGCCGGGATCGCCCGGAAGGAAGAAGGAATGATCAATGAGGATCGAACGAACCGCCAAAACCGTTATTGCCGGTCTGATGTCTGTGGCATGCCTGGCATCCGTCGCCGCTTGCGGCCCGGGCTCGTCCAGCAACAAAGCCAACACCGAAACCGAAGCGGTGAGCACTGATCTTGGCGATACCAAGTATGAGCTCAAGCTGTGGGACGGCGCTGGCCTGAAGACCTTTGATGACCAGCTGATCGAAGCCTTCCAGAAGAAGTACCCGAACATCACCATCAAGGCCACCTACGATCCGGACAACACCTCCCAGCAGAATGGCCCGCGCATCATCTCCGCCGCCGACACCCCGGACATTGCCCGTATCACCGACATCAACTCCGCTGTGCGTGGCAACCATGTCGTCAATCTTGACGCTTACGCCGATGCTTACGGTTGGAAGCTGCCGGATTCCCAGACTCAGGTCTACCGCGTGGGCTCCGACGGTAAGATCGGTTCCGGCAGCCTCTACGCAGTGCCGGACGGTGTCTCGATGACCGGCCTGTACTGGAACAAGAAAGTCGCCAAGGAACTCGGCATCACCGAGCTCCGGCCACTGTCGAAGAGCTCGAGGCCGATATGAAGAAGGCCTCCGACGCTGGCAAGCTCGCCATGATGATGCCGGCCAAGGAAGGCGGCACTTCCTACATCTACCAGGCATTGCTCACCAACTATGAGGGTCGCGATACCGTGCAGGATTGGATTATCCAGAAGGATGGCGCCACCTTCAACACCGACGGTGCCGTGAAGGCTGCACAGAAGATCAAGGACTGGCAGGATGCCGGTTACTTCTCCTCCGACGCGCTCGCCCTTGACGGTTCCACTGCACTGAGCCGCTTCTGCAACGGCGAAGCCCTGTTCTTCCCCTCCGGCAGCTGGTACTCCGCCTCCATCAACGATGCACTTGGCGATGACGCCGGCTGGATCGCCTTCCCCGGCGAAAAGGCCGATTCCGGTTCTGCCGCAGCCAACGCCGTGACCGCTTTCGGTATCCCGGCCAACGCCAAGAACAAGAACGCTGCAGCCGCCTTCCTCGACTTCCTCCAGTCCGACGAAGCCCGCCAGATCGCAGTTGACAACGGCTACCCGCCGGTCGGCGAAGGCGAGACTCCGAGCACCGATAACCAGCTTCTCGGCCAGGTCCTTACCGCCTACGAAGGTCTGGTGAAGACCGGTAACACCACCGACTACATCAACAACGCCACCGCAGGTATGCAGGCCAGCGCCATTATCCCCGGCTTCCAGTCCTGATTGACGGCACGATGACCCCCAAGGCATTCGTCGAATCCATTCAGGCTCAGTACGAGAAGGAGGTCAAGTAACCCTTGCACTTACCGGGCGGAGTGTTCTTCCCTTTTTCCCGCTCCGCCTGGTTCCTTCCCATCGCGCGCACGACGTTGTGTGCGATGTTCGATTCCCAGTTCACACCAAACCAGCAAAGCGTGGTGACAATCATGGATTCCCATAAGGCAGCCAAGGCGGTCAAGCCAAGCGCAATATGTCCCTCGGTCTGGTCAGCCTGCTTTTCCTCGCTCCGGCGCTTGTGTTCTACATCGCCTTCGAGTTGTGGCCGATCATTCAGACCATCTGGTACTCGTTCTACGAGTGGAACGGTATCGATGCTAGCACCTTCATCGGTGTCGAAAACTACATCACCGTGTTCACCGACCCCGATCTGTACGGATCGATTCTGCACTCCTTCTACCTGATCATCTTCTTCTCCATCATCCCGATTGTGCTCGGCCTGATCATTGCCGTGCTCATCAAAGACATGAAGTCCAAGGTCGGTCGTTCCTTCGCGCAGGTTTGCCTGTTCCTGCCGCGCGTTATCCCCGGCGCTGCAGCCGGTGTGGCCTGGACCTGGATGCTGGCCGACAAGGGCACCGCCAATCAGCTGCTGCGCGCAGTAGGCCTCGGCGACTTCGCCCACGTGTGGCTCGGCGACCAATCCACCTCCCTGAACGCGGTAGGCGTGATTGGTTTCTGGCTGCAGCTCGGCTTCTGTGTGGTGCTCTTGCTCTCGGGCATCGGCGGCATCGACCAGTCCCTGTACGAGGCAGCAAGTCTTGACGGTGCCGGCTGGTGGCGTCAGCTCTTCTCCATCACGTTGCCCGGTCTGCGCGGCCAAATCGGCGTATGCCTGACCATGACCATCATCTCCGCGCTCGCCAGCTTCGACGTGGTGTACATGTCCACTCAGGGCGGCCCCGGCACCTCCACCATGGTGCCCGGCGTGCAGGTCTACCGCTTGGCCTTCACCCAGCAGAGCGTTGGCTTGGCCTCCGCGCTCGCCGTCACCCTGATGATTCTCGTGCTGCTGGTCGTCGGACCTCTGCAGCGTCTGGTCAACGGAAAGGAGCAGTGACCATGCAGCAATCCAAAGCCGTTCGCATCACCGGCACGGCGATGCTCGCTCTGACCGTCCTCTTCTGCGTACTGCCGTTCCTGAGCATGCTCTCCGCGGCATTGCAGCCGCAAGGTTCCATGCCCGAAGGTATCCAGTTCACTGCCCACCCGCACTGGGAGAACTTCATCGACGCCTGGAACATGGCAAACATCACCCCGCTGCTGCTCAACAGCTGCATTCTGGTGATCGTGGTCGTGCCCTGCGTGGTGATCTTCTGCTCGCTCGGCGGTTATGCCTTCGCTCAGCTCAAGGTGCCGTGCAAGGGCCTGATCTACGTGCTGTTCCTCGTCGGTCTGACCATTCCGTTCGAAACCTTGGTCACTCCGCTGTACTACGAGATCAGTGGCATGGGCTTGCTGAATACCCGTCTTGCCTGATCTTGCCGCTCATCGGCCTGAATATTCCGTTCGGTATTGTGTGGATGCGCTCCTGCTTCGAGCAGATGCCGCGTGATCTGATCGAAGCCGCATCCATCGATGGTGCAGGCCATCTGCGCACGTTCCGTTCCATTCAGCTGCCGTTGGCACTGCCAGCCATCTCCTCGCTCGGTATTCTGACCTTCCTGGCCACCTGGAACCAGTTCCTGTTGGCTGTGGTGTTGGAGAACGACCCGAACAAGCGCACGATGCAGGTGCCCTACAGTCGTTCGTTGGCCAGTATCAGACCGACGTGGTGCTGCTCAACGCGGGCGCACTGCTCATCATGGCACCGACGATGATCCTGTTCATCTTCCTCCAGCGCTACTTCATCCGCGCCATGCTTGCCGGCTCGGTTAAGGCTGATCCGAAGGCAAGAGGATGTAGGGTATGGCCGCCGGAACAGTGTTTCGTGCGGCCATACTGGTAAAACCATACGTACCGAGCAATCGGACAGGGGAACGATATGACTTTCACCAACAATGACTGGTGGCGCGACGCCGTCATCTACCAGATTTACCCCCGCTCATTCAGCGATGCCAATGGAGACGGCAACGGTGATCTCCAAGGCGTGATCGATCGTCTCGACTATCTGCAGGCGCTCGGGGTGGACGCGCTCTGGCTTTCTCCATTCTATCCATCGCCGCTGGCGGATGGAGGTTATGATGTTGCCGACTATTGCGATGTGGATCCCCGCCTTGGCACACTCGATCAGTTCGACGAATTAGTGGCCAAAGCGCACGAACGCGGTATCGGCATCATCGTGGACATCGTGCCGAACCACACGTCCGATCAGCACCGTTGGTTCCAAGAGGCCCTGGCTCAAGGTCCGGAATCGGAAGCGGCACAACGGTATGTGTTCCGGCAGGGCAAGGGGGAGCACGGCGAATTGCCGCCTACCAACTGGCTGAGTAACTTCGGCGGTTCCGCATGGGAGTCGTGTGGAGACGGCTGGTACTACCTGCATCTGTTCGCCAAGGAGCAGCCGGACCTCAATTGGGACAATCCCGAGGTGCGGCATGAGTTCCTGCGTGTACTCACATTCTGGTGCGATCGCGGTGTGGACGGTTTCCGCATCGATGTCTCGCACGGTCTGGCCAAAGACCTGCGTGAGCCGCTGCGCGACCGTATCGACCCGACACTGATGTCTCCACAGGCTACCGATGGCTCCGATCCGCTCTGGGACCGCGACGCCGTGCATGATATCTACCGTGAATGGCGCGACCTGTTCAATCAGTACACGCCAGCCAAGTATGCGGTCGGCGAATCGTGGTCGCCATTCACCACCCGTATTTTCCAATACGCCAAGCCTGATGAACTTGGTGCCGTATTCGACTTCTCCATGTCAAAGGCCGCCTGGAATCGCGAAGAATACCGCACCACGATTGAGCGCACGCATCGCTATGCTCTCGCTGCCGAAACCGCCCCCACCTGGGTGCTCGGCAACCACGATGTGCACGTATCGCCTCGCGTCTCGGACTGCCGAGCGGTGCAAACATCGAGCAGTGGGTGACGTCCAACGGCACGAATCCGCCGATTGACCCCGCGCTCGCCGCTCGTCGTGCCCGTGCAGCAGCGCTGGTGATGCTCGGCCTGCCAGGTACCGCCTTTGTGTATCAGGGTGAAGAGCTTGGTTTGCCGGAGGACTTTGATTTGACCGAAGATGAAATTCAGGATCCCAATTGGGAACGTTCCGGTCATTATTTCAAGGGGCGCGACGGTTGCCGCGTACCGCTGCCGTGGCAGTCAGACGGCCCGGCGTTCGGCTTCAATGCCACCGGTGCTTCGTGCTGCCCAGCCGGCATGGTTTGCGCAGTATGCCACTAATCGTCAGATTGGTGACGGGGCTTCCGTCCTGCACCTGTATTGTGCTGCTGTCGCATTGCGCAAACAGTGGGTGGCCAACGGCACGGACTTCCAGTTCTCGTGGCTTACCAACGAAGAGTGTCCGGCGCCGCTGCTTGGTTGGCGCTTGCCGTCCGGCATGGTTGTGATGGCGAACTTCTCTGACAGTCAACCAGTCGCCTTGCCGCAGCCGATGACCGTGCTACTTGTGTCTGACGCGACTGTGCAGGCGAACACTCAGGTCGAGAGCGTTCCTCCAGCTGCTACCGTCTGGGCCTTGCCAGCATAATCTCATTGAAGAACACCAAGGAGTTACGCCAATGATTGCCGAAACCTGTCCAATAACCGTTCGCACGGTAACGGCCCATCTTGATACCGGTCGTGCCGTCTATGGCGAACAGGCTTCGGCAATCTGTGAACTGCCGGTAGAAGCCGTCACAATCGTTCCCGAATCATGCGAAGACGAGTGCACGTCCAGTGCGGGTATCCAGGGTGATGCTCAGGTGCGACTCTGGCGTATCGATGTGAACGCGCATGCACCCCAGCCCAAGGACCGCGCCGCTGCCTTTCAGGAACAACAAGCGTTTGAGCCCCACCATGCGATTGACGTGTCGCTCACCATGGCCGGCGTCGACAGCGGCAACGATGACACCATGCTGGCGCTATACCAGCACAAGGAGTGGTGGATGCGCCCGACCTGGGTGCGTACACCATCTGAACTGCCTGAACGCACGCAGTTATTGTTACGCCGCAACAACGATGCCGAAGATGCCGAGTGGCTAGTGTTGGTCGCTATCTGCGGCACGGATATTCGGGCTGATTTCAGTGGGCAGCCCGCAACAGAATCTGATGACACGGCTTTGCGGCTCGTGCTGTCTTCCAACCGGGTTGGTCGCACGACTCTATGTGACACTGCCGCATATATCGCTTGCGCATCCGACCCGTATATGGCCATTCGAGCTGCCACACAAACGGCAGCACGCCAGCTGGGTATTCGCACCCGTAAGGAGCTCCATTCCCGGATGCGCTCACCGGGTTGGGATGGTGTACTTGGGATTCATTGGGGCGAGATGTCAACGAGCAGGCTATCGTCAACAAGATGGAGGAGTTCCAAGCCAAGCATGTGCCCATTTCCTGGGTGCTTATCGATGACGGTTGGTCCAACACGGATCGCACAAAGGAAACCCTGATCGACTTTGGCGCGGATCGCCAACGTTTCCCCCACGGGCTTGCCCACACCATTGCGCTGCTCAAAACGCACTATGGCGTGCGCAGCGTAGGCGTGTGGCAGGCGTTCCAAGGCTATTGGAATGGTTTGGACGAATCGGGTGTAGCCGCGGCCAGCTGCCCGACCGCAATAACCACCACGGCGAATGGTTGCCTGATTCCTGGAAGTCGTGCTGAACAACCCGCACAGTTCTGGGATGCCTGGGACGGCGAACTCGCCGAAGCCGGCGTCGATTTCGTCAAAGTGGATTCGCAAAGTTCCACGTCAGTAATGGTTCGTGGCACCGAAAGTTACGGTGAAGCCACCTGGGGACGCCATCAGGCGCTTGATGAAGTGACCTCACGACGATTCGGCGGCGCATTGATTAACTGCATGGGCATGGCACCGGAGGATTATTGGCATCGTCCTTCATCGCCAATCACCCGTAGTAGCGACGACTATCTACCGCACAATCCTGATTCGCTGGGCGAACACCTTATCCAGAACGCATACTGTGCACTGCTGATGGGGGAGCTGTACCACTGTGATTGGGACATGTTCTGGACGGAGCATCCCCATGCGCGAGTCCATGCCGTGCTCCGATTGCTTAGCGGCGGACCAGTGTATTGTTCCGATGCCTGCGGTCACACTGATGCGGCTGTCTTGCGTGATTTACTTGCCGAAGATGGTACATTACCGCGTCCTGATGAGCCGGCCCGACCAGTCATTGCGTCACTGCTCAATGACCCCGAACATACGGACTATGCGCTCGGTGTCACAGCAAGATTCGGCGCAGAACAGGTCATCGCTTTCGTCGGATTGCGCCGGCAGCCACAAATCGGCATTATTACGGCTAGCGGTCGCTCTTGCCGCATCATCGATGACCATGGTGCGACGATTGATATGAATCCGGGAGAAACCCATACTTGCGAGATCGAGTACGGCCGACTGCGTGTTTTCCGGGTGCAATCATGAAAGCGCATATGCCGATTGATATTTATTTTCCGGCACACCAACGCAGTTCTCCAATGGGAATGTAATTCGCCAATTTTTAGACTGTGAGCAACGAGCAATATAGATATCAATAAGGAGCCAATGATGACTACTTTCAACCGCGCAATAATCCCCGACGCCATCCGCACCAACGGCGCCACCCCCAATCCGTGGTGGTCCAACGCGGTGGTCTATCAGATTTACCCGCGCTCTTTCCAAGACACGAACGGCGATGGATTCGGCGATCTTAAGGGCATCACGTCGCGTCTTGATTACTTAGCTGATCTTGGCGTGGATGTGCTGTGGCTATCCCCGGTCTATAAGTCTCCGCAAGACGACAACGGCTATGACATTTCCGACTATCAGGACATTGATCCTCTGTTCGGCACGCTCGACGATATGGACGAGCTGCTGGCCGAGGCCCACAAGCGTGGCTCAAGATCGTGATGGATCTTGTTGTCAATCACACTTCCGATGAACACGCCTGGTTTGAAGCATCCAAGAACAAAGACGACGAACACGCCGACTGGTATTGGTGGCGTCCGGCTCGTCCCGGCACCACGCCCGGCGAGCCCGGCGCCGAGCCCAATCAGTGGGGCTCCTACTTTGGCGGCTCCGCATGGGAATACTGCCCCGAGCGTGGCGAATACTTCCTGCATCAGTTCTCGAAGAAGCAGCCGGACCTCAACTGGGAGAACCCTGCCGTGCGCCGCGCTGTGTACGACATGATGAACTGGTGGCTTGACCGAGGCGTCGACGGCTTCCGCATGGACGTCATCACCCTGATCTCCAAGCGCACCGATTCGAACGGCAAGCTGCCGGGCGAGTACGGCTCGGAGCTTGAGGATCTTCCTGTGGGCGAGGAGGGCTATTCCAACCCGAATCCGTTCTGTGCGGACGGCCCCCGTCAGGATGAATTCCTGGCTGAAATGCGACGTGAGGTATTCGAGGGGCGTGAAGGCTTCCTGACTGTGGGCGAGGCGCCAGGCGTCACGGCTCAGCGTAACGAGCACATCACTGATCCGGGCAACGGTGAATTGGACATGCTCTTCCTGTTCGAGCATGTTGATTTTGATTGCGAAGGTACCAAGTGGAAGCCGCTGCCGCTTGACCTGCCGAAATTCAAGAGCATTATGGCCGGTTACCAGACTGCCGTGCAGAACGCAGGATGGGCCAGCTTGTTCACCGGCAATCATGATCAGCCGCGCGTGGTCTCCCGCTGGGGCGACGACTCCGCGGAGGAATCCCGCGTCCGTTCGGCCAAGGCACTTGGCCTGATGCTGCACATGCACCGCGGCACCCCGTACATCTATCAGGGTGAGGAACTGGGCATGACCGACGCCCACTTCACGCGTCTCGACCAGTACCGTGACCTTGAATCCTTGAATGCCTACCGGCAGAGGGTCGAGGAGGCCAAGGTGCAGTCGTCTGAGTCAATGATGGCCGGTCTGGCCGCGCGCAGCCGTGACAACGCGCGTACTCCGATGCAATGGGACGGTTCCGGCTACGCCGGTTTCACCGCTCCGGACGCCGCCACTGAGCCATGGATTTCCGTGAATCCGAATCATGCCGAGATCAACGCCGCCGGTGAATTCGATGATCCGGATTCGGTGTACTCCTTCTACAAGCAACTCGTTGCGCTGCGTCACAACAGCCCGGTCGTGGCCGCCGGCGACTGGCGACTGATTGACGCCGCTGATCCGCACGTCTATGCCTTTACCCGTGAGCTCGACGCTGAGAAGTTGTTGGTCGTAGTCAATATGTCCAGTCGAACCGTTGACCTGCCACGTGAGGCTGCCGAACTAACCGCCGTCGGAATCGCCGAGCCGAATGTGGTGATCAGCACGTATGACGCTCCGCACACCGTGGCCTCCCTTGCCAACCGCGAGCTCGACCCGTGGGAGGCAGCCGTCATCCAGTTGTAGTGCATTGAGTGCCTTTCTCCGCTCAAAGAGGTACTTCGGGGCTATCCCGAAATGCTATCTGTCTTGAGAGAGGTACCGTAACGTCGAAACCCCAGGTATAAGCATTGAAAATCAAGCTTATACCCGGGGTTTTTGCTTCTCGGTACCCCTATGAAAACAGATAGCTGTCTGCAAAAGGCCGAATGTACCTCTGTGAAGCGAGATAGCTGGTGTCTCTCGGCATTGTGGTGCTTACAATGGAAAGCTATGGAACAAAAGGATGTTTTGAAGGCGCTGCAACGTGATCATGCAGCCGAACTGAAGCTGGCCGCCGAACGACTCAAAGGCACTGCCCGCCACACGGAGATCATTCCTTCTCCGGTGCTGAGCGAGATGACCGGCCATGAGATTCTCCTGAAGCCGGAAAACCTGCAGGTCACCGGATCCTTCAAGATCCGCGGTGCCTATAACAAGATTGCTTCGCTCACCGAAGAGCAGATCGCTCACGGCATCGTCACCGCGTCTGCGGCAACCATGCCCAGGGTGTGGCCTATGCGGCCCGCGAGCGTGGAGCCAAGGCCACCATCTGCATGCCGCAGATCACCCCGCCGCTGAAGGTCGATGCCACCAAGGCCTACGGTGCCGACGTGGTGCTGTACGGCGATGTGTTCGATGAATCCGCCGCCCACGCTGCTGAGCTCGCCGACAAGGAAGGCATGATTTACGTGCCGCCATTCGACGATTACGAAGTCATCTGCGGCCAAGGCACCATCGGTCTGGAGATCCTTGAAGACGTGCCGAACGTCACTGACGTGGTCGTGCCGCTCGGTGGTGGTGGCCTGGGTGCCGGCGTGGCGCTCGCCATCAAGACATTCAAGCCTGAAGTGCGCGTAATCGGTGCGATTCCGGAGGCTCACCGGCCTGGAAGGACTCGCTGGCCGCGGGTCGTGTGTCTCCGGCTGACCATGTGGTTACCTCCGCCGAAGGTGTTGCGGTCAAGTACCCCGGCGACCTGCCCTTCGCTCTGATTAACGAGTTCCTGGACGATCTGGTCACCGTCACCGAGCGCGACATCAACGAAATGATTCTGCTCATGCTCGAGAAGCATAAGCTGGTGGTCGAGGCGGCCGGCGCCGTTTCGCTGGCTGCGCTGGAACACCTGAACCTGCGTTCGCGCAAGTTCGCCGCCGCCACCGGCCCGCACGTGGTGGTTCCGATTATGTCCGGCGGCAATATCGACACCGTGACCATGGGTGCGGTGATTCAGAAAGGTATGATCGCCCGCGGCCGCATCATGAACTTCGAGGTCGAGCTGCCGGATACTCCGGGCCAGCTCGTCAAGGTGGCCACCCTGCTTGCCGAGCAGCGCGCCAACGTCATTCAGCTTGATCACGACCAGTTCAAGGCATCCGGCCACTACACCAACGCGGTGTCTCTCGGCGTCACGGTCGAGACCAACGGCCCCGAGCACATCGACCGCATCCTCGCGACACTCAGGGAAGCCGGATTCCAGCCCAAGCGCATCTACTGATTCCAATACCGCTGGCGGGAAGCCGCGCAGAAGTGTGCTCCAATACCTCCCGCTGGCGGGAGGTGGCGCAAAAGCGCCGGTGGGTGGTTAACCGACAATCATCAGTTGCTTAACCCACCCACCGGCGCTTTCGTTATGCTGAGGGCTACTTGTTCTCCGCAATCGTCTCGTCCACCAACTTCGGCAGGGCAACGGCGATATCCTCATGAATCAAGCGGCTCGCAAGATGGTCATATTGCGTGTGACCCATATTCATAATGGTGATGGGCACGCCCGCCTGCGCGGCCACCGGCACAATGCTCGCCGCCGGGTACACCTCAAGGGTCGATCCGATTACCCATAGTTCGTCGGCTTTGGTGGCCAGACTGTACGACTTCTCCATCGCGCCGTCCGGCAACGCCTCACCGAAATACACCACATCGGTTTTGATAATGCCATTGCACGGCATATCGCCACGATACTTCAGTTTGCGATGGCAATGTGGGTCGGGCTCTTCATCCAAACGGGCCATGATGTCCGCCGTGGCATATTCCTGATGGCACTTCATGCAATGCGAGGTGCCGATAGTGCCGTGCAGGTTCACGATGACGTTGTCGCTGTTGCCGGCCTTCTCATGCAGCGCATCGAAGTTCTGCGTGGCCAGCAGCGTCAGCATGCCGGCTTGTTCCAGCTTGACCAGCGCCTTATGCGCAGTGCCGGGCTGCGCATTCCATACTGGCGATTCCTTTTGCCAGCGCCAGGAGTACTCGCGGTCCTCTTTGTTGCGCAGGAACAGATCGATGTCGTAAACGCTCATTTGGTCAGGATGCTTGGTCCACACACCGTCCGGACCGCGGAAATCAGGGATGCCGGCGGACGTGGAAATGCCCGCCCCGGTTAATACAGCAATCTTCTTGGTCATAACTACAGGTATACCCGCGATTCATGAACGAAATCCGATGACGGAGCGCTGTCATGCGCCGATTGTGCGCCGGCAGTGTGGTTGCCGAGAGATGAACGCAGGGCCGACAAGCTGAAAACTCTCGCGACACGCCAGCCGAATAGTGGATTTGATGCTTTTCAGAAACATTTGAGGGGTTAACCTAGCCTCATCAGAGCAAAGTGGCTCTGTGCGACACGCCGAGGGAACCGCGCTGTTATGCCGATTCCTGGGGTTTTTGCGTGCCTTGATTTGCGTGAATCCGGACATGCGTGTAAGTTATTCACCTGTTGCCGCTCAGCGCGGCGGGTTCCTTCCTCTGGTTGGTTTCCCGTCTGGCTGGTGTGGTGGTGGTTTGAGAACTCAAGAGCGTGTTTGTACTACTTCTTTATAGTCAATGATTGCCAGTTCATTCCTCGCCTGATTGCCTGTCGTGGTGGTTGGGTACCCGGGAGGGTTTGATGAGGGGTGAGGTTTTTTGAGGGCGTCCTTCCTTAAGGACGTGCTCGTCAATTTTTGTTTTGAGAGTCATCTATTCGGATGCTTTTCATGAAGTTTTTTGTGGAGGGTTCGATTCTGGCTCAGGATGAACGCTGGCGGCGTGCTTAACACATGCAAGTCGAACGGGATCCATCAGGCTTTGCTTGGTGGTGAGAGTGGCGAACGGGTGAGTAATGCGTGACCGACCTGCCCCATACACCGGAATAGCTCCTGGAAACGGGTGGTAATGCCGGATGCTCCAGTTGATCGCATGGTCTTCTGGGAAAGCTTTCGCGGTATGGGATGGGGTCGCGTCCTATCAGCTTGACGGCGGGGTAACGGCCCACCGTGGCTTCGACGGGTAGCCGGCCTGAGAGGCGACCGGCCACATTGGGACTGAGATACGGCCCAGACTCCTACGGGAGGCAGCAGTGGGGAATATTGCACAATGGGCGCAAGCCTGATGCAGCGACGCCG
>ENA-OQDE01000280-OQDE01000280.1-human-gut-metagenome-genome-assembly--contig:-NODE-280-length-32923-cov-9.547292_pt1 | contig 32923 bp, 29 predicted proteins | sample MGYA00242768_ERZ504595 | MGnify/ENA primary metagenome ERZ504595 (study PRJEB26092, sample SAMD00036307) | human gut metagenome | host: Homo sapiens | study: EMG produced TPA metagenomics assembly of... | reverse complement strand
TTTTTCTTTTGAGATAGACGGCTTACCATATTTGCGAGTATACAAATCTTTATAGTAGTCATAGGTGTTAACGAGAGTGTTCCATTCTCCGCTCGGTTCAAACAACACAACTACAGCAAAAACATTTTTCCCATCGTCTGTAGCAGTTACACCTACAGTCGCTTCACTGCCAGTAAAATCCCCTGTAAACAAAGAGATATTGTTTTCCTGCCCGATAGAAGTAAATCCTTTGGTTTTTAGTTTTTGACAAAACTCGGTCATGCTTCCTTCAATAGGAATCCCTTTGAATGAAAGGTGTTCTTGTGCCATGATGTTAATGACAGCTAAGAATACGGCTAAAGAGGCTAGAATCTTTTTCATAATTTATGATGGTTGATTTGTTATAGTTACAAATTTACTCATTTTTAGCCATATAGCAAATTATTTTAGCAATAATCGTCAATTCCATCTTCACCATCCCATTCTAAACCTTGGCTAATGTAAAAGCCTTTCGTGCGCCCTGTTCCTCAAAGAATGTTTGTCCCTCGTGAATATATTTATCACCTTCAAATGACACAGTAATCAAAGAGAATTTCTTGATGCCATCATCTGCATGGGTTCTGATTAAAAGGGAGTCCCCTTTCAAGCGAAATCGTCAATATAATGAGTGGAATATTCATTCTTGGTAACGATAGCCCCTTTTTTAAGCATCTTGGAATATGTTTCCAATGGTTCTTCATCCAACGAATTGGGCATAGCGGAAATTCTGTCGGTGTACGCCAATACTTTTGCATCGCAGTCGGTGATAGCGATTCAGTCAGAATGTCTTGCTTGTATTCTACGGCAGAGAATTCTGATTGGCTACTGGGTACAGAACTGTATTTAGAAAATGGCTCAATGTGTTCGTGGCGTTTGGTCGGTGCATAAATCCACTCGCCCATAGTACCATTGCTTGTGTTTGTTGGGGCAGATGGTGTTTCCGCCCATAATTTCAAGCGTTCATATGAAGCCTTTGCTTCCTCGGCGGAAACAGTCCGCATCCATGCAAAGTTTGGGTTGTCATTGGCAAATTCCTGTATGATTGAAGGGTCGTTTATGAATGCTTCAATACTCCCACATAGAAACTCTATTCTCTTTCTTGTAATAGGATTTAGCAAAACATTTTCCAACTTTGTTAACCACCTTAGATTTTGAGGGCGATTGTTTCGTCTATTGGTGTCTATATGGTCAACAACATGTTGGGGTGTAGGTGGCTCCCCTAAGAAAGCATAGGCAACAATGCGATGTACTCTTTCGCCGCCAATAATCATATATCCAGTTTGTTCATTAGCTTTTCCGAATGTCCAAATATCATCTTCTTTCCTCACTCTTTTACCTATGCGAGAATGGCGCAATACCGCCCCATTGTCACGGACAGAGTAGGTTTCACCTTTGTAGATGCAATCCTTAACCTCCTTATAATCATCCAATAAATTTCTCATTATTACCTCCGTCCAAATCTGTCATAGGTTTCAAAAGCTAACAGCAAAACTTTTCTCCATTCGTCTTGTGTCTTGTAATCCAGCTTTACATTTACACAGACTGACCCATAGACGACATTAGTGCAGACTTCGACTTCACAGTTATTCGTGCTGTCGTGGACTACTCCAATAGGAAGCGCAAGGTTGTTGCCGATTCGCTCTTGGAGAGTGTCTCCGATGGTGAAAGTTATGAAATAGTCGGGCAATCCAAAATCTGGTGTAGCACAATCTTCATAGCCAGAATCGTCCAATTTACAGAAGATAATTGTAGACGGTTTTCCCAATTCTCGCAATATATTCGGTACGACCTCAAAGAATTGTGATACTGCCTTTTGCTTTTTTACATCAGCCCCACTCATTTCTTCTTCATTTATCAATTCAAGGTCATCGGCAAGCTCTTTGAAAAAGTTCTGCCTTAAAACCTTTGATATTTGTTTAAGCTGTACGATGTCAATTTTGCTGCGCTTGAATATGTCATACACATTGTTCCTTTGGCAGCAAATCAATCGTGCAAACTCTGTGATTGGAATTTGCTGTTTCCTCACCTCCTTTTCGATGAGTTTGCCAATGGTTAATTTTTCGCTTTCCATATTGCATAATATTTATGGATACAAAGTTACAGAACAAAATATACGCAAAGAAAAAATAGGTGTATCATGTTATTGTGCATAATGTATTAATTTCAAGAATACTCAATAATTCCCCGACAAGTTATTGCGGTCTCATCTTATCCCTTACACGAATAATCGCAATGATTTATTTAAAGGCCAGATTTAGCCACTCTTTCTATTTAAAAATCTATAAAAACTCTCTGTAATTTCATGGAATTGCAAAAGGCCATTATTACAGAGTTTCGCCTCAAAAAGGTCACCTGAAGGTCACTGTATATAAGAATCAAGCACTTACAAATATTTGTAAGTGCTTGATTCTTAGTGTGGACCAGCCAGGGCTTGAACCTGGGACCTCCAGATTATGAGTCTGTTGCTCTAACCAACTGAGCTACAAGTCCGTGCCACAATTTCCTGTTAGCAGGTGCAAAAGTAGTATATTCCCTTGAAACTTGCAAGATTTATCGCCCAAATTTTGATAAAAAGATTTAATTCCCTTATTCGTAAGGATATAAATTGTATTTTTGTGCACCATTAATTAATTTTGCTAAGCCGTATGGCACAAAAAAACAGGAAACAGCCCTAACAGGGCTTTCGGACAAAGAAGTCCTTATCAGTAGAGAGAAGTATGGGAATAACCTCTTGACACCTCCCAAACGTCCTTCCATGTGGAAACTTTATCTGGAAAAGTTCCGCGACCCGGTTATACGTATTCTTTTAGTCGCAGCATTCTTTTCCTTAGTGATTGCCATTATTGAAAATGAGTATGCGGAAACAATCGGCATTTTCTTTGCTATTTTTCTGGCAACCGGTATCGGATTCTACTTTGAATACGATGCGAATAAGAAGTTTGACTTACTGAACGCTGTAGGCGAAGAAACACCAGTTACAGTAATCAGAAATGGGAAGTACGGGAAATTCCCCGTAAGGAGATTGTAGTAGGTGATATCGTAGTTCTGAATACCGGTGAGGAGATTCCTGCCGACGGAATCTTACTGGAAGCTATTTCCCTGCAAGTGAATGAATCCAACTTGACAGGAGAATTAATGGTCAATAAAACCATCCATGAAGAACTATTTGATGAAGAAGCCACTTATCCCAGCAATGAAGTGATGCGTGGTACCACAGTAGTTGACGGACATGGAATAATGAAGGTAGAACGTGTGGGTGATTCCACCGAAATAGGTAAGGTAGCACGTCAGGCCACCGAACAAAGTGAAGAAGAGACTCCATTGAATATCCAATTGACAAAATTGGCGGGTTTCATCGGAAAAATAGGTTTTACCATTGCCACGCTTACCTTTATCGTTTTCACAACTAAAGACCTTTACTCCTACCTCAGCGTAAATGAAATAACAGACTGGCATGGGTGGATGGCAATAGCCGCATTGTATTGAAATATTTCATGATGGCTGTCACTTTAATTGTAGTAGCCGTTCCTGAAGGCTTACCGATGAGTGTCACCTTAAGTCTTGCACTAAATATGCGCCGTATGCTGAAAACCAATAATCTGGTACGTAAAATGCATGCTTGTGAAACAATGGGGGCCATTACTGTGATCTGCACCGACAAAACAGGTACATTGACACAAAACCTGATGCAGGTACATGAAGCGAAACTTGATGCCACCAAAGCAGATTTAATAGCTGAAGGGATCAGTGCCAACTCCACAGCTTTCCTTGAAGAAACAGGAGAAAACAAGAAACCATCCGGAGTAGGTAATCCTACTGAAATAGCCTTATTGCTTTGGCTGAATGAACAGGGCAAGAACTATTTGGAATTACGTGAAAATGCAAAAGTTATCAATCAACTTACTTTCTCTACAGAACGTAAGTATATGGCTACATTAGTAGATTCACCTATCCAGCAGAAAAAGGTACTCTATATAAAAGGAGCTCCCGAAATTGTAATGAGAAAATGCAACCTCTCTTCCGAAGAACAGGCTCATTACAATGCCGATCTGCTGGCCTATCAGAACAAGGCAATGCGTACTTTAGGATTAGCTTATAAATTTATCCCCGAAGACTCCGGTAACGATTGTGCCGAACTAGTCAATGAAGGGAATATGATTTTCCTAGGTATCGTAGCTATCAGCGACCCTATTCGTCCGGATGTACCGGAAGCCGTACAGAAATGTCAGTCGGCAGGTATCGGTGTGAAAATTGTTACAGGCGACACCCCGGGAACAGCTACCGAAATTGCCCGCCAAATAGGGCTATGGAAACCTGAAGATACAGACCGGAACCGCATAACAGGGGTAGAGTTTGCTGCATTAAGCGATGAAGAAGCTCTGGACCGCGTACTTGACTTGAAAGTAATGAGTCGTGCGCGTCCTATGGACAAGCAACGTCTGGTCCAACTGTTACAGCAAAAAGGAGCCGTAGTAGCAGTAACCGGAGACGGAACAAACGATGCTCCTGCACTGAATCACGCTCAAGTAGGTCTTTCTATGGGAACCGGTACGTCAGTAGCCAAGGAAGCAAGTGACATAACCCTATTGGATGACTCGTTCCACAGTATCGCTACCGCAGTAATGTGGGGACGCTCTCTTTACAAAAACATTCAGCGTTTCATCGTATTCCAGCTGACTATCAACGTAGTCGCATTAGCCAGTGTTTTATTAGGGGCTTTCTTTGGTACAGAACTACCACTGACCGTAACACAAATGCTTTGGGTAAATCTTATTATGGACACTTTTGCCGCCATGGCCTTAGCATCTATTCCCCCCAGTGCAGACGTCATGAATGAAAAGCCACGCAAGACCGATGATTTCATCATCACTAAAGCCATGCGTAAAAATATACTAGGTGTAGGCTTCTGCTTCCTTGCCATACTGATGACATTAATTGTCATTATCAAACAGATGCCAGCAGATTTAGTAGGACAAGCTTTGACGCAATTCTTCACGATCTTCGTGATGCTGCAATTCTGGAATCTATTTAATGCCAGTGTTTTCGGGACCAACCATTCTGTATTCAAGGATTCCCGTCATGCATTAGGCATGCTAAGTGTGGCTATCATTATTTTAGTCGGACAAATTCTGATTGTCGAGTTCGGAGGTAAAGTGTTCCGTACCGAACCTATGAATTTCATGACTTGGGTTTATATTATCGCAGGAACGTCATTCGTATTGTGGATTGGTGAAATCTACCGTTGGATAAAACGAATACAGAAAAAAGACTAAAAAAGAGAATAAAGCACATAAAGAGTTATGGACAGTAAGATTAAAAATGTCGTTTTTGATTTAGGAGGAGTATTAATAAATCTGGATTTTGACAATTGCCTGAATGCTTTTCGTAAAGCAGGATTTCAAGATATAGAGAAACAGGCATGCCAGTTCAGGGGAAAAGGTTTCTTTTCCCAATTTGAATTGGGTGAAATCAGCCCGGAAGAATTCCGGAAAGCCATTCGTAAGGAGGTCAGCGAAGCCCTGTCCGACCATGAAATTGATGATATGTGGAACCTGATGCTACTTGATATTCCTCGTGAAAAACTGGACTTATTGCTAAAGTTACGCGAACATTATATGGTTTACCTGCTTAGTAATACCAACCGGATACATTGGGATTATGCCTGTGAGCAAATGTTCTGTTATCGGGGATTCCGTGTAAATGACTTTTTTGAAGATATTTTTCTGTCTTTTGAAATGCACAAGGCCAAACCGGAAAAAGACATTTATGAGCAAATGATGAAAGAAGCAAACATCTTGCCCGAAGAAACGTTTTTTATAGATGACTCGGCAATCAATTGCCAGGCAGCAATATCGCTTGGCATACAGTCCTATCATTACCATATTGGAGAAGATTTAAGTTCACTTTTTGAATAATGAAAATAATATCAGATATAAACCATCAAACATTGCCTCCTTCAGTTGCCACTATCGGCTTCTTCGATGGAGTGCATCGCGGACACCGCTTTCTTATTAATCAAGTAAAAGAGGTCGCTGCCAAGGATGGGTTATATTCTGCATTGATCACTTTTCCTGTACATCCCAGACAAGTGATACAAACCGCTTATCGTCCGCAATTACTTTCTTCACCAACAGAGAAACTCGAATTATTGGAAACGATGCAAGTAGATTACTGCTTTCTTCTCCCTTTTACACAGGAACTTTCACTGTTTTCGGCTCGAGAGTTTATGCAGTTGCTACGTAACAAGTTCAATATCCATACATTAGTTATAGGCTACGACCATCGTTTCGGTCACAACCGCAGTGAAAATTTTGAAGATTATTGCCGTTATGGTGAGGAACTGAACATATATATAGTACGCGCGCGAGCTTACACAGACAAAGAGGGCAAAATCAGCTCTTCAGTCATCCGCCAACTATTAAAAGAAGGTGAAGTAAGTCAGGCTGCCAAATTCCTGGGGTATAACTACTATCTGGATGGAACAGTGGTAGATGGCTACAAAGTAGGCAGAAAAATAGGATTCCCTACAGCTAACCTGCAAGTGGATTGTAGCGACAAGTTAATTCCCTCGGAAGGAGTTTATGCAGTATATGTATATGTGGAAGGAAAAAAATGGGCAGGAATGTTGAACATAGGACACCGCCCTACTATCAATAACGGCAACAATTTAAGTATTGAAGTGAACATCCTCAATTTTTCGGAGAATATCTACCACAAAGAAATGCGCATTGAGTTCGTAAAGTATCTTCGCCCTGAAGAAAAATATGACACTATAGATGCACTCATTGCCCAAATGCATAAAGACCGGGAAAAAACGGCCAGAATTCTTCTCTAAATACAAGGGAGCATTGTACAGCCTTCCCCCTTTCAAACTACTCTTTCTACACATCTTCGTTTACAGTCAGTTTTGCCTGCTCGAAAACAGTTCATTCCATGTATTAGGCAGACAAAATCGCCCCTGCCAGTGAACGCAAACGCTATCGGAAGAATTAATTCACCGATACCAGTCACTTCTTGCATAAAATCTGTTTCTTCATACACTTCCATCCTACAAAGCACGAAAAAAGATATATTTTTATCGTTTTTCGATATTTTTTTTTCGTTTTTCTTTTGTAGTATCAAAATAAGATATACATTTGCATATCGATAAACGATAAATGAATATCGAGAAACAAGAAAGAATAAACACAAACATTAAAACACGAAGTAAAAATGAAAAAGTCAGTATTAAAATCAGTTTTAGCAGCAATTGCAGTAGTAATGATGAGTTGTACAACAACAGCAAACGCACAAACAGGAAACACAAAGTACATCTACGGTCAGAATGACACAAACACAACCGTGTACACACTGAATGAAGACGGCAAAACATTGACACGCAAACTGAAGTATGAGTACAAACACGATGAAAATGGTCAGGTAATTGAGAAAAAAGCTTATCGCTGGGATGCTTACCGGGAACTGTGGAAGCCGGCCTATCTGCTTACCGTAACTCCCGGAGTCTATGAAATCAAACTCAACTACGCTGAATGGAACGCCAAAGAGAGCACTTTCAACCATAACAAACAAGAAGTATTTACCGTGAAGGCAACAACGCAAACTTGTTGGCCGACACACAAAACAAAAAGTAATGGAAACTTTGAATGAAACACAAACCCAAAATAAGAATGCGACCAGCCTGTGGCAAACCATAGGAATGTACATAGGAATGATGGTCGGATTTTTATATCCGCAAATAGGATTAGGCTTGGGTATGCTTTTGGGAATAGCTTTGGGAAGACTGGTCCTGACCAAGATTCCTGTCAACACCCCACTGGCCCAAAGAGCACAACAAAAAAGCGCAATTATCCTTATTTTAGCATTTCTTATCCTATTCATGAACCATTGGTACGTTCCATGCAAACATGCCATTGCTCACTTGATGAACTAAAAACAAATCAACCAAATTTAAAAGACAACCAGATGAAAACAACCATGATTTTGATCGCACCAAGGAGAAACCCAAGGATGCTTACTTAAAGAAACAGATACCCTCAGGACGGATGCGGAAGTCCGTCCTACCCCTTAATTCAAATCCATTTTAAACCAATAAACATTCTATTATGGGACGCGCAATTAAATTAGTACTTTATTACTTCGCCTATCAGTTAGCTTTCACCTTCCTGGTAGGACTTCCGGCGGGAATTATTAAAGTGATGAACGAAATTTCAGAAAATGATAATCTGGCTTATGCCGCAGGTAAGAATACAGCCTCTATGACAGGACTCGTTATGGTACTGGCAGGAATAGCCATGATCTGGCACCTGATCTACTTTAAATACGTTCAATTCAACAAGACAAGCTGGACTGAAGTACCTGCAAAAACCATTTTATTGAGTATTCCCTTCATTATAGCAGCCATGTTCATCTGCAATGTAGCCAGCGAATTCATAGAACTGCCCAACCTAGTGGAAGACACATTCATAGGAATGAGCCGCAATGTATTCGGCATCATCGCCATTGCCGTCATGGCACCTCTGGTAGAAGAGTTGCTGTTCCGTGGAGCCATTGAAGGGCATTTCCTGCAAACCGGAAAAAGACCCGGTATGGCAATCCTCCTGTCAGCACTCATTTTCGGTCTCATCCATGTCAATCCGGCGCAAGTACCTTTCGCCTTCTGTCTGGGATTGGTATTCGGATGGCTTTATTACCGCACAGGAAGCATTATACCGGGAATGATAGGGCATTTTCTAAATAACTCCCTGGCTACCATTGCCATGGCTACATCAACCAAGAAGAGTTGAATGAAAAAACGGTTGATATGATTGGCGCCACACCTACTTACATCCTTTTGGCAGCCGCCATAATCATCCTATCGGCATGTATTTCTATCTGAACAAACATTTGCCACAGCCGGGAACACCCTCTGAAATTACTAACACACAAGCATAAATGTAACAATGAAAACAAAACTCAACCTCTTTTGCGTCTGCGTACTTATCGCCTTGCTCCTTTCCACCTCAACGACAGTGAGCATCATGTTCCATTCTTTCACAAGTGCCTTTAAAGCCGGATACGAAAGTGTAGAAAAAGGAAAGGATATCCACATTTCCGATTATAAGATGATTTGCACCCTTCCTACCGATCTACTTGAAAAGACAGGAAGTGTAACCAATGTCAGGACAGGAGAACAGGCATCTATCATACCGATTATAAGCATGGTAGAGGCGCCAACGAAAGAAAATGATACCTTCCATGCACTAAACAGGATTGCCTCATTCATTTCGGTGATAGCGGGAATTTTCTGCCTGTTGCAGTTCTTTTATTTGATCAGAAATATCAATCGCGGTGATATCTTCAGCTGGAAGAATGTGAAGTTTCTGCGCAAGTTAGGATGGGCATTGATACTTTTGTTTATCTGCACGCTGGCTAGCATCGTGATTGGAAATTATGAAGCTTCGCAAGTGTTGCAACTCAACGGATGCGAGTTCTCCTATACCTTTGCTTTTTCCGATGCGACTCTCATTCTGGGATTCATTTCATTGCTGGTAGCCGAAGTATTTGCCATCGGACTGAAGATGAAAGAAGAACAAGATTTAACCATTTAAAAAAACAGAGCAGACTATGAACAAGTTCAGAATATTAGGTGTCATAGCCATTATAGCCATCATTGCAAACTTCTTTGGAGGATTGGATGAAAATTGGAGAGATTTCAAGAAAGGATTTGAAGATGGACATAACAGTGCAATGGAAATATATGAGCCTGGACGCCACATTATACCCCATCATGCAACCTCAGTCAAACTGAATGTAGAGCCGTTACCTGAAACTACTGTCGATTCACTGAGCAACAACCGCGTGGACTGGACACTCCCCTACACAGTGACTGAAATAGAAACGTATGCCAAGCCATCGGCCTGGCACATCCTTGTCATGGGACTTGCCATACCCGGAATATTCCTTTTTCTCATCGGTTTCTGCTCATTGATCCGGTTGCTCATTTCCATCTCACGCCGCGAAGTATTTACATCTGCCAATGTACGGCGCCTCCGTTGGTTTGCATACACCAGTGCAAGCTTGGAAATCCTCATAGCTGTTGACGAATGGATTGTAGGAAACGCAGCAGTTGAGCAAATCAGTCTGCCGGGCTACAAAATCATCAGCTACGCCGGTTATTCTCCCGACTGGGTAGCTGTGATAATTCCCATTCTTTTTGCCGAGATATTTGCTATCGGGGCAAAAATGAAAGAAGAACAGGATTTAACCATTTAAGAAAAATGCCATGAAAGAAAAAAATACTTTCCCCTCAAAAAGAAAAAGCATCTTTTATTTGATACTTTGCCTGATAGCTACTCTGTTTGTAAGTTCATTCATCTATTTCCTTGTGTTACATCCATTGTTGGACAACAAAATAGTGAGGATATCGATCAACATTGGATGGACTTGCTTCTGTCTGTATGCCTTTAAGAAACTGACGCAACGCCACACCCTTTGGTGGCGCGCAGTAGATGAGAACCCGAATAAACCCAAAATGAATTGATCTATGCCAATTATAGTAAATTTAGACGTAATGATGGCGAAACGAAAAATTTCGCTGGGAGATTTAGCCGAGAAGATAGACCTGACTCCTGCTAACCTTTCCATATTGAAAACCGGGAAAGCGAAAGCCATCCGTTTCTCTACCTTGAGGCTATTTGCAGGGAACTAGATTGCCAGCCCGGAGATATTTTAGAATATAGAGAAGAAGGTGAATAATATAAACAGCCACATATACAAACACTCTGATACCATAAAATTCTCATATCTTTAATCCGGATACTCTGACCGATAAAGCATTTCAATTGCCATACCGGCAGAGTATTTTCACCTTATACCTAAAATTTTCTTATCACTTCCCGACACGCTTTAGCCAATATTCCCTAAAAATACACTACTGATAAAAACAAATATTGCATAAGCACCATATAATCCCATGATTATCCGTATCTTTGCAGCGAATTAGATATTTGAAAATAAATGAAGACATTTGAAGAGTTAGGCGTTTCCCCGGAAATACTAAAAGCGATTAAAGAAATGGGATATGAGAATCCCATGCCGGTACAAGAAGAAGTAATACCGTATTTATTGGGAAACGGCAACGATGTAGTAGCCTAGCACAAACAGGGACTGGAAAAACAGCCGCATTTGGTCTGCCGCTTATCCAAAAAGTTGACGTAAAACACCGTGCACCTCAAGCACTAATTTTATGCCCCACACGCGAATTGTGCTTGCAGATTGCAGGCGATCTGAACGATTACTCCAAGTACATTGACGGGCTGAAAATCCTTCCCGTATATGGTGGTTCATCCATCGAAAGCCAAATACGCATGTTGAAAACAGGCGTACATATTATTGTGGCTACTCCCGGACGACTGATTGATCTAATAGAAAGAAAGGTTGCCAAACTAGAAACAATTACAGATGTAGTAATGGACGAAGCCGATGAAATGCTGAATATGGGATTTACTGATAGCATAAATGCTATCCTTGAAAAAGTTCCTGAAGATCGGAATACCTTGATGTTCTCGGCTACCATGAGTCCGGAAATCTCACGCATCGCCAAAAAATATCTGCATGACGCAAAAGAAATCACTATCGGTACCAAAAATGAGGGCAGTAAAAACGTCAATCACATAGCCTATTTAGTACACGCTAAAGACAAATATGCCGCATTGAAACGTATCGCGGATTATTATCCACAGATTTATGGCATCATTTTCTGTCGTACCCGTAAAGAAACTCAGGAAATTGCAGATAAATTAATACAAGACGGTTATAACGCAGACTCTTTGCACGGTGAGCTCTCACAAGCCCAGCGCGACTTAGTGATGCAAAAATTCCGCCAACGCCATTTACAGCTTTTAGTTGCTACCGACGTAGCAGCCGTGGCCTAGATGTAAATGACCTTACTCATGTCATTAATTATGGCTTGCCCGATGATATAGAAAGCTATACTCATCGTAGTGGTCGTACAGGACGTGCCGGAAAAACAGGTATTTCTATTGCCATCATCAACCTGCGCGAAAAAGGCAAGATGCGTGAGATAGAACGAATCATCAACAAAAAATTTATCATGGGTGAGATGCCCAGTGGTAAACAAATTTGCGAGCAGCAATTGATTAAATTGATAGATGACATAGAAAAGGTAAAAGTAAACGATGAAGAAATTGAATCCTCCTACCCGGAATCTATCGTAAACTGGAATGGCTTTCAAAGGAAGATCTGATAAAGCGCGTGGTGTCAATGGAATTTAACCGCTTCTTGGAATACTATAGTAACGCTCCGGAAATAGAAATTCCCAGCACAAATGACCGTCGCAGCGAACGTGGCTCCAAAGAACGCAAGGATCATGGCAGTGCTCGTGAAAAGACAGAGCGTAAAGCAGAAAAAGGATACACCCGTCTATTCCTGAATGTAGGAAAGACAGACGGTTTCTATGCCAACCAAATCATAGAACTGATTAACCGCAACATGAAGAAGCAACGTACTACCATCGGACGAATAGACCTGATGCAGAATTTCTCTTTCTTCGAAGTAGCAGAAAATCAGGCACAGGACGTGATTAAAGCATTGAACAAGGTTAATCTGAATGGCGGCCGGAAAATTGTAGTAGAAGTTGCCGGTGACAATAATGGCAAAAACGACAATGGCGAACGCAGAAGCAGTGCAGCAAGGAATGCTTCATTCGGCAAAAAAAGTGACAGGTCCAATAAAAAAACGACCTCAAAAGAAGGAAGACCCAGCTGTGCGGAACGTGGCTACATTGAAGAACGCGGTCCCAAAACGAAAGACGACTGGAAACAATTCTTTAACAGCGATAACAATAAGAAAAAGAAATCCAAGAAATGAGGAAGCCAACTTCATGAAAGAGAATTGAGCATAGTAGAAATATGCAAATAACATCCACTTCTCTCGAATAATAGCGGAGCAGGCAGAATTGAAACAACCTGTCATTTCAAGGACATTCCGCAAATAATACGATAAATCCAACTGACTCATAATGAATCAGTTGGATTTATCGTATTATTCAAAAAAAGATTTGCCGAATATCCTTGTTTACATCGAATTAATATTAACAGTTTTTTTGCCATCTTTCCGGATGAAAGATTATATGACAAACTATCGGAACTTTGACATACCCAAGCTTCCTGTCATTTCATATTTTTCTTTTAGTCTGTCAATTTCAGTTCATCGACCAAACGGGAAGCTTTCCCATATTTTTCAATCATGTAAAGAACATAGCGGATATCCACCCCGATACAACGCTGCAAATTAGGTTCAAAAACAATATCTCCACTCATTGCTTCCCAATTCCCGTCAAAAGCAAGACCTATTAATTCCCCTTTTCCATTAAACATTCCACTACCGGAATTCCCTCCCGTAATATCATTATCCGAAATAAAGCAAACATTCATATTACCATCTCCGGTAGCATAACGTCCGAAATCCTTCCTTCTCAAGCATTCGACTACAGAAGGAAGCACATCGAAATCACTATCTCCCTTATACTGCCTTATCTTGTCAAAAATACCTTTTGTCGTCGTAAAGTAAGAATATTCAATAGCATCTTTCGGTGAGTAACCACCCACCATGCCAAAACTCAGACGCATAGTAGAATTAGCATCCGGATAAAACACCCTATCTGCCTCCATCTCACGCATTGCTTCATTCAGCAAACGTTCATTTTTCTCAATATTCATACTAGCTTCTTCCACCGACTGATTGAATTCATAAAATTTCACCAACATATCAATAGCAAAAGAAGCCGCAGGGTCATCAAACAAGACATAAGTGGTATCTCCCTTCACCACCTGTTCAAACCCATGCGGTGTCTTTAAAGAGGAACGAGCATACAAATCATCTACATAAGCTTGGTAATCACCTTTAAAATCTTTCTCTATCAATGGATAAACATCAGGTAAAAACTCCTTGCCTACCTCAGCCGCATATTCTTTCAACATAGCCACAAAGACTTGTTTATCCACACTTATATCCATATTGGCATAAATCTCCAACAATTGCCGCATATTACGCTCCAAATCACTCTCCTCTGCCTCAAAATCAAAATTCAGTACAGCCAAGCTGCCGTAATCAACTCCGGTCCATTAGCAAATGTTTCTCCAAAATATGCCATAGCCCGCGCCGCATTTCTACGATTACGATAATTCAGCTCCAGTTCAGTCAGAACCCTTGCATATTTGCTTCGCTTATCAGGTTCCCGACGGATCCATTCTTGCAACTGGCGCTCCAAAGCTTGTTTTTTCTCTATCACTTTCAACTCTTTTACCGCTTGATTCATGCCTATACTATTCTTCCAATAGTTAGAGCTTTGTGCATACTTGGAAGCATATTTAATGCGGATATCATCACTTTTTTCCATTGCATTTTTCCAGATAGCCTGCTTGATGGTACGGACATTAATCATAGCGGCATTATCCGTATTAATCCTTTCGTCTATCCCAAATGAAGACAAATACCTGCTGGTAGAACCGGGATATCCCATAGTCATGCAAAATGAACCTTGTTCATACCCGCCCAAAGAAACAGGAGCAAAATAATCCGGATGATAAGGCACATTCTCCGGAGAATAAGCTGCCGGTTGATTATTCTGATCAGCATAAATACGAAAAACAGAGAAATCCCCGGTATGGCGGGGCCATACCCAATTATCTGTATCCCCGCCAAACTTGCCTACAGAAGAGGGAGGAGCAAACACCAGACGAACATCATAATAATCTTTATACACAGACAGATAAAACTCATTACCACCATAAAAAGGAGTTATCTCAGCACGCAGCAACGTATCATTCGCCACAGCTTCCTGAGCAAGCAATGTGGAAATAGAATCCACAATCAGCGCACGGTCATTTTCCTTTGTCCCGACTGGAATAGCTTGCAACACACGCTCCGTCACATCCTCTGTGCGTATCAGGAAACTGACAAATAAATCCGGATTAGGAAGCTCCTTACTTAAGGAGTCGGCTACAAAACCATCTCGCAAATAATCATGCTCCACAGAACTATGCTGCTGAATGGCATCATACCCACAATGGTGGTTAGTAAAAACCAAGCCATCCGGAGATACAACAACCCCCGAGCAAAAACCTCCAAAACTAACAACAGCATTAGCCAATGCTTTTCCTCCGGGATTATACAATTGTTCAGATGAAAGTTCCAATCCCATTTCTTTCATCACTTGTTGAGTTTGTTTGCTAAGGCAACAAGGAAGCCACATTCCCTCATTACCCCATATACATAAAGGCAGGAAAGACAGCAGCAATAGTAGTTTTTTCATGGTTTTATTCTACAATTAATTTAAGTTTTTTCGCCCCGACACGTGCCTTCAACCATTCGGAAATCTTTTCCTGTTCTTTTCCTACAGGTTTTTTACTGAATTTCATCAAGACTATTGTCAATGTGTCCGTTTGGGTTGAGTCTACCTGCAATTCCACAGTCTTCGCCATGGCTATAGCTTCTGCTGCAGGATAAAGTACTTTAAGTTCGGGAATTATCTTTTTATCTACGGTATTGTATGCGGCATATACATTAAGTTCGTTTTCCAAAGACTTAATCTTTTCCTGCTGCTCCAGCAAACGTTTCTCACTATTCTTATAAAAGTCCTCCATCACTTGCGCCTTTATACTGCCAATATCCATCGCATCATTATTCATTCCTTGAAGAACAACCAGTTTGGTTCCTGCCAGATTAAAAAGTTTCAAGTTATCCCTTGCGGTTGCTATTTCTGTTTCCGAAACCTCATTGCCTATTAGCACAACACGTATTTCCTTCTTCTCGAAAGAAATCTTCCGGTCTATTACTTGGGTATTATTAAAATTCAGCTCCTCGTTGATAAAGTTGTTGGCAGAAGCTTCATAAATAGTACTTTTTACAATGCCATAAGTCAGATAAACAGCAGGACACATCGTAGCCAAAGTAATAAAAATAATATATTTCTTTACCAATTTCTCACGCTCCTTATCCACAAACTCCTTACGTTGGAAATGCATGACACGCACCCCGATAAAAGTAGCCAGACTGATAAATACTGAATTGATAAAATACAAATAGAACGCACCTAAAAAATAAAGTAAATTTCCGGTAGCAAGCCCGAATCCGGCAGTACACAAAGGCGGCATCAAAGCCGTAGCAATAGCTACCCCCGGAATAACATTCCCCTTCTCCTTTGTAGACAAGGCGATAATACCGGCCAAGCCACCGCATAAAGCTATAAGCACATCATATATAGTAGGAGAAGTACGTGCCAGCAACTCCGATTGCACTTCATCCAACGGAGTCAGCGAAAAATAAATCGTGGATGTAATCACACTAAATACAGTCGCCACCAAATAACTTTTCAGAGAACGTTTCAACAGTTCAAAATCATTCTGTCCGATAGCCAGCCCCACTCCCATAATCGGCCCCATCAGCGGAGATATCAACATAGCACCGATAATCACTGCCGTAGAATTCACATTCAAGCCCAATGAAGCAATAAAAATTGCGAATATAAGAATCCACAAATTAGTTCCTTTGAACTCAACACCGTTACGAATACTTTCTACAATCAAGCTTCATTATCCTTATCCTTGCGCAAATCAAGATATTCACCAAAGAACTGCTTTATATAAGGCACATTCTTCAAATCATTCTTCAGGTCACTCATAGCTATTTCTTTATGTATCGGTTTATAACAGGTATCTGCTGCAAGGGGAAGTCCGTTTTCACAATATATGCCACAAACAATAACAACAGTAATGTACGAACACCCAACAACAAGAATATATTTTGAATAGGAAGATAAACTGAAACAATGTAAAGTACCAGCGCTAACGCCACATAGTTACCTATCGCTTTCAAATCATAATTAATAGGATATTTTTTCTGCCCTACAAAATAAGAGAGAAGCATAGCTACTCCATATCCGGCAAAACCTGCCCACGCACACGCCATATAGCCAAACACCGGAATAAGGAAAATATTTATCAGGATAATGATACTGCATCCCACCAATGAAAAATAAGCTCCCCATTTTGTTTCATCAATCAGCTTATACCAAAAAGAAAGATTGAAATAAATACCCATAAACATTTCGGCAGCCATGACAATAGGTACAACTTTAAGCCCTACCCAATAATCACGTCCTAAAATATAACGCAATATATCAAGGTAAAACATAACAGCCAAAAAGGCCAGCAAAGTGAAGATAATGAAAAACTTCATCGCTTTGGCATACATTTCCCGACTATCCTTTTCTTTACTCTTACTAAAAACAAACGGCTCGTATGCAAACCGGAAAGCCTGTGTCAGCATGGCCATTATCATAGCTATTTTACTGGCAGCCCCATAAATACCCAACTGGATGGTCGCCTCCGCCTTATCAGGATAAACAAACGGAAAAATAATTTTATCGGCTACCTGATTTAAGATTCCGGCAATACCCAGAATCAATATCGGGAAAGAATAATGCAGCATACGCCGCAACAACTCCCTGTCCAGCACATACCTGAAGCCCACCAATTCTTTCCACATACACAGCATCACCAAAGAAGTACAAGCCAGATTTATAGCAAAAGCCACTCCGACATTCTCTCCTTTCATACCTACAAAATAAGCGATATTCAAGGCAATGCTGGCAAAAATGAACAACAATTTCAATGCAGCGAACTTAACAGGGCGTTTCTTATATCGCAAATAAGCAAAAGGAATAGCTTGGAAAGCGTCCATTGCGACTACAATCAGCATCATCCCCATATACCACGGATGCTCTCCATATCCCAAGAAACCTGCTATGGGATGCAGAAAAGAAAGACAAACGATTAAAAACAAGAGCGCAGTCGCCCCTACCGAAAGCAAAGTAGTGGAATAGACGCGCATCGGATCATCCACCCCCTTATTGGCAAACCGGAAAAATCCGGTTTCCATACCATATGTTAAAAGCACCATCAGCAAGGCAGTTATAGCATACATATTGGTAATGATACCATAGCCCCCCGATTCCACAGGCAAAGCGTTGGTATATATCGGTACTAACAAATAATTCAGGAACCGCCCGATGATACTACTCATCCCATATATGGCTGTTTCCTTGGCTAATGCTTTTAATCCTGCCATCTTTTAATCATCAAATAATGTCTTCTGACTATTATAAATGCTCCGTCCCAGGTGCATATAGGCCAGTTCCGTGACCTCACGTCCACGCGGAGTACGTTTTAAGAAACCTTCTTTAATCAAAAAAGGTTCATAAACCTCCTCTATTGTTCCGGCGTCTTCACCCAAAGCGGTTGCAATAGTAGTCAGCCCCACAGGGCCTCCCTTAAACTTATCTATAATAGTACATAAAATCTTGTTATCTATCTCATCCAGTCCATACCTGTCAATGTTCAAGGCTTCTAAAGCAAACCGGGCAATTTCCACATCAATCCTTCCGGAACCTTTCACCTGGGCAAAATCACGGACGCGCCTCAACAGCGCATTTGCAATACGGGGCGTTCCACGGCTGCGCGAAGCAATCTCACCCGCCGCTTTCACGTCACAAGGCACATTCAATATAGTAGCAGAACGACGGATAATGCTTGTTAATACATCATCGTCATAATACTCCAAATGAAGATTAATTCCAAAACGGGCACGCAAAGGCGCAGTCAGCAACCCACTCCGGGTAGTGGCTCCAACCAAAGTAAACGGGCTCAACTCCAACTGGATACTACGCGCCGAAGGTCCCTTGTCTATCATTATATCGATACGATAATCCTCCATGGCAGAATACAGATATTCTTCTACCACAGGGCTCAACCGATGTATTTCATCAATAAAAAGCACATCATTGGGTTCCAGGCTGGTCAGTACTCCCGCCAAATCACCCGGTTTATCCAGCACCGGTCCTGAGGTCACTTTAAAACCTACTCCCAGTTCATTGGCAATGATATTACTTAAGGTCGTCTTGCCCAAGCCGGGAGGTCCGTGCAAAAGAACATGGTCTAACGCCTCGGCCCGCAGACGCGCCGCCTTGACAAAGATGCGCAGATTATCCACTACCTTATCCTGCCCGCTGAAATCTTCAAAATTCAGCGGACGTAAGGCATTCTCAAAATCGCGTTCCTTAGTTGTGAGCTGTTGCTCGCGTATATCAAAATTTTCTTCCATTTTTTTGTTTATGACACAAAGGTACAAAAGATATTATTATTATAGAAAGAAAGATGGAGGAATTCATTTTCAGTTCCTCTCTGGTCCTTCTTTTCAACATTATTATTGTATTAATTATTATTCATTATGGGAATTACATTAGGAAAGAAACAATTGAACAAAGGAAGAGTTTCGCTTTATTTGAATTACAGTTATAACGGGAAGCGCCGCAAAGAGTATTTGGGCATCATCCTGGACGCTCCTACCAGTGCAGAGCGAAGAGCGGAAAACAGAAACAAGGTACTAATTGCCAGGCAGATAAGAGCAAAGAAGGAACTAGAATTCTTATCTGTTGAATATCATCTGAACGATATAGAAAATACATTCGATGATATACTTCCAACAGATAAAAGCAATGTTCCCGATTTCTATATTCTGATAGGACAATACCTGGATACCTATCACAAAAAGGACAAGAAAATGGTCAGGGCATGTATCACCCACCTGCGACTGTTTACAAGAAAGAAAAGCTTACCTGTAACCCTTCTCACAAAAGATTTTTGTATAAATTTTCTTGAGTATCTCAGGGATCATCTCCGAGGTAACACTCCCATCGGATATTTCAAGAAATTCAGAATGTGCATCAATAAATGTATAGAAAAAAAGTTAATGACCTCTAACCCTACAGATGGTATCCGCCTGATGCAGTTTGATGAGGTAACCAAAGCAATCCTCAGCTTAAAAGAGATTCAGAAACTTGCTATCACTCCATGCCCCAACAACGAAGTAAAAAGGGCATTCTTGTTCTCTTGCTATTGTGGGCTGCGCTGGTGTGATGTGCACCAACTGCAATATAAAGACATAGATTTCTCATCAAACCGCCTTACTATTCTACAACAGAAAGTACAGTCACACTCCAAAAACGCAATCTTGCATCTAAACTTAAACCACACTGCCATCAAGCTCCTGCAAAGACATAAAGGCATTAACGAGGAGTTGGTATTCGGGCTCCCCTCCTATTCTTACACACTAAGAATTTTAAACAAATGGGTCAAAAGGGCTAATATACACAAGCACATCACCTTCCACTGTGCCCGGCACTCATTTATCACCAACATTATGGCAAATGGAGCTAATATCAAGACCGCCGCCAGCCTTGCAGGACATTCTACTACCCGGCACACTGAAAAATATGTTCATATCATAGATGAACTCAAACAAAAAGCAGTAGATAGTTTACCGGATATTATTGTCAATTATAAATAAAAAAGGACCTGAAACGGCCCTTACATCATTAAAGTTGTCACACATATAACTGGTGTTCAAACAATTAGTATTACTGTATAGTATCCGGCACGAATACGACCTACCTGAGTAATGCGGTGAACAACTACTTCGGATGCAATTTCAAGCAGCTCCTTAACAAGTATCGTGTTGAGTATGCAAAGTCCTTATTACTAGAGGGTACGTATTCAGCCAGTTCTCTTTTTAGGAAGTGTGGTTTTGCATCCCAAAGCGTTTTTTATGCCGCATTTCATAAAATTGTAGGCGCATCTCCCTTGCAGTTCCTATATAAAGCACCATCCGGACACAGAAAAAGATTTAAAGTCCTTTTATAACAATAACATTTTGAGTTTTTAAATTTATAAATTTAAAGTTTTTCTATTATGAACAAAAATTTTTAAGTTGCAATCCTGTTTGGAGCCTTATGGTCACTTCAACAGGAACATTTGTATCTTGTAAGGATTACGATGACGACATCGACCGCTTGGATCAAGAAATATCCAATGTGAAAGATGCAATCAAGGCCCTTGAAGACAAAGTAGGCTCAGGCAAATATGTCGAAAGCTGTACTCCGTTCACTGATGGTAATGGTGGTTATGAAATCAAATTCAGTGATGGAGAGACCATTAAATTATACAATGGTGCAAAAGGAGAACAAGGTGAACCGGGCAAACCAGGTACTCCGGGTACTCCAGGTACTTCTGCTGATGATTATGTAGTATCAGTAGAAGAAGGTGAATCAGCTTATGAATTAGTTATTACTTATGCTGATGGCACTAAAAAGACTATCAGTATGCCTAAAGCTACTTCTGTAGTTAGCGGAGTTAAGTTTATCCCTACTTTCCTTTCTGAAGGTGAAGCTGCCAGAATCCATTTCCCTACCATCGTTACTGATAGTGTGGCAGGTAAAACAGAGATTACAGGTGCAGATTGGGGTACAAATAACTTTAGCACATTTAAAATCGTTTACTCAGGTAAGGCAGACGTGAAGTATCAGGTAAATCCTAACAGCGTATCATTCAAAGATATGGAAGTGGTAGGATTTGTTCGTGATACTGCTGAAATATGGAACTACAATACGAATAACAAGAATTGGGAATTGTTCAACGCTGGACAAAAACTGTACACTGATGGAAAAATTACCGTTGAATCTTATAAAGAAGGACATGGTATGTTAAACTTCCGTGTAAAGGACTGGGCTTTTGCTGAACAATCTAATCTGGACGAAAGAACAGTATATTCATTGAGAATTAAGAACAATGACCAAATCGTTCATTCTGATTTTGTTCCCGCCAAGCATGAAGTAATTTTGCAGAAAAACGTACATTTGGTTAAAGTAGCTGATGCATTTGACCAAACTAACGCTCCTGCTCAGATTAAAAATGCAATTGCTCCTAACAAGGTAAATTATAGAGAATTCATCAAAGATGAATATTATCTTAACACCTTGAATCCGACCGGTACTGAAGAGGCTAAATTGAAGGCTTATCAAGCAGATAAAGCTAAGTTCGAAGCCAATGCTGAAAACCAGTTATATAAAGGAGATGCTGAATCTAAAGATGATGCAGAACGTATTGTTGTAGAATTGAACTATACAGGTGATGGACATTCAAAAAATTTGAAGGACATCGTAACTTCATTCTTTGACAAACGTATGGGTAGAGCCCAAGACGCTCAGTATCCTTTGATGGAGAATGGTTTTGATGACTATTCATTGGTGTTTGAACCGGTTGACTTCTATTATGATGGCGTTAACCAGACAAAACGTTATTTGGATGTTACCAAAGATGGTGTTGCTACAGTAAAACAAACTCCGGACCCGATTTGGGGCGCAGAAACTGATGCCAGCCACACAGCTGCTATAGACAGAACTCCTATTGTTCGTGTGAAACTGGTAGCACCGGGTGAAGACAATGGTAATGTAGTTAAAACAGCAATCATCAAGATTCACATTGTACGCAAGACAGTTGTTCCTGAAATTAATATTACAGAAACAAAAGATGTTACTCTGAAACATATCAATCAAGTTCTTGACATGGATATGGATAAGATATTCAACCATAAAGATGTACAGTTGAGTAAAGACGAATTCCGTAAGACTTATGATTTCGTTCCTGAATTTGCAACAGCAGATGAGGCTAAACAACACGCTGTATATGCATGGGATGGAAAAGATAATGCAGACTATTCATTAGATCCGAACTTTAAACCTGAAGAATACAATCAGTTGTTCGTTACAGTGAAGAATACAGCATTCTCTCGTCATGACGATCACGACGTTTACACTGTTAAGGGTACATACAAGCCAAATGCTGATCATAAGGGATTATCTGACATCCATGTTACTTATACTATCAATGTGAAGTATCCGGATGTAGTTGCTCCTGAAAAGACTAAGTTGAACTGGGTAGATGATTCTTACTTCATTGCTCACGGTAGATACGATAACTTTGATACTCCTACAACTTATGAAATGGTTGCAGTATTGAATGACGAATTCGATTTGATCAACTATAATCCTTATAAGGGTCAGACTCATGATAAGGATTGGGCTAGAGCTACCTTGTCATTCGAATTGGTTGACCAGCATAATAACGCATCTAAGATAGCTGATGGTCACAATTCCGGTATCCGTTTGTATCAAGGTAAAGACAACAAGTGGTATATCGCTTTGGAGGCAACAGACGAAGGACGTACTTGGATCAATGCTGCTGACGCTAAGGATTTGAAGAAGATCAAAATGCGTGCTGTAGTAAGCTTCAATGAAGATGTTGACGGATTGTATGGTACTTGCAACAAGGAAGCCAATGCTCATAACAAGTATGCTAAAGAAGATTACAATAACTTCTCTTGCGATACTATCAATATGGTAAACAATACTCCTTGGGCTAAAGATCATACTACTACTTATACTGGTGCTCCTGCTCCTGAAAATGGACGTTCTACAGTGGTTATCGATGAATTTGAAGTTGCATTTGTAACTCCGATGGTATTCCACGCTTACGAAGCAGGTCCTTTGTATGACAAGTATCAGGAAGCTGAAAATACAGTATCATTGAAGGATGCATTCTTCTTGTCAGATTATCTGTGGTCTGAAGGTGCTCAGGCACAATTCAATAACAACCATGTTATCTATGATCACAAAGATATGGCTAAGAATAATACTTTGGTTCAGACAGGTGATCAAGCTGGTTGGTCAAAGAAACTGGTAGTTGACCGTAATGTATTCGATGTTAATACAACTGTTAACTTCAAGGTTTCTAAGGCATACTTTGCTGACGGAAGTGAACTGGATGCTGAAAACATGAAGAAGATCAAACTTGATAATGCTAACCAGACTATCACATGGATCAACAATGGTGAAGATATTGCTCAACCATTTACTATTGATGTAGAAGTTTGTGTAAATCACAAGTGGGGCGGTATCTGCGACCATACTTGGAAGAATGATCGTGGACATTCTGTTGGAACTATCCAAATCCAAGTTAAGAAGCACAATGACAAGTAATTAATACGCTCATTGTTTATAAAAAAAGAGGGGGGCAAAATGTTCCCCTCTTTTAGTTTTTATAATCGTTTATCCAATTATATTGTGTATGAAGTATATATATGCTGTCTGTTTTCTGTTATTAGTATGTGGCTGTCATAAAGAAAATGACACCCCTGTTGTTTTACCTGCACGGACACTATTGGTTTATCTGGGAGGAGATAATAATCTTGATGCCGAAACCTATGACAAACTTGTTCAAATTAAAAATGGATGGGAAGACGGGACAGATGGAAATATAATAGTGTATCAGGATACACCATTTAAGGACTCTCCACGATTGATGGAAATTGATGGAAAAAGTGAGAAAGGCTATATTACCATACATACCTATGACCAAGAAAACTCAGCCTCCCCCAAGTGCTTAAACGAGTTATAAACGACGTAACTCGGCTTTATCCTGCTAAAAGCTACGGTCTAATCGTGTTTTCCCATGGCAGTGGCTGGCTTCCTCCACATACATTGGTTAATGGCTCGCGGTCTATCATCATCGATAATGACAATGAAATGGAAATAACAGATTTTGCCATGGCCCTCCCGGACCATTTATTTGAATTCATAATCTTTGAAGCATGTAATATGGCAGGTATTGAGGTGGCTTATGAATTAAGAAATAAAGCAGCATATATCATGGCTTCCTCTGCCCCAGTAGTATCTCCGGGATTTACTCCTATCTATGCCGGCAGTATTTCCTGTCTGCTTGAAGAAAATGCTGATTTGCAAAGATTTGCAGAAAATTATTTTCATTATTGGAATTTGATGGAAGGCGATAAACGTTCTGCTACCATTAGCATAATAAAAACTGCCGGATTATCAAATTTAGCGAATTTGATACGACAGATCAATACAGAAGCATCCGGCTCTTTTCTCCCGGTCGGTAACCTTCAAAATTATGATGGAGTTTTAAAAGCCCCATTCTATTTTTTTGATTTCGCTCAATATTATCAATCATTATCAGATGAAAATACATACAATGCACTTCAAGAATGTATCAGCCAATGTGTGGTTTACAAAAGAAATACTCCTTTTTATGCTACGGAAGAAGGAACATTCCCTATCACCGCCTTTTCAGGTATGACCACTTTTATCATGCAGAGAGAACTTAATGACTTGAATGAAGAATATACAAAACTACAATGGTATAAAGATATTAATACACATTAGAGAACATGTATAACACTGATAAACAATGATATAGCAAATTCAGAAGAAGTATATCTTATTGCAGAATAGATAGATTCTAAATACTTTTCAAAGTATCCTTTAAAGGACAGAATGCCAATATATATGGACAGAAACAGGTGATTATCCATTAATAGGAAACGGAAAAACTTGTCATAAGCAGAAAAAACAAATCCTTTATTTGCTTTGTTTGTCATTTACTAATATCTTTGTTTTATCATTCATTCTAGAACCGCAACAAAATATGAAATACCCTATTGGAATACAGAGTTTTGACCAAATCCGTGAAGATGGCTATGTATATGTGGATAAGACCGGTTTGATTTACAACTTGGTAACACAAGGCAAGACTTATTTCTTGAGCCGTCCACGCCGTTTTGGCAAAAGCCTGCTGGTAAGTACCCTTGCCTGTTATTTCCAGGGACGCAAAGATTTGTTTGCCGGACTGGAAATCGACGGATTGGAAAAGGACTGGTATGAGTATCCTATCTTCCGTATAGACTTTAATGGAGGACTGTATACACAACCCGGAATTCTGGAGGCTACCATTGAAGGCTATTTAGGGAACTGGGAAGATATTTATGGCAAGAATCCCAATTATACAACCATAGGAACCCGTTTCATTGAAATACTTCGCCGGGCTTATGAACAGACAGGGCGGCGTGCGGTGGTTCTGATTGATGAATATGACAAACCTATTTTGGATGTATTAGATACGGAAGCTTGTTTTTATGATGATTATGGAAAGCAAGTTCTGTTGGAGAACCATAACCGGGAAATATTGAAATCCTTTTATTCTACCTTTAAAGGAGCCGATCAATACTTGAGATTCGTATTGTTGACCGGAGTAACAAAGTTTTCCCAAGTAAGTGTTTTCAGTGGATTTAACCAGCCTAAGGATATCAGTATGGATGAACGGTACGAAGCCTTGTGCGGTATCACCCAGAATGAGCTGGAAGCATTTTTCGAAGAACCCACCATACAGTTGGCTGCTAAATATCAGTACACAGTGAAAGAAATGAAGGAACTTCTCAGACGGCAATATGACGGATATCATTTTGGAGAGAGGATGACCGACATTTACAATCCGTTCAGCATTCTTAATGCTTTTGACAGTATGGCAATTCGTGATTACTGGTTCTCTACAGGTACTCCCACCTATTTGGTTCGTCTGCTGCAACACAGCCGCGAGCAGATAAACGAACTTGCCGGACGTTATTATGTTCCCTCTTTGTTTGTGGATTATAAGGCTGATGTGGAACAGCCTCTACCCATGATTTATCAGAGCGGATATCTCACTATTAAAGAATATAATAGACGTATGGGAACTTATCTGCTCGATTTTCCCAATAATGAGGTGCGTAAAGGGTTCTTGTCCGTATTGGCAGCACATTATTTGAAACCCGGAGGTGGAGAGGTCAACAGTTGGATTATCGATGCTGTTACTTGCCTTGAGCAAGGGAATACCTCCGCTTTTTGTGATTCTCTGACCGCCTTTCTTGCAAGCATCCCGTATGACTCTCACGCTTCCTTGAAGGAATTGGATATGACTGAGAAACATTTCCAATACACTTTTTATCTGATTCTCCGTTTGATAGGAGTTTATTGCCGTGCAATCCATTGTGAGAATCGCCAGAGCTTCGGACGAGTGGACTGCATATTGGAAATGGACGAATATGTTTACATTTTCGAATTCAAGATGGACGGAACAGCAGAGGAGGCTTTACAGCAAATAGCAGAGAAAGGCTATGCCCGATCTTATTTGACCGATGACCGTAAAATAGTCTGTATCGGGGTGAATTTTTCTTCCCTTACACGTACTGTGGAAGAATGGAAGGAAATAATTTACAGGTAAGATTTAGTCATAGTCAGCCTAAAGCGTTAAACAAAAGATTGCCTTCCACTATTTTTTATGGGAATATACCGGTAAGAATGTTCATGCTGTTGCCGGCATAACACATTTAATTTTCATCTTTTATCATTTTATTTTTCTTTTGCTAAGAATGAATTATTTTCGCAGCCGAACACAAGTTTAATTTCTTACCGACAATAAGCAGACATGCTTTAATCCTCAACCAATTCAACTTGTCCTCATTTTAATTTTAACGGATAAGCTGATGTTTTGTCCCTCACTATTATAAAATAAAAGAATGAAAAGATCATTGTATGTATCGCTATTGACGTTCATGTACTTCTCTGCCTGCCAAGGTAGTGAGGAATTAGAGCAATCACAAGAAAAAGAGTACACGGTATCCATTATGGCAAGAATCGGGAAAACAGTTTCCGGAGCACGCTACTTGCAAGATCATGAAAATGCCATCGCTAGTTTTAGTAAAACCGATGATATAGGTGTTTTTATGGACAATGACAGCGCCGTCCGCTGGATATTCGATGGAACTTCCTGGACTACAGAAAAGAGTGTCCTTTGGAAAGATAAAAACCAGGAACATACTTTTTACGCATATTATCCCCACTCCGGTTCCAAAGCCGAAAGTAAGGAAAATATAAAAATGCCTTCTCTCGACAGCCAGAACGGGACTTGGGAAAATATTGACCAATATGACTTTCTAGTAGCATCCAGGAAGCTTTCCTACGATACCGACCTCGGCAATGTGCCTTTTCGGGCGATTATTCATTTAAGCACGTTTTGTCACTATTAAAGATAAACATAAAGGGTGAAGGAGATATGGCACAGGCCGTTATTGACAAAATCAGACTTGAAGGAAATGGGTTGACGACCCAAGGATACTACTCCTTTGAAACGAACAGCATCACCATCAGCGAAACTCCCAAGGAAACCTTCCAGATTACTCCGTCACACACCATGAACAATCAGGATGTTTCTTTTTATTTTATCCTGAACGGGGGCGAGAATGACGGAAACATTGATCCGAAAGCCGTGAAAAACCATTCTGTTAATCTCACCATTGAATATACCCGTAACAACAAATATTACATAACACGACGAGACGACCTGTCTCCGGCTTATTGTCCGGATGTATTCATAAATACAATATTGTAGTAAAAGACGGAAATGTAATTATAACGGGAGGAAGTATTTCGGGTTGGACTCCGGGAAATGAAGAAGAGGATATAGTTATAAATGGAGAAGAAATAAACCCACAAACAAATAATATGTTATGAATTATAGATTAACCGAATTAAAGGTGCTTCTGTTTCTATTGCTACTGTCTGCTGTTTCTTGCCAACGCCCGATGTATGATGAAGAAGACGATGAAGACGGAGTCTCGCAAACAAATCTTCCTTTAAAGATATCTGCCAGGTCTAGCGGAGAATCCCAGATTAATTATCCGGCCTATATCTATGCGTTTGCAGAGGACGGCAGCTGTTCTGCCAGTCTGAAAATGACAGATAACGCCCAGATTGAAATGAAGTTACCTCCTGCCCGATATACTATTGTTGCAATAGCCGGTTTGGGAGAAGAATATATCGTTCCGAAAGATCCTAGCCTTGATGATGTAATTGTTATGAAAGAAAATAACAGAAGCTCACGCGCGCTAATGATGGGCACTTCAACTGTGACAATTGCCAATAAGAAAAATATATCTGTTTCTGTAACCCTCTATTATGCTGTATCTTTAGTCAATATCAGTTTGGAAGATATACCGGCAAACGTTAAAAAGGTGAGTTTGCAGATTTCGCCTTTATATTCTTCCCTGTCGTTTACAAGGGAGTATTCCGGCAAAGACAAGAGTACGGAAATTATTTGTGAGTCTGAGCCGGGTGGAATTTGGAGTGCAAAGCCTTTTTATATTTTTCCGGGGAGCGGCTCTCAGACCGTTTTTTCCATAACCTTGGAAGATAATAGTCAGACAAAGACGTTTGGATACACTTTCAAAGGAAAGCCGGAAGCGAACGTGCCATTGAATATCGGGGGCAGCTATTCGGGTGATGTCACGGTAGGGGGCAGTTTGATATCAGGTGAATGGAAGGCTCCGGTAGACATCAAATTCAATTTTGGCGGTGCTGATGAAGGTAATGGCGGTAGTGAGCCGCCTCCCATTAATCCGGATCTTTCCGGGCTACCCGAAATTGGCGGTATCTGGAACGGCGGTATTGTAGCTGGCATAGAGAATGCAAGTTCCACAGGGGCGGATATTTTGTTGATGAGTCTGGATGAGTGGAGTGGATTCGCTTCCGATGTGCGGAATATCATACAGGAGGAGGAAGCAGACGGATGGCATCTTCCGACTGAAGAGGAGGCAAAAATATTGCATAAGACGTTCAGCGGATCATCACTGGATGAACTGAATGAAACCATAGAGGGATTAAGAAACGGAGACCCGTTATTGGATATTGAGAAACGGTATGTATATGATCATAACGGGAGCATATATGCATTCGGATTTAAAACCTCATCCAAATTTTTACAGGCAGGGAGTACGGTGAAATACAAAATACGTTTGGTATGCAGCGCTCATTATGATGCCGGATGACCCATTCATATACTAGAAAAGGGCATTCACACTTCTTGACAATATATGCTTGAGAGTGTGAATGCGTCTAATCGACTTCCATACCGGGAATCTCATTTCCATAGATAAATTCTCAATTAATTGAAAGTTAACATTCTACCACCCGGTATACATTTCCCTTGGTGGTATGTACCCGTTCGCCCAGCTGGGGCAGGATACGGCTCAGGCTGTAGGCGGTCATCTCTCTCATGATCGAAGGATGGGCGGCTTCATACGTTCAAACAGTTGGGTGGCGGAGAGGCTAAGCACTTCCTGCGGATTGTCCTCTTCTGTAGCAAAGCGAAAGCAAAGGCGGAACACCTCTTCTTCGGTACATGCTTGTAGAATAGGGCATTATGTTGCTGTATAGTCTGTTCCTCTTCTTTATTGAACCAGCTTCGTTCACCGGATAGAAGTTCTGTTTTAAGCTGGGCGTACAATTGCTTATGCTCTACGGACGTGGTGCAGTCTATGGCATGCTTCAGACTGACGCAAAGAAAGCGGCGTGAGCCGGTGCGGTCTACCAGCAAATCCTCCCGGTTGCTGGTGCCGATGAACGAGGCAATACGGGGAAGCGATGAAGCGCTGTGTTTGTAAGCCTTGCGGATATTCAGTGCGGAAGCTTGCATCAGGTTCTTCAGCAAAGGCATTTTGGACGCACCTAGTTTGTCGAATTCATCCAGGTTGATTAATCCGTAGGCAGCCAGCTTGGCTTCGGCGGATGCCGGGGAGCTTAGGTCGTAACTTTCCGTGTAGTAGGATTTCAGCCTATCGGGCATCAGCAGGCGGCAGAACGTACTTTTCCCCAATCCCTGGCGACTGCTCACCAGCAGGGGAGCCACACTGTTGGCGCGGTTGTTATCCGGATTGAGCTGCATCCATTGGGCAGAGAGTCCCAGCATCCAACGGTGGAAACCGTTCACCCATACCGGGTCGTCGGACACCCTGCGTGCCAACGCGGACACCCGGTCCGTGCCGTCCATTCGGGAAGCTGTTCAAAATAGGCAGTAAAGGGATGGTATTCACTGATGCGGCGTGAGCGCACAAAGCGTTGAATGTCCCTGTCCCAACAGTCTATGCCCGTTTCAATAGCCTCCAGACTTAGTGAGTTCATCCATCGTTCGTCCACTTTGGTGTAACGCAGATGAGTATCGGGAATGTTGTTTTCTACACTTGCCACTTCAGTTTCTTCAGTAAGCACATTGAACCGGAAGCGGTAGCGGGAGGTGAGGAAAGCGGTCACTTCCTGCATCAGGGTATGTGATTTCGCCTTCTTGCCAGTATCTTCTAGGGAGGTTGGTCCCGCTTTTTTCTGAACATCTTTTTTCAAGTGAGCGGAATCCTTCTCTGTCTTTTCAGTTGAGACTGTCGGATGTGTCCGAGAATCGTCCATACTCCCCGGCAGGTTATCCTTACCGTTTTCAGTGAGAAGAACCTGTGAGTCGGCCATCTCTCTTACTCCGTCTTCGTCCGACACGATGTAGTGGTAACTGCCCGTGGGAGCATTCCCGTCGGTGCGCGGAGTCCAGTTCAATGCCAGAACTACTTGGCCCTCGCGGATATCCAGCGCCAGACGCACGCCGGTATAGTCCGGCAAAGCGGCATCAGCCCGTTGAGAGCGGATACGAGATCACGACGCGGTGTTCCGTCAATAGGAACAGGGCTTGACAGGAATTTGCTTCCGAAGAAGACTGTTTTGAGAGTAGCGAATACATTCATGAGTTACTTTTTTAAGTTTGGCAAACTACAAATATACAACATAAAAAGGCGTTTGTCAAGAGGGGGCGGAAATATGGCAGATCTTGGTGCAGGATTCGATGAAACTTGGGGCAAGATTTAATGGAACTTGGGGCAAAATTCAATGGATACAGGGCGCAATACATACGTATGTGTAGGCCGATGCTTGCATATGTGTGACCCGATGCTTATGTACGTGTGGGCTTACACGTTACTAACATACGAGCTGACACGTTACTAATGTTATTGTTGAATACGCCTTTATGTTTTTAAAATACACCTTGAGCTTTAAAAAATACGTCTTCAACTTTTAAGAAAACATCTTCAGGCTTTTAAAAAACAACTATACGTTTTTAAAACACGCCAGCTTGTTCAGTGCACAGACTTAGCCTGTTCAGCTTACAGACCTAGTCTGTTCCGTGTATTACTCCCCCACTAATCCGATACGCTCCCTTTTCCCCTCATCCTGTCATCTTATGTAATATGCACAGAAAATCAGCCGGTTAAATCTGAAACCATTTCCCCTCACTTCCATTTCAGCCCGTATCGTTTTATTCCTTCACAAAAAATGTGAAAGAGCAGGCTGAAAGGAGGCTGACAGAGCAATGACAGGAGCCCCTTCATAGCCGGAACGCCTATGGGCAGGGAGTTTCAGCGATAGATGAAAGGAGAAAAGGAACAACCGGATTTTATCGCTGAGGCATTTAAAATGAAGATAATCTCAGCATTTCCACCTGCGAATGAACAGATGATCATCCATGTTTTGAGCCTGATTTATGATTGGTATGAAAGATTTATATCTTTCAGGCTATGTAACAATAATCCTCCCGGCATTTCTATACTCAAGATAAATTATATCACAATTCTTGCTGCTCCAAACAGAAGGTATATTTGCAAAATATACAAATGATGCTTCCGGCAACGGAGTAATTCTTTCTTCGCTTTCTTTTTAGGAATTCATCTAACGAACAATTTTATTATATGACAATTGCGAGGCCTGTTTATGAAACATGTGTTGATATTAAAATAGCAATTACTGTGGAAAATCAACTGTCATCCAACACATTAAAAACACATTAACCAATGCCACTATAATAGCATTACATGATTTCTATTATCTATATGTACTAAAACAATATATTCTGTTAGAAAATCTGACCAGTAAAAAAGAATATTCATCTCCTGAAAGCCGAGTTCTGTTCCAATTATTAAATAAAATATTAAGCTAATTCAATTTAATAGAAGGTGTGTCGTAATGCACGATGCACCTCTTTTTTGTTCATCACTATACAAATCTGTTCATTTTCTTTAAGCTGCGATCTTTTGAAGATTTCTTTGATTTATGTGTTCCCAGCATCTAAAAACAGCAGTTGTAAGCTTATAAAACAGTCTAATCAGCCAGTTCATACCTTCTTTTGTCAGTTTTGCACACATCTTTTTTATATTGAAGGCAATGGCTAGGAAGGCAAAGTCCATGAAGACCTTGTCCTTTCCAAAATGTCGGAAACGTTTGTAGTTCATATTGTTTTTAATTTGTCCG
>ENA-OQDE01000278-OQDE01000278.1-human-gut-metagenome-genome-assembly--contig:-NODE-278-length-33673-cov-5.974542_pt1 | contig 33673 bp, 40 predicted proteins | sample MGYA00242768_ERZ504595 | MGnify/ENA primary metagenome ERZ504595 (study PRJEB26092, sample SAMD00036307) | human gut metagenome | host: Homo sapiens | study: EMG produced TPA metagenomics assembly of... | reverse complement strand
TACAGCTTTCTGAAACTTTCAAGATTCAAGCCCTCAACCAGGGCGTCAACCATGCGCACCGGATCGTTTTCTGCAATATCCTCATCAATTCTTTGAGGAAAAAGAACGGTTTGGTTGGGATTGTAAGAACGAAAATGTATCTTTGTCATAGTGAAATTCTTATTACCTAAAGATACAAAATCTTTAGGTAATAACAAAGCCCCAGCTTGTGAAAGTCGGGGCTTTGTGCGTAAAAAACAGAAGGTGTGCATTTTGACACACCTTCAGTGAAACATAAAACAAACAGGCGTTTATTCTTCGGAAATGAACGCCTGTTTGTTTATGTTTTAAATGGTTCTATACTGCCAGCTTGGAGAGGTGTGAAAAGTAGAACTGTTTTTTTGATGGCTCTTCCAATTTCATATCATATAGAGCTGGAATGTGAAGCTTAATTTACAAATTTTCAAGCTTGTCTTATTGGCATAATTTATTTATTGTATATATAGTCGTTAATTTTAGCTGCTTGGTATCTGCTTTAGTGTGTTTAGTGTAAATCTTGACAAATGATGGTTTTTTGAATATAAAAGTTGCAATACATTTGCAAATGTAAACTTATAGAGTCAATTGTTACGAAGTATGGAAAAGACAATTATTGCAGCACTTTTAATGCTGATTTCGTTAATATCGTATGCACAGGGTTTAATGTGGACTGCGAAGGCTGAACTCAATATGAGCAGCATGTCTAACGTAGAGGAATCTAAAATGCATCCAGGTTTCTATGCAGGAATAGGAGCTGGGTATGTTATTGATGAAACTCGGTCTGTCCGTCCTTCTTTATTGTTCACTATGAAAGGAGTGAAACAAGATTACAAATTTTAATAAAAATACTGCATTATGAAGAAACTGTTTTTTATCATGGCTATGTCCGTATGTGCATTCACGGCACAAGCACAAACTACTTCCGGTATTCGTGTGGGGTTAAATATGACCAGTGCTACAGGGAAGTATAATGATCTTATGGCAGATCAAGATTATAATAATAAAAGCTATATGGGTTACAGTATCCATTATTTTATAGATGTTCCTGTGATTGGAAACTTCAGTATTCAGCCTGCTGTTGGACTTTCTATGAAAGGTATCACTTATGAGTACGATAAATTTACCACTAAAAAGTCGCATCGGCTCGATTTGGATTCTTATAAGAAATATGATGTGACGGAATCTCGCGGCACTAGTGTCACTCAAAACATAATCTGGGATATTTGGACGTTCCTATTTTATTTGCTTATGCTTTACCTTTGTCAGAATCGTTTAGGGTTCAGTTGGGAGTGGGGCCTTACTTCTCTTATGGGTTGTTTGGTAAGTTTAAATATGAGTCGGATAAATATTTGACAGTATCCCCCGACAAATATGGAGAAAATAAACATACCATAACCAAAGATGATTATCCCTCCTTTGGCAAGAATGATGATGCGGACGATCCTAAAGGTAATATTAACCGTTTTGATTGGGGAATTGCCGTACAGGGCAGCATTTATTGGAAACGCTTGTTTTTGAATGTCGCTTATCAAAAAGGTTTGAAATCGGCTAATATTACTGACGAGAAGAATGAAGGGAAAGATAAATTGGCCCTTTCCAATTTGTCGTTAGGGTTAGGCTTTATATTTTAAGTTGTGAACAGGCTGAGGAACTGCTGGAAAATAGAAGAATAGAGAGGCATCAGAAATTTGATGAAACTTGTGCACCCTTTCTTGCCGAAATGAAGAATCTGTCGGATGTAAATAGAGGTTCATTTGGAAACGTATGTGTAGAAACCCGTTTCCGGTCACTGTTCCGTATCGTTCCGAAAGTCTTTATTCTTTTCGGAAAAGACAAGGACGTTTACAAAAAAGATGAAGACGTCTGATAAAAAGAACAAGACGTTTCATTCCAAAGATCTATATCTTTCAATCTTTAGTTTAAGTCTTTCCGGCTCTACCGGTTTATCCTTCTCCTCCGAAAGGGAAGGATGCTGGATGTAACGGCAAAACTTGGTACAGGATTTCGTGGAACTTGCTGCAAGATCCGACAGAACTTGTATCAAGATTCTGAATACTTTGGCAAGGAAAGTCGCAGTTTCGAGGCTGCACAAGCTTACCGTGTTTATTGCACAAGCCTGCTTTGTCCACCGGACAGGGCAGGCTTGTACCATGGAACAAGGTGGATAAAGTGGTGGCTGCAGGCATTTTTCTTGCATAAAATAATGTATTGCCATCACCTCTCTAACTCCCTATTCATAGGAAGTTAGAGAGGTGATGGCAGTGGCAACAGAATTATAAAACTCTGTTGTAGGAAAGTGGGGCAATTGGAAACGACTCCTCTGTACAACACACGTTATCTTTTATTTTCTTTTTCCGGATAATGAGGTCCATAAAGCATGGTCTTCTCCTTGACCACCAATCGGCCGTCCTTCACGAACTCTTCACCGCGTTCACTTAAATGGCGAATCATTTCATTACGCATTTCCGTCAGCTGTTTCCTGTATTTTTTGTCATTGACGGCATTGTGCAATTCCTGAGGGTCTTGGGTCAAGTCGAATAACTCTTCGGTACCGGTATGGATACGCCATATATATTTTATTTTGCCGTCAGTCAGTGCACACCAATAGTTATCATCACTGTAACAGGTGGCATGCTCCAGATCCAGATACTTGCGCCAGTTTGTTTCCATGCCTTTGGCAAGCGGTAACAAGGAACGGCCGTCCATGTCAGTGGGGATGGTCACATCGGCTGCATCGAGGAAAGTGGGAAGAATATCACGCAACTCTACGGGAGCGTCTGTTTTTCCCGGTGTAACGTGGTTGGCAGAAGGCCATTTCACGATGTATGGCACATGAGTGGAGCCCTCGTATGGATAGGTCTTTCTCCAGTGATAATGGTCACCCATCATATCGCCATGATCGGAAACGAAAACGATTAATGCGTCATTATACATATCCTTTTCTTTCAATGTTTGGATAATTCTGCCTATCTGTTCGTCAATGAAAGTGATGTTGGCATAATAATGACGTTTGGAATTGCGTGCATATTCATTGCCAAAATTACCGTATGGAGCGTCTTGTGCCGTTTCTTCAGGATTTAGTTTCTTGGCGTATTTGCCACACCAGTCTCCGATGGCAGGATCGGGTATTAGGGCATCCTTATACATGTCCAGATATCTTTGTGGTGGATCATACGGACTGTGCGGACGGGCAAAAGAAACTTTCAGAAATAACGGTTTGTTGGTCGGATCGTAGTTGCTGATAAGTTCACAGGCCATTTCTCCTGTCCAATAGGTAGGATGGAGGTTTTCGGGCAATTTATAGATACTTGCCGTATGGTCGTTCCAGCCTATGCCGGTGGCGTCAGGATTCTTTCCGGGGGCTTTTGTTTGGAACCATTGGCGGTAATCACTGGTGAAATTCTCGTCCTCCACGCGTCCGCTTTCATCTAGCAGAGTGCCTTCGAAACCATGTTTTATCCGTTGGGGATGCCAGTGCATTTTCCCGATTCCAAAAGTATAATAACCAGCATCTTTTAGCATCTGTGGCATTTCGTATTTATATTCGGGAGATACTTTTCCATATCCCAACAAGCCATGATGCCAAGGAGAAAGTCCGGTCAGCAGACCTGCACGTGCCGGAGTGCTGCTTGGACAAGAAGAATAACCATTCATAAATAATGTTCCCTCGGCAGCTAGTGCGTCCAGGTTAGGGGAGATAACCGCATCGTTTCCCATACACCTATGGCATCAGCTCGCTGTTGGTCGGTCATTATCAGTATGATATGAGGATGTTTTTGTGCGTATGCAAAAGAGGAGCACACTCCGGCTGTGACAGCCAATGTGTATTTCAGGTTGATTAGAATATTCATGTTTATAGGTTTTTCATAATGTTATGTGCAAAGGTAGGAAATTTTTGGTAACCTTAAGCCATAAATGGTGATGGTTACAGTAGAAATACTTGAAATTGAAGTCTTGTTTTGTACATACGTATGGGTGACCTCATATATACTAATGGTAGAAAAGGCTATAAAAAAAGGCTTGTTCCATACAGGAACAAGCTTTTATATGCATGTATCAGAGATTATTCACCCCAATTCATTGCTTCCATACGTTTGTAAGAAGCATAACGTTTCTTGGCCATTTCTTCGCAAGCAGCAAATAGATCTGCTGCTTCAGCAGGATACTGTTTCATTACAGAAGCAAAACGAACTTCGTTCTTCAAGAAATCCTGGAAACCTTCCCATTTCGGTTCTTTAGAGTCAAGCATGAATGGATTCTTGCCTTCTTCTTCCAAAGCGGGGTTGAAACGCCACAAGTGCCAGTAACCGCATTCTACAGCCTTAGCCTCTTCAGCCTGGCTCTTACCCATACCTGCCTTCAAACCGTGGTTGATACACGGAGCGTAAGCGATAACCAATGACGGACCGGGGTAAGCTTCTGCTTCACGGATAGCTTTCAAAGTCTGAGCTTGGTCAGCACCCATAGCAATCTGGGCAACATATACATAACCGTAAGTAGTAGCGATCATACCAAGGTCTTTCTTACGTACACGCTTACCTGAAGCGGCAAACTTAGCGATAGCACCCAGCGGAGTAGCCTTAGATGACTGACCACCGGTATTAGAGTAAACTTCAGTATCCAATACCAAAATATTTACATCTTCACCGGAAGCAATCACGTGGTCCAAACCACCGTAACCGATATCGTAAGAAGCACCGTCCCCACCGATAATCCATTGGCTCTTCTTAACCAAATAGTTCTTGAATTCTGCAATGGTAGCGCAGTTCTTACATTTATCTTTAGCAGCTTCCACCATTGGAATGATCTTTTCGGCAGCAGCTTTGCTCTTGTCTGCATCGTCCTTACCGTCAATCCATTCCTGGAATGCTTCTTTGTATTCTGCCGGACAAGTATCACTGGCGATAGCATCCTTCATAGCAGCTTCGATACGTGCACGAAGTTTCTTGTCAGCCAAAGTCATACCTAAACCGAATTCGCAGAAATCTTCGAACAATGAGTTAGCCCAAGCAGGACCTTGACCCTTTTCGTTCTTAGTATAAGGAGTTGAAGGAACAGAACCGGAGTAGATAGAAGAACATCCGGTAGCGTTAGCAACCATTTCACGGTCACCGAATAACTGGGAAATCAGTTTCACATACGGAGTTTCACCACAACCTGAACAAGCTCCAGAGAATTCAAACAACGGAGTAGCGAACTGAGAGTTCTTCACATTGGCTTTGATATCTACCAAATGTTGTTTGCTCTTCACGTTCTTAGCGCAGTATTCCCAATTGGCTGCTTGAGACAACTGGCTTTCCAAATGTTTCATTGTAAGAGCCTTGCCTCCCTTCTTCGGATTGCCCGGACAAACATCGGCACAGTTACCACAACCCAGACAGTCAAGCACGTCAACCTGAATACGGAATGTCATTCCGTCAAATTGTTTACCTACAGCTTTCAATGTTTCGAAGTCTGCACCCTTCTGTTCTTCAGCGTCAAGTACGAACGGACGGATGGAAGCATGAGGACAAACATATGCACACTTGTTACACTGGATACAGTTTTCAGCATTCCATTCAGGTACGAATGCAGCTACACCACGTTTTTCGTATTGAGCAGTACCTTGTTCCCAAGTACCGTCTTCGATGCCTTTGAATGCAGATACCGGCAACAAGTCACCATCCTGAGCGTTGATAGGACGAACTACTTCGTTGATGAATGCAGGGTCATTGTTAGCAGCAGGAGCTTCAACTTCCAGATTAGCCCAAGCCGGATCAACAGCCAATTGTTTGTATTCACCACCACGGTCTACGGCAGCATAGTTCTTGTTCACCACGTCTTCACCCTTCTTGCCATAAGACTTAACGATGAATTTCTTCATCTGTTCTACAGCCAAGTCAACAGGAATAACGCCTGTGATACGGAAGAATGCTGATTGCAGGATGGTATTGGTACGGTTGCCCAAACCGATTTCCTGAGCAATCTGAGTTGCATTGATGTAGTAAACAGTGATATTGTTCTGAGCGAAGTATTTCTTCACTTTGTTAGGCAGGTTCTTTGCCAGTTCTTCACCTTCCCAGATAGTGTTCAGCAAGAAAGAACCGTTCTTACGCAAACCACGGGTTACATCGTACATGTGCAGATAAGCCTGTACGTGGCAAGCTACGAAGTTCGGAGTATTTACCAAGTAAGTAGAACGGATAGGAGTATCACCGAAACGGAGGTGAGAGCAAGTGAAACCACCTGATTTCTTAGAGTCGTATGAGAAATAAGCCTGGCAGTGCTTGTCGGTGTTGTCACCAATAATCTTCACAGAGTTCTTGTTGGCACCTACAGTACCATCAGCACCTAATCCGTAGAATTTAGCTTCGAACATGCCTTCACCGCCCAATGCGATTTCTTCTTCCTGGGGAAGAGAAGTGAAAGTTACATCGTCTACGATACCCACAGTGAAGTGGTTTTTCGGCATTGGCAGAGCCAAATTCTTGAATACAGCGATGATTTGAGCAGGAGTAGTGTCTTTAGAACCTAAACCGTAACGTCCACCTACGATAACCGGGGCGTTTTCTGTTCCATAGAAGCAGTCTTTAACATCCAGATACAAAGGTTCACCGTTTGCTCCCGGTTCTTTAGTACGGTCAAGAACTGCGATAGTCTTGGCAGTCTTAGGTACAGCAGCCAAGAAATGTTTAGCAGAGAACGGACGGTATAAGTGTACAGAAACCAAACCTACTTTTTCACCTTTGCTCATCAAGTAGTCGATAGCTTCGCGGGCAGCTTCTGTAACAGAACCCATTGCGATAATTACGCGTTCAGCGTCTTCAGCACCATAGTAATCGAACAAACCATGAGGACGGCCTGTGATTTTGCTGATTTCGTTCATGTATTCTTCTACGATAGCCGGAACAGCTTCATAGAAGTTATTGCAAGATTCTCTGTGCTGGAAGAAGTGATCGGGGTTTTCAGCCATACCGCGTGCAACAGGGTTGTTAGGATTCAACGCGCGTTGACGGAATTCTGCCAAAGCCTGTTGATCAATCAGACCTGCCAGATCTTCATTCTCCAGCATTTCAATTTTTTGGATTTCGTGAGAAGTACGGAAACCATCGAAGAAGTTGACGAATGGCACGCGAGATTTGATAGTAGCAAGATGGGCTACAGCAGCCATATCCATAACTTCTTGTACAGAACCTTCGCACAACGTGGCGAAACCTGTTTGGTGGCAAGACATGACGTCCTGATGGTCACCAAAGATACACAATGCGTGTGAAGCCAATGTACGAGCCGATACGTGGAATACGCAAGGCAGGAATTCACCGGCAATTTTGTACATGTTAGGGATCATTAGCAACAGACCCTGAGATGCAGTGTAAGTGGTAGTCAACGCACCTGCCTGAAGAGAACCATGAACAGCACCTGCTGCACCGCCTTCTGACTGCATTTCTTGTACCAAACTGTTTCGCCGAAGATGTTTTTACGACCTGCGGCAGCCCATTCGTCTACGTATTCAGCCATAGTAGACGACGGAGTGATGGGATAGATAGCAGCTACTTCAGAAAACATATACGAGATATGTGCTGCTGCCTGGTTACCATCACAAGTGATGAATTTTTTTTGTTTAGTCATACAATTACTAATTATTAGGTAATAAAATCTATTCTCTATCTCTTAATATAAAAAGCCGAAAAGCCATAATGGGATCATATTTCCGTGTCCTAATTCCAATTTGTGTAGGGCATAATACACGTTTGGATTATTTTTGAACTTGCACCCTTCTGCGCAAATACGGAAATGCAGTCCGTTGTCTACCATAAATGAAGTGCCTTTATCGCCTTTATATAGTTTATGGTCCTTATACAGGGTATTCATGAAAAATGTATCCAGAACATCCTGTTCTTCGACCTTTACCGGATAAATGGAGTACATCAGGTTGGTGTTGTGCATCATCAGTTTGGAAGGTTTCTTGGGAAATTCCTCTCCCTTGGGATAAACCATATTGATAAGACGCGCATCTGCCAGATACTTAATGTAATTCATCACCGTGGCACGTGAAGTTTGAATCTCCGTGGCCAGCTGGCTGACGTTCGGAGCAACGGGTCCGTCCACAGCTAGCAAATATAGTAATTTTTTTATCTTTGAAAGATATTTCAGCTCAATTTGTTTGATAAGAAGTATATCTACTTCTATCATCATATTCATGGTTTTTAGCAGATTCTCCGAAAAGTTACGTTTTTCCAGGAAGAATGGGTAGAAACCGTGATGCAGATAGTCTTGAAAATAATCCAACGGCTTCACATTGCGCAGGATGGTTTTCGCTATCTGTTCGTGATTCTCCAAAATTTCTTGTAAGGTATAGGCACGGAAACAATTACCGCTTTGCAGATTCAGATATTCGCGGAATGAGAAACCTCTCAGGTAGTATACCTTGCAATGCCGCTCAGTTCTGGATTTTCTTCTTTCAATCGCATCACGGATGATCCGGTGAATATAATCTTCAGAGTAGGAAACATTTCATAGCAAGCACGCAGGTCGTGGCTCCATTCGGGATACTTGAACACTTGGTCTATCAACAAAACTTTTCCTCCTCGTTTTACGAATTCTGCGGCAAACTCCACTAACGTATATTTAGAGAAGTAAAAGTTATTCATGTTGATGAACAGACATGAGTGATCCGTTCCGAACTTTTCTTTTGCATATTGCAGGAGGAAAGTCGTTTTCCCTACGCCACGAGTACCCTTGATGCCGATCAGTCTGTCGTTCCAGTCTATTTCGTCCATCAAGTCCCGGCGAACAGGAGCATTTGTATGTTCCACCAGATAACTGTGTGTTCTGTAAAAGGTTTCCATGGTTGCTTTTTTATCGGTTGCAAATATAGCAATACTAATTCAAATTGCAAACTGGAGATAGCAAAATATTATTTTTTTTCAACTAAAAGACGAACAAGAGAAATGGTTTGTACTCTAAAACATTTATCTTTGTGTCCGGAAATGGAAGCGCTTTATTTATTCAATCCGGAAAATGATATGGCATTGGCTTGTGGTGATCCTTATTATATGGCACCTGCCAGTGCCCGGCGAATGGCGGCCGAGCTGTCCGTGTTGCCTGCATGGTATGCAGAACAGGGAGGAACTGTATGGCTGGATTCTGCTCTGCGTATGAAAACAATGGAAAGACAATCTTTTTTGCCGCTTTCGGTCAATTGGACTTCAGAATTCCTCCCCATTTATAATAAGGTGATTCCTTGGGGATGGAATCCGTCTTTGGTGCGTCGTTTGCAGGAAGCTGGATTTCCTGATACAGCATATCCTTCAGTAGAGCGTATGAAGCGTATCCGTCAAATATCCGGACGTCAGACGCTGTAAAAGTGTTACGACGCCTTTGTAGGCATATAGGTGGGAATATTCCACATTGGGGGAGGCTTTTGTATTGTCATCAACAGAGGAAGTGAAGGCTTTTGTGTTGTCTCATCCTCGTGCTTTGTTAAAAGCGCCATGGTCTGGTAGTGGGAGAGGGATACAATATGTTTCAGGTAGTTTTACCATCTCTGGAAGGGTGGGTTCGACACATACTTACCACTCAGCATGAGGTGATAGGAGAGCCTTTTTATGATAAGCTTTTGGATTTTGCCATGGAGTTTTTTGCAGACGAGTGGGAACAGGTACATTTTATAGGGTATTCTTTATTTGAAACAGACAAGAGAGGTGTTTATAAAGAAAACTTGTTGGCTGCGGATCGGGTTATTGAAGCGAGGATATCCACATATGTTTCTGCGGAAATCTTACATCAGGTTGGGAGGATGTTACAGGTAGAGTTGGCGGAAGTTATAAAAGGGAGTTACGAAGGCTATCTGGGGGTGGATATGATGATATGCCGTACCCAAAACGGCGGGTATGCCATTCATCCGTGTGTGGAAATAAATCTTCGTATGAATATGGGAGTGGTAGCACGTTTGATATATGATAACTATGTGTGTGATGGCGTGCAGGGACGGTATGTTATAGAATATTATGCAAAGCCGGTGAGGCATGGCATTCTCATCTTGCGCTTCAAGAAAAGCATCCTTTATATTTGGAAAATGGAAAAGTGAAGTCGGGTTATTTGTCACTTACACCGGTAGAGAACAATACGTCTTATCAGGCATATATCTTAATTTGATTTTCCGGATAAAGGAAAATCAAATTAAGAGGGGATGGTTACCATCCACCCCTAATGCTTTATACAATTTTACTAATGTAATTTGTTTGTCTCTTATTGCATTACTTAATCCTATTTGTGCATCGAAATAGCTACGTTGTGCATCCAATACATCCAAATAGCCTATTACTCCATTGATGTATTGCAATTGGGCCAGTTCCATTGTTGCTTTAGAGGAACGTTCCAGTTGCAGACGCGATTCGTAGATATCTTTTATCTTATTGAAGTCCACAATGGCATTGCGGGCCTCTTTGAATGCAGTCAGCACTGATTTTTCATAGCTGTAGCATTCCTGTTCGTATGCGGCTTTCTTAGCCTTTAGGGTTGCTCTGTATTTTCCCATGGCGAAGAGAGGAGTGAGAAGATTGCCACTGATATAATGAATGGGTGATTTAAAGAAATCAGAGAATTCTTCACTTTCTACGCCATATTGTGCTGTGAGGCTGAGTCGTGGGAATATATTGGTATAGGCAATACCTACACTGGCATTGGCTGCTATTAATTTCTGTTCTGCTTCGCGTACATCGGGACGACGTTCCAACAGAGTGGAGGGTAGACCTACTGGTAATGTTTCAGGTAGTTTTACCTCTTCGGGTAGAATGGAACGCTGTATGCGGTGCGGGTATTCGCCTGCCAGGAATGCGATATCATTTTCTTTCAATGAAATTTTCCTTTCCAGTTCAGGAACTAAAGTTGCGGTACGTGCATACTCCACTTGTGCCTGTTGATAGGAAGTTTCTGAAGTTAGTCCTCCTTCAAAACGAAGCTTTGCCAGGCGTACTCCTTCTTTACGGGCATAGAGTGTTTGACGAACGATGTTCAGCTCATTGTCTAATGCGACCAATTCAAAATAGGCTTGTGCCACTTCGGACACAATACTCATTTTCAAAGCACGTTGCGCCTCGATGCTTCCCAGAAATTGTGCTATGCTTTTGTCTTTTGCCCAACGCAGGTTACCCCATAAGTCTAATTCCCAAGTCACGGTAAGTTTACCACCCTGTTCGGGGTCATTTTTATAGTTGTCACCACCATAATTACTTCCTTCTTTTTGGGCATAAGCGCTTCCGTTCAGTTGGGGGAAAAGGTTGGCAAAGTCTATGCGCTTCATTGCGGCAAGTTCTTTTACACGTGCCGCAGCTATTTTCATGTCTTTGTTGTTATCCAACGTCTTTTCTATCAGGCTTTGCAAGGTTGTGTCCGTATAGATTTCCCACCATTGCATATCGGCTATAGATAATGTATCCTGTTGTCGTAATGTATCTAATTGTTGGGGAAGATGTAAGTCGGGACGTGTGTAGTGCTTACCTAATTGGCAAGAAGTCAGCAAAGTCATTCCTGATACGGCTATATATAATAATGTATGTTTCATCATTTCTTTCATCTTTTTATATCCTTATTTTTGTTTCATCTTCGCTTTCATCTTGTATATCAGTACAAAGAAGAAAGGTACTAACAAAATTCCCACAGTTACAGCAAAGATCATTCCGAAGAATACACCTGTACCAATAGCCTGACGGCTGGCTGAACCTGGCCCGCTGGCAATGACCATAGGTAACATACCTAAGATGAATGCCAATGAAGTCATCAAAATAGGTCGGAAACGGAGCTGTGAAGCATGAAGTGCAGCTTGTACTACATCTACTCCTTTGTCTACTTGTTCTTTGGCAAACTCTACAATAAGAATTGCATTTTTGGCGGCTAGTCCTACCAGCATCACCAATCCGATCTGGAAATAGACATCATTCTCCAGTCCACAGCCCCATACACCTAGATAAGCACCTAATGCGGCTACAGGCAAAGAGAGTAATACTGCAACCGGTACCATCCAGCTTTCGTATAAGGCAGCAAGGAACAAAAATACGAACATGAACACTAATGCCAGCACCATGCCGGTCTGTCCACCTGCCTGTTTTTCCTGGAAGGATAGTCCGCTCCATTCTACACCGATATTTTCCGGTAGGTGTTCGCGGGCTATTTGTTCGATAATTTCCATAGCCTGTCCTGAACTGTAACCGTCTGCGGCCTCACCGAGAATCACAGAACTGTTGAACATATTAAAACGTTTGATGCTGCCCGGACCAGTGGTATACGAAGTGGTACCAGCGAGGTGAGCGGTATCATGGCATTGTCTGTACCCCGTACAAAAAACAGGTTGATATTCTCCTTATGTTCCGGTAGGGTGCTTCTGCTTGAATATATACACGGTAGATGCGGTTAAACATATTGAAATCGTTTACATATACCGAACCTGTATAAGCTTTCATAGTCGAGAATACATCGGCTAAAGGTACTCCTGAGAATTTTACTTTGTCACGGTCTACATCAAAATAAAGTTGGGGGATATCCGCTTGTAAAGCCGAAGATAAACCTGATAATTCCTTACGTTTTGATGCATAATACATCAATGTATCCGTAGCTTGTACCAAATTTTCGAAAGTGGCATCTCCACGTGCTTCCAATTGCATTTCGAACCCGCCCGAACTGCCCAATCCCGGAATAACGGGAGGGGTGGAAAGATATACCTTGCATTCGGGGTATTGTGACATGTCTTTTTTTACCTGTGCCATAATATTGTCAATAGTTTGCGAGTCACGTTCCTCCCAAGGTTTTAAGATGACAGTCAGTTCACTTCGTGCCTGACTGGTTCCTACACGCGGACTGCTTCCCGCCACACTTTGCACATATTCCACTGCCGGATTTTTCATCAGGTATTCCACAGCACGTTCTGTTACGATACGTGTACGTTCCAACGTTGCACCTTCGGGTAGCTCCAACTCTATTTTAAAATACCCTTGGTCTTCGATGGGGAGGAAGCTGGTGGGAATGATGCGATGGATTAACAGGATGGCGATCAATACCATGCCGAATGTGCTCAGTACCCGACGCGGGTGTTTCACAATGTGTTTGATAAGCCTACATATTTATGATTGCCGATAGCCAGCCACTCATTGATACGGCGGAATACGATATTCTTTTTCTTGTTCGGATCTTCCGGTTTCAGGATAAGCGAACACATGACTGGACTCAATGTCAAAGCTACTACCGTAGACAGCAATACGGATACTACGATGGTTACCGTAAACTGGCGATAAAGTTGTCCGGTAATTCCACCTAGAAAACTTACGGGAACAAATACTGCTGCCAGTACCAAAGAAGTGGCGATAATGGCTCCTGTAAGTCCTTCCATAGCTTTCTTGGTAGCTTGGTAGGGAGATAGTTTCTCCTCTTCCATGATACGCTCCACATTCTCTACTACCACGATAGCATCGTCCACCACAATACCGATGGCAAGTACCAACCCAACAGGGTCAGGATATTAAGCGAGAATCCGAAAATCAACATGAATCCGAAAGTTCCAATCAGTGAGATAGGTACGGCAACTAGTGGGATAACTGTTGCACGCCAGCTTTGGAGTGAAAGGTATACTACGATAATAACCAGTATCAGGGCTTCAAACAGTGTTTTGTACACTTCATGAATAGATTCCGAAATATATGTGGTCATATCGAAAGGTATCTCGTAACTCATTCCTTCGGGGAAATTCTTGCTGATTTCCTCCATAGCTTCTTTCACGCTTTTTGCTACTTCCATAGCGTTGGCTCCCGGTAACATATAGATGGCCAATACCGCTGCATTTTCTTTGTTAATGGCACTCTCGGTATTGTATGATTGTGCTTCGAGTGAGATGCGGGCCACATCACGTAAACGGATGATGGAACCATCGGCATTGGCACGGACTACGATTTCCTCAAACTGGCTTACAGTAGATAGACGTCCCTGAGTAGTGATGGGAATGGTTACGTCTAATCCTTGTACGGGTTGTTGTCCCAGTACACCGGCTGCTGATTCCCGATTTTGGTCTTTCAGTGCATTCTGCAGATCGGCTACGGTCAGACCGAAATTGGCCAGTTTGTCGGGCTGTACCCAAATTTGCATGGCGTAATATCGGCTTCCGATGTTTGAAACACGTCCTACGCCAGGGATACGGCGGATTAGGTCCAGTACATTCAGAGTAGCAAAGTTGCTAAGGTATATTTCATCGAATTTCGGGTCGGTAGAGGTAAGGCATAGGTTAGCAATTGACTGGCAGCCTGTTTCTCTACCGAAATACCATTTTGTATAACTTCTGCTGGAAGACGTGATTCTGCTAACTTGATACGGTTCTGTATTTCTACTGCCGCCAGATCGGGATCTGCCGAGATATCAAAAGTGACGGTGGCTGAAAAACCTCCCGAATTGGAACTGTTTGATTCCATGTAAAGCATTCCTGGAGTACCGTTCAATTCCTGTTCTATAGGAGTGGCTACCGCTTGTGATACTGTCAGGGCACTGGCACCCGGATAGGATGCGCTGATTTTCACTACCGGCGGGGTAATCTGCGGATATTGGTCAATGGGTAGCATCGTGAGACCGATGATACCGACAATGACTATTAATATGGAGATGACAGCTGAAAATACCGGTCTGTCTATAAAGAAACTAACTTTCATAATGTCTATTGTTTTTTGAATGCGTAAATTTTCCTCCATAGGGGAATTCGTATTCGGGAGTGAAATTATCCGATCGTATCTTTTTCCTCCGTTTTTTTGTCTTCTACAGCAGGACTTACTTTTACTTTCATGCCTGGATTCAGCTTGTGGTATCCTTCTATAACAATGTCTTCTCCGGGAGCCAAGCCTCTTTCCACCACTACTTGATTCTGGAATTCAGGTCCTAATTCAATGAAACGTCTCTCTACTGTAGAATCTTTGCGCATTACATAAATATAGGCACCGCCTTTTTCTATGATAACGGACTTTAACGGAACTACCGTAGCTTTTTCTCTGACATCCAATAATAGTTTTACTTTGGTGAACTGTCCAGGAAGTAATATCCGTTCTGGATTCGGCATTTCGGCACGTACGGAGAATGTACCTGTGCGTGGATCAACTTGCGGTTCGGCAAAGTCTACCAGTCCTTTGTATGGATAAATAGTATTGTCTGCTAGAGTAATGGAAACATTGGGTTGCCAAGAGCGGTAGAGTCTTTTTGACCTAAGTTCACATTACGCTCTTTGCTTTTCAGATAGTCTAGAGCTGTCATGCTGAAATCCACTAATACAGTATCACTTTTTACTACGGTGGCAAGCAGTGATTTGCCACTTGGACCTACCAATGTCCCTAAATCCACGTGGCGTTCACTGATATGTCCTGCTAACGGAGAACGAACTATCGTATAACCTAGTTCCAGTTCTGCTTGATCAAGGTCGGCACTACTCATAGCTACCGAGGCTTCTGCTGTTTCATATGCAGCAGTAGCATTGTCCAAGTCCAACTGGCTGGCAGCATTTTGTTCATATAGCGGACGGATACGTTCTAAATCGCGTTTTGCTTTTTGTGCCTGTGCTTCATCTTTTTTCAATTGGGCACGCGCTTTGTCAGCTTTGGCTCGATATTGATCTTGATTGATAACAAACAGCACTTGATTCTTAGTGACATATGTACCTTCTGCGAAAAGCATTTGTTCTAAATATCCCTCTACTCGGGCACGTACTTCAACGAATTGCTGTGCACGTACGCGTCCTACATATTCACCATATATTTCCACATCGTCTTGCGTTGCCGGTGCTATGGCAACTACTGGAAGTTCCGGCATCTTTGCCGGTCGATGGGAAACAATCAGGTAAATCCCGATAACTAGTCCAATACCTATTACTACAAGCGCTGTTCTTTTCTTTTTTAGCGCAATTTCTTTGTGTGTAAAAAATAGTTTCATACTTTAGTTTTGTTATTGTTTAAGATGCCGTCAGTAGGAATACAAGCAGCGTGCCAAACTACTGTAAATAGCCTTTCCTTTTCATAATCAGTGTTTTATTACTGCCTTTTGTTGATAGGGAAAGTGTGGAAAACAGGCAACAGCTGTAGAATAATTCCACAGTAGGCGAATTAAATTTAGTAGAGGATTATCGATTTGGATGCAAAAATAGTAAAATAGTGGGTAATTTTAAAATATTTATTCATTATTCATTATGATGAGGACGATGTTGTAGTGTTAGCAGATATGTATGTAATTTAAATTTTGCTTGAGATCGTCATATCTGCAACCTTGTTGTTTTGAAATACGCTCCCTTTCATTTTGAAAAGGGTAGTGTTTCCCTTTTTTTTATGACTTCATATAATATCTGTTTGTTTATCAATAGTTTATAATGTTGTTTTTCATTTTGGCATAGTATTCGCTATATACTTGTCGAATATAAAAGGTATAAAAAGATGGGAGAATTTTATAATCCAGATAAATTATATAAAGGTGGAAGCCGGAATAATAGCTTGATAAATAAAAAAATGATATTCCGTGTATTGGGGGTATTACTTTTTATTGAATCTGCTATGTTCCTGCTTTGTGCGGCTGTTTCCTTATGTTACGGTGAGCAAGATTATCAATATTTTCTATATACCATTCTTTTGAATACATTGGTCGGTGGAGTTTTGCTAATTTGTAGTAGAGGTGCTGAGAATCGGCTGACACGACGAGATGGGTACTGCATTGTAACTTTTACTTGGTTTTTGTTTACGTTGTTTGGAATGTTGCCTTTTTATTTTAGTGGAGGAATCCCTTCGGTGACGGATGCCTTTTTTGAAACCATGTCGGGTTTTACTACTACAGGAGCTACTATATTGGATGATATAGAATCTCTTTCACATGGTCTGTTATTTTGGCGTAGCTTGACACAATGGATAGGTGGCTTGGGTATTGTCTTTTTTACTATTGCTGTGCTTCCTATTTTCGGGGGAGGAACTATACAACTTTTTTCAGCTGAGGCTATCGGGGTGACGCACGACAAAACACATCCCCGGATTGATGTGATGGCTAAGTGGCTGTGGATGATATATGCTATTCTTACAATTGCAGAAACTGTGCTGCTGATGATAGGAGGAATGAGTTTTTTTGATGCGGTATGTCATTCATTCTCAACAACGGCTACAGGTGGTTATTCTACCAAACAAGCTAGTGTAGCTTATTGGAACTCTCCGTTTATAGAATATGTAATAGCGATATTTATGATCCTTTCGGGTATTAATTTCTCTCTCTATTTTATGTGTCTGAAAGGGAAAGGCAAGCGTTTATTTCAGGATGATGAATTCCGTTGGTTTATGAAATCAGTGAGTATTCTGACACTTGTTATTACGTTTGCCTTAGTTTTCAGAATCATTATGATTGGGAAAAGGCATTCCGCAGGCTCTGTTTCAAGTAGCTACGGCGCATACGTCATGCGGCTTTGCAACGGATGATTATAACTTGTGGCCATCTTTTACATGGATGCTTCTTATTTTTGCTATGTTGTCAGGTGGATGTACGGGGTCTACTAGTGGGGGAATCAAAAATATGCGCCTTATGATTCTGGCGCGTAATATCAAAAATGAATTCAAACGGATGCTGCATCCTAGGGCTGTATTGCCTGTTCGTGTGAACCGTCAGGTTATATCGCCTTCCATCATTGCTTCAGTGAATACATTCTTTGTATTTTATTTGTTCTGTATTTTGGCCGGATGGATACTGCTGATGTTTTTCGGGGTGGGGATAATTGAAGCGATGAGTACAGTAATTTCTAGCTTAGGCAATGTGGGACCGGGGCTAGGAGCATTCGGTCCTGCTTTTTCATGGGCGGCGTTGCCTGATGCTGCTAAATGGATATTGTCGTTCCTGATGTTGATAGGACGTTTGGAATTGTTTGCTGTGTTGTTGCTTTTTTATTCAGGATTTTGGGAAAGACGATAGTTCTCCGGGAAAAATTGATATGTATCATTTAATTAATGGGTATTCATTGAAATGAAGTTCTAGAAATATGTATTTTTACAAAGGATGATATATATTTGTGCTCGGATTTACAATACATTCATGTTATGGCAACTTCGAGAGAGATGACTTCGGGACGTCCGTTCCCTTTGATATTGAATTTTGCTTTTCCTTTATTGCTGGGTAATTTACTTCAGCAGACTTATTCCTTGATGGATGCTGCTATTGTGGGTAAGTTTCTTGGAATTAATGCTTTGGCTTCTGTAGGAGCTAGCACTTCGGTGGTGTTTTTGATATTAGGCTTTTGCAATGGCTGTTGTGGTGGCTTCGGTATTCCTGTCGCACAGAAGTTTGGAGCAAGGGATTATGGTATGATGCGGCGTTTTGTGGCAGTTAGTTTACAATTGGCAGCGGTGATGTCTGTAGTAATTGCTATTGTAACTAGTATGTTTTGTTCGGATATTCTTCAGATGATGCAGACTCCGGAGAATATTCTTGAGGATGCTTATCTTTATTTGCTGATTACTTTTATCGGGGTGCCCTGTACCTTTTTCTATAATTTGCTTTCAAGTATTATTCGTGCATTGGGTGATAGCAAAACTCCGTTTTGGTTTTTGCTTTTTTCTACGATATTGAATATTTTGCTTGATCTCTTTTGTATTTTGATACTTGATTGGGGAGTGGCGGGAGCAGCTGTGGCTACGGTATTCTCACAAGGGGTTTCGGCTGTATTGTGTTATTTGTATATGATGCGTCATTTTGAGATTCTGAAGGGAACTCCGACAGAGCATAAATTTCGAGGAGCGTTGGCAAAGACTTTACTGTATATCGGTGTGCCGATGGGATTACAGTTCTCTATTACTGCTATTGGCAGTATTATGTTGCAAAGTGCGAATAATGCATTGGGTACTGCTTGTGTGGCTGCTTTTACGGCTGCTATGCGTATTAAGATGTTTTGTATGTGTCCGCTTGAGAGTCTGGGTATAGCTATGGCTACTTATAGTGGACAGAATTACGGTGCGGGAAAACCGAAGCGTATCTGGCTGGGAATCAAGGCGAGTGTGTTAATGATGGTTATTTATTGTGGTTTTATGTTTGTAGTCTTGATGTTGGGAGCACGTACTTTTGCCTTGTTATTTGTTGACCCAGCAGAATGGGAGATATTGAAAGATACGGAATTGTTTTTGCATATTTCCGTTTCTTTCTTTCCGGTTTTGGGCTTACTTTGTATCTTGCGTTATTCCATTCAGGGGGTGGGCTTTACTAATTTGGCTATGTTGTCGGGGGTATCCGAAATGATTGCCCGTATAATGGTCAGTCTTTATGCAGTACCAATATTGGGCTATTTAGCTGTTTGTTTTGGTGACCCTACGGCATGGATATTTGCAGTTATTTTTCTGATTCCCGCATTTATATATGTGTATGGAAGAATAAAACGGATGTCTACTTCAGGAATGGTAAAATACTAATTTGGTGTGTGAGGTGCTGAAAAAAACTTTCAGCACCCACAGATAAATTTTCTGAGCAAAAACTATTAGAAATTACTTTTCTTTTCTACAAAAATTATTTCTTTTGTTACAGGGTGAACAAACTCTAGACTTTCAGCATGTAAATAAAGTCTGTCTGCTTTTTGTCCGTAGAGTTCATCTCCTCGTATAGGACAATGTAATCCTTCCGGATGGGCGGCATGTACTCTTAATTGGTGTGTCCGTCCTGTCAATGGATAAAAGGCAATAAGTGTGTTTCCTTCTTGTTCGTTTAAAACCTGATATTGTGTGATAGCGGTTTTTCCATGTTCATGGTCTACTACTTGTCTGGGTCTGTCAAGAGGATCCATACGGAGGGGGAGTATTATGGTTCCTTCTTTAGAAGAAATCTTGCCATCCAATAAGGCAATATATCGTTTCTTTATCATTCTATTCTTGAATTGTGCTTGCAGGTGCTGATGTACTTCTTTGTTTTTGGCTATTAATAACACACCGGAAGTAGCCATATCCAATCGGTGGACTATCAGAGGACCTGTGGCATCTGGATAAAGTATTTTTATATGTTGATAGACAGAGTCTATTTCTCCTTTTCCTGGAACCGAGAGCATTCCTGCTGGTTTGTTGATTACGACTAGGTAATTATCTTCATATACTATCTCTAATGGCATTTCATGATAATGTTTTTTTAACAAGGGATTTTCTTCCACTTCCAGTCCCTGTAACATATGTCCCAGGATAGGTCCGCATTTTCCTTTACATGCAGGATAGTAGTATCCATGATGTCTTATTTCTGCTTTTGGAGAATCTCCCCACCAGAATTCTGCCATAGCAATAGGTTTTAATTGATGCTTATAGGCATATTGGAGTAATTTGGGAGCTGCACATTCACCGGCTCCGGCAGGAGGAAATTTTTGTATAGTTTGTGCAAAAATACGACATAAATCTTTTGTTTCTCCATGGGCGTTTAGTATTTGAAACTGCTCAAACAGCTTTCTTTGTAAAGTGGCAGAACGTTTTTTCCTTTCTATCTTCATCGTTTCTATTTTTGTGATGAAAGTATCGGCTTCTGCTTGTAGTGAAGCGATTTTTTCTTTCCATATTTTTTCCATGCGTTTTAATTCAGCTTTTTGAAACTGGCTTTCACGTATCATTGCAGCTAACTCCTTTGCGTCGGGAATTCCTGTCTTGCGCCGGATTTCTCTGTTTTTTTTAGCGGATTTGAAAAACTCTTTAGCTTCAGTCAATTCCTGCTGGGATTGTATTTTTTCTTTTTCAATTTGTCGGAGTAGATCTATGTAACGAGGGTCGTTCTGTGTCTTTTTAATGCATACATTGATGGCGGATATACGTTTTTCCTCTATTTTGAAGAATCCCTGTGGTTGTAACAAATCATAAATTGGCGGGACGAAGAAAGGATGACAGTTTTTACCAGCCAATGTTCCTGAAAATGCAGCCAAATAACCTATTTTATTCTCGGGTGTTTGTACAATTAGGACACCAAACATTTTTCCTTGTTGCAATTCTTTTTGCCATTGGGATTGACTTGTCAGATAGGCTTGTACTTCTTTAGTCGCTATTATGCAAAGTGGATGAGGGGTATAGTGAAAAGGATAAGTGAACTTATCGGGTAACTTTATAGTGGTAATGGAATTCTTAAAAAAATGTATCATAGTTCGTTTAATATAGTTGCTAATGATTTGTTTTTCTTGTGAGGTCACTATGCGGACAACTCGGAATGAATGATAAAGTTTTTGTTTAATTCCTGTAATACTTCAGTTGACTGCTTTTCAGTCTGTAAGGGGAATATAGAGATACGATTTAAAGTTAGGATAATATCGCGTTGAGATTTGCGAAGTTCTATTATTTTTATAAGCGTTTCTTTCTCTCTTTTTACCATATAATTCCCTTCTATTTTGTTCGTGTCTACATTGTTCCCTATTTTGAAATCGCTAGTTGTTTTTATGACGGTTGTTTGTTCTTTGTAATCAGATGCCGCAATATGATTTTTTTTTCTGTCTAATTTTATTTCCATAGCTACACTTTTATTTTGCGATTTTATATTCTTGGGCAAAGATAGGCATTTTCTTTCCAATAATCTTTTTATGTTGTGCAAATTCATTACAGATGCTATTCAACTGTTTTTTTTCGTATTTTTGCCGCAAATTTATAAGAAAAATTGGATGTTAATTTGTTGTTTTGGATAAAAAGAGAAAATAGATATGAGAAAATTGTTGTGTCCGCAATGCAAAATTGCAGGGTTATACGTTAAAAATGAGAAGAAAGAAAGGTTGTTAGTTTATGTATCGGATGAAGGGGAAGTGGTACCGAAAAATTTGGAAGAGAATATGGAAGGGTTTGATTTAACTATTATTTATTGTTTGGGGTGTTCATGGAGTGGCTCTCCAAAAAACTGGTGAAGAGGTAGGTATGAAAGGAAAACTTAAAATCTCATTTATTGGTGATTTTAGACGTGTTCGATAAATTGTTGTTGAATGATAAATTGAACTCTAATTTGCCCATTGATGATTTGCACTTGAATGGGGCTAGATATCGGATATTAGTTTATACTTTGAGAGTGTTTTATGTTAGTAGGGATGAATGAAAATAATTGTTGAATTTAAATATAGGAATAGCGATGAATATTTTATTGGTGAGTAATAGTGACATATGTCGTAGTCGTATGGCACAGAAGATATTATCTTCTTTTGGATATGGGACAAAGATATTTACCTCTGGAGTTCTGCCGGGAAGAGTGGTACCATCTTCAGTGGTAGGGGTGATGGAACAGAATGGATATGATTGCTCTCGTAAGAAAGCTAGTGATGTGGATATATATTGCCATCAACCATGGGACTATGTGATTACTCTTTGTGAAGAAGCAAAGGAAGTGGAGGGTGATTTTAATAAGGAAGTGAAAACTGGAAGCATTTTTCTTTTGATGACCCGTTTCAGCATATTTATGAGGATGAAACAGAATTGGAACATCGTATTTCCGAACTTTATGAAACGATGTATCGTGAATTATATGAGTTTTATCGGGACGAACTGAGTGAGCAATTATTGCCACGTTGCACTTGTGGGGCTAATACCTATTGTCGATGTGAGTGAACCAGTAATGTCCCATAAGTGTTTGGACATGTTGACGCATCCATTGCGCTTGAAGGTGATTCCTTCTTTTTCCAATAATTCTTTTTGTTTCTGCCAGCTGGGAACTAGTCTTCCTTGGCTGTTTACTATCCGGTGGCAAGGAAGGTCTTCTTCTTTTGGTGCATGAGATAAAGCCTGTCCTACCATTCGTGAATATTGGGGATTACCTATAAGTTGTGCTATTTTTCCGTAAGTAAAAACATTGCCGTAGGGGATTTCTTTTGTAATGCTATATACTTCTTTATAAAACTGTGCTCTGTCCATTCTGTTTATTGATGAATGAAATGCTTGATAGTTGTTATGGGATGAAAAAAAACATTCGTGGACCAGCATACCGCATTACTTCTTGTATTCGTTTCTTCATTTCTGGTTTATAACAATGTATGGGACAGTTGCGGCAAGTCTTTTTTTGTTCACCAAATGTACAATGCTTTAACCGGTTATGTGCATATTGCAATAACTGCCGACAGGTTGGGCAAAGCTCTTTATTGCCTTCCTTGTACCGACAATAAATTCGGATCATTTGTTCTGCGGTACGCTGTTCTCTTTCGATAATTCTCATCTGTAATGAAGTTTTCGTGTGAATAAAGTGCAAATATAGGACTATTTTTTCTTATTTTTGTATTCAATTAGTGTATAACCTTTAAAACAAAGAGATAATGGATAAGTTGTTGTTAATTCGTACGAGGATTTTGAGAAGCTGCTAGGACGGCAGATTGGAATTTCCGACTATGTGGAAGTGTCGCAAGACCGAATTAATCTTTTTGCAGATGCTACCTTGGATCATCAGTGGATTCATGTAGATACAGAACGTGCTAAAGTGGAAAGTCCTTATCATAGTACTATTGTACATGGTTACCTGACCCTTTCGTTGCTTCCACATATGTGGAACCAGATTATAGAAGTGAATAATCTGAAAATGATGATCAACTATGGTATGGACAAGATGAAATTTGGACAGGCTGTCCTAGCAGGTCAGAGTATCCGTATGGTAGCAAGTCTTCATTCTTTACAGAACTTGCGTGGCGTAGCCAAGGCTGAAATTAAATTTACAATTGAGATAAAAGACCAACCGAAGAAGGCACTTGAAGGCATCGCTATCTTCTTGTATTATTTCAATTGATTTTATGAGAAATAATCTCCGAAGAAGAATAAGGTGTATTTTTATCGTTCTTGGATAAATGTTTTACCCAAGAACGATTGCTTTGTTTTGATTTTTTTAGACACGTATATATCCTTTGGGGGAAGTTAGGGATTAACAAAATTAATGATGAAATAGAATAGGCATTTGAGATTGTGTAAAAATGAAAAACTTATTTTAGGTTGTTTTTCTCTAAGTAATAACACAAATGATCATATATTTTGTCATCATAGCTAACTTCGGCTTGATGGAGAATGCCTTCGTATGTAAACCCCATTTTCTCCAAAACATGTTGTGAACGTTTGTTTTGAGGATAACAATTTGCACTGATCAAGGTTAATCCTAGTTTGTTGAAGCCATAGTCCAAGACAGCACAGACGGCTTCAGACATATATCCTTTTCCCCATTGGGCTTCATCTAACCAATAACCTATCATTCCGGCATTTGAATTCTCTCTCTTTGGGTCTGGTAGAATTCCTATAGCTCCTATCAGAAGCCGGTCTTCCTTTCTAGTGATGGCCCATGTGTCTTTTTGTGGTATAAATATTGTTTGAAGAATTTTCAGAGATTCTTCCAGTGTGTCATGAGGTTTCCAACCAGCATTATTTCCTAGGTTGGGATTCTGGCAACAGTTAAAAACAGCTTCCGTATCATTCTCTGTAAAAGGACGTAAAATAAGTCGCTCAGTTTCTATTACATGATTTCCCTCAGGAGGGCATTCCTGCTCTTTTTTGTAAACACACTCTATCCGGTTTCCGTCTGGATCTAGTATCACACTTTCAAAATAGCCATCTCCTGAAATGCGAGGTTCACCTACGATATGGTATCCTTTAGTACGTAGCTGTTCCGTTAGTGATAAGACAGCTTTTTGGCTTTCAAAAGAAAAAGCTAGATGGGTCAATCCCGGTCTGTTTTCTTCTATCGGGATATTTTGCACGTCAATCCTACTCATCAACTCTAATGTAGCACCACTTTCAAATGAAATGAAGTAAGATTCAAAACCTTTTTGGGAATTAATGTATTTTTCATTACTTGTTCCGTTAAAGTAACGAGTATAAAATTCCCTTAGCTTTTCCAGATGAAATGTCCAAATGGCGATATGATGTATTTTCATGAGTGATTATTTATTCATTATAGATATTTTCTTTAGTTCGTTTTATTCTAAATAAATCATCTTTTTGGTCATTCCACCATCGATGATGATATTTTGTCCATTGATGAAGTCGTTCTCTTCTTGACATAAAAATAAACACATACGTGCTATGTCTTCTGGTTTGCCTACTCGTCTTGATGGATGTTGGGCATGATCTTCTGGCGTAGCCGTTCGTAATCATTGGTCTGAATCCATCCCGGCGAAATACAGTTTACGGTGATATGAAAGTCGGCAAGAGATAAAGCAAGTGCATGGGTCAGTGAATAGATTCCTCCTTTGGAAGCCGCATAGCTTTCGCTTCCCGGTTCGCTCATTAAATAACGGGTGGAACAGATATTGATAATTCTGCCATACGGGTGATTTTCTGCTTGGGATTTGCGATGCAAAGCTAATGTGCGTGAGGTGATAAATACAGGGCGCAGATTGATGGACAAAATTTTATCAAAATCTTCCACGCTGGTTTCCGTGATGGGAGAAAATTCGCTTATTCCGGCATTGTTAATAATGATGTCCATATCCCCCCACTTTTCAAAAAGCTCGTGCATACAGTTCTCAAGGGATTCTTTATTACTTACATCGGCATGATAAAAAATTGCTCCGGTCTCTTTGGCTGTCTGTATTCCTAAATCCTCATTTTTGTCACAAAAGGCGACTTGGTATTGTGAGTTGCAGAAAGCTTTCACAATGTTTCTCCCTATGCCATCGGCACCTCCTGTGATGAATGCTTTTCTAGGAAGTTTGATTGTATTGTCTGTCAGGTCCTTTGGTTGAAGCTTGACGGAAATCGTTTTCTTCTTTCCTTGTTTACATTTTTTTTCCCATGCAGCCTTTCGGGCTTCATATTGTTCGTATTGCCTTTCTATATAATTGTCTGCCATAAGTTTTGAAATATATTTATCGGAATGTTATTCTATTGTTTACCATAAAATTAACAGCTCCATATATTATTATTCCAATAAATTGTGCTGTAAATTCTTTGATTCCTATTGCTTCTATCATCAGTATCACAAAAAGAAGTTGTATGCCATAGGCAATACCAAAAGCGGTACAAAAGAGCATTATTTGTTGCCAAAGACTGTTTTGGGGATTGCTGGAAGGAAAAATCCAATATTTGCTCCATATAAAATTATGGGTTTGAGCGATGAGATATGCCATAATATTTGCTACTATATATTTTCCTTTGAATGAGAAGTAACTCATCACAATCCATATCACTAACATGGTAATAAGGTAATTTAAGGTTCCTATTGTAGCAAAACGAACTAAACGTACTGATGCTTTCATCCTCTTTTTATTGGTTTGTTTTATATGGTGAATTTGGGTACAAAAATACTAAAAATATGTGATTTTAATGCTTGTATAATAAAAAAGAAGCCTACTCATCTTAGTTTCTGTTTTAATGTTGTTCAGCATTTTTTGAAGGAAAATTTAAACTGGCTTTTTTCAGTTTTGTCCTGAATTTGAAGTTCAATTGTAATAGAGGTGGACTTTTTTTAGGGGAAAGATGGGAAGAAACGCTGAAAAGCATGGTGGAAATCCGCAGAAAGTGTTGATGCAAATATGTTGATTTTATGACAATCGGACAATATATAAGGCACACTTTTATATCATGCAAAATAATAGCATGTTATAGATGTACCTTATAAACTGTCTGATTGTAAATATTCAAAATCTGTGATTAATGAATTTCGATGACTCTGTTCACTTTGGCTTTTTCTTCAGGAGTGCGTTTAGGCAAATCAATGGTCAGAACACCATTGCTGGCATTGGCGCTGATTTTTTCCTTAACCACATCTTCAGGAAGAATCAAAGCTTGTTCGAACTTAGAGTAAGAAAATTCACGACGTAAATATCTTCTGTTGTGATGGTCGTCCTTCTTTTGTTTCATTCTTTTTCTCCATTGAGATCACTAGTTCGTTGTTTTCGCTGATGTGGATATTGAAATCTTCTTTAGTCATACCCGGAGCAGCAACCTCTACTTTATAATCTTTGTCACTTTCAATGACATTAATTGCAGGGGCGATAGCGTTGGCTCTTGTCAACCATTCATTATCAAAGAAATCGTTGAAAATACTTGGTAACCAATTCTGATTGTTATACTTTCTAGTCGGCATCATAATTATAATCTCCTATATTTTAAATTGTTACTAGACTGCTTTTTGATTTTTTTATCTTGTCGTTTTTGGAAATACACTGATGTTCTTGCAAAGTATATGCCTGATGGCAAAATGTCAGCCGGAAATGAAATGAATTTAAATCTGTGAAGATAATTTTAATGAATATCGAGATGTGTTTAAACCTTTGTAAAATTTGTTTGCAGTTGAGAAGCAAGGTAAAGTGATAAAGAAAGCCATTTTGTCAGCAAATGGTGGCTGTTATTTATGTTTGTATATTATCTTTGCGTCGTTTTATAAAGATAACCATTAAAGAAGAAAAGGAAATATCATGTTGGCATATACTTATATTAAACAGGGAAAATTTGAATTGATAGAGAAACCGAAGCCTGAGTTGAGAGACTCGCGTGATGCTATTGTGCGCGTTACTCTCGGGAGTATTTGTACCAGTGACTTGCATATTAAACATGGTGGTGTGCCACGTGCTGTTCCCGGAATAACAGTGGGGCATGAAATGGTGGGTATTGTGGAGCAGACAGGACGTGATGTTAAATTAGTCAAACCAGGCGATCGAGTTACCGTCAATGTGGAAACCTTTTGTGGAGAATGTTTTTTTTGCCGGCATAGATATGTGAATAATTGTGCTGATCCTAATGGGGGATGGGCCTTGGGATGTCGGATTGATGGGGGGCAGACGGAGTATGTTCGCGTACCTTATGCTGATCAAGGCTTGAATCTCATTCCCGATTCCGTGAGTGATGAGCAAGCTTTGTTTGTAGGAGATATCCTTGCTACAGGATTTTGGGCTGCTCGCATTTCGGAGATTACCGAAGAAGACACGGTGCTTGTCATTGGTGCGGGACCTACGGGAATCTGTACTTTGCTTTGTGTGATGCTGAGAAAGCCGCAGCGCATTGTTGTTTGTGAACAATCCTCTGAAAGAATTCGGTTTGTTAGGGAACATTATCCGCAGGTAGAAGTTGTCACTCCAGAAGAATGTAAGGAATTTGTATTGCAAAGTAGTCCACACGGTGGTGCGGATGTAGTTTTTGAAGTGGCAGGAGGGGAGGATACATTTCGCTTGGCATGGGAATGTGCGCGCCCTAATGCTGTCGTTATTTTGGTGGCTCTTTATGACCGTCCTCAGATTCTTCCTTTGCCGGATATGTATGGAAAGAATCTAACCTTCAAAACTGGTGGCGTAGATGGTTGCGATTGTGCTGAGATACTTCGCTTGATAGAGATGGGAAAAATAGATACCACTCCACTAATTACACATCGTTTCCCGCTAGATCAGATAGAAACGGCTTACCAGATTTTTGAGAACCGACAAGATGGAGTGATAAAAGTAGCTGTGACAATGGAGACTGGAATGTAGATTAAAAGCAATGAAATAGCATAATATAAGAGTGTATGCCTATTATTGAAATATCATCATTGACACATCCTGGAGTGGATGTTTTCTGCATGTTGACGGAAGCTCAGTTACGTCAGCGTATGGAACCTGGGAAAGGGGTGTTTATAGCCGAAAGCCCCAATGTCATTAGTAGGGCTTTGGATGCAGGATATGAACCTCTTGCTCTTATGTGTGAGCGTAAGCATATCTCTGGTAGTGCTGCTCACATTATCAAGCGTTGTGGTGATGTGCCCGTTTATACGGTGATAGAGAGTTGTTGGCTACGTTGACTGGCTATGTTCTGACACGTGGTGTATTATGTGCTATGCGTCGTCCGGTGTTGCCTCTATGGAAGAGATCTGCGGGATACCCGGCGGATTGTAGTCATTGACGGTGTGGTGGACACTACCAATATCGGGGCGATATTCCGTTCGGCAGCTGCTCTTGGGATAGATGCTGTTTTGTTGACACGCAATTCTTGCGATCCGTTGAATCGCCGTGCGGTAAGGGTGTCTATGGGTTCGGTGTTCTTGGTTCCATGGACATGGTTGAATGGTACGATTGGCGATTTGAACAAGTTTGGTTTCCGTACTGCTGCCATGGCGTTGACTGATGATTCTATCTCTATAGATCATCCCATATTGGCGGCTGAACCTCGGTTGGCTATTGTGATGGGAACAGAAGGGGATGGGCTTCCTTACAAGACAATTGCTGAAGCTGATTATGTAGTCCGTATCCCTATGGCGCATGGAGTGGATTCGCTCAATGTGGCTGCAGCAGCTGCTGTTGCCTTTTGGCAACTCCGGATTACAGACCTTTGAAAAGATTAATATATGATTAAGTTTATTTTATTTTCATAGCTCCCATGGCGTCCGGGCAGTCTGTGGGGGCCTTAGTTGTATAGGCATAAAGCGTATCATCACGCTGATGTGTGGTCACTAGGCGCAGACCATGGTATATCTTCAGCGTGTCAGCATCATAGACAATTTCGACACGTTTGCCTATATACTCTTTCGGCATGCTGTAATGGTGAAGCTTGAAAGTTACATAGCAGTTCCGCATTACCGTTGCAGAGCGCTGCTCCTTCATCTGGTGGCGTATGGCGGGAAGTGGGCGGAGGTACTCGGCTTCAATCTGTTCGCGTCTGGACAGGGAACGTCCGTTCATCCTGCGCCTGTTAAAGGCTGAGAGCGATTCGAAAATGGCCACATTCAAAGATTCCAGAGAGTTGAACACAAGCTCTTCGACATCTGCATATACTGCCGGTAAAGCAGTTTCACGGCATTTTCAACCAACGCCTTGTCCTTGGGATGGCGTACCGTGCGGGGTATACGGTACATCCATAATGCTCGGAAAATGCCGCAAACTCCTCGTTGATTACCGGACCGTTGTGGTTGCTGCGGGCTACTGCTGCTTTGAGGTTGTCAGGTACGATTGCCATCGGAATACCGCCGTAAAAATGAAGTGCGTTTTCACATGCCTTGATCAGATCTTGTTTTGACTGGGACCAGACCGCCTCACAATAGGTATAGTGGCTACAGGGGAGTATGGACACAAACATTTCAACGCTACGGCATTCACCGTTTTCATTGTCAATGACCTCAAACTTGTCACTGGCAAAGTCAATGTATATTTGGTCATCGGCATAATGCTCAATATGCCCCACGACATGAGTCACCATCCGGTAACGCATGAGATAATTACCGAAACTGGCATGTTTGTATCCATTAGGGCGTGTTTTGTGATACTCTTTGTACAGGGATTTGACCGTTACCCCTCGGCGGCTAAGACGGGCGGAGTACTCGGGTGGAAGTGCCTCCAGCTCAAGTTGGCGTTGTGATGGAATCTGACTACGGCTAACCCCTTCGGAGAACATTTCTTGGATGCGGGAAGAAGGCATTGATGCCAACTCCTTTATCGGAATGCCACACTTTTGGAACAGACGCACATATCTGCGCACTGTGTTGCGGGATAGCTCAAAACTCCTGCTTATTTGCTTTATCTCCATCCCCAATGCATAGCATTGGAGAATATTTGCTATCTTTGTTGTCATAGTAGAAATGGTTTTACCCCACCGGTCAAGACGGGAATCAAATCTACGAAAAACACCCCTGTCGGACAATGTTTGGCAGGGGCGTTTTTATATTGTTTTTAAAGGAAATGTCTATTTTGACGAAAGGGAGCAAAATCGCTTGGTTTTCAAGGGCAGATTGCGATGGATTTTCCAAATGCTAATCGTTGGTAATCACCACTTATCTATGATGCAACATCGAAACATGTTTAATTATCAGCGTTTTAGCATTTTAATCGGTACAAATAAATTTTTGACAAAGAATTCATTTTCTATGTACAAGTGTAAACCTTTGTTTTTCAGCTTTTTGTTGATTTTATTTGTACAGCCTTTCTTCATTCAAATTTTGTATATCAGTAAGCGTCTCGTCAGCGGATTTTCCCGGTTGGCAAGCTTTCTTTTAAGCATATACCTAGCCAGTCTGAACATGAAGAATTTCACATTAGCCACCCCTCTTAACTGGCTTCGAAAAGCTTTGATTGTAGCATTGAACGACTCCGCTGAAGCATTTGTCAATCGTTCTTCAAAATAATTTATGATGGTCGTACTATGGTTTGAAAAAGTATCAAGTACCTTGTTGAACTCCATATAGTCAAACTTTTCCACTTCATTGTACCATTTTGCGAGATTTAGCCTTGCTTCATCGGGACCTGACTTCTTGTTGAAGATGTCTGTCTGTTTCATGCTAAGGCTGTATCCTTCCAGAAGCTTGGGGAATTTATCAAAGAGAATGGCAGCCCTGGTCTTTTGCTGTTCATTCCATTTGCTCCAGTGTTTCAGTATAATATGCTTGCTTCTGCTTACTATCTGTGGCAGGGTTTCTCCGTTCTCCATTCTTTCAGGCTCCCATTTCCCTATTCTCTCCCTTTCCGCCTTACTCTTTGCTTCTTTCTTCTTTTGACGGTGCTCCCTGATAGCCTGATTTTCCGCATCAAGTACTTTCCACCGATAGCGTATTCTTAACTGGTCAACAGCTTCAGACATGAGCTGCTGTATATGAAAACGGTCATTGATCAGCTTTGCGGCAGGAAACACCTTTCTGACTGTCAGCATCATGGCTGAAGATAAATCTGTAGTGACAGTCTTGACAGACAGCCGTTTCCGGTGCGGAAGCCTGCGCAAGATTCCGCTTACCGCATCTGTGGCCACTCCACGAACCATTGCAACTAAAGCCCCCTTACGGCCTTTAGCTGCTTTATTGGTCAGAATCGTATAAACATCTCCATTGCTCAGGCAAGTTTCATCCAAAGAAAGGTTTTCTCCAATGTTTTCAGGATAAAGGAGGTAGTCATGCGCATGTTCGAGCTGATCCCAGTTCCGGTAATCACTGATTTTCTCCTTGTATTGTTTACGAGGAGTCTGCCCTTTTACGCCATAACGTTCCGCAAGCACACAAATGCTCACAGGAGTAGATTCAATCTCCTTCTTTTAAAAAAGAAACGAACTCAGAATTCAGCCGTGTACCGTCAAACTCGGATAAATCCCAGTCATAACTGAAGATTTCATTGGAAGACCTGTCAAGCCATTTACGTTTACGAACATGGAGATAAGTGGCGCGACCACGAATAGGATAGTCTTGGATTGTACGATACTCACCAAACCATAGGATATGATATCCGGGTTGGTCTTATCTTCTTTTAGCTGAACTTTTTTTCATCAAGATAAATATCAAAACGGTCAGCACTTTTGTCGAAATTGACAATATTAAAGTTGTCTATAAGCACATCCGGAAGGATGGCACGAAGGAGTTGTCCGGGTTTCATAAAACAAAGGTAAGCAAAGATAGCGAATTTTAAAAATTACCAACCAGAAATTTCCGCTAACCCGAAAATCCGGGATTGTTCATGTATATCCATAATTCCTCTCCTTCCAGGGTGATCACAACCCTGGTTGAAAAGGATATGGAGAAAAAGAGAGAGGCGGGAAAACAGGAGAAGGTATGTATGTGATGATGCTATTTAAGATAGTAGGGCTTATGGTATGGGCAATATACTGAATTTGTTGTCGCCCGTTCATTACAATTAGGGTATGCGCATTTATAATCTCCTGTTATTATCTCAAGCATCGTTGAGCATGACGAAAACAAACAGAAACTTAAGAATAAAATAAATAATTTTGAGTTCATAGTTAAATGAGTTGATTAGTAATAGTTTTTAGTTTTCTCTTGTGAAGACTTTGTTGTTTTTAAAGGAAAAAGCTTCACAATATATAGGATATCCATATGTATTACCGTTTATAAATGGATTTTTTAAAAATCTATTTAAGTCGTTGAATGTTAATTTTATAGATGCTTCTTGGTTTATATCGGATATCGTTAATAAAATAATTTGGGATTCGTGTAATGGTACCATTGGGATTATAATATTCATCCATAAATGAGTTTTTAAAAGCTTCTAAAACATTTTGGTATGAATTATTACTTGCTATTACAAAATAAGCAGTAACACCATATGTTAGTGTTCGTATATAAACTAATTCTTCAAGGGAAGAGGGAGGGGCAATGAATAACCCATCTGAGGGTACATCCATTGAGATTGTGAATCCTTTGAATATAACTTCACTAATACATAGGCTTTTTATGTTTTTCATATTAAATTCTTGTTGTGCTATTTTTTTTAGTGCATTGCCAAACTCTTTATTATATGGGAAACAGTTCTCTATATTTGATAGAGATTTTAATTCTGCAAATTTTATAATATATGGTCTTTGAGGTGAAGTATAGCTCTGGAATTCTTTGGATTTCAGAGCTTCTTTTATCTTTTGTAGATATTCACTTCCCTTAACATCTTCCATGCAAGTTATGTATGGAATGGGAAAATTAAAAGTTAAATCTATTGGATGTTTCTTATCTATATTTTCTCTATCGAAAGTTGTAGCGAAAGAACTTTTAGGAAATGTTGCTCCTACATATATGTGAGGTGGAGTTGCTAAACATTCCCATCTTTGTACTCCTATATATTGGTTACCAATAAAAATTCGTCATCATTTTTACTATCATCAATAAGGGTGTCCCATTGAAAAATAAATTTATTTTGAACCGTATCTTTAGGGTTTTGTGGTAACTGTTCATTGTTTTTATTTACTAAATGTTCTTCTTTCTCACAAGCCATAAAGAAAGAAGTAGTTATGATATATAACAAATAAAATAATTTTTTTCATTTTATACCATGCTTTTTTAGTTTACATTTTATTTATTT
>ENA-OQDE01000277-OQDE01000277.1-human-gut-metagenome-genome-assembly--contig:-NODE-277-length-33717-cov-4.680441_pt1 | contig 33717 bp, 34 predicted proteins | sample MGYA00242768_ERZ504595 | MGnify/ENA primary metagenome ERZ504595 (study PRJEB26092, sample SAMD00036307) | human gut metagenome | host: Homo sapiens | study: EMG produced TPA metagenomics assembly of... | reverse complement strand
TCAAAAAAGATTTGAAGTTATCTGACAGAGTTTATAGATGTGCGTGTGGGAATATGATTGACAGAGATTTCCAGGCATCTATAAATCTCAAGACTTATGGAGAAAAATTTGCAAGCTGACACTGAAACGTTAATGCAAATATGTACGGATACGTTAGTCCGGAATTTACGCCTATGGAGAGTACAGGAACTTGTGAGTAGATTGATATTTATATCATCAAAAGCATACTCGTTGAAGTAGGAATGGAACATAGAAGTTTATAACTTTTTATAAGTTTTCAGTAACGGTAAATCGGAATTGCGGATTTAGAAAAATTTTGGGTATTTGAAAAAAGATTGTAACCCTTAAGAGGCGAGAGTAAATATGGTTTATAGGAAATCTTGTGCTGTTACACTTTCTTGACATTTTCATGACTGTTCTAAGGATATTTTTACATTTGCCTGAGCTATACTTTAGTCATACCAAACAACCGGTAAATAAAAAATCAGGAGGTACTAAAATGATGAACAGATTATTCAAAAGAGGAATGGTAATAGCACTTGCAGCAGCAATGACTACATCCGCAGGTATTCCTGCCATGGCTGCCCAGAAGGAGACACAGGAGGAGACAGTGACTACATCAGAGGTAACACAAACAAATGTAGATTATGGTTCTCTCACTCAGAAGGAGATTGAAGAGTTTAACTCCATTTATGACCGACTTGACGCTATCGACAAAGAGGTAATGAAAGATGCAGATGGTCTTTCTGATGAAGATATCTATGCCAGATACGATCAGTATCAGGATGAAACCGATACCCTCATGGATCGCCTTGAGGAGCTTGATAAAAAACCCGGGTGGATCGACAACGAGGAATATGAATATTCCGAGGATGGGTATAATGCTCTGTACGATACAGGCAAGCTCACCGCAGAGGAAGCAGAACAGCTTCAGAAAGCATATGAAAGAATCGAAGAAATTGATGCGGAAGTGTGGACGGACGATGATCTTTCAGACGATGAGATCGAAGCCCGCTATGCAAAGTATGATGACGAGATTACATCACTGAACGCACAGATTGAAACGCTTGAAAAGAAAGCGGGTTGGTATGAGGGATGCTATGGAAATTTGAGCGAAGATGAAGTCAATCAGCTTAACAGTATTTACAATAAAATTGATGCAATCTATGACAATATTTATAACGGCTCTGATAACCTCTCTGATGAGGAATTTGCTTCTCGCTATGCGAAGTATTCAGATGAGATTGATGCTTTGGAGGCACAGGCAATCGCTCTTGAAGCGAAAGCAGGTGGAACTAAAAATACAGACATACTGATTTTGAAAGATATAATATGGGGAATCTCACGGAATTTCTGAGGGACTCCCCTCATGTGGGATTAAAGATATGGCAAAAAAAATCTATTTGGCAGATGATGAACAGGATATACGAGAAATACTCACAGAATTTTTATCCAATGCCGGATATGAGGTAACAGCATACAAGAATGGTGATACACTCTTTTCTGCTTTTCAGGAGAAGCCCTGTGATCTTGTTATTCTTGATATTATGATGCCGGGTTCAGACGGTCTTTCCATATGTAAAAAGCTAAGGACAATATCATCAGTTCCTATTATTATTTTGACGGCAAAGGATTCAGAGTCTGACCATATGAAGGGATTTATGTATGGAGGGGATGACTATCTGATTAAGCCATTTTCGCCGTCACTTCTTGTTGTCCGGGTAAATGCGTTGTTCCGAAGAGTTGAAATGAATATACCGGTAAAGGCAGATATTTCCTTTGGTGATGTGTGTTTTTCATGGGAGAAGCATAATGCCATTGTGAAAGAGCATGATATTGGTCTGACTATGACAGAATTTTCGCTTCTGGGATGTCTTATGGAACATGGTGGAACGGCAATCCCCCGGAATGAAATTCTCGACAAAGTATGGGGAATAGATTCTACGGAGATAGAAACCAGAGTTGTCGATGAGACAGTAAGAAGAGTCAGGCAGAAAATGAAGACCGCAGGCAGCAAAGTTCGCATTAGTGCTGTCTGGGGCTATGGCTATAAACTGGAGGATTGTAATGAATAAGACACGTTATAAAATTGCCACACTTACAGGTTCCGCCGTTATGGCAGCCATGCTTTTGAGCCTGCTGATTCTGAACATAGTTTTTAATAAAAAATAGAGCTGAGAGCTGAGAATGCAAATTAAAACGTTTTTACTTTGAATTCAGACGAATATTTGAATTACGAATCTGAAAATGATACGGGCTCTTTATATTATGCCTCACTTGTATATATGGGGGCAGATTCAGAAAACAGGGATGACATATATCAGATTCTGACACCCAAAGAGAAGAAACTTATTGACTGGTATGAAACACACCCGTCTGATGAAATGCAAAGGGCAAAAATTAACGAAGCAACTTATTATATGAAAGCCAGAACAGAGTATTACGAAGACAGCAATGAGAGATTACTTGCTTATGTGGATGTTACCGGCGAACCAGAACTCGTAAAAGAAATCAGTTTTGGTGTTTTGCTGGATGCTTTTGTCATTGCCGCTCTCGGTGCTGCCATTGGATATTTTCTCGGGAAAAAACTTGAACAAAATGACAAAGCTCAGAAGACCTTTTTTGAAAATACATCTCACGAATTAAAAACCCCGCTTATGGCAATTTGCGGATATGCGGAGGAGATTGAAATGGGAGTCATTACCGATTATTCTCAAGCGGGCAGAATGATAGTGTCTCAGACGGAGCGTATGAGTAAACTTATTGAGGATATCCTGTATTTATCAAAAATGGAAAGCGGTACGGAACCATTAAAGTGTGAACCAATAGAAATGGCATCACTGGTTCAAGATATTTTGATGCCGCTTGAAGGAATTGTGAACAGGCGAAACCTTTCAGTATCGTTAGAACTGGACGAAGGATATGTCAACGGAGACCCGGAGAAGCTGGAACACGCTGTTGCTAACCTGATAACTAATTCCGTAAAATATGCGTGTAGTCAAATCGAAATATCGTGGAAAAATCAAGTCCTTTCCATCTGGAATGATGGAGGAGAACTTAGCACAGAGGATTTTTCCCATATGTTTGAACGTTTTCATACGGGACAAAACGGAAACAGCGGAATAGGGCTTGCCCTCTCAAAAGAAATCGTTGAAATGCACGGATGGAAACTTAGTGCGAAAAATGACAGGCATGGCATATGTTTATTAATGGTATGCCACAGTTAATTTAGGAACAATCAGGTTTACAGCTTCCAGTTTGCTGAGATGTTGCAAAATTTGGAATCAGGAGAGAATAAGAATGATTAACAATTTAATGTACATAGAATTAAAAATGGGATATTCTGATGATGATCCGGCATGGATTGGATATGTCAAAACTTCAAAAAGTAGAATAAAAATTTTTTGACATTTCTGCATATGGCTTAGCCTCCTTTCCAGTGGATTCTCTTTCGAGTTTCTATGTAATCAGAGGGTCACAGGTCTCCGTTTCACTTCGGTCGTTGCAAAACGAGTGACGCTGGCACTCTGCAACCCTCTGCTGAAGGACTAACCGCCTACCGTTATGATAGTACCCATGTTTCGATTATAACAGTCAAGGTGGGAATCTGCAACCGGAAAGTTGACAGCGCATGAAAATCTGGCTGTGATACCATTTTGATACTAAAAAATGAAGAGAACAGAAATATAGCGTAGAAATCCGATAACACAGGACAATAAAGACACGAAAATCACAGAAAATAATGGGATTTTAAGAACCTCACAAACGTGAAGGTGGACGTACTGTTGGATCAGGACGTGTTGCTACTGTTATCGAATAATTTTAGCATAACATCTTAATTATATATATTGGGTACCGCAAGGTACATTGTGTCCAAATGTAAGATACCCCGGAACCGTAAGGTTTCCGGGGTTTTTCTGTTGTGTAAAAAGTTTAAAATAAGGCTGTAAAGAATAGCGAATAAATTGAAAACGTAAGCGACGAATAATTGACGAAGAATGATAAAATCCTTATAATAAATTAGTATCTGAACAACAGATAAAATCAATTAAACAAAAATCAATAACAAGAGGGAGGTCATTTCATGTTTGGTTTTATGGTAACTGCTGATGGCGGACTTACAACTGCCGGATATGTGATTACAGTTATTGCCGGAATCATTTTGTTTTTCCTGGCGATTTATTTTGCAGGGAAGAATTCAGACAAGAAAAAGCTTACCACAAGACAACTGGTATTCTGTGCCGTAGCTATTGCACTTGCTTTTATTACGTCTTATCTGAAAATCTTCAAACTGCCGTGGGGAGGAAGCGTCACTCTTTGCAGTATGCTTTTTATTGTTCTGATCGCAAACTGGTATGGGGTCGGAACTGGTATTATGGCCGGGTTTGCTTACGGATCTTGCAGTTTATCCAGGAGCCTTATATACTTCATTTTTTCAGGTATGCTGTGATTACATACTTGCATTTGCGGCACTTGGACTGGCAGGATTATTTGCAAAACAGAGTCATGGACTTCTGAAAGGATACATAATAGCTGTAATTGCCAGAGGAGCTTTTCATTCTCTGGGCGGTTATCTTTATTGGATGAGCTATATGCCGGACAATTTCCCGAAATCTCTGACAGCCGTATATCCGATCTTATACAATTACAGCTATCTGCTGGCAGAGGGCATTATCACGGTAATCATCATTTCAGTACCTGCGGTGTCGAAGGCACTGACCCAGGTAAAGCGTGCCGCACTGCAGTAGTTTGTTTTGTCTGGCAACAGGGATGTGTCGTTGCCCGGTACTCAGAACATTTGGTATGGTAATTTTGTTTAGGGAAGTGTAAGAATGACAATAACGACTTTATGCTATATAGAAAATAATGGCAAATATCTAATGCTTCACAGGGTAAAAAAGAATAATGATATAAATGAGGGAAAGTGGATTGGAGTTGGCGGACATGCAGAGGGCCAGGAATCCCCGGAGGAATGTCTTTTGCGTGAAGTGAAAGAAGAAACAGGATTAACACTGACATCATATAAACTTCGAGGTCTGGTTACATTTATAAGCGATAAATGTGAACCGGAGCTTATGTGTGTGTTTACGGCCAACGAATATATCGGTGAATTAACAGAATGCAATGAAGGAGAACTTTACTGGATAGATAAAGCTGTTGTGCCGACACTTCCCACATGGGAAGGTGACAGAGTTTTTCTGGATTTGCTTCTTTCAGGAGATGAGCGATTTTTTTCTTTAAAATTGCAGTATGAAGGGGAAAAACTCGTAGATAAACAAGTAAATTTATATTAACCGAAGTTATTCGGTATAGAGCCGCGTAGCGAAGCGGATGATTTTGGAGAGATAAAATGATGAATTGTTTGGCAGTAGGGCTGGGTGGTTTTGCAGGAGCAGTATTGCGGTACCTGATCGGGCTGATTCCCACAGGAGAAACCATGATTTTTCCGGTAAAAACCTTTTGTATCAATGTGATTGGATGTATTGTGATCGGAGCAATCACAGTACTGGCGGCGAAATTGTCTGTTCCGCCAAGGATGATTTTGTTTCTGAAGGTGGGAGTCTGCGGTGGATTTACCACATTCTCAACCTTTGCACTGGAATCTTCGGATTTGATCCGGGATGGACATATGGGAATAGCTCTGTGTTATGTATTACTTAGCGTATTGGTAGGCGTGCTGGCGATTTTTGCAGTGGAATATCTTACTGTAAGATAAGCTGCTTCCATCGTGAGAAGTAATAAGTTAAGCAGGTGAGACGAATATTCACTCACTCTGGAGGAATGAGCCAATGAAACGAATATCGCTGGATGACCTTCTTCATACCAGACAGGATCTTGACTATCAGGAACAGTATGAATACATAATGAAATTGCTGGAAAAAGGTCAGATAAAACCTGTAAAGGCTTCTAAGAGCAATGGCAAGAAGCCGGCGCTTTATCGCAAATACTGGATGGTAGAAGAACAGAAGGATTACAGCAATTATATAGAAGAAATAAAATATACCTTTTCTACCATGATTTCCGTGGATTATTATCTGGCGCATCCGGATACTTATGAGAAAGACCGAATCTGGGTACTTATGCTGAATGAATATCTGAAAAAACATGCAGATGCCTTACTGACAGCGGAATCGCTGAATGAAAGAAGCTTTGAAATATGGCACAGAGAGAAATTTCTGGACAGAGAGCAGGGAAAGAAGATTCTGAAACGCTGCGGACTTAATGTGGAGGCTCTGAATGTATACAGGACAACAGAGCCCCTTTCATATTATACACATACAAGAAATACGCCGCAGAATATCCTGATTCTGGAAAATAAAGACCCTTTTTTCAGTATGCGCAATTACCTGCTGAATGGACATACGGAAATTTTTGGTGCAGAAATCGGAACCCTGATTTATGGTGCAGGAAAAGGTATTATCCGTTCTTTTCAGGATTTTGATCTGTGTGCGGAACCCTATATGAAACATCCGAAGAATACAATTTATTATTTCGGGGATCTGGATTATGAGGGCATCGGTATATACGAAAATCTGGCAGAAAAATTTCGCAGCAGATGGAAAATTATTCCTTTTGTGCCGGCATATCAGACTATGCTTGGAAAAGCAGAACAGATAACTGAACTTCCGGAGACAAAGGAGCATCAGAACAGAAATATCAGTACACAATTTTTCTCCTGTTTTGATGAAATAATGGTCAAAAAGATGGAAACTGTTCTGGAAAAGGACAGATATATACCTCAGGAAATCTTAAATACTGCAGATTTCTGACGCAGATTCTGACACAGAGGGGAGGCTACATTACTGTTTACTCCGTTCTCAGTAACGTAGCCAAAATTCATTCCAGATTGCCTGCGGCAATAGAATTTTGCTTGTATGTCTCGGGATTTTGGCATATTCATGCCAAACACCTCGCGGGATAGTGGTGTGTGAACAGTAACATATTATGGATTATGGAGAATCTTATGATAAAAAATAATTGATTTTTAAGAGACAGTCTGTTAGAATATACCTGTGAAAAGGGAGTAGCTTGCCGGGTAGATTCGGTTCACTTCTTCGTCAGTACAGTTATTGAAACATATAACTCGGAAAGTGATGAAATTGCGAGACTTTTACTGTGAATGCAGTAGGAGTCTTTTTTTTATACCTACTGCAAAATAAATGTATTCCGGAATCTTTTTATATTTGATTTTGTGAGTACGCAATAAAAGAAAGAGAGGTAGAAATGATGTTTTTACAGGTTATTATTCTGCTGGCAGGTTTTTTGTTTCTGGTGAAAGGTGCAGACTGGTTTGTGGAGGGTGCAGCCAGTATTGCGAAAAAGCTGGGAATTCCACAGTTGATCATTGGATTAACCATTGTAGCAATGGGAACCAGCATGCCGGAGGCAGCAGTCAGTATTACTGCTGCAATAAATAAGAATGCAGGTATTACCATTGGAAATGTAGTCGGAAGTAATATCCTGAATATTTTCATCATCCTGGGAATCACAGCAGTAATTACGAATGTAGCGATTCAAAAATCCACGCTTCTTTACGAAATTCCGTTTATGACAGTGATAACAATTATTTTGCTGATCTTTGGTATCACAGGTTCAGAGGTGACTTTTATTGAAGGTGTGATTTTCTGGATACTGTTTCTGATATATCTGGGATATCTGTTTGTGATGGCAAAGAAAGGGAACGATCAGGAAGAAGCAGAAGCAAAGGATAATCCGGTATGGAAATGTATGCTCCTGATGGTGATCGGTGGAATTCTGGTCGTAAAGGGAAGTGATTTTGCTGTCAGCGGAGCAACGGAGATTGCCCGTTATTTTGGCATGAGTGAGAGATTTATCGGGCTGACAATTGTTGCACTGGAACATCTCTTCCGGAACTTGTCACATCAGTAACAGCAGCCAGAAGAGGAAATACAGGAATTGCCATTGGAAATATAGTCGGAAGCAATATTTTTAATATTTTGTTTGTTATCGGTACAACAGCACTCATCTGTACTGTGCCGTTTGAGAGCAAATTTATTATTGATACTGTAATTGCAGTTCTGTGTGGAGCAATACTCTGGATTGGTACATTCAGGCATAAAGAATTAAGAAAACCCTGTGGTGTGGTTATGCTGTTGTGTTATGTCGCATATTTCCTGTATTTATGTCTGGTATAACGAATAATGCTTTTCGCAACCTCCGCAGGGGACTCACTTGATTCGATTAAAATAAGAAATGGAATAAAGTATATTATGGATAATTATGAAAAACAGGTATATACAGGAAGAGAGTTGTTTTTAAAATATGATCAGGATAAGCTGATAAAGAAATATGGTTTGAAACACGATGAAGAATATCTGTATTTGAAATATATTGGAACAGAATATCGGATCAATCGCAGAAACGGTGCTGTTGAATATGCCACAGGCGAAGAATGGACGGACTGCAGAGAATATACAGTTGTTATGACAATTTATGATTTTCTCTGCTGTTCCGGGCAGGAGATACTGCCTCCTTTTACCGGGCAGTGGCAGCCTGTGGGCAGGTTTGTAACTGCCGGGAGCAGTCCGTCAACAGATCCCTTTGTGGAAAAGTATGCAAGAGCATTTTCCGGCAAAGTGGAAGAGGTAAAGCAGGCCTGTATCTGTCTGGGAGGAAAGCAGACGAAACGTCTGGCAGGGGCAGATCTGACATTTGAAATGCCGGTTCTTCCGGAGTTCTCTGTGTTGCTTCAGTTCTGGGATGGAGATGAAGAATTCCCGCCAAAGATCTTATTGTTGTGGGATAAAGTATCGTTATCATACCTTCATTTTGAGACGACCTATTATCTTCAAGGGGATCTTCTGAAAGCTATACTGCAGACAATCGGCTGAATACACTGTAGCCGATCCTTCGGAGGGGATATCTACAGATTTCTGATACAAGATTTGTGCAGTTACGCAAATTTATACTATAGAAACAATAGGGTAAAAACCATATTTAACCGAATCAAGTAAGTCCCCTGCTTCAATTGCGAAAAGCAATAAGCAGTGGGTGGGGACTTGCTTGTATCAGGAGGAGTGCAAACTCCTTCTGATAAACTGCGGAGCAGTTATTCGGTTATGAGCAAGTAGCGAAGCGGATTGCGAATATCCGCTTGATTCAAGGGAGGCAGCTTTGCAATACGAATTTCTGAAAAACTTTCCAAAACGAATGAAAAATGTAGGCCTGTACGGTGTTCTTATCCAAAACAGTATTCAGAAGACATCCTGGAAACAGTTTGGCTTTCTGAAATTTGATGAACAGATGAATCTTATTTTTGCAGTAATGCTTTATATTATGGAGCAGTCTCTGCGGGAAGAGAACTGTACTATGGATGATATCGGAGCCTATATTGATACCATCAATACCAGGTATCTGGGTAAAGAAATCTCCTATGATGACTGCAGAAAATTAGGAGATTTTGTTGTCAATGTGATCTTATCGAATGAAGGCCGTGCCATGTATTTTGACGGCTATGATTTTGAAGAGAACGATTATCATGTCATGCATATCAGCTATGTGGCGAACCGGATCGTGTATCTGGATCAGGAGGTTCGCAGAACTTCTTATTATCTTACAGACGACGGATACAATCTGATACTTTCCACCCTTGAAATAGAAAATAATATGAAGCTTACCATCCATGAATGATCTTCCAGATGCATCTGGAAAAACAGAGCTATGATAAGGCTGTGGATGAGATTAAGAATGTTTTTAACCTGATGCGCATCCAGCTTCAGAAGATTCAGGAAGCTATGGGAAAAATCCGCAGAAATGCCCTGAATTATTCAGTAAAGGATTACGAGGAAATCCTTCTGGAGAATCTGGATACGATCAGTGACACAAAAGAAAAATTCCAGAAATACCGGGAACTGGTGCGAAGCAGGGTAAAGAAACTGGAAGAAGAGAACATCAATGTGCGCCGTCTGGGCGAAAAGGAAGAGGAGAACCTGGAAAATCTCCGTATTATTGAGAGCTACCTGAACAGAACCATTGATGAACACCAGAAAATCCTGAGCAGCCATTTTGACCTGAAGGCACTTTATACCAGAGAACTGGAAGCATTGTCGCAGATGTCACTGATCCGGAGATTTTCCATGCGCAATGATTTCTATGATAAAGTGCTGGAGAATCCGTCGGCACTGGGAAATCTGGACTATTTTTTAAGACCGCTGTTCAACCGGGAACCGGATAAGGTTTATAACCTGAATAAAGCCTTATTATATCAGAAACCGTCTGTTAGAAATGAGGACGAGGACACTGAGGAGATGCTGGATTTTGACGAAGATGCATATCTGAAAGAGCAGGAAGAGAAACGCAGACAAAAGCTGAAACGCTATGAGAGCAGTCTGGGATTTCTGCTGGAGCAGGCATCTGAAAAAGGTGAAATTTCCCTTTCTGATATCTGGAAAAACATTCAGGAGAACGAGAAAAATGCAGAAGAAATGCAGCAGCAACTGATTCCAAATGTTGAAATTTTTAAAGAGATCATGGTGGAGCTGATACGAAATAAAGAGATCAATATGGAAGCACTGAAAAAGGAACGAAGTGAATTTATCCAGGATCAGACAGCAGATTTTCAGCTCAACGAAATGTTGCTTCAGCTCTCAGAAGAAAGATTTTCAGACAAAAAAATCGGTAAAATAGAAGTATACAGGATAGAAGACGGAAGCACAGTCACCTTTGACAATGTTTTCAGTGAAAATGGCGTGAAAAAAAGCATACGATGTTCCAATATCCTGATTCGAATCATGAGAAACGAGGAATAACAGATATGGCATACGAAGCCGAGGAAATCCGCACCAGCCAGGAGATTTTTTATTATCTTCTGGAGCATCATGAGCTGCGGGAAGAGGACGAGCAGCTTTTATATAAAGCATATACAGAGGAAGAATCCATCCGGAATCTGGTGAAATCCCAGGGAGAGATTGCGGGAAGTAATGTGGAACGTTACGGAAATGTAATCTATCTGATCCCTAAGGAGGAGAACAATTTTCTTGGCTTTTCCAAGCAGCAGCTTAAAGGTACACTGTGTAAATCCGGGGCAACGGACAGGGATTATTATCTGTCACAGTTTGTAATCCTTACGCTGCTGGTAGAATTCTTTGACGGACAGGGAAGCAGCAGTAAATCCAGAGAATATATGCGCGTGGGAGAGCTTATGAACTGTCTTTCCGCCCGCCTGAAGGAAGGGGCAGCAGAAGAGACTGCCACTGAAGAGGATGAAGATGGAAAGAACTCCAAAGATACTGCTGGGATCTCTTTCAAAGTCCTTTATGAAACTTATGAGGCGCTGAAGTCTGATGACAGAGGTTCCAGAATGAAGACAACCAAGGAAGGCTTTATCTACAATATTCTGATGTTCCTTCAGAAACAGGGACTGATCGAGTATGTGGTGCAGGATGAGATGATAAAAACAACCAGAAAGCTGGATAATTTTATGGACTGGAATCTTCTGAACCAGAACAATTACCAGCGGGTTCTGAGAGTACTGGGGGTGGTAAAAGATGAGTAAGATTAATGCAGTGCGTCTGATCAACGTGAATTACAATAACAATGCATATCGCATCAGCGATGAAACTCTGCACTTTAATGGAGAAAGCACACTGATCTCTCTGCAGAACGGCGGTGGGAAATCTGTTCTTGTCCAGATGCTGACTGCGCCCTTTGTGCATCCAAGATATCGCAATACCAAAGACCGATTATTTGAAAGCTATTTTACTACCAATAAGCCATCCTTTATCCTGGTGGAATGGGCACTGGATCAGGGTGCAGGCTATGTTCTCACAGGTCTTATGGTCAGAAAATCCCAGGATATGGAAGAGGACAGAAAAGAGAATCTGGATATTATTGGAATTGTCAGTGAATATCAGAGCCCCTGTATTCAGGATATCCACCACCTTCCTGTAGTGGAAAAGGGTAAAAAAGAGATGATCCTGAAGAATTTCAACTCCTGCAGACAGCTTTTTGAAACCTACAAAAAAGACAGGGATATGAAGTTCTTCTATTATGATCTGACAAACTATGCTCAGTCCCGCCAGTACTTCAATAAGCTGATGGAATACCAGATCAATTATAAGGAATGGGAAACTATTATTAAGAAAATCAATCTGAAGGAATCCGGACTGTCAGATCTTTTTGCGGACTGCAAGGATGAAAAGGGGCTGACAGAAAAATGGTTTCTCGAGGCTATTGAGAGCAAACTGAATAAGGACAAGAACCGTATTAAAGAGTTCCAGTCTATTCTGGAAAAATATGCAGGACAGTATAAGGATAACCGTTCTAAAATTAAGCGAAGAGACACAATCCGTCAGTTTAAGGAAGAGGCAAATGGGATTCAGACCCAGGCAGAAGAGTATCAGAATGCGGAGACAGAGGAAGGAAAACAGCAGAATAAAATTGCCTGGTTTATCCATGATGTAAATGGACTCTTAAGCCAGACTGAGAAAGTCCATGATCATACAAAAGAAGTGCTGGAAAGTCTGGATCAAAAGCTTTCCAGAGTAGAATACGAGGAACTTTCCAGCCAGGTCTATGACTATGAGGAAGAGAAGAATCTTCATATCGGAAACCGTGATATGATCGATATGGAGCGTGAAAATATTCAGGTGCAGGCAGAACAGACAGAGAAGAAACTTCATATCCTCCAATGTGCCAGACAGCAGGATTCTGTATCAGAAGAAAAAGGGGAACTGGATCTTCTCAGGGAGAAAATCGCAGTTGCCAGACAGCAGGGAGCTGATCTGGAACCGGAGAGAAAAGCACTTGGCCTGACCTTGAAAAACATTTTTGAAGAACGTATTCAGGATAACAGACAACAGCAGGAAAACCTGTCTGAAAATATACAGAAAAAGGGAAAAGAAGCACAGGATGAGGCGAAAAGATCCGAAGAACTGGAAGAAAAGATCCGTGACTGCTTTGGCAGAAAAGGAAAACTGGAAAGTCAGATAGAATCCTATACCCGTCTGGAAAACCAGTATAATGCCAAGTATCAGGAAGAATTAGTACGAAATATTCTGGGAAACTATGAAGCAGGAACACTGGAAATCCGTCGTCAGATGTACGAACAGGAACTGCAAAAAACAGTGAGGGAACGTACAGAAAATCAGAAGAAATGGGAAGCTGACAAGGAGCTGATCCGCCGTCAGGAGCGCAGTCTGGAGGATAAGAAAGAGGCCCTGATTCATAAAAAGTCAGAGACAGAGAACCAGGAACATACCTATCAGCTCTATCAGAATGAACTGGAAATAAGGAAGAATATCCTGAAATATCTGGATATGGAGGAACGCCATCTTCTGGATACTGACAGGATACTGGAGAACTCTGGCCGAAAGCTGCGTGAACTGGAGGAGCTGCGGCGGAATCTGGAAAAGGAAGAGGATTCTCTGGAAAAAGAATATTTAAGCCTTACCAGCGGAAAGATTCTGGAGCTTCCTGAGGAGCTGGAGAAAGAACTGGATGATTTGGGAATTCACACAATTTATGGTATGGAATGGCTGAAAAAGAACGGATACTCCCAGAAGAAAAACCAGATGCTGGTTCGTAAGAATCCATTTCTGCCATATGCCTGATCCTTACCCGACAGGAAATCGAGAAGCTGGGACAAAACAACAGAAACGTCTGCACATCCTTCCCTGTGCCTATTGTAGAGCGTGAGAAAATAGAAGAATTTCAGGAAAAGTACACAGACAAAATCGTAAATTTCCCAGGAATCAGCTTTTATATTCTGTTTAATGAAAACCTCCTGGATGAAGAAAAGCTTCAGGCAATGATCTGGGAGAAAAAGAAAGAGCTGGAGAAGCTAAATCAGGCTGTGGATCAGCGCAAAAAGGAATACGCAGAGTATTTTCAGCGTCAGGAAACACTGAAAAACCAGTCTGTAACAAAAGAAAAATGGGAAGAAATCCAGGAGCTTCTGAAAACTTTTGAGGAAGAGAAAAAAACTCTGGAAAAGGATATCCGTGATGCAGCACAGGAGCTTGACAGCCTGAAAACAGCACATGAAAAGCTACAGAATCTGCTCATAAAATCCGCTGCAGAAATTGACCGTCAGAAACAGCGCCTGGAAGATTTTTCCCAGCTGGAAAAAGATTATGCTTTCTATGAAAATAATCGAAATGAGCTTGAAAAATGTAAAAAGGATGAAACTCGTTTCCGGGAAAACCAGAAGCTTGCAAAAGACAGACAGGAAAAGCTTCTGGAGGAGAAAATGACTCTGGAGCATAATCTGAATATGCTGGAGAGAGAAAAAGACAGACTGGATGAAAAATATACCAGATATGCGTCATATGAGATGGACAGCAGGGAGTCAGATGAAGTCAGGAAACAGCAGAGTCAGCAGTTTGGATTTGACAGCATGTCTACAGAGCAGATGGAAGCGCGTTATGAGGCAATCACCTCTGTTCTTTCACAGGAGCTGAAGAATCTGGAAGAACAGGAGAGAAGGTCTGCCGCGCGTTACCAGAGGGAAAAGGAAGATCTGGATTATCTTCAGAAAAAATATCACTTAAAGCCTGAACAGTGGTCCGGTGTGATCTATGACAGAAAAGAAGAGTCACATCAGGAGGGAGTGCTGGAAGATTTTCGCAGAAAGATCCAGACAAAGGATATGCAGTGGAATGATGCAGACAAAAAGGCAGCAGTGCCCAGAGTAAGATCAGCGAACTGACAAAAAGGATTCATTCTGTCTGCGGTATGGAGAAACCTCTGCCAAAGGATGAGATTCAGGGACAGGATTTTCAGGCAAGGAAAAACCAGCTTCTTTATGAGAAGAAAGAAGAGAAGAAGCAGGAGGAGTTTTTAAGCGGAAAGCTTCGCAGCTATGAAGAAAACCTGACTGCTTTATCAGAGTATAATGAACTGATTCCTGTGGATGCAGAAGACCATGAGCCGGTTTCGGAGAACCTGTCTGCGGAAGAATTAAGAAATTGCAAGGGAATCCTGATCAGAGATTATAATCAGAAAATGCGGGATACCAGACAGAAGAAGGAAGAACTGGTGCGGACACTGAATAAGATTGTCCGTATGGAAAACTTTCAGGATGATTTCTACAGGAAACCGCTGGAACAGATGCTGGAGCTTTCCGATGATGCAGTGCGTGTCCTGACTCAGTTAAAAACTACAGTACAGTCATATGACAGTCTGATGGAGAAGTTAGAGGTCGATATTTCTGTAGTAGAGAGGGAGAAGGAACGTATCACAGAACTTCTGGAGGATTATGTCCGGGAAATCCACAGTAACCTTGGAAAAATCGACCATAATTCAACCATTACCATCAGGGAAAGAAATATCAAAATGTTAAAGATCCAGCTTCCGGACTGGGAAGAAAATGCAGGGCTTTACCGTCTGCGTCTGGAAGACTTTATTGATAAGATCACTATGGAAGGCGTGGAACTTTTCGAGAAAAATGAGAATGCACAGGAGTTTTTCGGTTCCGGTATTACTACCAGAAATCTCTATGATCAGGTGGTGGGAATCGGAAATGTACAGATTCATCTTTATAAGATCGAAGCCCAGAGAGAATATCCGATTACCTGGAAGGAGGTTTCCAGAAACTCAGGTGGAGAAGGATTTCTGTCTGCATTTGTAATCCTGTCCAGCCTTCTGTATTATATGAGACGGGATGATACAGACATTTTTGCAGATAAAAATGAGGGAAAGGTTCTGATCATGGACAATCCGTTCGCGCAGACCAATGCCTCCCATCTGCTGATCCCACTGATGGATATGGCAAAAAAGAGCAACACACAGCTTATCTGCCTTACCGGTCTGGGCGGAGAGTCCATCTATAATCGTTTTGACAATATATATGTGCTGAATTTGATCGCTGCAAGTCTGAGAGGCGGTACCCAGTATCTGAAAGCCGAACACAAAAGAGGGAAAGAACCGGATGAGCTTGTCACTGCGAGAATTGAAGTGGGGGATCAGATGGAGCTGTTATTTTAAGAAAAATTACAGCAATCATTCTGTGTGTCATATTATTATCGTTGCAGGTTGTGATTGCGAGTGCTGAAGATATAAGAAAGAATATTACGGTATCACATGAGCCGGTCTGTGTGATGCCGTATTTTTATTTGTCCAGAGAAAAGAATGAAAGATTTTTTTATGTTTTATTTTGCTCTGGATACACTAACAATAGCTATCAAAATAACATTGACAGAGCTTAAGAATAAGAATAGAATATAATTAACAAAAATAACTTAACTGGTTACAAATGTTTAGATAGAAGGAGAGAGGTTTATGCTATATGAATTTTTGAAAAACAATTATAAGGAAGCAGAGCCTATATTCTTTTCTGATATAGTGATTAAGGGAATTACAAAATCTGCAGTAAACCAGCAGTTAAAAAAGTTATGCAATGAAGGAAAACTGCAGAAATATGAGAACGGCATTTATTATTTGCCTAAGAAATCACGATTAAAAACAAGTGTAGGTGTAAATGCAGATACGGTTGCCAGATACAAATATGTTTCCAGAGGTGGGAAAGTAGATGGCTTCTATTCGGGAAATACATTTGCCAATCAGTTGGGAATTTCAACGCAGGTTCCCAATAAAGTTGAGATTGTCAGCAACAATATGGCTGCAAAAGTAAGAGAAGTTCCAATTGGAAAGAGAACATTCATTGTAAGAAAGCCAGTGGTTCCGGTAAATGAAGAAAATGTTTATGTGCTGCAGTTACTTGACTTATTAAAGAATCTGGATGTGTATCTGGATGAAAGCTATGATGTGGCTCATGATAAAGTATCTCAATTTGTGCGGATACATGGCATCACAAAAAAAGACGTGGATAGTTATATAAGAGAGTTTCCGATTGCAATATTTAAATATTATTATGAATTGAGGTTGGATGATGTATTTGCATAAAGATGATAAGGAATTGTTGAGGGATATTATTGTAACGGTATCAGAGCGAACGGGCATAGATGAAAGTATCGTGGAAAAAGATTATTATGTGACAATGATATTAAAAGAACTTGTACAGAGAAATCCTAATGTGGTGTTTAAGGGTGGAACATCCCTTTCCAAGGCTTATCGTGCTATAGACCGTTTTTCAGAGGATATTGATATTACATTTGAAGAACATTTGGGAGAAGCCAGAAGAAAGAAAATCAAATATCAGTTATTACAACCAATTAGCGAAGATTTAGACTTAGCAATTGATAATTGGAAGTTTATTGAAAGCGATAAGGACTATAATCACTATGATTTTTTATATGATTCAGTTTGCTCAGAAGATAAAAGAGGTCTGCGACCATATGTGAAGCTGGAGACAGCATTGATGTCGTATTCTTATCCAACAGAAGAAAAGGAAATTACAAGTATAATATTTGATTGTCTCGCAACAGAAGAAGCGGAGATTTTGAGAGACTATGGGTTAGAACCATTTAAGATGAAGACACAGGCACTATCCAAAACAATTATAGATAAAATTTTTGCTGTGTGTGATTATTATATGGTAGGAAGAGCAACGAGAAATTCCAGACACTTATATGATATCTTTAAGCTGAAAAATTATATTTCAATAGATGATGATTTCAAAAGGCTCTTTGCAGATGTTAGAAAGCACAGATCAGGCATGGATATTAAAATAACCCCGTCTGCCAGGGAGGATGTTGATCTGCTGGCTGTAGCAGAAAAACTCATAAGAGAAGATTTTTATGCTGATGATTATGCTGATTCAACTATGAAATTGATTTCTGACAATATTTCCTATGAAACAGTAAAGCTGAATTACATTGATTTGGTTAGAAGTATATTACGATAAGAGAAAATTTTCTCTCGAATTCTGTTGAGAATAATGCAATTTCAAGTCAATTAATCATAATAAACGGGGGAATCGCTAAACAAAAGTTTTTCAGGTTATAGGAGAACAGTTCGAATATATAATCGGCTGTTCTTTTTTTAGCGTTAAAGCGGCGAGGTTTTTCTTGTGTACAGTGGAATGTAGGAGTATAATGAAATCAATATTTTGCATAAATTTACAATCTGTAATAGAACGACGATCGGCAAAGCAGATGAAAGTCTGTGACGCAAAGCTACAGGGCCTGTAAAATGGCAGCCAGTTGCATGAAATGATGTGCGCTGTCTGTGAGACGGTGTTTTTTATGTTATAGGAAATTACTCCGTAATGTTCCTATAACATAAAGCCCTCCGGGCAGGATCGCACTGCGACGGAGGGGAATTATGTCGCTGAAGCGACCCTTCGCAGGCGAAGAATCCTGCAAGCAGGGATGTTATTTCATAAACGGAACCATAATGATTTTATCGGAGAAGAGAGAAAAATATGAAAATCAAAAAAGTACAAAGTGCATGTCTTATTTTGGCATGTATAGCGGCAACAGGACTTATAGGGTGTGGGAAAACAGATGAAACGTCAAAGAAGCACGAAGCAATTACTTTTATGGCTCCTTATCTGGAGGTGGACAGCTTTATAGAAGAGGTGCATAAAACATATCCGGAGATTGAGCTTGAAGTAGTCCCGTACAGCGGAGCAAACACAACAACCTGTCTGCAGAATATGTTAGAGGCAGATGATCTTCCGGACATCTGCACACAGACTTATTATAAGCCGGATGTGGTGGATGTCAGTGATAAGATGATTGATCTCTCCGGATACGATTTTACAGATAATTATGTGGAATCACGTCTGAAAGATGTATCGATGATGGTGCACTTTATATGCTTCCATCTTTGTACAACTGTTATGGAATCACTTATAATAAAACACTGTTTGAGAAAAATGGCTGGAAGCTGCAACATCTTTTACAGAGCTTGAAGAACTTGCAGACAAAGCAAAAGAAGCAGGAGTTACGTTATGTATGGCACAGATTCAGTACCCTGGTTCAGCCTTTCAGTATGTATGTAATATTGCGGATGCGGGATTCCTTAGTACCATGTCTGGAAAGCAGTGGCAGAAAGATTACCTGTCAGGAAAGGCAAATGTAAGCGATACACCAGGTATGATGGAAAGTATGGAATATATCCAAAAGTGGAAAGACCTTGGGATGCTTGACTGCAGCAACAGTGATCCGGCAGATGATGGCAAAACAAGAGATGATTTTATAAAGGGAAACTCACTGTTTCTATTGGGACCACAGAATGGCATTATGGACGCAGAAGATACAACGGACAAATTTGGTCTGATGCCATACCTGTCTGAAGACGGAAGCAGGAATGTATTTATTTTAAATGTAAACCGTTATTATGGATTGAATAAAGAGCTGGAGAATCATCCTGAGAAACTTGAAGATGCATTAAAAATCATGAAGGTGCTGTCTACGGTAGAAGGAACCAGCGCCCTGTATCCGGACAGCACATTAAAAGCAGGACTACTTCCTTTCAAAGATGCAAAGGCAGATGACACCTTCTATGCAGATATTTCAGATATGATCAATGCAGGGAATACGACACCGTTTATTTATGCCGGATGGGAAAATACGATTGTAAATACCGGAACCAAAATGCTGGAATTCATGCAGGATAAGGCATCAATAAAGGATGTGGCAGATCAATTGGATGAGGATCAGGACAGAGTGGTAAATAACCAGCCGGAAGTGATCACAACAGCCACAGAGAAAATCTCACAGGAAAGCTGTGCAAGCTGGTGGCAGATGTTTTGCCGAGGCGACCGGAAGTGACGTTGCTCTTATATCCCTTGGAACGTGGATCAGTGGAAATGGCACAAACCAGAACAATGATGGCGTGAGCGGAAAACTGTATGCAAAGAATATTACAGACTATGATATCTGTACCATTCTTCCGACTGGCTGGTCACAGACGATTAAAACAATCAGGCTGACAGGAAAACAGATTCAGGCATTGTATGAAGAAGGTTATGATGCAGTTGGTACAGGCAAGAATTATCCATATATGTTGGTAAATCCTGAAGATATGAAACTGGAGGATGGAAAGACTTATCAGGTCGCAATTTCCGGAATCAGTGAAAAACTGGCGTCAGAAACGGAAGTGACAGACAGTGGTATTGTGGGTATGGATGCGGCAAAAGAGTTTTTTGGACAGTTTGAGACTTTAAGTGAAGCAGACGCTGAATGGAAATAAGCGGAGGAGAAAGATGCAAAAGGCAAGGAATTACCGAAACTTAATATTGGGTTGCTGTATGACTGGTATAGCGATGCTTCTTGCATTCTTTTTTCTGTATCATACTTATATCCAGGATATTATCTATGAAGAACGATTAAACCAGATGGAAGAGATTACCCGTCAAATGTTTCAAAATCTGGAGGATGTGATCGATTCCCACTGGAACCGGGTAACAGAAGAATGTAATTATCTGAGAGATGCAAACGTGCAGACTACAGATGAACTCTGCAGACATATGAAAAAGAAATATGAATTATCAGCATATGCCATGCAGAGGATTACGTTGATGGCAGTGGATTCAGAAGGCGGATATTATACAGAATCCGGAAACAGGGGACTTTTCCGGGATTTGGATTACTTTGAAGAAAGTCCTGAAAAGATCAGTTTTGTTTTTGATTCTATGACAGATAACCAGTCAAAGATGGTATTTCTGGATCGTCTGCCGGAACCAATACATCTTCAGAATGGAGAAAAGAAAACTACAATTCTATATTTTGGAATTGTTCAGGATATGGAACAGTTGAATCCTTATTTTGAATGCGATGCATATAATGGGAACAACAGTGTGTATGTACTGGATGATAATGGATTTAAACTGTTCAACAGCAATCAGGTGGAACTGATCAAGGGTCATAATGTATTTTCCGTCCTACAGAACATGAAGTATCTTCACAATTCTTCCTTTGACAAAACAAAGGCGGAACTGGAAGAAAAAGGCTGCAGTTATTCTAATGCAGTTCTGGATGGAACAGAATATTTTTACGGATTAAAAAGAATGGAAAATGCCGAATGGATACTTATCTTTCTGGTTCCGGCAGAATATGTTGCTACGAATACATTAAAACTTGTCAATTTTGTTATGGTATTTATTGTTATCTTTACGGTTATCGTAGCTGTCTGTGTTATGCTGGGAATTTCTTTTGTTATGCGTAGAAACCAGCAGGAAGCGATTCGTGTGGAGCGGGAAAATAATGCCAAGCTGGAAACAGTGAATACAAAGCTGCGGCAGGCAAAACAGGCGGCAGAGGACGCTTTTCAGGTGGCACAGGAGGCGAACAGATCAAAGAGCAGTTTTCTTGCCAATATGTCTCATGATATACGTACCCCTATGAATGCGATCGTTGGTATTACGTCTTTGATCAGACATGATGCCGGTGATAAAGGCAAGGTAATAGAGTATGCGGATAAAATTGACACTTCATCACAGCATCTGTTAGGGATCATTAATGAAGTTCTGGATATGAGTAAGATTGAAGCAGGAAAAACTGTCTTCAAGTATTCTGATTTTTCTATTCCGGATTTTATACAGGAGCTTGACACTATATTTCGTTCCCAGATATCTGAAAAGAAGCAGACTCTTACAATTACAAAAGAAAACATCCGGCATGAGTGGGTGAATGGGGATCAGGTTCATCTGATGCAGATTTTCAGTAATCTGCTGTCTAATGCAATAAAATATACACAGGAAGGCGGAGAAATTCAGCTTCTGGCAGAGGAATGCGAATCAAATTCATCTGTTTATGCAAAATATCGTTTTTTAGTCTGCGATAATGGTGTGGGAATGTCGGCAGATTTCAAGGACAGGATTTTTGATGCTTTTACCCGTGCAGAAAATTCCCTGACAAATAAGATACAGGGAACCGGTCTTGGAATGGCGATCACCAAAAATCTGATTGATTCCATGGGCGGAACCATTGATGTGGAAAGTGAACCGGGACAGGGAAGCTGTTTTGAGGTTTTTATGGATCTGAAAATCGCAGAAGAAGATCTGTTTCTCCGGCTTCACAGGCAGAAACAGAAAAGCAGGATGGCAATATCCTGAAAGGAATGAGATTTCTGTGTGCAGAGGATAATGAGCTGAATGCAGAGATTCTGACGGAACTGTTAAAGATTGAGGGCGCGGAGTGTACGATCTGTGAAAATGGTAAAAGGGTTCTGGAGACATTTGAACAGTCTGTCCCGGGTGATTATGATATGATCCTGATGGATGTACAGATGCCTGTCATGAACGGCTATGAGGCAACGAAGGCAATCCGCAGAAGCTCCCATGAGCTGGCAAAGACAATCCCGATCATTGCCCTGACCGCCAATGCATTCTCAGAGGATATTCAGCATTCTCTGGCGGCTGGTATGAATGCCCATATTTCAAAACCGGTTGATATGAAGACGCTGGAAAAGACAATAAGAAGCATAAAATCCGGCGCGGGGGGGGGGGTACCGAAACGCAGGTCATTGCTCAGTAACCATTAAATAATAAACCCGTACTCTAAAGAATAATAAGAAAGCAAATATCCCAATCGTTGCCATGACCGCAAATGTATTTGAGGAAGATAAAGAGAAGTCATTTAAGGCAGGTATGAATGCACATATTACGAAATCAATTGATATAAAAATCATACTTGCTGTTTTGGATCAGGTGCTTGGAACATCATATGAGTTACATGAGTGAGGAAAAGTGGATCGTAGCTTAAAATACGAATCGTCAGTTTTGGGGAGATAAGAAATTTATCTCCCTGTTTTTCTAATGTATGCTCGGAATCTTTTTGTATTCGATTATGCACATCTATAACTTCTATACCATATCGGGTAATTTATCAGAAACATGTAATTATGCAATATAAAGCGGAAGAACTCTTTCAATGCAGCTTTTCTATGAGAAATTTTATAAACATAATAAGTTTTGTGAACTTTTTTACATCATTTATGGTTATATAATATGTAAGACGTTTTACAACAGGAGAATATGTAATGAGTGACAGAAAGCTGCTGAAGAAAGTACGGGACGGAGATAAAGAGGCATTATCTGATATTATAAAACAATATTATGCGGACATTTTCCGTTTCTGTCTTTACATGATACAGAACGAAGAAGATTCCTATGATATTACGCAGGAAACTTTCCTGAAGTTTATGAAATATGGGACATCTTATCAAAGAAACAATCTGAAAGGATATCTTCTTACTATTGCCAGAAACTGCTGCTTTGATTATCAGCAGAGAAAAAAAGAGACAGGAAAAAATCTCCGCAGTTATGAAGCTGAGAATGAAAACGGAATCCCTAAAATAAGTGAAAACACGAAAAATATTCAGCAATATCCGGATATTTGCGGAACAGATAAGATGAAAGAACTGGAAGATTATCTTTATCTGAAAGGACTACTGAACAGACTTTCCCAGGAGGTAAGGGAGGTAATCATTTTGCGTGCATATGAGGAATTGAAATTTAAAGATATTGCAAAGATGATGAATTGTAGTCTCTCTACTGCAAAGTCGAGATATCGTATTGGAATTCAGCAGATGAAAAATATGATAAAGGAAGGAGATCAATGAGAATGCAGGATAAAGATATCAGACGGCTTTTTCAAAAAGCGGAAATACAGGTTTGTCCGGAACAGAAGCGGATATTAAAAATGTATGAATATCTTCAAAATGAGATCGACAAAAATGAAAATAAAAAGCAGAGAAAAAGAACAGAGATTTCATTGAGGGATATTTTGTGGCAGCAATTCAGACTTATAGATAAAACATATGTAATTGTGTATATTATGGCAGTTTTTGCAGGTTTTGCGCTGATGGTATTTTTGCAGTATGCAGGAACAGGGAAAAATGATGCAATCATGGTAAGTATGATAATTTCTGGTTGTCTGAGCACGCTTTCTGTTTGGGGGATTAACAAGTTATATTTTGGAAAAATGGCAGAGTTGGGAGCAACCTGTTATTTTGATACCAGAATGTGTGCGGTAGCAGGGCTGATGGTTATCGGAAGCGTTAATTTTACAGTTATTATGTTATTGGCATTATATTCAGGAAATACATGGGAAGTATCAAATCTGCAGACAGTGATATATATTTTGACAGCATATCTCGTATCAGGTTCATTAGATTTCGGGATTTTACTTTTTAAGACAGGAGAAAAAGCATCAGTGGCAATGGCAGCAGGAATTCTTATCTGTTCAGGTGTCTATATAGTGGTATCAAACATTTCCGGTGCATTATTTTCTGCTTCAATCAGTATATGGGCAGGTGTGTGTGCAGTGGCAGGAGGATTAACATTTGTGCAGGTAAAAAGATTGTTCTCGGCAGGAGAAATGGTGTTTGAGGAGGCATAATATGCATGAATTAAAGTTATACGAGGTTCAGAAAAAATATAAAGACAAAACAGCGGTGAAACAGGTAAGTTATACATTTAAACATGGAGTTTATGGTCTGCTCGGAGAAAACGGGGTGGGAAAAACAACTCTGATGCGTCTGATCTGTGGAGTTTTGCAGCCAACCACAGGAAATATTTATTATGATGGAATGGAAATTGCTCAGATGGGAGCAGAATATCGCAGACTTCTGGGATATCTGCCACAGGAACTGGATATTATGACAATTTTACAGCAGAAAGATTCCTGAGATACATAGCTGCATTGAAAGCTATGTCAGCGGAGTGTTCCGAGCAGAGGATTCAGGAACTGCTGGACTGGTAGAACTTCAGAAGGATAAAAAGAAAAAGCTTAGAACTTTTTCAGGGGGAATGCTTCGGAGAGTAGGAATAGCCCAGGCGTTGCTCAATAATCCGGAAATTCTGGTTCTGGATGAACCGACTGCAGGACTGGATCCGAAAGAAAGGGTAAAATTTAGAAATATTATCAGTTCACTGGGAAAAGAAAAGACAGTATTGCTTTCGACACATATTGTATCCGACATTGAATACATTGCTGATCAGATTTTAATCATGAAGGATGGCGAACTGATCTGTAGTGGAACAGAACAGGGGATTACTGCAAGTGTAAAAGGATATGTCTGGAAATGTAATGTTTCGACTGATGTGGCACAAAAACTTTGTAACCAGTATATGGTAAGTAACCTGAGAAACGGCAGTGAGGGAAACCAGGCAGAACTGAGGATTATTTCAGAAAAATGCCCATTTCCCGATGCTGAGCTTGCAGAGGAAACACTGGAGGATGCATATCTTTATCAAACACAGGATATTGACAGAATAAGGAGCAGAAGAGATGAGAATGCAGTTGTATAAGATGGAACTTTATAAAATCTTTCACAGAAAGATTTTCTGGATAGGAATATTAGCAATCTTGGGACTGATGTTTGTGTATTTCTGGTTTGCGGAAGTGGGAGATGAGAGATGTGTAATAGATGGTCGGAGCCATTCAGGATATGAAGCAGTACAGATGAATAAAAAAATTACAGAAGAGTATGCGGGTACTGTCACAGATGAAAAATCAATCAGATTGTCGATAAATATGGACTTCCTTCGGAATTAAATGAAAGTATGCCTGGCTGGAAGGATGGCAATTATCTGAATGATTTTGTAACAAGATTTTTTACAAATGGAAGCTGGGAGAATGGAGTAAAACCTACAGTGCGATATAGGCTTAAGGATACTGATTTATGGAAGGCTTATAAAGAATACAATGAAAATATAGACAGTAAATCAGAAAGAAACGATAAAAAACAGATGAAAACAGAGATACTGTCAATGTGGAAATTTAAACCAACACTGGAATATACCACAGGCTGGAAAGTTTTTGGAGAACTGCTGCAGTTTGGACTGATTTTGGGAAGTATTATGATCATCTGTGTGATTTCAGGTATTTTTGCAGAGGAAAGTCAGACAAAGATGCTACCATTAATCTTTACAACAGTGGAGGGGAAAAGGAAGGATACTTCAGCCAAAGTTCTGGCCTCTTTTACGATAACAGTTCTGTTATATGCAGGAATTACAGGAAGTGCATGGGGATTATGCAAAATCGTGTATGACTTAAAGGGAGGATACAATCTGACAGGAGTAGTCATTTCGGGAAGTATGTGGAAGACAGTGGATAAAGTTCCATTTTTCAGTTATTTGTCAGTGCTTTTGATATTGGGGATGTTGGCATTTTTATCATTAAATGCCATTACATTGTGCATTTCAGCATATCAGGACAGTATGTTTGGAGCTGTAGTTGCAACTGCAATATGCTGGGCAATTCCATTGCTTGTACGGATTTTTTTGGCGGACTTGTATGGATTTTGGTGGACTCGATGCCGATGTTTCTGATTATGCAGGTGAATCTGAATGATATATACAGTATTTGGCACGTTATAGCTGTAATAGCTGTGGGTGTGTTGGCAGTGTCTCTGACAAAAGGAATATTGCATTATAAAGTCAAACAGGTAGTGTAAGAAGAGACTTACTTGCTTCGGTTAAAATATCAAAATATAAATTTTTCTGTAACGTTTCTTCTGTCTGTGACTTAGTTATATAGAAAGACATCAGATAAAATAATGATACAGCAGACAGGAGGATTATTATGAAACGATATTTAGGAATATTCATTCTGACAGTTGTGGTTGGTTTATCAGGTTGTGCATCCGATACAGACAGTGATACCCAGGTGAGCAGCCGTGCATATTCAATGCAGATGCAACAAAATCAGAACCGTGTTCAGACATTCAATGGAAGAAGACAGATCAGGTCGTCAGATGGATCTATGTGGACGCCGCCGGCAGGGTCATATCAGGATAAAGATGGTTATATTCTGGATAAGGATGGCACCACGATCGGTCAGACAGGACCATTAAAAATCCCGAAAGATGCAGTAGGATAATAAAAAATATAAGGGGCAGGAATGGAGAAATCAGAAATCGAAACAATCTATAGGAAGTATTTCCATGATGTCTTTCTCTATATCCGGGCACTTTCCGAAAATGAAAGTCTGGCAGAGGAAATCACCCAGGAAACATTCCTGAAGGTAATGAATAATATTGAGAAATTTGACGGCCGGAAGGATATCCGCGCATGGTTATTTGTAATTGCGAAGAATACATATTTCCGCTATTGCAGACGAAACAAAATCTACGTGGGCGAAGAATTTTCAGAAATAATGCAGGATTCCATGCAGGATACATCCCCGGCAGTACTGGATCAGATCGTGCAGGATGAGACAGTTCGGAATCTCAAACGCTATGCAGAACTGATACCGGAGCCTACAGGGAAGTATTTCATCTGCGGATATATGGTGAACTCTCCTTTGAGCAGATCGGAAAATGCTATCAGAAAAGTGCCGGGTGGGCAAGAGTAACCTACCACCGTGCACGCCAGATGATAAGAGCACAGATAAGTCAGGAGGAAAAGTAACATGGAAAAAATAAACTGCAACGTGATACAGGATATTCTGCCATTGTACATTGAAGATGCAGTAAGCGAAGATACAAAAGAACTTGTAGAAGAACATCTGCAAAACTGTGAAATCTGCCAGCGGGTATACCATGAGACAAAGGCAGACCTTGAAAATAATATGAAAATCTATGCGCAGACAAAAGAAAACAGCAATGAAGCAAATGACCTGAAGAATTTCAGGAAATTTTTAAAGAAAAAAAAGACAAAAACAATCCTGCTTTCCATAGCAGCAACCATAGTTTGCTTTGTGGCAGTGTTTACCTTTATGAATAAACATGTCACATATATCAACTACAAAGATGCCGGGATTACTATTGTTGAGGATAATAAAGATGAAGTAACATATAGAATGAATATAAAAGGAAATTATCGCTGGAAAACATCTTTGGACAGAGAAACAGGTGTAATGACTATCCATTTTGAGCAGAGCTTGTGGGAAAAATATGTAAGCTGTATTTTTTATCCATATGATCAACTTCATGAGATTCTGAAGAAAGATGAGATAAAAGAAGTATATGTAGATAAGGATGGAACTACAACAACAATCTGGGAAGCACCGGAGGAAGAACAGAAGGCCTATTTATCTGAGAAACATACAGAACCGTTAGGATAAAATATTAGAACATTTTTCAAACACGCTCTGAAATATGAAAGCGAATTTTATAGCAGTCCTATAAGTTATAAGGATTTACAAAGGGGGTGTCATGGAAGACAGCCTCTTTTTGTAATTGCCAATGGACATTCTCTTTCTATATGTTACAATAGAACAAGAATATGGAAAGAAAGACAGGAAATCTAACTATGAAAAAACAACTAAATTATGCAGATATCATAAAGGAAGCACTGATCCTGACAGGTGCGGTAGCGATCATTGCGGCAGCAGTTTATTTCTTTCTGGTGCCGAGCCATACATCTGTAAGCAGTATCTCCGGTCTTGGTATCGTACTATCAAACTTTGTACCCTTACCACTGTCTGCGATCACCATGATTTTGAATGTGGTACTTCTGATCATTGGTTTCTTTACCTGCGGACGCGAATTTGGCGTAAAAACGGTTTACACCAGCATCGTTTTGCCCTTATTTCTCGGATTATTTGAGAAATTATTTCCGGATTTTGGCTCTATGACCAACAGTCAGGAACTGGATGTGCTGTGCTATATCCTGGTAGTCAGTGTAGGATTGAGCATTCTTTTTAACAGAAATGCATCCTCCGGCGGACTGGATATTGTGGCAAAGATCATGAACAAATATCTCCACATGGAACTGGGAAAAGCAATGTCTCTTTCCGGTATGTGCGTGGCTCTTTCCGCAGCACTGGTATATGATAAAAAGACAGTGGTGCTGAGTATTCTCGGAACATACTTTAATGGTATGGTTCTGGATCACTTTATCTTTGACCATAATATTAAGCGGCGTGTCTGCGTTATCACTCAGAAAGAGGAAGAACTGCGTAAATTTATTATCGAAGATCTGCACAGCGGAGCGACAATCTATGAAGCGACAGGTGCCTATAATATGAAGAAACGTAATGAGATCATCACGATCGTAGACAAAACAGAATATCAGAAGCTGATGGCTTACATCAATCATGAAGATCCAAAGGCCTTTGTGACAATCTACAACGTGTCGGATATGCGCTATCAGCCAAAGCTGTGATAAATACTATGGCAGGAAAGCTGTGGGTATGATAGAATAGCAGGGTGATTATATAACCATAAAGAGATTATGGTAGAAAGAGGATGAAAGATGAGAAAAGGAAAAGGAATTGCCCTGCTTCCCATAGGTGTATTTCTTGTATTATACCTTGGACTGGGCATTTTATTTGAGTATGTGATGGAAATCCCCATGGGATTTTATAATGTGCCTATTGTAGTAGCATTTCTGGCTGCGATCCTGGTTGCCTGTCTGCAGAACAGAGCACTGGATTTTGATAAGAAACTGGAGATCATGGCACGGGGAGTTGGGGATAAAAATATCATCACCATGCTTTTAATCTTCCTTGCAGCCGGATCTTTTGTAGGGGTTGTGGGAAGAAGCAGTGCTGAGAGTGTTGCATATTGTATGCTGAGTCTGATACCTGCCAGATTTTCAGTTGCTGTGCTGTTTGTAGTTGCCTGTTTTGTGTCTGTGGCTATGGGAACCTCTGTGGGAACCATTACCCTTCTGACACCCATCGCAGCTGCAGTTTCCACAGCATCAGGATTTGATCTGGCATTTTGCGTGGCTTCTGTTATGGGCGGAGCCATGTTTGGAGACAATCTTTCTTTTATTTCAGATACGACGATTGCTGCATGTAATGGTCAGGGATGTGAGATGAAAGACAAATTCAGGGAGAACTTCTGGATCGCTCTTCCGGCAGCCGGCGCCACACTGATTTTAATCCTGATCCTGTCATTTCAGACAGAAATTCAGGGTCGTGTGCTCCAGCCCTATCATCTGACACAGGTAATACCGTATGTGCTGGTGTTGATCGGAGGAATTGTTGGAATCAATGTATTTGTGGTATTGCTGACAGGAATTGTATCCGGAGCATTTATCATGCTGATCGGAGGACATATCACACCTGTAGAGATCCTGAAAAATATGGGATCCGGTGTATCCGGAATGTTTGAGACCTGTATGGTGGCAATTCTGGTAGCAGCCATGTGTGCGCTGATCCGTGAATATGGTGGATTCGATGCGCTTCTTGGCTGGATACATAAAATTTTCCGCGGAAAGAAAGGCGGACAGCTTGGAATGGGACTTCTGGTAGGAACTATGGATATTGCTACTGCCAATAATACAGTGGCTATCGTCATGGCTAACCCTATCGCAAAGGAAATGGCAGAGGAGTATGGAATTACACCGAGAAAGACAGCTTCCCTACTGGACACTTTTTCCTGTGTTTTCCAGGGAGTGATTCCCTATGGTGCACAGATGCTGGTTGCAATCTCAGCAGTGAATGAACTGGGTGGTGAGATTTCTGCATTTCAGATCATGCCGAAATTATTTTATCCTATGTTATTGCTGCTCAGTTCTCTGATCACAATTATGAGGAGTTCAGACCGTACAGGAGCTTAAAAGATTCCCCCTGCCGGAAGCTATATTTTTTCAATTTCTTTCAAAAAATACTTGACCTTCCTCCTTGTGGAAGCAGTATAAAGGAAGCACAGACAGGGCAGTAGAGTAGCGGATAGGCTGTATCTGCTGTCAGGAAAGCAAGAGGTAACAGAATGAAGATCAAACAGGTGGAAGAGCTGGTAGGCATCACCAGAAAGAATATCCGTTTTTATGAAGAGCAGGGCCTCCTGAATGTGGAGCGTGCAGAGAATGGATACCGGGAATATCATACGGCAGACATTGCCAGACTTCAGGAAATCAAATTATTCCGGAAGATGGATATTTCCATAGAAGAGATGAGAGCTCTTTTTGAAAAGAGGAAAAGCCTGCAGTTCTGTCTGGAACAGCACCTGAGAGAACTGGAACGCCGCAGGGAGGGCCTTGTGAAAATGCAGGAAATGTGTGAGCGCCTGATTACAGAGCATCAGTCCCTGGATACCTTAAATGCCGAGAACTGTCTGGAAGAAATCGAGCAGATGGAGAAAGAGGGTGCAAGGTTTATGGATATAAAGAAAACAGATATCCGTAAGAAAAGAAGGACAGGAGCGATCATTGGAGCAGTAGTCATGATCTTGCTTATGGGATTTGTGATTGGGCTTATGTTGTGGGCAAATACACAAGATCCCATACCGACCGGACTGCTGATATTCCTGATCGCCATACCGGTTGTGATCATCGGTGGAATCCTGGCAGCACTTGCAGGACGCATGAAAGAGATTGAAGGAGGAGAAGAAGATGAAGCTTCTAAGTATTGAATACATACCGGGTGTAGAGTTTGAGGCACTGGGAATTGTAAAGGGAACAGTTGTACAGACAAAAAATGTAGGAAAAGATTTCATGGCAGGGATGAAGACTCTGGTAGGCGGAGAGATCACAGGCTATACGGAAATGCTCAATGAGGCAAGACAGATTGCCACCAAGCGTATGGTAGATGAAGCCAAAGAGATGAATGCGGATGCTGTGATCGGTGTGAAATATGGCTCCTCCCAGGTAATGTCAGGGGCAGCAGAAGTTATTGCATATGGAACTGCTGTGAAATATAAATAAATGACAGGATGCCGGCGGCATGAGAGATTTGCCGCCGACATCCCTGAAATATGATCTTACACACTGTCTGAAAAGTGATATCACCACAGATGAAAGGTAACAATATGAGCGATAATAAGAATGTAAATCAGGATAAAGGTCTTCAGGGAAATGAAAAATAGAGCAGGCGATCGCTGCTCTGCAGCAGGAAGCCACTCAGGAAATGCTGGCACATACACTGACTGTAATCCGTAGACGAATGAGAGAAAACGGCCAGTTTATCCTTTCAGTAGAACCGCCCACAGGAGACAACCAGCTCCGGATCGGCACAGTGAAAACCGGAGATGGAAAAGTCTGGTGGGCGGCATTTACAAGCTTTGAGGAAGAACTGAAAGGCGGCGGAAGCGTACAATCCACTTTTCTGACAGACATAGATCAGCTTTTTCATTCAGCATTACAGGTAAATGAGATTGAGGGAATCATCCTCAACCCATGGAACCGGACGATCATGCTCGATAAGAACCTGATTAATATCATATTGGGAAATATATGAAGCTATGTAAAGAACTCTCATGTTCAGTTAAATAAAAGTCCTCATTGTTTATCCTTTTTACAATTTCTGCAAAGTTATGCGATAGTTAAAAATGGACAAATACTGAGGACTTTTCTGCTTATCGGGAGTTTCCCATTTTGTTTAATTCAGGCAAGATTGTAACCAGCATGGTAATAAAACACAGAGAACCACCGATCACATTGGATACAGGCTCTGCCATAAACACGCCATCTGTGCCCATGTGTAATCCATAGGGCAGGAAATAAGTCAGCGGAACCACAATAAATACTTTACGAAGCAGGGAGAAAAAAATCGCCTGCTTTTTTATTCAATGATTTAAATACAGTCTGACCAATATACTGCAGATCCATAAAAATAAAGGCTGCAAAGTAAAGCTTCAGCGCAGGAACGGCATCCTTCAATAACAATTTATCTGAACTGAAGATTCCGATCAGAAATTCAGGGGCAATGAGAATGACGCTCCACATGATACCTGTATAGATTAGAACCATAATGATCAGAACAACCCCTGCTTTCTTTACCCTGTCAGGACGTCTGGCTCCGTAATTGTAGCTGAGAACAGGAGAGGTTCCCTCATTGATCGCATGGATAGCGTCTCCACCATCTGGCGAACACTGGATATAATAGTCATGACAGAGATATAAATATCACCGCCTGTCACGGAAAGAACATTATTGCAGCAGATACTTACCAGGCTGTTAGTCAGCTGCATGATAAATCCAGCAGACCCCAGACTGATGATATCCCTGGCATGTCTGGTGCACTCAGAAATCTCATTTATATGAATCCATCTTACCTTCAATTCTGATTTTCCATGAAGAAAATAAAATACAAGTAAGGCAGAGAGAATCTGAGAGATGACAGTAGCAATCGCTGCACCCTTAATCCCCATATCCAGAACAAAAATAAAAATCGGATCAAGAATAATATTTGCCACTGCACCGACTGTTACTGACAGCATACCGATAATGGCATATCCCTGTGCATTGATAAAAGGATTCATTCCTGTTGCTATCATGGAAGGGAGAGTACCCAGAAGGTAAATCATCAGATAGGGATACGCATAAACCAGAGCATCATCTGAAGCACCAAACAGAGTCAGTAAGGGGCGGGCAAAAAGAAATCCGATCAGCATCAGCACAGCAGCACTTCCACATAACATGGTGAAAGCAGTATTCATGATCATGTCAGCAGTCCTGGAATCTCCTTTTCCGCGGTTGATAGAGAAAATTGGTGCACCTCCGGAACCAAAGAGATTACTGAAAGCAGTAATGATCATGATGATCGGAAAGCATAAGCCCACAGCGCCAAGTGCAGTTGTTCCTATATTATGGATCCTGGCGATATAGATACGGTCCACAATGTTGTATAAAAGATTCAATATCTGCGCTACCAGCATGGGAAGCGCAGCGCTTAATATATTGTTGGTCACAGTTCCGTTTTCAAAATCAATTCGTTTCATTATAAATCTTCCTAAGTTTAAAACTTTTATCGTGCATATAAGTATATCATAAAGTAAACAGAAATTCACTCTGATACAGTGGTGTTGGAACAAAATAGTTACTGTTCACTCCGTTCACAGTAACGTAGCCAAAATTCATTCCAGATTGCCTGCGGCAATGGAATTTTGGCTTGTATGTCTCGGGATTTTGGCATATTCATGCCAAAAACACCTCGCGGGACAGTGGCATGTGAACAGTAACACAAATATTCTCTGAAATTGTCATAAGTCATGATGCAGAGAATAAAAAAG
>ENA-OQDE01000272-OQDE01000272.1-human-gut-metagenome-genome-assembly--contig:-NODE-272-length-33857-cov-3.796205_pt1 | contig 33857 bp, 42 predicted proteins | sample MGYA00242768_ERZ504595 | MGnify/ENA primary metagenome ERZ504595 (study PRJEB26092, sample SAMD00036307) | human gut metagenome | host: Homo sapiens | study: EMG produced TPA metagenomics assembly of... | reverse complement strand
ACCACCGAACTGCGGAACCCTGCTTGGATCTTTGCGGACAGCGGTGGAATCCTGGAAGCTCCTAAGATCGTGCCGATTGCCTGGTTGTCGTTCGGGTTTAAGCTGTAAATGATGGTTTTTGGAAGATTTCCGCTCTTATTTAAGAAATTTAAGAAATCTGCCATCTCAGAAGATGGTGCATAGTTGTTGATGCAGTCGTATCCAGTATCCGGTCCAAGGCGGTCGAACATCGGAGTGTTGTTGTCACGTTTGCATCCATAGTGAAGCTGCATAACCCAGTTACGTTTTGTATACTCTGTGCCGACAAACAGCATAAATGCAGTCTTGAATTTTAACTCTTCCTCACGGGTAACACCTTCTCCGGAGAGACGTTTTGCAAAAATAGCTTCAATCTCATCATCGGAAGCCGGTGCGTACATTACATATTCCAAAGCGTGGTCAGATACGCTGCATCCCATGGAAGCGAAGAAATCCATACGGTTTGAAAGTGCCTTCTTTAAGCTGCAAAGGTATCTACTTTGATGCCGGAAACGTCAGATAACTGTGCAATGTAATCTAAATATGTAACTTTTTCGATATTCATTGCCTTGTCAGGACGCCATGCCGGAAGAACCTGAACGTCAAAAGAATCATCCTCTGCAATCTTTTTGTGCCATTCTAAGGAATCGACCGGATCGTCGGTGGTGCAGATCAGAGTAACGTTGGACTGTCTGATGATGTTGCGGACAGACATATCTTTTTCTGCAAGTCTCTTATTGCATAATTCCCATACTTCCTCGCTGTTTTCTTATTTAAAACGCCGTTGTAACCAAAATATTTCTTTAATTCAAGATGACTCCAGTGAAACAGTGGGTTGCCGATGGCTTTTCCAAGAACCTCAGCCCATTTTAAGAATTTTTCTTTGTCGGAAGCATCGCCGGTGATGTATTTTTCATCGACACCACAGGAACGCATAAAGCGCCATTTGTAATGATCACCGCCTAACCATACCTGGGTAATGTTTTCAAACTGACGATCTTCGTAGATTTCCTGCGGATTGATGTGGCAGTGATAATCTAAGATCGGTGCATCTGCTGCGTAAGAATGGTAAAGTTTCTGAGCGGTCTCACTCTGAAGTAAGAAATTTTCGTCCATAAATTGTTTCATTGTTTTTTCCTCCATAAAAATGTTTTAAAATAAAGTAGTTCCACGTTTGATCAGTTTGCCGGAGAAAATAGATTTCTTCGGCATTTCTTCACCGGAAAGAACACCGACTAAGGTCTGTACTAACTGATGAGTCTGTGTTTCTAAGCGGTTGTCCACGGAAGTGAGTTCCGGAATACAGCAGGTTGTCAGCATGGAGTTGTTGTACCCAATAATCGATAAATCGTCGGGCACAGAAATATGATTGCGTTGTGCGTATTTGACTACGCCGACGGCGAGTACGTCATCCGCAGCGATCACTCCATGAAAAGGAGGGGCCTCTTTTGCAACCTGATCCATAAAATCTGCAATTTCATTGAATTGCTGGGAATCTCCGTCGTATTTGTGGATCCTGTTTTCTATATCAGAGATGCCATGTTTTTTTAAGGCGTCTTTGAAACCATTTAATTTTTTGCGGCCACTATATGAAATAGAATTGTAAATATAGACTGGATCGGCGATACCGGAATCTAACATGGACTCGGTAGCCTCAAACATAGTCGTGTAGTCGTCGCATAAAGTGCTGTAAACGTTCGGATAATCAAAGGAAGCGTTTAACAGCATGATCGGTACCTGCGTGGAAACATCTTTAATATACTGGTTTTCATCCTCCGTAGTACCGATGAAATTAGAACCGACAAGAATGATGCCGTCTACTTTTTTGGAAAGGATCAAATTCAGGTAATTTTGCTTGAGCTCCAGATTATATCCGGTACAGCAGAGCAGTGACTCATAACCGTTTGCCTGCAGCTCCTGTTCCAGATAATAAACTGCCTTTGCGAGAAAAAGATCCGAGGAATCTGCACAGAGAATACCAATCGTCTGCAGGGAGTGGAGTCCCATGCCGCGTGCAAAAGCATTTGGTGTGTAGTCATATTTTTCAATGATATCCATGACTTTTTTCTTTGTGGAAGGGCGGACCTTGTCACTGCCGTTTAATACACGGGATACGGTAGCAATCGATACACCCGCTTTTTTTGAAATATCATATATAGTCATATAAAAAATCCTTTTATAACAAATTTGCATCCTGAAACGTTTCGGATTACATTAAATATAGAATGTAAACAAAAATGAAAGCAGTTTCATTGCTGCTGGTCTGATTATACAATATTAAAAAAAATAAAGCAATATCGGATTTTGTGAAAATAGAAAAAGTGTAGAAGAAAATATGGTGATTTTAAAGAAAAATAACAAAAATCACTAAATTGTGCAAAATTACATATTGACGGAACGGCAAAAAGGTGTAAGAATACAAATTGTAAACGCTTACAAAATGACATTGTGCAGTAATGATCCGATAAGCAGGAGGAATTATCATGGAATTATTAAACAGAAAGAAAACAGGAAAAGTGGAAAGACCAGTTAAAGTATTACAGTTCGGAGAAGGAAATTTCTTCGTGCATTTGTTGACTATATGATCGACATTGCAAATGAGCAGGGCAAATTTAACGGGGACATCGTACTTGTAAAACCGATCGAATTTGGAAGCCTTGACAGATTCCACGATCAGGAGTGCCAGTATACCGTACAGTTAAGAGGAATCGTAGACGGTGAGCCAAAACGCATCAACCGTATTGTAACCAGCGTTGCAGATGCTGTAGACGCTTATGGTGAATATCAGAAATATGCAGATTATGCAAAACTTGACAGCTTACGTTACATTGTTTCGAACACAACAGAAGCAGGTATCGTTTATGATGATACAGACCGATTAGAGATGGAACCGCCCAAAAGCTATCCGGGCAAATTAACCAAATTCTTATATGAGAGATATAAACATTTTAACGGGGCAATGGATAAAGGTCTTGTGATGCTTCCGGTTGAGCTGATCGATGACAATGGTATCCACTTAAAAGAGTGTGTAGAGAAACTTGCAGTACTCTGGAATTTAGAAGATGGATTTAAGACATGGTTAGATGAAGCATGTGTATTTACTTCTACATTAGTTGACCGTATCGTAACCGGTTACCCAAGAGACGAGGCAGAGGAGCTCTGCAAAGAGTTCGGTTATCAGGACAATCTGATCGTAACAGGTGAGCCATTTGCTCTCTGGGTGATCGAGAGCGCAAAAGATATCAGCAAAGAGTTCCCACTTCCGGATGCAGGACTTCCGGTGATCTTTACAGACAACCAAAAGCCATACAAACAGAGAAAAGTCCGTATCTTAAACGGTGCACATACTTCCTTCGTACTGGCATCTTATCTCTGTGGCAATGATATCGTGTTAGAGTCTATGCAGGATGAACTGATTTTCAACTTTATGAAAGCAACGATCTTTGATGAGGTCATTCCTACACTGACACTTCCGAAACAGGATCTGATTGATTTTGCAGAGGCAGTGATCACAAGATTTAACAACCCATATGTAAAACATGCGCTGTTATCCATTTCCCTGAACTCTGTTTCAAAATGGCGCGCAAGATGTATGCCGAGTTTCTTAGAGTACATTAAGAATGAAGGAAAACTTCCGACACACCTGACATTCTCACTGGCTGCACTGATGGCATTCTACACAGGAACAGAGATCCGTGACAAGGCTCTGATCGGACATCGTGACGGTACTGAATACCAGATCTTAGATGACGCTGCTGTATTAGAGTTCTTTGCAGCAAACAGTTCTAAGGACGCAGCAGAGTATACACATGCTGTTTTATCCAACGAGCATTTCTGGGGCGAAGATCTTACCAAATTAGCCGGAGTAGAAGAGGCTGTAACCGGTTATATGGAAGATATCCGTGCACTTGGTATGAGAGCAGCAATGGAAAAAACTTTTAACGCATAAGCAGGAGAACACTTATGAAAGATTTTATAAAAATCAATGAAAATGATAATGTCATTGTTGCCATAAAAGAACTTGCAGAGGGAGAGAAAGTCACAGTCGATGGAAAAGAATACACAGCGGCTGAGACGATCCCTGCCGGACACAAGATGGCGATCTGTGACATCCCGCAGGGCGGTGATGTGATCAAATATGGTTTCCGTATCGGAAATGCAAAAGAGAATATCAAAGCCGGTCAGTGGGTGCATGTACACAATATCAAAACAGCACTCGGCGATCTGCTCACTTATACCTACGAGCCGGTAAAAACAGAGGAGAAAAAGACAGAGGAGCGTACCTTTATGGGATTTGCACGCCCGGATGGAAGTGTCGGTGTACGCAACGAAGTCTGGATCGTACCGACTGTTGGCTGTGTGAACAACATCGCCACAGCGATGGCAAAACGTGCCAACGCAAAGGTACATGGCTCTGTGGAGGAAGTGATTGCATTCCCGCATCCATATGGATGTTCCCAGATGGGTGATGATCAGGAACACACCAGAACGATCCTCGCTGATCTCGTAAAACATCCAAATGCCGGAGGCGTGTTAGTACTTGGTCTTGGCTGTGAGAACAGTAATATCGGTGAACTGAAAAAATACATTGGTGATTATGACGAGAACCGTGTGAAGTTTTTAATCTGTCAGGAATGCGAAGACGAGATGGAAGAGGGCGAAAAACTCCTAGAGGAACTGATCGATTATGCGGCAGAATTCTCCCGTGAGCCGATCAGTGCATCCAACTGATCATCGGCATGAAGTGTGGCGGCAGTGACGGATTTTCCGGAATCACTGCAAACCCGCTGGTTGGTAAATTCTCTGATATCCTGATCGGAAAGGGCGGAACAACGATCCTGACTGAGGTGCCGGAGATGTTTGGCGCAGAGACACTGCTTATGAACCGCTGTGAAAATGAAGAACTATTTGAGCAGACGGTGAACCTGATCAACGATTTTAAACAGTATTTTAAAGATAATCACCAGACAATCTACGAGAATCCGTCACCTGGAAATAAAAAAGGCGGTATCTCAACCTTAGAGGATAAGTCTTTAGGATGTACACAGAAATCAGGAAGTGCTGCAGTAAAAGGCGTTCTTTCCTACGGCGAGCGCGTACATACGCCGGGATTAAATCTTCTCAGCGCACCGGGCAATGACCTTGTTGCTGCAACTGCATTAGCAGCCAGCGGAGCACACATTGTTCTGTTTACGACCGGACGCGGGACACCGTTTGCTTCCCCGGTTCCGACCGTTAAGATTTCCAGCAACAGTACACTTGCCGGAAAGAAAAAGAACTGGATCGATTTCAATGCGGGCGTTCTTGTGGAGGATGCAGAGTTAGAGGAGACAGGTCAGAAATTATTTGACTATGTGATCGACGTTGCATCTGGTAAGAAGGTACGCAGTGAGGAAGCCGGATTCCATGATATGGCGATCTTTAAGCAGGGTGTTACCTTGTAAGAAAACGGAAAAAAGTTGTCAATCTGATATGATGGATATCTACAATAGCATGTTTGTGCAGAATTCAATCTGTTATTTCAGAAACATTCGGCAGAAAAAGTAGAAACTGGATTCTTATTGAAAGAATCTTAAACATAACACAAAAAAGGAGACAGAATTATGTCATTTTTAAACAATTTCTCATTAGAGGGTAAAATTGCATTAGTAACAGGCGCATCTTATGGTATCGGATTTGCTATCGCATCTGCTTATGCAGAGGCAGGCGCAACCATCGTATTCAACGATATCAAACAGGAGCTGGTTGACAAGGGATTAGCAGCTTATGCTGAAAAAGGGATCAAAGCTCATGGTTATGTCTGTGACGTTACCAACGAGGAACAGGTGAATGAACTTGTGAAAAAAGTAGAGGAGGAAGTTGGTGTAATCGATATCCTTGTAAACAATGCAGGTATCATCAAACGTATTCCAATGTGCGATATGTCAGCAGCAGAGTTCAGACAGGTAATTGATGTTGACTTAAATGCACCGTTCATCGTATCAAAAGCAGTGATCCCGTCCATGATCAAAAAAGGCCACGGAAAGATCATCAACATCTGCTCTATGATGAGTGAGCTTGGCCGTGAGACTGTTTCCGCTTACGCTGCAGCAAAAGGTGGTTTAAAAATGTTAACAAAGAACATTGCATCTGAGTACGGTGAATTCAATATCCAGTGTAACGGTATCGGACCTGGTTATATTGCAACACCTCAGACAGCACCTCTTCGTGAGATCCAGCCGGACGGTTCCAGACATCCGTTTGACCAGTTTATCATCGCAAAGACTCCGGCTGCAAGATGGGGAAACGCAGAAGATTTACAGGGACCGGCTGTGTTCCTTGCATCGGATGCATCTAATTTTGTAAATGGTCATGTGCTGTATGTAGATGGTGGTATTTTAGCTTATATTGGTAAGCAGCCACAGTAAAAACAGATGAGATTTGTTGTGAATTGATGCTGCACCCAGTCAGGAGGTGGCTGAGCCTTGGGACGTGCGCCGGAACCGGCAGGTTTTGTTGGGTTCCGTTGTACGGAAATAAGAGGTTCTAAGTGCCCTTGATCTGGGTTGTGGCAGAGTGACGCGTGCATCCCCGGACGAGCCTTCCATGGCTCGACGGGGATTTTTGCTGCCATCCGTGGCAGCAAAACGCTGTTTTGTGACAAGGGCACTAAGAACCTCTAATTTCCTCCCAAAGTCATCACAAAATCTGCCGGTTCCGGTGCACTGTCGGCGTGCCTTAGTGCAAACACCCTCCAAGTTGCTGATGGATTTTAGATGATATTGATTGTGGCTTCACTGCTAAAGCAGGAAGCTGTTTTTTGCTGTGTAGGATTCGGGTGTCAAAAGGTGGCTTCAAGTTTTTGATTGGCAAATTGCACAAAGTCGGGTCTGTTTTGTTCTGATGTCCGAAAATAAGAAAATCTAAGTCTGCCTGAGTTAGATTACAACGGAGTGACGTGTACGTCTTAAACGCCCCGTCCATGTGGCGTTAAGACTTTTGCCGCCTCACTACAGGCATCCACAAACCATCCCAACCAGATGCCCCTGAAACTCCCCAAACAAACTTTCCTCCTGCTTCCTCATAAACACCGTCACATCCGCATCTCCAAACACCACCTCAAAATGCACACTCCCCACGAACGCATCGATCACATGTGCCCGCACATATAAAGTGTCCTCTGAAACCCACACTCCGCTGGCAGCATACCTCTGGTCATAGACGGGAAACTGTCCGCAGACAAGTTTTCCAAAACCGAAATGAATGGAACACGGTCTGCCGTGCAGTGTAAACGTAAAACATCCCTCATCATTTGTAAAATCCGCTGTAAAATTTGTAAACTCACTACTGTTTGGTTTGAACATATATCGTTTCCCCGAAACTTGTGAAGTGACCGCTGCCGTCATTGCACTATCACCCAGAGGTGCAATCGCAAGTGAAGAGAGCACAGAAAGAAGCTCTGTATGCGTTTTTTGATCTTCCGGGAGTGGATCTGCCTGTATGAAAGGAAGAATCTCATCATACAGAGCATCATAAATCAGTTGATTTCCACCCGCAAGTCCCTGTGTGTCTGCGGTAGTGACAAAGAGCAGATCATAATCCGGAAGGTAATGGATGAACTGACCACCCATGCCGTAGCAGACAAAACCATTTTTTTCACTGCGCCAGATCTGATAACCATAGCCGCAGGCTTCACTTGGAAGAGGTGCCGTGATGCGTGTGTCAGAGAGATGGGAGGTTGCTGTTTTGATGTAGGAGGCAGAAACGAGCTGTGTTCCATCAATATTTCCATCGTGAGATAGAAGATAACCGAATTTTAACAGGTCGGATGGAAGAGCGACAAGTCCGCTTCCGCCCATGGAGACACCAAAAGGATCTGTCAGCATGTAGGATTCATCGGAAAATTCCAAAACAGACAGTTTTTCTTTGAGATAATCGAGCATTGGCATGCCGGAAAGACGTTCTACAAGCGCACTGAGTGTATGTGCGGAGGACGTATCATAATGAAAGAGCTTTCCTGCAGGATGGGTTGGTGGTACGGTAAAGAAACTTTCTACCCAGTCACTTTTCATATCGACCTTGTAGGTCGTCGCGGCATGACAGGTGCGCATCATGAGCATATCCCGGATCGTCATGGCTGCAATCCACGGATGTACATTCGCTGGAATCTTGTCTGGAAAATATGAGACGATCGGATCATCCAGTGATAATTTTCCTTCCGCTTCCAAAAGACCGATCGCAATGGATGTAAAACTTTTACTGATCGAAAACATGCGATGCAGCGTGTCTTTCTGATATGGTGCATAGTAGCCCTCGGCAATGAGTGTGTCATGCCGCATTAAAAGAAAACTGTGCATTGGAACCTGTTTTTTTTGTAAACGATCCAGAAAGTGAAGAAGGCATCCGGATGGGATGCCAGCACTTTCTGGAGAACCTTTTTTGAAATTCATTGTAATATCCTCCATTTCTTATTAAGACTGAACGCCAAAGCTGCTTGGTGTAACGCCATATTTTTTCTTAAATGCACGTCGGAAAGACGTCTGGTTGTTATAACCAACTTCCAAAGCGATTTCATTGATACCGGATTCGCCTTTTTCAATCAGATGTGCCGCCTCTGTGAGCCGCAGATCTTCCAGATAGACAGAGAAGTTCACATTCATATTTTCTTTAAACATATGAGAAAAATAACTTTCTGATATGTGGAACTCGTCGGAGATCTTGCTTAAGCAGAGCGCCGGATTTTTGTAATTTTCACGGATATAAGTCACAATGCTGTCAATCAGATTATTCTTTTCGGATTTTGATGCAAAGAAATCACACAGTTTAATGCTGATATCTTCACAGAGACGGAAGTTAACTCGTCCTGTGAAAGCATAGTATCAATTTCCACTATCTGCGGAGTACTTTCTCCCGTATATGTAAAACGTGCTTTCAACAGAGTGTTGCGGATATCGGTAAGTAAAAACCGTAATAACTGGAACGGAAGCGAACGTTCTTCAATGTTCTCCTGGTGGATCAGATTGAAAATTTCAATCACCTGGGATTTATTTCCGCCAGTGATGGAACGAATCAGACGGGTTGAAAATTCAGCCGGATAGTAGTAAACATGGGAGTCTTTTTTCAACATTTCATATGGAAGGAAAATATAGTTTTTACTGGTATACCCTGCAGCATCTTTCGCCTGTTGGTAAGATTCCCATATGTTGGTGAAGGAGCAGGAGAGACCGATTCCTGCAAAAAACCAGATCGAATACTCTTCTAGCAGTTCACTATGAAATTTTAATGCTTTTTCCTGAAGTGTGATCAGTATCTCATCGGCAGTTCACTAAAAGGGATTAACACAGCATAAATATGTTTCTTTGGGGAACACAGATATAAGTTATTTTCATAAGAAAAATATCTGCCAAAAGACCGGCGATAATATCTTTCATACTTTCAGAACTTTCAGTGGAAGTATTTTCATTTGGAAAAGTATCTGCAGCAGGATCATTTTCGTAAGTTACACCGTACAATACATAATAATGAAGCGATGGATCTTCTAAATGCAGATAATTCTGGATAAATGAAAGCTCATCCGGGGTTGTGATAACTCCACTCATCAGCTGTCTCAAATAATTGTCATATAAAACAGGACGGATTGCAGCAGCTTCTTCGATTAACTGCGTATTTGCATGCAGTGTTTCCTGGAGCTGGTCATCTAAATGAAGAATCGGGCGCATATTGTTGCGGACTAAAATAAATATCATGATAAGTCCACCGATGATTGCTGCAAAAAGGATCAGCAGAAAAATAACTGATAATCGGATGGATAAATGGATTCCGGCTGTACCAGATAGAAAGTCCAGTCATTTGTTTTTGATGCGATCCGCATAATATGTGTGTCATTGTGAACACAGGTATTATTGTCATCATAGGATAAGGATAATACGGATTCGGTAAGCGTATTTAAATCTTTTTCAGATGATGTATTCTTATCTTCGGACAGGGAAAACACTGGCTGATCCTGTGCGTCGACTGCAATAATGTAACCGGTATCACCTAAAGAAACACCGCTGAAAATTTTGCGTAAGGTCTGCTCATTGATATGGAAAGCAACGGTAGCAGGAATATCTTTGTAGGTCAGTACATCCATATTTAACACATAAAGATATGCGTTACCGATTTCGGGAAGCATAAAATCCGAAAGTGGATAAAGGGCAGAATCTTTTGTCAGATTGTTGTTGAGCAGATCATGCCATTCATTAAAATTTGCCCCGGAAGATAAATAGTTTCTTATATAATAAAGCTGTTCGGAATTGAAAGTGTTTACACTGATAATATAGCCGCTATTTCTCAGATAAACAAAATAGGTACTGAAAGGAAGCTCATTGTAGGAATACATATAAGAAGCAAGGGACTGCTTCATGGTGAGACCTGACAGATAAAAATCATTATCGTCTGTGGACTTCATCGTTGCAAGACGGTATAGTTTGGTATTCATGCTGAGCTGTCTTGTGATAGAATCCATGGTTGTGAAATTATTATCTAAAAGTGAAACGGCACTTTCAAAGGTAGACTGATCCTGATTCCAGAAATCCTCTTCAGAGCGTGTTGTTGAGACACGGTGGAGGTGTACCATCAGAAGTAAAATGATAAGTAAAAAGACACTGTATGTAATAGCAAAGCGAATCATGAGAAACGTAGTGGATTCATTTTTGCTGTGGCATCCGCTGGTGGATTCAAATTTATTCTCATAGGTATTAAATGTCCTTTTTTCATGTTTTTTAATCGTACGTTTTCTATTTTATCATAATATGAAAAAATACAACAAAAACTCAAAAACCCAGTAAAATCAATGGCTTGCGTAGTGTTAAAACAAATTTTGTACCCCCTGTCAAATATTGTTTCTTGCTGAAAATCCCATAAGATGGTAATGTATGAGCAAGACATGAAAGCACTTACATCAGAGCAGTGTCGAAACAAATTTTCCTAATAAGGAGGTTCTTATGAAAAAGAAGGTAGTATCAGTCCTTATGGCTGCCGCTATGGTAGCTGGTATGGCAGGATGCGGTTCCAGCAACACTGGTAACGCAGGAACAACAAATTCAAATGCTTCTACAAATAATGAAGCAACCACAGAGAGCGGTGATGCTTCCGCAAGCACAGCAACAGATTCTGATGTTGAGAAACCAGAAGAGATCACCATTATGGTAGATGGAACTGTTTTCACACAGGAAAACGGACAGGCAGAGTTCATTGCTAAATTGGAAGATCTTCTTGGAATGAAGATCAATGTGATCCAGCCGGATCATGATGCTTACTATGATGTAGTAGGACAGACAGTTGCAAGTGGTGACTGGCCAGACGTTATGATCTTATCTTCTACCTATTATGCAGGTTATGCAGAGCAGGGAGTTCTGTGGGATATGACAGACGCTTATGCATCTTCTGATTTAAAAACAAGACAGGATGCATACGGCAGCACAGGAGTTATCGATGGTGTAAGACTTGATGGTAAGTTATACGGTATGCCGGCAGCTCGTGGTAACGGATGTGTTACATATGTTAAGAAAGCATGGTTAGACAACTGCGGACTTGATGTACCGACAAACTATGATGAGTATCTTGCAATGCTCGAAGCATTTACAACCGGTGACCCGGATGGAAATGGTGTAAACGGAGATACCTACGGTGTATCTGCTGCTGGTTTCATCGGAACAGAGGCTCCATATACAAACTACTTACCAGAGTTCTATCAGGATGCAAACCCAAGCTTCTATAAAGCAGAAGACGGAACATGGAAAGATGGATTCACAGAGGATTCTATGAAGAGCGCACTTGAGAGAATGGCAGCTGCTTACAAAGAGGGCGTGATTGATCCTACCACATTAACAAATGGTACATCTGACTGCCGTAACAAATTCTATGATGACAGCTTTGGTGTATTTACTTACTGGGCAGGTACATGGGCAACCAACTTAAAGACAAATCTTGAAGCAAACGGTAAAGACGGTGAGTTAGTAGCATTACCTCCGATCGCTGAAGTAGGTCAGTACCTTGACCGTGTTCCACCAGTATGGTGCATCACATCTGCATGTGAGAACCCGGAAGGCGTATTCAAATACTTCATCGAGCCGATGCAGGATGGCGGAGACGTTCAGTTCTTATGGACATACGGTGTAGAAGGCATTCACTGGTCAACAGCAGCAGAGACATTATTTGCTGGAACAGAGAACGAGAAAACTTATGCTGATGGTGAATTCCATATGTTAGAGAACCGTGAGAAAGAGGGTACACAGTACACCAAAGCTCACATCGATCCAATGCTTGCTTTAGTTGAGCTTGCTAACGATCCTCAGGAAGAATCTGTAGCAGCAGAAGCAAAAGAGTCTGCGCAGTTATTCAATGATAACTGCAAAGCTGCGGATCTTGTTCCTACCACAGATGAGATGAGCGAGTACAATGGTGATTTAACAACGTTAAAGAACGAGCTGATCGCAAAAGTTGTTATGGGTGAGATCACTGTTGATGATGCATATGCACAGTTTGAGTCAAATCACGGTGCAGAGTGGTCACAGGCAATCGTTGATTCTTTAAACAAATAATAAAACTTTCCGGTAAACGGAACTAAGAACTATGATCTGTGCCCTGACTGCGGATATCCGCAGCCGGCACAGATCATGGATCACAAATTCATGTTTGATTGAAAAGGAAGAACAGATATGAGAAAAAGTAATGAAAAATCAGCCGTAACGGCTACAACCGGTGGAAAGAAGAACCACCTGGCAGCAAAAATCTATAAATACAGAGGATTCTATCTGATGTTTCTTCCTGTATTAATTTTTGCATTAATATTCTTTTATTTGCCAATGCTTGGAATCCGTTTCGCATTTACCGATTATAACGGAATCAAAGAGGCAAGTTTTGTTGGTCTCAAAAATTTTCAGAAAATGTTTTCCATGCCAAATTTCTGGACGGCATTCTGGAATACCTTACAGATTAGTATTATAAAATTGTTTTTGACAACAGCAGCAGCTGTTATTGTTTCTATCTTTTTAAATGAGATTGCAAATATTCATTTTAAAAAGATCGTGCAGACAATTATTTATCTGCCACACTTTATGTCATGGGTAGTTACCGCATCCGTCTTTACTTTGATCCTGGCACCGACAGCAGAAGGTCTTGTAAATACATTCCTGATCAACGCTGGTGTACTTGATTCCGGAATTTATTTCCTGGGTGATTCAAAATGGTGGAGACTTGCGTACTATATCATTAATATTTGGAAAGAAACCGGTTGGCAGACCGTTATCTTTATGGCTACGCTTGCCGGAATAAATACAGAGCTTTACGAAGCTGCAGCAATGGATGGTGCAGGACGCTGGGGCAAGATGAGATATATTACTTTCCCGGCTTTACAGAATACAATCCTTACTGTTTTGATCTTAAACCTTGCAAAGGTTATGAACCTGTTCGAGTCCGCATTTGTAATGCAGAATGATGCTGTTTTAGGTACAGCAAACGTACTTGAAACTTATATTTACTATCAGACCTTCAACAGTGGTGCGATTCCAAATTACGGTTATACGACAGCCGTTGGTCTGTTCAAATCTCTGGTTGGTTGTGTACTGGTACTGTTCTGCAATCACTTAAGCAAGAAAGTACGTGATGGACGCGGAATCGTCTAGGAAGGAGCAGCAGATATGAAAAGCAAGAAAAAAATAGAAGTTTTCCCGATCGTAAACGGGTTAATATTTATTATCTTAAGTTTACTGATTATCATCCCGATGTGGAAAGTATTAGTTGACTCATTCGATTTAAAACCGCATATGGTATGAAATTATGGCCGGAGGAATTTGGCCTTGCAGGATACATTTCCGTATTCAAAAACCCAACGCTGTCCCATCCGTTAATGATTTCTGTAATCACAACGATTGCAGGTACGATCATCGCATTGATCTTATCTACATTTGGTGCATATGTACTGATCCAGTGGGATATGCCGGGACGTAACTTATTTGCAAACTTATTACTTTTTACCATGATTTTTCAGGGTGGTATGATCCCTACCTACCTCGTATTAAAATCATTACATTTAACCAATACCATCTGGGTCGTTATCTTATTCCCGGCACTGAACGTGTATAACCTGGTATTGATGAGGAACTTCTTCGAAGGTATTCCTGCCAGCCTGTTTGAGTCGGCAACACTTGACGGATGTACTCCGATGCAGACATTTATCCGTATCGTACTTCCGATGTCAAAAGCAGCATTAGCATCCATCGGTCTTATGTTTGCCGTTACATACTGGAACGACTATACACATTACAAACTTTATATTACAGATTCAAACCTTTATAACTTCCAGATGAAGTTAAGAAGTATCATCATGGGTAGTGATCTTCCGCAGGCAAACGGTGGTGCAACTGAGAACACCGTAAAGAATGCAGCAATCATTGTTATCATCATTCCATTCATGATCGTATATCCGTTCTTACAGAAATACTTTGTAAAAGGTGTAAATATCGGAGCTGTAAAAGAATAAGGAGGAAGGTTTGTATGGCGACTATTTTCTGGGCTGGAGATTCTACCGTACAATACAATGACATTCTTACATTTCCGCAGACCGGCATAGGACAGGTGATGAACCTGTTCCTAAAGCCGGAGGTGCGGGTGGAGAACCATGCCAAAAACGGCAGAAGCACAAAGAGCTTTATCGATGAGTCGAGACTGACACCGATTTATGACAAAATTACCGCAGGAGATTTTCTATTTATCCAGTTTGGACATAACGATGAGAAAAAGAATGATCCACAGCGGTATACAGATCCACATTCCGATTACATGGTGAATCTGGAAAAATTTGTAAATGCAGCAAGAAACAAAGGAGCATGGCCGGTTTTTATTACGCCATTAGAGCGCAGATGTTTTATTGATGAGGAACATTTAGATATCGGAGAACATACCGATTATGTGGCAGCAATGAAACAGACGGCTGAAAATTTAAATGTTCCGCTGATCGATCTTTACAGCATGAGCGCGCGGAAATGCGAAAGGCTGGAGCTGAGAAAACCAAAGAATGGTATATGCATCTGCCGGCAGGTGTTTATCCGTCCCATATGGACGGGCTGACCGACAATACGCATCTGAAATATATGGGTGCCGTTGTCTATGCAGGATGTATTGCGAGAGGTTTAAAAGAACTTGGCGGTATCTATAGTGATTTATTAGTGGCTTGGGAGTGATCCCTTGCCATTTTTGTATCAGGAAATAAAACCAGTGTTTAGGAGGATTTGAGGGTTATGTCATTATTATGGAAATCAGATCAGGAAGATGGAACTTATAAAAATCCGATACTTTTTGCAGATTATTCCGATCCGGATGTGATACGCGCAGGGGATACTTATTATATGACGGCATCCAGTTTTAACTATGTGCCGGGACTGCCGATCTTAACATCCAAAGATCTGGTAAACTGGGAACTGAAAAATTATGCGATCGAAAAGATCGATGAGCCGGGCTATGATCTGCCGCAGCATGCAAAGGGCGTATGGGCACCTGCGATCCGTTACCATGAGGGATATTTTTATATTTACTACGGAATGCCGGATGAGGGCATCTACATGGTGCGCACAAAAGACGCACTTGGAACCTGGGAAAAACCGGTACTTGTGTTAGCCGGAAAAGGTCTGATCGATTCCTGCCCGTTCTGGGATGAGGATGGAAATGCATATATCATCCATGGTTATGCGAAGAGCCGTATTGGATTTAAGAGTCATCTTGGCATATTCCGATGTCATGGGATGGAACAAAGGCAACAGGGGAGGATCATATTCTCTACTGTGGACTTAAGACACAGCCGACGATTGAGGGACCTAAAGTATATAAACAAAATGGATATTATTATATTTTTGCCCCGGCAGGCGGTGTAAAAACCGGCTGGCAGGTGATTCTGCGCTCCAAAAACATTTACGGACCGTATGAGGAGAAAAATGTGCTTCATCAGGGGAACAGTATCATAAATGGACCACATCAGGGGGCTCTGGTGGATACAGTAAATGGAGATGAATGGTTCATTCATTTTCAGGACAGAGGACTTACGGACGAATCGTCCATATGCAGCCGGTTACATGGGAAAATGACTGGCCGGTTATGGGGATCAACGCAGTGGATGGCTGTGGGGAGCCATGTATCATCCATAAAAAACCAAATACCGGAATCACGGAGAAACCTTGTTATCTTGCGGCGGGAGATGATTTTTCATCGGAAAAAATCGGCTTGCAGTGGCAGTGGCTTGGCAATCCGAAGGATGATTTCTATTCTTTGAAAGAGAGAAAGGGATTTTTGAGATTATACTGTAAAAATCCATCCGGAAAAGTGGAGCCGATCCTCTGGGAGTGTTCGAATGTGCTGACGGAAAAACTGGTCTGCCCATATTTTGAGGCATCTGCCTGTGTTGACATTTCTGCCCTGTCTGAACAGGAGCAGGCAGGAATGGTCATGATGGGCGGTCACTATGCATACCTCGCAGTCCGCGTAATCAGAGGTCAGAAACGTCTGATCCTTGGAAAATCCTATGACAGTGAGGATGGAATGCGCGAGAAGGCAGAGCAGCTTTTGGTACTGCCGGAGGGACAGGAACAAGTTTATCTGATCTTTGCGATGCGCGAGGGAGATAACGGCAGTGTATTTCATTGTTATTATTCATTGACTGATGATACAGATAGTGCATCCTGGACGGAAGTGAGAGCAGAGTTTACACCGTCTGATCATACCTGGGTAGGTGCGAAGATAGGGCTGTTTGCGAATGTCATCGGGGAAAAGGAACTGGGAGGCTATGGAGATTTCGAGTATCTGCATGTAGAGGCACTGGAAGATAGATTATGGGACTTCAAAAAGAATTAGAAGCAAAAAATTTAGATGGTGTGATCCGTGAACTGACAGAAAATCCATCCTGCATTGATGATGTGACGGAAAAAGGTGTACCGCTTGCTTTGTATGCAGCGGAACTTGGAGATTTTTCTATTGTAAAGTATATTGTCGAATATTCCAGGGCAAGTATGAATACGGTGGATGAAAATCATAGAAATATTCTGCATTATGCAGCGGCGTCCGGTAATCTGGAAATGAACCGTTACCTTGTGGAAAAAGTTGGAATGGATATTACGGCAGGAGATGGTAAATGTGTGACGCCGTATCAGATTGCATATGAAAGAAAAGATGAGAAACTTCTTTCTTACTATAAAGAACGAACAGGTGCATCTTATGAGGGGATGTATCATAATCCGATACGCTGTGGAATGTTCCCGGACCCGTCTATTGTGCGTGTCGGGGAAGATTATTATATGGTGAATTCATCATTCATATTTTTCCCCTGTATCCCGGTTTCGCACTCGAGGGATCTGATACACTGGGAAATCATCGGTCATGCGATCACAGATCCACAGTGGGCGGCACTGGATGAACTGGAAGGCGGCAGAGGCTACTGGGCACCGGATATTTCTTATGATAATGGAAAATTTTATGTCACGGCAACCTACCGCCTGAATGACACAGGCACTGTGTACCGTAAACAGATCGTGGTAAGCTCAGATAGACCGGAGGGACCGTACAGTAAACCGGCGGTCATTGATGAGGATGGAATTGATCCGTCTATCTTTCACGAGAATGGCAGACACTATATGCTGCTAAACCGTGGGGCGAGGATTTTAGAACTGAATGATGACTGCACAAAGCAGATCTCTGAGGCAAAATTGTTATATTACGGAGATCAGAAACGTGCGCCGGAAGGACCACATCTGTTAAAAAAAGACGGTTATTATTATCTGTCTTGGCAGAAGGAGGAACCGGAATGGGACACAGGATTTCTGTTGCGAGAAGTAAGACACTTATGGGAAATTATGAACCGTGTCCATACAACCCGATCATGCGGCAGATGGATGAGGGGGCAGCAATCCAGAGATGTGGTCATGGAAAGCCGGTCTGCACACAGAACGGGGAGTGGTATATGGTATATCTCTGCGGCAGGATGATCGGAGATGGTTACAGTATGCTTGGCAGGGAGACGGCGCTTGATCCGATCAGCTGGACGGCGGATGGCTGGCCGGTCGTAAACGGTTTAAAGGGACCTTCGGTTCTGCAGAAAAAACCGGATCTTCCGGTGTGGATGCCGGAAGAAGAGCCGGATATTGGCTGGAACCCAAAATGGATGACACCACGTGCACCGGAGCCGGAAGGAATCCGTTTTCTCTCATCAGGAATCCGTATCAAAGGGAGCCGTTTTCCACTCAGAGATGTGGCTGCTAAAAATATTTTATTGCAGAGACAGACTTCGTTTTGTTTTACTGCGGAAACGGAACTTGTGATACCGGGACTTACAGGTGGTCAGGAAGCAGGTTTAGTCTGTTATTATGACGAAAATACATGGGTGTGTCTTGCAGTCTGCAGGGAAAATTCTTATTATATCCAGGTAAAAGAACATATTGGGGATAAAGATGTTCTGCATGAGAGACAGATGCTTCCATGTGATTGTTCAGGGAAAAAGATCAGCCTGAAAGTGGAAACAGAGTATTTAAAGCGGCGTTTTACTTACCGGCTGCAGGGGGAAGAAAAACATATAGCAGCAGAGATTGCGAATGTTTATTATCTATGCGATGAAGGAATTCATATGGGTAAGCGCTTTACCGGGGCAATGACAGGTATTTATGCGGTTGCCGGAGAACACAAATTGTATGCAGATTTTTTAATTTTATTTATCAGGATATCGAAGCATAAAAAAGTCAGTATCAGAAAAACGAGGGAGACAAATGGAAACAAAAAGACAGGAAGATATCAGAAAACTTATGCAGATGCCGGAAGAGGCGATTGCTTCTCTGAATGAATCAGAGGCAGACCGGCTCGGAAGACTAGCAGTCATGTTTTATAAAGAAACAGGAGATGGAGTATATAAGGAGAAAGCAGAACAGATCCGTGCAGCGCAGGGCGAATTGCCGGAGGATATCTGTGCCATGCCTTTTTTATGGAATATGAAACGGTATGTGGGAAAAAAGAGCGGTACAATAAGATCGTTGACCGGATGGAAGATGAGGCGTCAGCCGGATTTGCCGATGCAAAAGCAAGAAATGCATATTTAGCAGCCCTGGTGGATGTGATTGATGGAATCAGTTTTGAGATTTATGAAAAATACCGCACTTTGACCGCAGTTTATAAACGCGTATTAAAGGATGCGTTAGCTGAGGGAGAAGAAACAACGGAACTTGCCTATGCCATATTAAAGGGCTGCAATATTGGAATTTTGCTGAAAGAAAAATATGCAGAAACAGGTGCTTTAATGGCAGGGCATCTGAAAAATACGGGCATGACAGATCAGACGGAATATCTGTCAGACATTACAGCAAGAACAATAGAACAATATGATCTGCTTGCGATGGAACAGTCGGAATAGGGAGGAAAAGAGTCATGGAAGTAAAACTGATTATGAAATCTGCCCGCAATGCGGTCATTGAAATTGCAGATGGTGGAATTTACAATACAAAAGAAACATATCATGTTCTGCTGAACGGTGAAGAGGTATTTTCAACGGATACGGTTATAAATTCATTGTTTGATTTAAAACCGCAGACTTCCTATGAGGTTTCTGTAAGAACAGCAGATGGTACCGAACTAGGAACGGTATCGTTTGTTACAGCATATGAATTTGTCACATTAAATGTCCGTGATTTTGGTGCTACAGGCGATGGAAAACAGGATGATACGAAGTTTATACAGGCAGCGATCCTAGCCTGTCCGAAGGAAAGCCGTGTGCTTATTCCAAAGGGAAGCTATCGCATTACCAGTCTGTTTTTAAAAAGTAATCTGCGCCTTGAGCTTGCAAAGGGAGCAGAACTTATCGCAGATACAGACAGGGCGGCTATCCGAAATTTCCTGGTATGATTGAAAGTTATGATGAACAGGGTGAATATAATTTAGGAACGTGGGAAGGAAATCCATTACCGATGTTTGCCGGCATCATCACCGGACTGGATGTAGAAAATGTATTGATCTACGGAAGAGGAACGATAAATGGCAATGCTTCAAAAGAAAACTGGTGGAAAAATCCGAAAGTCATGGTAGGAGCATTCCGCCCGCGTCTGTTTTTCTTAAGCCATTGTCAGAATGTGACACTTTGTGGTGTAACTTTCAAGAACAGTCCGTCCTGGACACTGCATCCGTATTTTTCAGATAACCTGAAATTCTACGGACTTACGATCAACAATCCAAGCGATTCGCCAAATACGGATGGCCTGGATCCTGAATCATGCAAAAATGTAGATATTGTCGGTGTGAAATTCTCACTTGGAGATGACTGCATAGCAGTTAAGTCTGGTAAGATCTATATGGGAAAGAAATATAGGACACCTTCTGAAAATATCCATATCAGACAATGCCTGATGGAAAATGGTCATGGTGCAGTAACAGTCGGAAGTGAGATGCTGGCGGTGTCAAAAATCTGGTCGTGGAAGAATGCCGGTTTTACGATACAGACCGGGGACTACGTATCAAGACACGCAGAGGACGGGGAAAAGATGCCGTTTTAGATCAGATTATTTTCCGGAAATCGATATGGATCAGGTTATGACGCCGTTTGTGATAAACTGTTTTTATTTCTGTGATCCGGACGGCAAGACCGAGTTTGTCCAGAGCCGTGAAAAAATGCCGGTAGATGATGGTACACCTGCGATCTTAAGACTTGATTTTGAAGATATTAAAGCCCAAAACTGTCATGTGGCAGCTGCATATTTTGATGGACTGCCGGAACAGAAAATTGAGCAGATCATTATGAAAAATATTACAGTGACATATGCTAAGAATCCGAAATCCGGCGTTCCTGCCATGTCTTCCGGTGTGGAAGAGTGTACAAAGAAGGGAATCTTTGCGCGCAACATCAAAGAACTGGTATTAGAAAACGTGGAAATAGAGGGACAGGATGGAGAACTTCTTGTTACAGAGGGAATTGACCATTTCGTGCAGTAGAACAGAAAGAGGAAAACATATGCAGTTAGGAATACGTTTACATGATATCAAAAAAGCACCACTTGAGGAGCGCCTTGCAATCGCAAAGGAGCAGGGGTTTTTGTGCGGACATCTGGCACTCTCAAAAGTAATCACGGAATATCCGGTGGATGATGGGGCACTGACTCCGGGGTATGCAATGTACTTGAAAAAAATATTTGCAAAAAACGATCTTGATATTGCCGTACTGGGATGTTATTTAAACCTTGCAAATCCAGATGAAGGACAGCTTGCAAAGATCACACACCGTTATCTGGCGCATATTCGGTTTGCATCACTGCTTGGCGTCGGGGTAGTCGGAACAGAGACAGGTGCTGTCAACGAGGCATATAAGTTTGAGGAAAAAAATCACTCGGATGAGGCGCTGGATATTTTTATACAGAATGTGAAACCGGTGATTTCCTATGCAGAAAAAATGGGCGTTATTTTTGCAATCGAGCCGGTGTGGAAACATATCGTATGCAATCCGAAGAGAGCGCGGAAAGTGCTTGATGAGATCGCGTCTCCAAATCTTCAGATCATTTTTGATCCGGTCAATCTTTTGGATATCAGCAATTATCAGAACAGGGATGTGATCATAGAAGAAGCGATAGAGCTGCTGGGAGATGATATTGCAATGGTCCATATGAAAGATTTTGTGGTGCAGGATGGGAAACTGGTGTCAGTCGCTGCAGGAACAGGTGAGATGAACTATGAGAAGATTATTCGTTTCATTAAGGAGAGAAAGCCGTATATACATGTGACGCTTGAAAATACAACGCCGGAGAATGCAGTACAGTCTAAAGAATATATTCAGGGATTGTATGATTCGTGCCGGATTTAAAAGAAGTTTTTTTAGAAAAAATCAGGCTGGGAAGAAAGTAGGATTGCATTCCTGTGATATAAGATGTAAAATAAAATTGATAATATAAAAAAGAGGAGAATAAAAATGTTAAGAAAACAGACAAAAAAGATTTTAGTTGTTATGCTGTTTGCGCTGACATTAGTTCTTGCCGGAAGAGTTGATGCGAATGCACAGACTGCTGCACCGGCAGGCGTGAAACAGGTAAAAGCGGGCAGCAGTTCTGTAACAGTGCAGTGGAACGCTGTTATGCAGAATGATATCTGCTATTATTACCGCGTCAGTGATGATGCAGGCTTTAAGAGCAATACCACCAGAAGCAAACGTAATTATAATGCATCCGAAGTTATATTTCCGGTCTTTCTGCGGGAAAGAGTTATTATGTCCAGATCGGAACATCTACAACAAAATCATCCAGTGCACCGGATGATACTGCATGGTCAAAAGCGATCGAAGTTGTGACAGTTCCGGAGCAGGTGGTATCGAATTCTGTAAAACAGACCGGAGCAGGCACGACATCCATTTCGCTGAGCTGGCAGGCTGCTTCCGGGGCAAACTGTTACAAACTGACCTGTTATCAGAGTGGAACGAGCGAAAACAATGCATCAGAGATTGTTTCCAAAAAGAACAGTGTCAAGATCACAGGATTAAAGAAGAACAGTCGTTATCAGGGACATATTTATGCAGGAAGAACAAGCAGTACAGGTTATACCGCATATGCAACTTCCGGTGGTTATTATTCAAATTCAGCAGTGACACCTACTAAGATCACAGGTGTAGAGAACACGGCTTTTTATCCGGCATCAAATGCTGCATATTTTGAATGGAAAAAAGCAAATGCTGCAAATGGTTATGAATATATTATTTATGACAATTCCAAAAAGAAAATTTATTCGGGCTCACGTACTTCAAGTGCCTCATTCCGTGTTTCTACAAATAAATTAAAAAAAGAACAGTTTTACCAGATCAAGGTAAGAGGTTACGTTAACTTAAGCAATAACAAGAAAGCATATGGTGAATGGTCTGACGTACTGTATTTTGCAAAGGATCCGTCTTACAAACTGTCTGTAAAGACTTCCAAAAAAAGATTCAGTTAAACTGGAAGAAAGTGAAAGGCGCATCAAATTATACGGTATATATTTCCGATAAACAGAACTCTGGTTACAAAAAGGTTGGAACCTATAACAGCAAAAAGACAAGTGCAACTATCAGAAAATTCGGGAAAAAGGCATTAAAGAGCGGAAAAACTTATTATGTAAGAATTGACGCAAGTAAAAATGTAAAGGTAAATAAAAAATCAAAGACTTTCAAGAATACGCAATATTATACATGGAAGGTTAAGGTAAAATAGGAAAAAGGAAAAATCCAAAAGACTGGAATGCAGATCCGGTCTTTTGGATTTTTTGTTTCAGTGGAAAATCCAGACACAAAAAACTGCCATATCAAATCGGATACGACAGTTTTTTCAGTGTTCAAAATTAAGCTCTTTCAACTTTGCCGGATTTCAAACAGGAAGCACATACATATAATTTCTTAGGTGTTCCGTTTACTTTACAGCTCACACGCTTGATGTTTGATTTCCACATTCTATTTGATCTTCTATGAGAATGGCTGACATTATTTCCGAAATGAGCGCCCTTTCCACAAACTGCACATTTTGCCATAGTTTTGCACCTCCTTGTAATTCACTAAGTCTGCCTGTACTATCAGACTCACAACATGTTTATTCTAACAGATTCATTTTTATATTGCAAGCAAATTTTAAAAAAAATATTAAAAATAGTAAACAGGACTAGGAATTTTGGTAAAAAGCGGTTATAATAGACAATAAACTAGCGTTAATATGGCTTTGAAAGGAGCAGGAACGTATATGAATGGACATATGGATACCCAGTTGGGAAGAGTTTCAATAGACCCGGAAGTGATTGCAACCTATGCAGGCTCTGTAGCAGTGGAGTGTTTTGGCATTGTAGGTATGGCTGCTGTCAATATGAAAGATGGTCTGGTGAAGTTACTGAAAAAAGATTATTTGACACATGGTATTAATGTAGCGATTGACGAGGATAATAAGATCACGATTGATTTTCATGTGATCGTATCCTATGGTGTCAGCATCAGTACGGTTTCCGACAATTTAATCGAAACGGTAAGATATAAGGTAGAAGAGTTTACCGGACTGGAAATCAAAAAAATTAATATTTACGTCGAAGGCGTGCGTGTAATTGATTAAGGAGGACATAGAAGGTGGAAATCACTACGATAAATACTGAGCTTGTGGCGAAGATGTTTCTTGCCGGAGCAAAGAATCTGGATGCAAAGAAAGAATGGATCAATGAGTTGAACGTATTCCCGGTTCCGGATGGTGATACCGGTACAAATATGTCAATGACGATCATGTCGGCGGCAAGAGAGGTAAGTGCGTTGGAAAAACCGGAGATGAAAGCGCTGGCAAAAGCTATTTCATCCGGTTCTTTAAGAGGAGCGAGAGGTAACTCTGGTGTTATTCTTTCACAGCTGTTCCGTGGTTTTACCAAGGTGATCGCAGAATATGATGAGATCAATGTACAGATTTTATCAGATTCTTTCCAGAAGGCCGTTGAGACAGCTTACAAGGCTGTTATGAAGCCAAAAGAGGGAACAATCTTAACCGTTGCAAAAGGGATGTCTGACCGTGCGTTAGAACTTTGTGATGATACAGAAGATCTGGTATATTTTTGTGAAGAGGTCATCAAGGAAGGTGACCGTGTGTTGGATCTGACACCGGAGATGCTGCCTGTTTTAAAACAGGCAGGTGTTGTGGATTCCGGCGGGCAGGGACTGATGCAGGTCATGAAGGTGCAATGGACGCACTGCTCGGCAAAGAGGTAGATTATACCATTGAGGGCGCTGAAACAATCAAAAAGGCACCGGAGAGCACAGGAACATCCTATAATATCGAAGCGCAGGCAAATCAGGAGATCAAATTTGCATATTGTACACAGTTCCTTATCATGCTTGACACACCGATCACACTGCAGCAGGAGAATGAGTTTAAGTCTTATTTAGAGACGATCGGTGATTCCATCGTTGTTGTCGCAGATGATGAGATCGTAAAGGTACATGTACATACCAACGATCCAGGACTTGCAATGCAGAGAGGACTGACCTATGGCTCCCTGACTACAATCATCATTGAAAATATGAAGTTAGAGCGTGATGAAAAGATTTCTGCCCTGAAAGAAAAAGAGATGCAGTCAGCAGGTATTCCGGAAGAAAAAGAGGAAAAACCGGCAGAGCCTCCAAAAGAGATGGGATTTATATCCGTCAGCATCGGAGAGGGAATCAATGAGATCTTTAAGGGACTCGGTGTTGATTATATCATCGAGGTGGTCAGACTATGAACCGAGTACTGAGGATATGTTAAATGCCATTGAAAAAGTAAATGCAAAGACGGTATTTATTTTGCCGAACAATAAAAATATTATCCTTGCAGCAAATCAGGCAGCATCTTTAGTAGAGGACAAAAAGATCATTGTTATCCCGACTAAGACGATTCCACAGGGTATCACTGCTCTGATCAATTTCATTCCGGACAGTACACCGGAAGACAATGAACAGCGTATGAGTGCTGAGATTTCCACGGTCAAGACAGGTCAGGTTACTTATGCAGTCCGTGACACAGTGATCGATGATAAAGAGATCAAACAGGATGATTTTATGGGTATCGGCGATTCCGGTATTCTTTCCGTAGGACAGAATTTAGAACCGACAGTCATGGATATGATGAAACAGCTTGTGGATGAAGATTCTGCGATTGTCAGCATTTATTATGGTGAGGATACGAAAGAAGAAGATGCAAATGCACTTGGCGAGAAGATTGGAGAGGCATTCCCGGATGTCGAGATCGAAGTGCATTACGGCGGACAGCCAATCTACTATTATGTCATTTCTGTAGAATAAGAATGGAGTAAAAATGGACCGCAATTCCCCTTTAAGAGATATTAAGGGTGTTGGCGCTAAAACAGAAGAATTATTTCATAAGATAGGAGTATACACCGTAGGTGATATACTCCTTCATTATCCCCGGACATATATACAGTACCCGCAGGCGAAGCATGTGGATGAGGTGTCAGACGGAGAACAGGCAGCGGTTCTTGGACGGATCACAAGAACACCGGTAGTGCGAAAAGTGCGTACTATGCAGATCACGGTTACGACGATCAGTGAGATGGGAGTTTCCTTAGACTGGTATGGTACCGGATGCCTTATATGAAAAATAATTTAAAAGCCGGCAACACCTACATATTTTATGGAAAAGTTAATAAAAAGAACGGAAGACTTGTCATGGAGCAGGCAGCCTTGTTTACAGAAGAACAGTATGCATCCATGGAACAGGTATTTCTGCCTGTATACACGCTGACCAACGGACTTTCCAATAATCTTGTCACGAAAACAGTGCGGGCGGCACTTGGAGACGAACAGTTGTTTATGGATTATCTTCCATGCGCGATCCGCGAAAAATATGGCTTTGTGAGTATAATTACGCCATACGGCAGATTCATTTTCCGGATGATATGGATACACTCATTACAGCGAGAAGACGCCTTGTGTTTGATGAATTTTTCCTTTTTATATTAAGCATGCAGTATCAGAAGGAAAAGCATGTCAAAGAGAAAAATGAGTTTGTTTTTACTGAGGATGATTTTACAAATGAGTTGATAGAAAAACTTCCTTATGAGCTTACCAATGCACAGAAAAAAGCACTTGCGGATGTGAAACGTGATATGCGTTCCGAGACGGTCATGCAGCGTCTGATCCAGGGAGACGTAGGCTCCGGTAAAACGATCGTTGCGTTCCTTGCGATGGCTGATACAGCACACAATGGATACCAGTCTGCGATCATGGCGCCGACGGAAGTACTTGCAAGACAGCATTATGAGTCTTATCAGAATATGTGTGAACAGTTTGGACTTCATATTCCTATCGTGCTTTTGACCGGTTCCATGACGGCAAAACAGAAACGCCGCGCTTATGAAGCATTAGAGGTATATCCGAATGCTATGATCATCGGGACACATGCACTGATACAGGAGAAAGCAATTTATCAGAATCTGGCACTTGTGATCACGGACGAACAGCATCGTTTTGGAGTACGGCAGCGTGAAACATTTGCAGGAAAAGGAACAGAACCGCATGTACTTGTCATGAGTGCAACACCGATTCCACGTACTTTGGCGATCATTATCTATGGGGATCTGGATATTTCTGTCATTGATGAAGTTCCGGCAAAAAGACTTCCAATCAAAAACTGTGTAGTTGACCGGCGATACCGCCCGAAAGCATATGCTTTTATCGAGCATGAGATACGCGCGGGACATCAGGCATATGTGATCTGTCCGCTGGTGGAAGAAAGTGAAAATATGGAAGCGGAGAACGTTACCGATTATGCAAAACGTCTGCGGGAAGAACTGCCGGAAGACATTGTGATCGGTGTTTTACACGGACAGATGAAAGCAGACCAGAAAAATAAGATTATGGATCAATTTGTAAAAAATGAGATTCAGGTGCTTGTTTCCACGACAGTTGTTGAGGTTGGCGTCAATGTGCCGAATGCTACGGTCATGATGATCGAGAATGCAGAACGTTTTGGACTTGCACAGCTCCATCAGTTAAGAGGACGTGTCGGAAGAGGTGACGCCCAGTCTTACTGTATTATGGTCAACGCCTCAGACAGTAAAAATTCGATGAAACGGCTTGATATTTTAAATAAATCTAATGATGGATTTAAGATTGCAAGCGAAGATTTAAAACTCCGCGGACCGGGAGATTTCTTTGGCATCCGCCAGTCCGGTGAGATGCAGTTTTTACTGGCGGATATCTATCAGGATGCGTCTGTATTACAGCAGGCATCTGAGGAGGTGCAGGATCTGCTTGCGACAGACCCGGAACTATGTGAGGAAGAAAATATAAACCTGCAGCACTATCTGGAAATTTTCTTTGAAGATCAGAAGAGCAGGCTCAATCTTTAAAAATTGATTTTATGATAGATTTCATTTACATACTGTCTGTAAATTGGAAATAATAATACGGTTACAAAAACGGGAGCTTTCCATAGGAAAGCTCCCGTTTTTGTGTGCCCAAAGGCATAGATCCTTGCGGATCATAGATCTTAGTGGCTCGAAGAACCGTCATTTACAGCAAAAATTATTTGCAGCAAAATTATTTGTGGCAAAATTATTTGCCTGACATCTGTCTCTCCTGCGCCTCAATCATTTTCTTAACCATATAACCGCCGACAGAACCGTTCTGTCTGGAAGTAAGGTCACCGTTGTAACCGTCCTTTAAAGGTACGCCGATCTCGCTTGCTACCTCATATTTGAAACGGTCTAATGCACTTTTTGCTTCAGGAACTGCTGCTCTGTTAGATGAACGACTTGCCATAATAGTTTCCTCCTTTAGTGTGTGATACATCTTTTGTTTTATAAGGTATCATTTGTATGATTTGAACAAACGCCGCGTTAATCATAGGTTCCGCGGCGTTTGTACTTTGCTGCGGTGCTTTTGATCACGTTTTGTTTTGTTCAGTGATAGTATGTGAAATATTACAGCAGCTAAACATGCATTTTTTGTCAAAAAAGCAAGTAATATCCGCAACAAGTGATACATAAACTTTAAATTTTCGGTACAGAATGAAAAGGCTGTTCGCGACAAAATATTTTATTGAATTATAATAAAATTGTAAGCGCTTACAAAAAATATTTACAAACTGGATTATATAAGCTATGATAAGAGTAAAGTGATTTGTGTGAACCGGCTCATAATACAAGGGGACAAAACACACGGGAGAAGGAGAAAACAGTATGGATAAGATTGAAAAATACATCGATGAACTTTTAGAAAAGAGTACGCCGGATCGTCCAATCTGGAACATTGAAAAGATTTTACAGGGGAAAAAATCAACCTGGAATTACATCGATGGATGTATGATCAAGCAATTTTAGAGATGTATGCCATCACAAAAGATGAAAATATTTTTCATTTGCGGATCATTTTATTGACTGCAAGGTCATGGAGGATGGTTCGATCAAAGGATATTCGGTGGAAGAATTAAATATTGACAATGTAAACGCAGGTAAGACGTTGTTTGAACTTTATGACCTGACAGGAAAAGAGAAATACCGCAAGGCAATCGATCTTGTTTACAGTCAGATCCAGAAAATGCCTCGTACAAAAGAAGGAAATTTCTGGCATAAAAATATTTATCCGAATCAGGTCTGGTTAGACGGCCTTTATATGTGCCAGCCGTTTTACATGGAATATGAGACGCGTTTTCATGACAAAAAAAAATTATGACGATATTTTTTCACAGTTTTTTAATGTGGTAAAGAATATGCGCGATCCAAAGACAGGACTTTATTATCACGCATATGATTCCTCAAGAGAAATGTTCTGGTGTGACAAGGTAACCGGTCTCAGCCAGAATTTCTGGCTCCGCGCATTAGGATGGTATTCCATGGCTCTGCTCGACACGTTGGACAAAGCGGATGCATCTGTCGGGGAACCATATGAGAAAATGAAACAGATTTTTGTGGAGCTGATGGACTCTATGTTAAAATATCAGGATGAGAGCGGTATGTGGTATCAGGTTGTAAATGTCGGCGGCATGGATCGCAATTATCTTGAGACAAGCGGAAGCTCGATCATGGCATATGTACTGTTAAAAGGTGTGCGCCTTGGATTCCTTCCGGAAAGTTATCGTACCTATGGCGAGAAGGCATTTCACGGTATTTGTGAGAAGTACTTATCGGAAGATGAGAATGGTGAACTTCATTTAGACGGAATCTGTCTGGTTGCAGGACTAGGCGGTGCGAACAGACGTTCCGGAACTTTTGATTATTATATGTCCGAACCGGTCGTTAAGGATGACGCAAAGGGCGTTGGTCCGTTTTTACTTGCTTATACAGAGATGAAACGATTGGAAATGTAAAATAAATCAGAACATTGCCGGCAAAGGAAAAAGGAGCAGATATGAGCAGTAGTAAACAAACAAAATTTAGTGGAACAAAGGCAGCAGGCGTAAGTATTCTTGCACTTTGTCTTCTGGCATTTTCGCAGCTTTTGGCACTTCTGATTGGAAATATGCTGGTGGCAGGCGGAATGTCAGCGGTGACAGGAAATATTTTCACTGGAATTTTATATGTGGGTCTGGTACTTGGAGGAGTCTTTCTGATCTGTAAAAAAATGTTAAAAATACCAATGGCAGATTTTAAGATCGGGAAACCGGATCTGTATCCGTTTTGGATCATCGCCGCTTTTGCAATGCCACTGTTGGTGATTCTGATATACCAGTTATTTGCAGGAACGTGGCAGCAATCAACCTTAGAAGCAGAAACATTAAAACAGCTTGTTGCCGGAAGTGTTGCATATTTAGGATTGGCAACTGGAATCGTGGAAGAAACGGTATTCCGCGGAATTATTATGAGTTCGGTGGAATATGCATGGAACCGGAAAATTGCAGTGATCGCTCCATCTGTCCTGTTTGGCTGTCTGCATATTGAAGAAGGAATGAGTATTCCCGGAATGATCCAGGTAGTGATAGCAGGAAGTCTCGTTGGAATCCTGTTTTCTCTGGTGACCTGCTATACCGGAACGATCTGGTATTCCGCACTCATGCATGGAATCTGGAATTGTCTGATGATCGGAGGACTGATTCATATCGGATCTGCGGCAGATAGTGCGGTCTGGTATAATTATGTTCTTGATACCGATTCTTTTCTGTTGACAGGTGGAGATTTCGGTGTGGAATCTTCTGTTATTTCCATAGCAGCGTACCTGATTTTTGCAGTGATCACATTTTTGTTACTGCAGAAAAGGAAAGAAGCGTAAATTACTCAATCATTGTAAGCGAAAAAACGCAGTCGTGAATCGTATAAAAATTCACGGCTGCGTTTTTTCATGATAATGGTTTGGTTCGCGAAGCGTGTATTCTATTGCTTACGATGATAGTGTTTTGCACGCAGGTCATGGCGTATTGGATTATTGATTTATTCCACCAGTGTCAGACCGGAGATATCAGGGTGTACCGTCAGTGAGAAGTTGGTGTAATATACCACAAAACCCGGAGCACTTCCGTTTGGCTTTTTCACATTTTTCTTCTGGAGATAATCGATCTCGATCTTGTCACTGTCTCTGCCGCTGGAATAATAACCGGCAAGTTTTCCTGCCTCCTCAAACATACGGTCCGGCAGATCTGTCTCGTTATTTGTTTTCACAACGACGTGGGAACCCGGCATTCCTTTGGCATGGAACCACCAGTCGTTTCCGGTTGCAAATTTAAATGTCAGTTCTTCATTCTGATAATTATTTTTTCCGACATACATATGATAGCCGTCTGAGGAAATATAATGGAACGGTTTACTTTTGATCTTTGCTTTTTTGTCAGTGCGTTTCCGCTTAATGTAGCCATATTCCACCAGTCTTCCTTGATCTGTACCAGATCGTCCTCGGTCAGGGCGATATCAAGAGATGTGGCAATGCTCTCTAAGTGGTCGATCTCAGATTTCGTTTCTTCAATCAGGTCGGTCAGTGCCTCGTAAGTACGTTTTAATTTTCCGTATTTATCGAAATATTTCTGTGCATTTGCTTTGGCGTCTAAGGTCGGGTCAAGAGGAATCTTTACGTTTTCGTTCGTATAGTAATTAAGCGCTTCCAGTTGTTTTGCACCTTCCTCTAAATCGTAACCGTAGGTGTGGATCAGTTCACCGTATACTTTGTATTTATCCCTTTTTTCTGTATCTTTTAACTGTTTCTGCTGGAGCTGGTATTTTTTACGGTTACGCTCTAACGCAGTGGACACAATTTTTCTTAAGTCGACAGATTTCTGGCGGATGCGCGTGTAAATGTTTTTGGAAGCATAGTATTCCTCCAGAACTTTGGAAATCGAATCGTATTCCGTCATGGTATAAGCATTCGTGTCAGCATGATCCGTGTTCTGCATAATTTTTTGATCCAGAGCAGTGTGCACATATTCGGACAGACGAAAACAGGAAAAATCGATCGGTTCCCTGCCGCGTGTGATGATATTTGGGCAGTAATTGTGATTTTTTACATCTTCCATCATCCATGAAAGTTATGGAACAGGTGTTTCTTGCCGTCTGCATCGAGCGAATCTACCGGCATATCTCCGTCGATCGAAGCACGGTAACAGATCTCGTTTGCAATCACAGGCTGATCCCGGTAAAAGAGCCATAAATTGCCTTTGTGATGGAAACAGGTTTTTCATGACAGATTCCATGAAAACTTCTTCTGTAACTTCAAGCGGATTTAATTTGTCCTCCTGCGTGGCTGGAATGCAGTAAGCCCGTCCCGGAAGGACCTCACGCACGGAACTCATCATGGAGGATACATGCTTGATGCTGTCAATGATCGTGCCGTCGGAGCTGCAGAAAATAATGTTACTGTGTTTTCCCATCAGTTCCACGATCAGTGTTTTCTGGCACAGATCACCCATTTCATCGAGGTGCTCGATATCAAAACGAATGATACGTTCCATGTGAGGCTGGTAATTTTTATGATCCGCCCGTTTGCAATGTGCTTGCGTAACAGCATACAAAAATTTGGTGCTGTCAGCGGACTTGGTTTGTTTGTTTCTGTCAGATACAGAAAAGGCAGCGAAGCACTCGCTGACATGGCAAGACGGAACTGCCCGTTACTTCCTTTTAAGGTAAAAAGAAGCTCGTCGTTTTCCGGTTGGGCAATTTTGCTGATCTTTGCATTTAAAATTGTTTGATTCAGTTCATATACAAGATTGGATATTACTAATCCATCAAAAGCCATTTTTAGATCTCCTTTCGGAATGTGTTTCCACGGATTTCCCGCAGAATGATATTATAACGGATTTTTAGCATAAAAACAACGCTGTTGGGATGTTTATTTGTTGACACATTATGATGAAACATATATAAATATTGCATAAATTCATTTGAATACAATAACTTGTCAAAAAGGTCAGAAAACAGATGAAATAATCAAAAATAACGATGATTTTGATAATTTACATGTCTGGATAGTAATTATTTTCATTGGCAGATATTGTATTTGAAGATGAGGTGCAGTGCGTGAAATTGGGAGAATGAGAAATGGAGGATTTGCGTATGGTAAAACAGAAAAAAAGTATTGTGTTAATGGCAAGAGTGCTGGTGTTAGCATTGCTGATCGGTGTATTTGCATCTGTTCCGTCAGAGCAGACATTTGCAGCCGCAAATAAGGCTCTTCGTTCAAAAGTTGTATTCAATGGAGATAAAGAATCTGATGCAGCGTGGATGAATAACAATTATGTTATGCAGGCAGGTTACAAAAAAGCTTCAAAAATAAAGAAAAATATGAAAATGTCCGCAAAAGTGTATGTTCCGGCAGCAGCCTTAAAAAAGAATGGAGATACCGTACATGTGGATGCGTGGATAGGTCTGGAAAATAGTAAAAACGGTAATTATGTTGGGGATATCCGTACAAAATATACGGTAATGCTGATCAAAGATGGCAAAAAAATGCGTGTTGCACTGTGGGATCTGGCGAAGGAAAAAGAGTGTAAGCCTGGGAAAACAGCCAGCTATAAAAAATCCGGAAAATATTATGTGATCACGATCAATGATATGCCGCTGGAAAATGTTGTTTATAAGGATGAACAAACATCGAAAATTAAGACAAAAACGAAATATAACCTGGGGCAGGGAATCGGTGTCACAGGCACCTGCTCAAAGACCAGCGGATATGTATATGTGGATGATTTAAAGATTTCAGGAGTGACTACGCAGAAGATTACATTTAATAAAAAAGACTATAAATAGTACAGTGGATGGCATTTGGATAAAAATTATTCTTTAAAGGTTATAACTATTAAATAATAACCTGTCTGTAAAGAAATAAAAGTATAGTAAAAATGGGAGCTCGAATCGAACTTCCATTTTATATTAAAAATAAATTACAAATATAAAATAAAAATTAAATAAAT